>JAEEGI010005031.1_pt1 | contig 30611 bp, 14 predicted proteins | sample 8958751 | NCBI WGS metagenome assembly JAEEGI01 (sample SAMN16246545, study PRJNA631951) | gut metagenome | biome: gut microbiome; feature: rumen; material: KS-attached | host: Bos | place: Iran: Karaj | collected 2018-10 | reverse complement strand
GCCGTTGGTGCCGCCATCCAGGGCGGTGTGCTCACCGGCGACGTCAAGGACGTGCTGCTGCTCGACGTGGTGCCCCTGAGTGTGGGTATCGAGACGCTGGGTGGCGTGATGACCAAGCTCATCGAGGCCAACACCACGATTCCCGCCCGTCGCAGCCAAGTCTTCTCGACTGCTGCCGACAACCAGCCCGAGGTAGAGATCCACGTGCTGCAGGGCGAGCGTCCCATGGCTAAGGACTGCAAGACGCTGGGCCGCTTCCACTTGGATGGCATCGCTCCCGCTCCCCGCGGTATCCCGCAGATTGAGGTGACCTTTGAGGTGGATGCCAACGGTATCATGAACGTCAGCGCCAAGGATAAGGCTACCGGCAAGGAGCAGAGCATCCGCATCGAGGCTTCGAGCGGCCTGAGCGACGCCGAAATCCAGCGCATGAAGGATGAGGCTGCTGCCAACGCTGCCGCCGATGCCGCCGAGAAGGAGCGCATCGACAAGATCAACGGCGCCGACGCCCTCATCTTCCAAACCGAGAAGGTGCTCAAGGACAGTGGCGACAAGCTGCCCGCCGACATCAAGGGCCAGATCGAAGGTGCCCTGGGCAAACTCAAGGACGCTCACAAGAGTCAGGACCTCGCTGCCATCGACACGGCTACCGCCGAATTGAACTCCCTGTTCGAGAAGATGTATCAGCAGGCCGGTGGCGCACAGGGCGGACCTCAAGGCGCTGGCTTCGACCCCAACAACATGGGTGGTTTCCAGGGTGGTCCCCAGCAGGGCGGCAACCCGGGCCAGGGCGGCGACAACGTCGAGGACACGACCTACGAAGAAGTGAAGTAATTTAATATGGGTTAATAATTGCTAGATGGCGTGGAGCAGAGATTGCTCCGCGCCATCTGTCATTTCAGCGCTATGATACAGCTATATTTTGCTGGTGATTTGCCCGTCAAATGGCAGGGTAGATTAATCGATTGCATTGATTGCATAAGAATATTGAAGAAAACTGAATGAAATTTGAGGAATTATTTGTACCTTTGTGCCCTAATTGTCAATGTTTAACTACTAAGTAATGTTGGACTTACTGTTTGAAACCAGTTGGGAGGTCTGTAACAAGGTCGGCGGCATCTATGCTGTTCTTTCGACCAAAGCCAAGACCCTCCATCACCGATATAAAGATAACCTGATCTTCATCGGACCAGACCTCTGGACCGAGGATAACCCGTCTCCGACCTTTGTCGAGACGCGCACCCCGCTTGCCGCATGGCTGCGCAAAGCGAAGCTGCCCGAAGGCATGCGGGTGAGGGTAGGACGCTGGGATATTCCCGGCAAACCCATTGCGGTGCTTGTGACTTTCGGGTCGCTCTACACCTACAAGGATGCCCTGTATGCCGAGATGTGGAACCGATACCGTGTGGATTCCCTTCACTGCTATGGAGATTATGATGAGTCGTGCATGTTTGCCTATGCTGCTGCGATTGTCATCGAGAGCATTGTCAAGTGGAAAAACAATCCCAAATTGAAGGTCGTGGCCCATTTCGATGAGTGGACCACGGGCATGGGACTGCTCTATGTCAAGACCCATCTGCCGCAGGTGGCTACGGTCTTTACCACCCATGCCACGAGCATCGGCCGCAGCATCTGCGGCAACGGCAAGCCGCTGTATGACTATATGCAGGGCTATAACGGAGACCAGATGGCAACCGAACTCAACATGCAGTCCAAACACTCGCTGGAAAAGGCCGCAGCACACGCTGCCGATGCTTTCACCACAGTGAGCGATGTGACTGCACGGGAGTGCCGCCAGCTGCTCGAGCGTTATCCCATGGTGACGCCCAACGGCTTTGAACAGAACTATGTTCCCAAGGGCGCCAAGTTCACCGCCAAGCGGACTGCTGCCCGCCAGCGCATGCTGCAGGTGGCAGCCTGTCTCACGGGTCAACACTATGCCGATGACACGCTGATTGTCGCCACCTCGGGCCGCCTTGAGATGCGCAACAAGGGCATCGACGTCTATCTGGACGCCGTTTCGTCGTTGCGCAATTCACTCAAATTCGTTTCGAGCATGGAGCGCAAGGTGGTCGCGCTGGTACTTGTGCCCGCCTGGATGAAGTCGCCTCGTGCCGACCTGATGGAGAACCTCCGCACCGACAAGCCTAATCGCCTGTTTGACCCGGTAATAACCCACTACCTCCACAATCAGGACGGCGATCCCATCTATAACCGCATCAATGCGCTGGGCTTCCACAACGACCCTCAGGACAAGGTCACTGTCATCGACGTGCCTTGCTACTTGAACGGTAACGACGGCATCTTCAATATGTCCTATTATGACCTGTTGGCTGGCCTGGATGCTGCGGTATTCCCCTCCTACTATGAGCCTTGGGGTTACACGCCGCTGGAGAGTGCCGCCTTTGGCGTTCCCACCATCACCACCGACCTGGCTGGTTTCGGCCAGTGGGTGCTTGACCGCTTTGGTGATGACTCCGACCGTTACGGCGTGAAGGTGCTTCACCGTACCGACAGCAACTACGATGAGACCTTCAGGGCTATCGCGATGAGCATGATGAACCTGTATGTGATGAGCGACAAGGACAACCGCGCTATTCGCAATGCCAACCGGACAACCAGCAAGGCCGCCTCGTGGGACAATTTCATCGCCTGCTATGACGAGGCTTACAGTCATGCCCTGGACAAGGCAGCCCAACGCATGTATAACAGAATCAGTAACAAAACTAACAAAACATCATAACTAAAAGATTTAATTATGAAATTTCAAGCAAGCAACAGCAATGACCCTCAGTGGAGGAGCATCACTGTGAAATCGGAGCTTCCCGGCAAGCTCAACAAACTCAACGAACTGTCACGCAACCTGTGGTGGGCATGGAACACCGAGGGCAAGACCCTGTTCCATGACATCGACCGTGACACATGGCGTGCCACCAGCGAGAACCCCGTGAAGACGCTCCAGCGTCTCTCCAACGAGAGGATCGCCGCTATCCAGGCCGACTCGGCAATGATGGCTCGCATCGACAGCACCTATGAGCTCTATAAGGAATACATGAAAAAGCCCTTGCGCAAGGACATCCCCTCGGTTGCTTACTTCAGCATGGAGTACGGCCTGTGCAACGCCATCAAGATCTACTCGGGTGGCTTGGGTATCCTGGCCGGTGACTATGTCAAGGAGGCCAGCGACCGCTGCGTGAACATGACCGCTGTGGGCTTCCTGTACCGCTACGGCTATTTCACCCAGACCCTCTCGATGGACGGTCAGCAGATTGCCAACTACGAGGCACAGAACTTCGACCAGCTGCCCATCGAGCCCGTGCTCGACAAGAATGGCCAGCAGCTGGTACATGAGGTGCCTTACCCCGGCCGCACCATCTATGCCAACGTATGGCAGGCCAACGTGGGCCGTGTCAAACTCTTCCTGCTCGACACCGACATCGACCTCAACAGCGAGTATGACCGCGAAATCACCCACAAGCTCTATGGTGGCGACTGGGAGAACCGCATCAAGCAGGAATACCTGCTGGGTATTGGCGGCGTGCTGCTGCTCAAGCGTCTGGGCATCAAGGCCGATATCTACCACTGCAACGAGGGTCATGCCGCACTGCTCAACCTGCAGCGTCTGGTGGACTATGTGCAGGAGGACGGCCTGAACTTCAACGAGGCTCTTGAGGTGGTTCGCGCCTCTTCGCTCTATACCGTTCACACTCCCGTGCCTGCCGGTCACGACTACTTCGACGAGGAGCTGTTCGGCAAGTACATGGGCGGTTATCCCGAGCGCCTGGGCATCTCATGGCAGGAGCTCATGGACATGGGCCGCGAGAATCCCGGCAGCAACGAGCGCTTCTGCATGAGCACCTTCGCCTTGAACACCACCCAGGAGAGCAACGGCGTGAGCTGGCTCCACGGCGAGGTGTCCAAGAAGATGTTTGCTCCCCTGTGGAAGGGCTATGCCCCCGAGGAGTCTCATGTGGGTTACGTCACCAATGGCGTACACATGCCCACCTGGGCCGCCAGCGAGTGGAAGGTATTTTACAGGCAAGTGCTGGGCGAGGACTTCCTCGAGCATCAGGAGCTTGAATCATCATGGGCTCCCCTCATGAATGTGCCTGACGAGGAGATCTGGAAGATGCGCATGGTGCTGAAGCAGAAGTTTATCCGCTTCGTTAAGCGCGACTTCAAGGAGAGCTGGCTCAAGAACCAGGGCGACCCCACCCGCATCGCCAACATCGTTGACAAGATCAACCCCGATGCACTGCTCATCGGTTTTGCCCGCCGTTTTGCCACCTACAAGCGCGCCCACCTCATCTTCAATGACCTGGACCGCCTGAAGAAGATCGTCAACGACGAGCGCTATCCCGTGCAGTTCATCTTCGCCGGTAAGGCTCACCCCGCCGACGGTGCCGGCCAGGGCCTGATCAAGCGCATCATCGAAATCAGCAAGATGCCCGAGTTCCTGGGCAAGATCATCTTCCTCGAGAACTACGACATGACGCTCTCCAAGCGACTCATCACCGGTGTTGACGTGTGGTTGAACACCCCGACGCGTCCCCTCGAGGCTTCGGGTACATCGGGCGAGAAGGCCGAGATGAACGGTCTGCTCAACTTCTCGGTGCTCGACGGCTGGTGGTATGAGGGTTACCGCGAGGGTGCCGGCTGGGCATTGACCAGCAAGCGCACCTACACCGATCAGTCACAGCAGGATAAGCTCGACTCGGCCACCATCTACTCGATGCTCGAGAACGAGATCATCCCCCTCTACTTTGCCAAGAACAGCAAGGGCTATTCGCCCGAGTGGGTACAGTACATCAAGAACTCGATGGTTCACATCGCCCCCAACTACACCATGTCTCGCATGATGCGCGACTACTTCGACAAGTTCTACAAGCCCCAGGCTAAGCGTGCCAGCCAACTCATGGCTAAGGATTACGCCATGGCCCGTGAGATCGTGAAGTGGAAAGAGAACGTGGCTGCCCGCTGGGACGACGTGGCTATCGTGGGCGACATCATGGGCAACCGTGAGGCCATCGCGAGCGGCTCGGCCGACATCGATGTGACCATGCGCCTCGACACCGCAGGCCTGGGCGACGATGTCAAGCTCGAACTCGTTGTGTACAAGGAGGAGGACGGCCAGACCACGTTCTACCGCAAGGCTACGTTCGACGTTGTGGCACGCGACGGTGACATCTTCACCTACAACTGCAAGGTTCCCTTCCATGAGAACGGCGTCTTCCGCTATGCTTATCGTGCCTATCCCTGGAACGATCTGCTCCCGCACCGTCAGGACTTCGCTTACCTCAAGTGGTTCTAACTTGACAGTACTCCTAAAAACAATAATCGGCCCACGTTCTTTTGGACTTGGGCCGATTTTTATATTGAAATGGGATAGTGTGGTCGAAAAACAGTTATTTTTTCTTGTTGTTTCCGATAATTTATTAATTTTGCCAGTTAATATGGTTAATTAGGCTTTGACCGGTTATTGAACGATTAACGCATGTTTGGCAAGAAGGGAAATATCTTTTCCAAGTTCGCGGCCTGGATGGGTGGCGGCATCTTGGGCATGGTGGCGGCGCTACCGTTTGCCATGTACATCCCTTGGGTCCAAAACAAGGTGGCCGACGCTGCTGCCGAGTATGCCAGCGAGAAGACCGGCATGGACATCAGCGTGGGCGACGTGAGGGTGAAATTCCCGCTCGACGTGTCGGCTACCGACGTCCAGGTCATTGACCAGAACGGCGACACCCTGTTCAAGGCCGATGAGGTGAAGGGCAACGTGAAGCCCAAGCCACTGCTGGACAAGAAAGTAGAGGCCGAGAATGTCTCGCTCAAGGGTGCCAAAAGCCAGGTCAAGACCGATGACGGCTCGATGGACCTGGATGTGGACGTGAAAGACGCCAATGTCGACAAGGCCAGGGTTGACCTGAACAACAACAAGGTGGACGTGGGCAATGCGGCCCTCAAGGGCGGCAAGGCCAAGATGAGCTACAAGCCCGAGAAGAAGAAACACGAGGACAAGGAACCCGGCAAACCCTGGAAGGTCAACGCCGACAAAGTCACTGCCGACGATGTGGACTTCAAGATGGACATGAAGCCCACCGTCGATAACCTGGATGCTAAGGTGGGCCATGCCGAGGCCAAGAACGTGAAGGTCGATACCGGCGAGCAGACGGTTGACGTGGATGAACTGGATGTCGAAAATGCTGATGTGAAATACGAGCATCCGAGCGAGAAAGACGCCAAGCAATACGCCAAGGATCACCCGATGCCCAAGGATACGGGCAAGAAAAAGGATAAGGAAGATGACAAGCCCTGGAAAGTCAAGGCCGGCAAGGTGAAGCTGAAAGACAGCAAGGGCAAGTACTCCCAGACGGGCAAGAAGCCCAACAAGCCCGGAACCACACTTGACCCGGACAATATCGAGGTCGAGGATGTGAACGCCGAGGTCGAGAACTTTGAGTATGACGGCGAGAACATGAAGGTGCCCGTCAAGCACCTCTCGGGCAAGGAGCGCAGCGGCTTGCAGGTCAAGGACGCCAGCGGTACCGTCGATAAGAACAAGAACGGTCTGGACCTCAACAACATGAAGCTCAAGACCAAGGGTAGCGATATCAAGCTCGATGCCCACGTGGACCAGGATATGCTCGACGGCAAGCCCAACGGCAAGGCCACCATCGATACCGACAGCAAAATCGACCTCAACGAGGTGGAGAAACTCGTGCCCGAGGCCCGCAAGGCCTTGAAGGACATTCCGCACAACAAACCCGTGAAAATCAAGGCTAAGGCCCGTGGTAATGAGAAGCGCCTGGACATCCATTCGCTCGATGCCGACGTGCCTGGCATTGGCCGTGTCAAGGGCAAGGGTACCATCTACAATCCCACCGACATGGACCGCATGAAAGCCGACCTCGATACCGAGGTGGACCTGCGTGACCCGAGCGTGCTCAACAAGATGCTGGGCTTGAAGGACGTCAAACTGCCGCCGATGAAGATGAGCGGCAAAATCAATAAGGAAGGCTGCCGCTGGGTGGCCCGCAACCTGCGTGTCTCGACAGGCGGAGGCACGATGCGTGGCGACGGTTATTATGACATCTGCAACGAGAACTATGACGTGGATGCCAGCTTCAACAACTTCCCCGTCAAGTCCTTCCTGCCTGACTATGACGTGCGCAACCTCACTGGCAGCATCAATGCCCGCGGCCATGGCTTTGACTTTACGGACTGCGGCTCCACCTGGACCGATGCCACCGTCAATCTGGCCAGTGTGCGCTACAACGGCACCCACTATGGCAACATCAAGGCCCGTGGTAAGCTGCGCGGCGGCTATGCCGACGTGTATGCCTCCAGTGCCAACAAGGGATGCGACTTTGATGCCAATGCCCACGGTACCATCTGCAACGACCACTACGTCTTCACTGCCTACGGCAATGTGCGTGACCTGGACCTGAACCGTCTGGGCATGTATGACGGCGTGTGCAACGGCAAGACGCGACTGCATGCCGAGGGTGACATCAACCTGCGCACCCAGGAGTGGGACGCCGACCTCACGCTGCGTGACATCGACTGGCAGCTCGACAGTACCCTGCTCATTGCCGATGATGCCCATGCCGTGCTGCACAGCACCCCGTGGATTACCTGTATCACCGTCGAGAACGAGGACAACTACGCTCACCTGAATGCTCCCAGCGGCATGATGCAGCTGGTCGATGACTTCAGCACTGCCGCCACCGAGTTCCAGCGCCAATACAAGGAACGTTCGCTGGATGTGGAGCGCCTCAAGGAGTCGATGCCCCGCTTCGACATGGATATGCACATGGGTACCGACGGTTTGGTTCAGCGCTATCTGCAGCAGCGCGAGATTGACTTCCGCGACATCAGCTGCGAGGTGAGCCGCGATACGAGCATCTATATCGACGGCCGCGCCCACGGCATCAGCTATGGCGAGACCAACATCGATACCCTCACCATTCATGCCAATGAGTTGAACAACAAATATCTGGCATTCAATGCCCACATGGGCAACAGGCCGGGCACATGGGATGAGTTTGCCCAAGTGGATATCGAGGGCGGCTTGAAGGGCTCGGCGCTGGACTTCATGTTCCACCAGCAGAACATCAAGCGCGAGACAGGCTACCGCCTGGGCTGCAACGCCCGTCTGACCGACGATGAGGTGCGGATGCGACTCTTCGGTAAGGATCCCGTCATCGGCTACCGCCACTGGACGTTCAACGAGGACAACTATGTGAATGTGGATTACCACACGCGCATGATTGATGCCAACCTGCAGTTGAGGAGCGACAGCAGCAGTGTCGAGCTGCTCACGACCCGATTGCCTGGTGACAGTACCGAGAATATCCAGCTCAATATCGATAACCTGCGACTGGAGGAATGGACGCGCATCGTCCCGATGTTTGACAAGACCAGCGGTACGCTCAACGCCAGCATGGACATCAACTGGGATGGCGTCAATGCCGATGGTGACGGTGTCATCGACATCAAGGACTTCGTCTATAACGGCAAACCCGAAGGTGACGTGACGCTTAATGCCGACTTCGACTTTGACCCGTCCAGCGCCACCACGCGATTGACGGCCGACCTGATTCTTGACGGAAAGCAGGCAATGGTTCTGCAAGGCTCGCTCAACGATGCCACGGCCGACTCGCCGTTCAACATGGAAGCCCATTTCAACCGCTTCCCGCTGGAGCGTGCCAATGCTTTCATACCTGGAAGCTACATCTGGCTTGACGGATATGCCGAGGGCGTTCTGGCAGTCACGGGATCGGCCGATAACCCCCAGGTGAACGGCTATCTCACTGCCGACTCGGCAAGGGTTAACCTGCCGCGATATGGCAGCTCGCTGAAATTGGCGACCGACCGCATTCCTGTCGAGAACAATGTCATCACATTCAATAACTACAAGTTGACAGGTGCCAACCGCAGTCCCGTCATCATCAACGGGCAAGTGGACCTGCGTGACCTGGACAACATGGTCATTGACCTCACGGCAACGGGTCGTGAGGTGCAGTTCATGGACAGCAAGCAGGATGACCTGACGCAGCTCTTCGGTAAGGGGCTTGCCGATATCAATGCCTCGGTCAAGAGCCGCGGCGGCAACATGATTGTGCGTGCCGACGCCACGTTGCTGTCGGGCTCCAATATCACCTATGTGATGAAAAACGACATCTCGCAACTGTCAAATACTGTTGACGAGAATATGGTGACATTCACCGACTTCAACAATACCGGTACAGATAACCATACAATTCTTGTGACGGGCCGCGGCAGTAGCAGTTCCAACAGCATCCTGGTCAACCTTGAGGTACAGAATGGTGCAAAAATCAACGCCTATCTGTCGGAGGACGGCCAGAATCGCGCCACGATCGACGGCAGTGGACGTCTGCAGTATTCGTTGGATTTCGCAGGTCGTGACAATCTCACGGGCTCATATATCATCGAGAACGGTAACTTGCGTTACACGCCGCCGCTCATCTCGCAGAAGAACTTCAACATCACCAGCGGCAGTTCCATTACCTGGAGCGGAGAAATGCTCAATCCGCAGCTTAACCTCAAGGGAACGGAGCGTCTCAAGACCAGCGTGACGTCCGAGGACAAGGTGCCGCATCTGGTTGAGTTTGTCATCGACGCCAGGGTGGGCGGTACACTCAACAGTATTGACCTGGACTTTGACTTGAGCTGCGAGAGCGACATGACGGTCCAGAACGAGCTGCAGTCCATGAGCGACAACCAGCGCTCACAGGCTGCCATCAACCTCTTGCTCTATAACACCTACTCGGGCACCAATAGCGCCGGCAACATCAATAACCTGACGGCTTCGTCGGCCCTGTTCTCGTTCCTGCAGTCCCGCCTCAACACGTGGGCTGCCCAGACCTTGCCGGGCATTGACCTCTCGTTCGGCATCAATCAGTATGAGGGCAAACACAACGGCACCGAGACCAGTTACAGCTACCGCTTGGCCAAATCGCTGTTCAACGACCGCTTCAAGATTGTGGTGGGCGGTGAATACAGCACCGAGGCTTCGGCCGAGGAGGATATTGCCAACAAACTGTTCAATGACATTTCGCTGGAATACTATCTCAACGATGTGGGCAGCAGGTATCTGAAACTCTTCCGCCACGCCAGCTACGAGAACGTGGTCGAGGGTCAGGTGACCGAAACCGGTGTGGCCTATGTGCTCAAGCGCAAGCTCACCAATCTCAAGAACCTGTTCAAGTTCAAGCACTCGCGCGAATACCTCCTGAAGGACTCGCTCGAGAAAGCCCGCAAGGCAGAATTGAAGATGCAGGAAGACGCCATCAACGCCATGGGTGAGAATGTCGACAATACCTATGTCGTGCCGCTCGATGGTGATGCCATCAACAAACCAACAGTAAACCGCAAGAAAGATGATGAGAACGAGCCATAACACATATTTGGGTCTTTTACTGGCAATGGTGGCTGCCCTGGTGTTGACCTCATCATGCTCAACGACCAAGAAGCTGGGCGAGAATGATGTGCTCTACACGGGCGTGAAGCATCTCAAGTACCACGAGGACAGCGTCAAGGCCGACCCTGGCATGAAGGAGGACATCTTCACGGCCATCAATGTGCGTCCCAACAATCCGCTTTACTCGCCTTATTATCGCACGCCGTTTCCCATCGGCCTGATGATCTATAACAATATCGACGAGAACGCGACAGGCTTCGAGGGATGGCTTTACAAACACTTTGCAGCCAAGCCCGTGCTCATCAGCCGCGTCAATCCACAGGCACGCGTGGACATGATCAACACCATCCTGCGCAACAACGGCTATTTCACGTCCAAGGCCAGCTATCAGGTCCTTCCTTCCAGTAATCCCAAAAAGGCCAAGATCTCCTACGATGTGGACATTCGCCCGCCTTACACCATCGGCAATGTGGAGTACATGGGCAGCAACGAGCCTGTGTTGCAGATGGTGGACTCGTTGGCAAGGGTCAATCGTTACTTGAGGACCGGTAGCCGCTACTGCCTGGATTCGCTGGCTGCCGTGCGCATCGATATCACTAACTATGTGCGCAACCGTGGCTATTATTTCTTCAAGCCCGAGTATATCCAGTATTTGGCCGACAGCGTCAAGGACAAGGGCGTGATACACATGCGTGTGATACCATCGGCCGATATCCCCAACAATGCCAAGATACGCTATCTGGTCAACGACATCACGGCCTCGGTAGTCAACGACGATGCCGTGGGCGAGGCCGACACGCTCGAGATGAGGAATTGCACCCTCATCCGCTACGAACCGGTCTATATCAAGGATCATGTGATTCCGTCGTGCATTCGTGCCCGCAAGGGTAGGGTGTTCCGTGTCAACAGCATCGACCGCACCCAGGCCGCCTTGTCGCGGTTGGGCATCTTCAGCATTGTGGACATTCAGGTCAATCCGCTCGACAGCATCACCCCCGAGGGCGATGGCTTGCTCGACTTGGCCATCTACTGCCAGCTGGACCAGCCCTGGGAGGTCTCCTTTGAGATGCATGGCGCGTCCAAGAGTAATAGTTTTATCGGCCCCGGTATCGAGGTGGGAGCAACCCACAAGAATGCCTTTGGGGCAGGGGAGAAGTTCTCGGTAGATATCTATGGCGATTACGAGTGGCAAACGAGTGGCGGTGAGTATGATGGCTCGGATCTGGACTCCTATGAGTTCGGTATCGAGGGCAAATTGGACTTCCCGCGCCTGATAGCGCCCAAGTTCCTCTATCCATCGCGTCGTTACACCAATTGGACCCGTCTGTCGATGAGTGCCGACCTGATGAACCGTCCAGGCTTCTTCAAGATGGCTCAGTTTGGAATTGCGGCCTCATGGGAATGGCATGGAAACCGATTCAACAGCCATGAGCTCACGCCGTTTAAACTCACCTACAACAAGCTCATCAGCAGTTCTGATAAATTTAAGGCGGATATGGAGGCCAATCCCGCGTTGGCTCAGAGTTTCATCGATGTGTTCATCCCCAAGATTGAATATGTTTTTACCTATGACCGCGATATCACGCCGGTTGACCACATCACGCTGACTGCCGGTGTCGCCGAGGCGGGTAATGTCTTATCGGGCATCTGGTCGATATTCAAGGCTAAGGGGACCAAAGAACTCTTTGGCACGCCGTTCTCGCAGTTTGTCAAAACCCAAGCCCAGTTGGTATGGAACCGTAAGTTGCCCATCGAGGGCGTTCTGGCAACCCGTGTGTTTATGGGTGTGGTTCATGCTTATGGCAACAGCAGCAACACCGAACTGCCTTACAGGGAGCAGTTCTACGTGGGTGGTTCCAACTCCATCAGGGCCTTTGCGGTCCGCTCTATTGGTCCCGGTAGTTATCATCCCGCTAATCCAGATCGCTCCACCTACTATCAGCGTACAGGTACTTTCAGGTTCGAGGCCAATGCTGAATACCGTTTCCCCATCCTGGGCTACTTCAAGGGTGCCGTATTCCTGGATGCTGGTAACGTTTGGCTGTTGGAAAATAACGATTCGCGCCCTGGCGGCCAGTTGAAGATGAAGAACTTCTTTGATGAACTGGCCCTGGGTACCGGTTTGGGCCTGCGTTTCGACATGTCGATGTTGGTTGTGCGTGCCGACCTGGGTATCGCCATCCATGCCCCCTATAAAACCACCAGGAGCGGCTACTACAACATTCCCAGGTTCTTCAAAGACGGCGTTGCCTTCCACCTCGCCATCGGTTACCCCTTCTAGGACAGATTTGCTCTTAATAAATAGGCATCAGCATTCCTACGATTGGAATGCTGATGCTATTATTTAGAGTGGTTGGGTTGTTTATCAGGGATGTGTCAGTTGCTTGGCGAACTAATCATATATGTTAGGTTGCTCATTAATTGAAATATTTTCGATTGTTGTAACAGCTCTTACAGAACTAATCTCAATCCAGTGAAGTTGCCTTTGAATGTGGGTTTGTAACCAGCTCTTGCGGCAATGCGCAAGAGACTTGGATAGTTTGTCCAACCGCCACCGCGCATGACACGATTCGTGCCAGTCTCGGGTCCTGTGGGATTGATTTGTTGCGCTTCACTGTAAGTTCCACTCCAGTCTTGGCACCACTCCCATACGTTGCCTGTCATATCATAAAGTCCTAATTCATTAGGAGCCTTGGTGGCGACAGCATGAGTGCCATAATCAGGACTGCTGCTTCCCACCGCATGAGCATTGTAATTATACCAAGCAACTTCGTCCAGATCGTTGCTTCCAGCGTATTTATAACCCTGAGAGTTCATGCCACCACGTGCTGCAAACTCCCATTCGGCTTCGGTGGGCAAGCGGAAATTCTGACCAGTCAACTCATTGAGTTTTGCAATAAACACTTGACAATCGTTCCATGAGACGTTTTCGACAGGGCGGTTCAAGTTGCTGCTGAACCTACTGGGATTCGTTCTCATGACAGCAAGCCAGAGTTCTTGTGTTACCTCGGTAACACTCATACTAAACGGCGAAAGCGCAACTTCATGAACGGGTTTTTCGTTATCATGGGCACCTTCTTCCTGTTCGGGAGTCGCGCCCATAGAGAAGATGCCACCCGCAATGTCCAGCAGCTTGAATGTCACACCATTAACCGTAAACGAGGTTTCACCTGGCCAACGATCAGACAACAGATAATCAATGAGGGTAGTCACATCGGCAATGGTGATTGCACCATTCAAGTCAACATCAGGTTTGCCAGGAACTAAAGCATCGTTTCCGCTCAGCAGATAGTCAATCAGTGCTGCCACATCACTGATGTTTACATTGCCGTCGCCATCCGCATCGCCACGCAAGATGGGCAGATCTTTGGCGGGAATCAAGATAGTCGTTTCTTCAGTCCAAGCCCATCGCACGCTATCAGGCGAATGGCCAGCCTGAACGGTAATGTAATAGTCATGATTAGTTCTACCTGCCACATAAGGCAATTCAAGCACCTCTTCACCATCGACAATAAACTTCTTGTATTCCAAGTCCGAAGACATGTTGACGATGACAGCATCATTTGTCATCTGAGTTAATATCGTCGGAGCCTCTATAGGAACGTAATATTCAAAATGAGCATCAGCAGACTTTTCATGTTCATAGTAATAACTGTAATTATTTATTTCAGCAAGCTGAAAGACTGTAACTCTAGATTGAATATCATAATTACCTCCATAAATATTACCAAAAGGCAACAAATCAATTATTAATCCGTTAATGTTGGGCCGATATGATACAGGACCTACATTAAAAAGATTTTCGTTATCCTCATCTTCCCATTCAACAAGTATGTCTTCATCAATGCTTAGAACACTTATTCCTTCATTTTCCCCTACATAGCAATATATTACATGCCCATTAACATCAATCATAAAATCTGTAGGAACATAATAACCAGCATCACCGTGATACTTTATAACAGCATAATGGTTTTCTTCGTCATTATCTGCTTCTCCATTGGGACCACATTGAATGATGTCAACACCATTGTTTAAGGCAGGCACTTCTATTGTCATTTCTTCTCCCAAAACAAATCTGTCCATGCCCATTGTTTTAGCACCGCCCTGGGCCGTAACACTGAAAGAAACGTCTTGTCTATCAATAACATAATAGTTACTTTCACTAACATAATCATCTCCATAGTCATAATATTGAAAGTCTACTTCTTCTTCATTAATTAGCAAACATCTTCCTGATGTGCCAGAGGAAACAATAATTATTGCTTCATAATCAGTCAAATATACTTCCAAATCAGCACCATCGCGAGCGCTATATGGAGGTATCATATGCACTATATCAGTGCTATTCGAAATTTCATTATATCCTTTGGCATGAACAGTTACCTCAAATTCAAGAGACCCACAGTAATCATACTCATCAAAGTAGTGTTTAATCGCATTAAAACCATACAGATCTATTCTATATCCATTAATATCGTCGATCCATTCTACCCATTCTCGCCATGGCTCACTCTCTTTGATGCCTTTTATATTTGATTTCTGCTCCCCCCAAAAATTATCTTTAAAAAGGTCATATCCATTCACTATGATAGTAAACTCAACATCCTCGGGACCTGAATAACAGATATCGAGATAATCATAAGAAGTGCTTTTTACTCCATCATAGTCATATAATTCTATAGACTCTCCACCTGGAGTGAAAGTAATCTCGCCTGTCAAGTCTTTGAGTACGACATCACTTGTCACGTTGCAGGTTTCGTCGTTGAAGGCAACTTCTACACCATTCTTTGTTGTTAGAAGGGTGTTTTTCAATTGGATGGTTGTTGGTGCAGTGAAATCTTCAGTAGCGGTGACATTAAAGGTTACCAATGCACCGCTATTACCACTATAGGCCTTAATGGTAGGAGAATAGGACATGATGCGGATAGCACCGTCAGCTTGCACTTGTGTTGCAATGTTATGATCCCTACCCTTGCGACTTGTCAAGTCAAAGATGTAGTCTCCGTCTTCCTGTTCGACGGTCAAACCAGCGGGCAAGTAGAGGTCGGTTTGGAAGGCAGTGTAGGCCGTTTCATTTTCAAGTATGATACTCACAGTGCGAGTTTCACCTGCAGATATCGAGAAATCCTCGATATAAAAGCGATCAGTAGCATTGGCACATAATAAGGTAATCGACGCCAACAACAGTATTACAATCTTTTTCATAATCATTATTCTTTGTTTGGTTTATGCTATTTGTCGCAAAATTAGTGAAAATCGTTCTAGAATACAAATACGTATCAAAAAACTATTATGATAAAATGACATCAGCATTCCGATTGTAGGAATGCTGATGTCATTATTTAGAGTGGTTGGGTTGTTTTAACCGGGTAGTGTCAGTTGCTTGACGATGTCTCGCTTTTTTGCTTTTTAGCACGAGACGTAGATCTGATGCTGGTGGTGATGTTGCCGTCCTTGGCGTCGATGACGATGGTGTCGCCGGGCTTGGCTTCTTCACGCAGCAGCATTTCGCTCAACGGGTCTTCGATTTCGCTCTGGATGGCGCGCTTCAAGGGGCGGGCACCGTACTGGATGTCGAAGCCACGGTCGGCGACCAGGTTCTTGGCGGCCGGGGTGATGTCCAGCTTCAGGCCGTTCTCCTCGACGCGCTTGTAGAACGAGGCCAGCTCGATGTCCACAATCTTGAGGATGCAGTCGTGGTTGAGGGAACCGAAGGTCACGATGTCGTCGACTCGGTTCAGGAACTCGGGCGAGAACTGGCGGTTCAATGCCTTGCAGATAACCGAGTCGCTGCGTTCCTTGGTCAGTTCGCCTGTGTTGAAACCCACGCCAGCGCCGAAGTCTTTCAGCTCCCTGGTGCCGATGTTCGAGGTCATGATGATAATCGTGTTCTTGAAATCCACTTTGCGACCCAGGCCATCGGTCAGGTTACCCTCGTCGAGTACTTGCAGCAGCATGTTGAACACGTCGGGATGGGCTTTCTCGATTTCGTCGAGCAGCACCACGCTGTAGGGGTGACGGCGCACCTTCTCGGTCAGCTGGCCGCCCTCTTCATAGCCCACATAACCCGGAGGCGCACCCACGAGCCTGGAGACGTTGAATTTCTCCATATATTCGCTCATGTCGACGCGGATCAGGGCATCGTCGCTGTTGAACAGGAACTGTGCCAGTTTCTTGGCCAGCAAGGTCTTGCCGACGCCAGTCGGTCCCAGGAACATGAACGAGCCTATGGGACGTTTGGGGTCGCGCAGGCCAGCGCGGTTGCGGCGGATGCTGCGGGCGATCTTGTCAATGGCCTCGTCCTGGCCGATGACCTGCTTCTTCAGTTCGTCGGTCATGCCCAGCAGGCGGATGCCTTCGCTTTGGGCAATGCGCTGGGCGGGCACACCGGTCATCATGGCAACGACCTCGGCGATGTGGCTCTCGTCCACGGTCACGCGGCGGCTGTCCAACTCGGCTTCCCAGCGCTCTTTGGCGTCCTGCAGTTCGGCCTTGAGCTTCTCTTGCTGGTCGCGGTAGTTGGCTGCGCTCTCAAAGTTCTGGGCCTGTACGGCCTTGAATTTATTCTCCTGAGCCTCGGCAATGCGTTGCTCCAGCTCTTCAATCTCCTTGGGGGTATCGACCTTGGTGATGTGTACACGCGAGCCTGCCTCGTCCATGGCGTCGATGGCTTTGTCGGGGAAGAAGCGGTCGCTGATGTAGCGGTCGGTCAGGGTGACGCAGGCCCTCAGTGCCTCGTCGGTATAGTTGACACCGTGGTGCTTCTCGTACATCTCCTTGATGTTGTGCAGGATTTCCAGCGTCTGCTCGGCTGTGGTGGGCTCGACAAGGACTTTCTGGAATCGGCGTTCCAGGGCTCCGTCCTTCTCGATGCTCTTGCGGTACTCGTCGAGTGTGGTGGCACCGATGCACTGGAATTCGCCACGTGCCAGGGCCGGCTTCAGCAGGTTGGCGGCATCCATCGAGCCGCTGGCATTGCCGGCGCCCACGATGTTGTGGATTTCGTCAATGAACATGATGACGTTCTTGTTGGCGCTCACCTCGTCGATGACGGCCTTGAGGCGTTCCTCGAACTGGCCGCGGTACTTGGTGCCGGCGACAATGGCTGCCATGTCGAGCGAGACGATGCGCTTGTCGAGCAGGGTGCGGGCCACCTTGCGCTCCACGATGCGCTTGGCCAGTCCCTCGATGATGGCGCTCTTGCCCACACCGGGCTCGCCAATCATCACGGGGTTGTTCTTCTTGCGGCGGCTCAGGATCTGTGCCAATCGCTCAATCTCGGTCTCGCGGCCCACCACAGGGTCGAGACGCCCCTCGGCAGCCTCGCGCGTGATGTCCTTGCCATACTTGTCGATGACGGGAGTGGCCGAATTGTCACCTCGACTGACATTTCGTCGCTGTCGCGTCTCGCGGAAGGACGGATTTTCGCTCTCGCCCTCGCCACCCAAGTTGCCGCCACCGGGCAAGTCGTCGTCTTCCTCATCCTCTTCGTCGGGGAAGTCGGCACCCGCCATGGGCAGCGTAATATCCTGTCTCCAGTAGTTTTCCTGGAGTTTGTTTTGTTTGTTGATCATTATGATATAATTGCTATCTTGTTCTTTTGCTGTTATAACTCATCACGTTAACCAGCAAACACCGTGCCAGCCCATCAATACTGGCATCACATACAAGCCGGAGGCTTGCAAAACGATGACACGCCACCTGCTTTAGGATGTGAGGTGTGTACACTCGGGTGGGGTGTTTTTGGTATTGCAGGGCTCTGCTCTGCAGGTTATTGCCCCATGTCGGCAATTTCGCGGGCAATGGCATTCAACTCATTGCACTGGGCACGGGTGATGGTAAGACGCTCGTTGTGATGGGGCCATGGAGCAATGAGCAGCAGGCGGCCCTCGGCACAAGCGTCAAACTGCGCTCCTCCTGGTTTCCACATTGGAGAGAAACCGTTTTCCAGCAATACGATTTCTTTTGCTCCAGCATCAAATGCGGCCCTCATGATGGCCTTTTCTCCTGGACTGATGCATGGTGACACCAGAACGGCCCCTTCACGCACCATTGACAAATGGCGTTCAACCTCGTTTGTGATGTCTTCTTCACTTAGACTGCGGGAGCATTTCACGGCCACTTTCATGGGATAATCCAATAAGAAGCGGTTACCTGCCATCATCACGTTGCGATGACCAATCTTAACGCCTTGTTGCACTCTAAAGTAATCCGGCTTGTTGCGCTTGACCCATAGCCGGTGAGGATTGTCACGCATGTACCGCACCATAGTAACCAGTTGTTTGTTTCCTCGCAAAATGCGGTCATGGTAACCTTCTTCCCATAGTGTGGTGCCCAACAATGACCGGGTTACATCATTGCATCCTTTCTTAAAGCCGTTGATAACTAGCCCCAGGTGTATTGGTATTCTGTCAGTGACAAAGAGAACTCCATGCAGGTGGTCAGGCATGAGTTGGACTGCTTTGAGTTGGATTTGCGGATAGTAGGACCTGATTTCCCGCCAGCATTGCAGCACTTTCAGCCCGAGCTCACTCGCCTGCAGCCATGCATGAGGGTGCTTGTCATCGGGTGGTTGCACATTGCCGAGTATCGGCTTGCGGCCTTTCACAACGACTGTCACCATGTAGATGCAACGGCCGTAGTAGTCGTGACCGACCTTGCGACGCTTCATCGATGGCTTGACCTCATGCTCAGCATGGTGAATCTGCCACCACTGTTTGCGGTGCTCGTTGCGCTTGTCTTCCATGTCTCAAAAGAAGTGATTCGAGTTGAAACAAGCAAGAGAATTCCCTGTTTTTTACAAGCCGGAGGCTTGCAAAACGATGACACGCCACCTGCAAGCATCCTGCGGGTGGCGTGTCGTGGTTATTTGGGCTATTAGCCTTGTGATTCTACTAACTTAACAGCATGTCGACGATGGCTGCGACGTCGGCGATGTTGATTTCGCCGTCAAGGTTGACGTCGGCGGCCTCGGTGTTGAAGGATTCGGGAGCTGTGCCCAGGATGTAGTCGATGATGGCGCTGATGTCACCGATGTTCACCTCGCCGTCGCCGTTCACGTCACCAATGAGCGGGAGATCACCGCTACCCACGAGGGTAACCTGCTGGATGTTGGACCAAACGCTCTCGGTGCCGTCGGTGTAGATGGCCTTGACCATGTACTCGTAGATGCCGCCGTCAAGGGCACGCACCGTGTAGCAGGTGTCGGCAATGCCGCTCACCATGCGCCAGGTGGAGTCACCTTCCTCAACCACTTGTCGGCGCGGTGCTTTGGCTGTCAGGTCGCCATTGTAGATGTCCACGCTGTAGATGTAAGAGCGCTTCTTGTTGGCGTTCATGGCCAACTTGACATTTTGCCCCGTGCAGCCGTTGAGCACTACGGTATAGTCCTCGGGCTCGTCGGTCAGGGCCACCGTTTGGCTTGCTTCACCGCAGGACACGATTATCGAGCTCTTGTCGCTTGTACCATTGGAAGCAATCCAGTTTTTGGCATTAAATACCACAGTGACAGTGCTGCTGAGTTGCAGCTCGGGGCTGATGAGGTATCCGATTGCGCTTGATGTGCCTACCTTCAAAGACTTACCCGCAGCGGGATATACCTTGAATCCTGTCCAACCGGGATTGTCGGTGTAATCGTCAAGCGACTCGCCAACGTCAGTGTAGCCGTCGGCATAGGCATTCACCTTAGAGAAATTCTCACTCATCAGCAGAGTCGCACCCGATTCCTGATGGCGGCTGACCTTAAGGGTATAGCTTGACACATCACCGCCGCTGGTCCAGTCGGCACGGAAGGCGTTGGTTTCTACAGCCGTTTCGTCAACACTGAGCATGACAGGCACCTCTTTGACAATGGGTTGAGGAATGTCGCCGCCGTCGGTCCAGGCGGTGTGCTGTTTGGTACCCCAAATGTGTTCGGCCAGTTCAGGGTGGTCCACAAAGGGGTTGCGGTTGCCCTGTTTCTCATAAACACCCTCGTTGCGAATCAGCTCCTTTTGACTGACGGGGTCGGCACGGTGCCACTCCATCAGCATCTGCATGGACCAGTCGGAGAAGGCTTTGTACTGGTTGTCCAGATAATCCAGCTGGTCGCAGCCGGGCCAGTTGGAAACGTCGCTCTTGTAGCAGGTCACCATGTAGAAATAGATGCGTGCAAAGTCGCCCTTATACTCGTCGTCGGGCTCAAAGACCTTGTCCGTATAGCCGTTGTAAGTGCTCTTGCCCAACTTGCCCAACATGGTAACGCCCAGTTCCTCGTTGACATAGGTGACGGCATCTGATCCGTTGCACACGCCATAGGGGTAGTTGCTGCGGCGCTGATTGACATAGCCGTCGGTGGGAATAATCATCATGAGGTCGGTGTACATGGGATAAACCTCACCGCCAAACCAGCTCTTGGGGAACGAGTGTTCGCGGTTGAGTCCCTGGCCCACATAGGAAGCCGTACCCACATGATAGGAGCTGTGGTTGTACTTGCAGGTGGAGTACATGTCGATGTAATAACCGTCACTGCCCATGTCGGTGGTCGGGTAGCAGTCCCACAATTCGTTGTATCCCAGCTGGGTGTGGGTGTAGATGATGCCCTCCAGGGCCGTCATCAAAGCCTCGTCGCTCTTGCCGTTGGCATTGGTGTAAAAGCCGCTGGGAATATCGGCCATAGCCGTCAAGCCCACCAGCATAGTCAATAGTATTGAAGTAATTTGTCTCATTGGGTTAATATTTTAGGTGTGTATAGAATTGTAGATGGTGTCGAACAGGTGGCGAAAGGCTTTCTCGTCGGCAAGCGTCTGCCTGAAAGCCTCGAGTTGCTTGGCATTGTCGCTCTCGGGAATCCACAACTGCAGGTAGCCGCCATAGTCATATTTCTCGCTCATGTGTTCCATCAGGCGGCGATACTGTCCCTCACGGTCCAGGCCAGGCTCGTGTTTGAGCCCGTATTGCAATGCACGGCGCACAATGGTCTCACCGTCGATGATGCGGTCGGCCTCGGCAACTATGCGGCCATAGATGGTGCGGGGCTCATGGTCGCTCGACGCGCGGTGATCCTCGGCGGCATTGGCGATGGTGTCGATTTCTTCCTCGCCGAACCACTGGCGCAGCCGCTCGTCTTGGCGGATGATGCGGGCGCTGTGGATGTGGTGTTCCTTGCGGCCGTAGGCGAGCCCCAGGTCGTGATAGGCCGCAGCAACAAGCAGCAGGCACATGTCCACCTCGGGGTAGTATTGGGCCAGGCTCAATGCCTGGGAGATGACCGTCTCGACATGGTCGCGGCCATGCCCGGCATCAAAGCCGTCGTAGCGGGGGACAATCTCCCGCTCCACAAATTCCCTTATTTCTTCAAAATCCCTCATTCCCTCTCTCTAATCCCTAAACTCTAGACCCTAGACCCTAGACCTTATGCAGATCATGTCCCATGCGGGTTTTCTTGGTCTGCATGTAGAACTCGTTGTAGCGGTTGGGTGCAATCTCGATGGGCACGTTCTCGACCACTTCCAGGCCATAGCTCTCCAGTCCCACACGCTTCACGGGGTTGTTGGTCATCAGCCTCATCTTGGAAACACCCAGGATGCGCAGGATGTTGGCGCCCACGCCATAGTCACGTTCGTCGGGTTTGAAGCCCAGATGCACGTTGGCATCGACGGTGTCATAGCCATGCTCTTGCAGCTTGTAGGCTTTGATTTTGTTCATCAGCCCGATGCCACGGCCCTCCTGGTTCATGTAAACGACCACGCCTTTGCCTTCCTTCTCGATCATTTGCATAGCCATGTGCAGCTGTTCGCCACACTCGCAGCGCATCGACCCGAAGATGTCGCCCGTGGCACATGACGAATGCACACGCACCAGAATCGGCTCGTCGGCACGCCATTCACCCTTGATGAGAGCGATGTGCTCCAGGCCGTTGTTGATCTGCCTGAAGGGGATGAGCTTGAAGTGACCGTATTGTGTGGGCAGGTCCACCTCGTCGCCCACCTCGACGACTTTCTCGGTGCGCAGGCGGTAGGCTATCAGGTCCTTGATGGTGATGATGGGCATGTCGAATTTCTTGGCCACATCCATCAGCTGCGGCAGGCGTGCCATGGTGCCGTCGGGGTTGATGATCTCGATAAGGGCGGCAGCAGGGTAGAGGCCGGCGATGCGCATCAGGTCGATGGAGGCCTCGGTGTGGCCCGCACGCTTGAGTACGCCCTTGTCGACGGCCCGCAGCGGGTTGATATGGCCGGGACGGCCAAAGTCTGATGGCTTGCTGTCAGGGTTGGCCAGGGCACGGATGGTCATGGCACGGTCGTGCATCGACACACCGGTGGTGCAGCCGTCGAGCAAGTCGATGGTGACGGTGAACGGGGTTCCCAGCATCGACGTGTTGTCATCGACCTGCATGTTCAGGTCCAGTTCATGGCAACGCTCGGTTGTGATGGGGGCGCACAACACGCCGCGGCCCTCGCGCAGCATGAAGTTGACTTTTTCCTCGGTGATTTTCTCGGCCGCAATGATGAAGTCGCCCTCGTTCTCACGGTCCTCGTCATCGACTACGATGACAAATTCGCCGCGTCTGAGCTGCTCCACAGCCTCGTCGATAGTATTCAGTTTGATTTCTGTCATATTTTAAATGGTTGTTTTTAGCTATTTGTCGTGTCGCTGTATTCCATCTCGCGGCTATATTCGCCGTTGAGGATAGCGACCATCTGGTCACAAGTCTTTATCGTCAGCTGCACGTCGCGTTTCAGGTTCTTCTGGTGCCGCATACCCACCAGCCAGACGGGCAGTCCGATGGGGAACAAGGCTGCGAGAACGGTGCCGACAGTCTTGTTGCTGGCGGGCTGATAGGTGAGCAACTGGCGAATGACAGGGTAGTCCATGGCCTTGTTGAGCACCATCTGGTCGCGGGAGTTGGACAGGTAATCCACCAAGTTGTCGACTTGCAGTGACAGGGCCTTGATGGCGTTCTTGTCATATCCGCGCTGCCAGTAGTCGAGGTAACCCTGCTTGCTGGGGTAGGTGTCGAGGAATTGCTGGCACGAGGCTTTGAGCGCCTGAACCTGGGCGATGGCCTCGTCGGGTTGGACCTCGTTGATGATGACCTCTTTGGCCTCCAGCTTGCGGGTCTGATGCAGCCCCGTGAAGCGGCGCAGGAAGTTGAGCCAGGCGTCGGGGTTGAATACTGCCGAATCGTTGACCGCCTTGTGAGTCAGGAACACGCCTAGCGGCAATAGAATCGCCGAACTGAGCCAGATACCCTGCCACACTTCCCAACGGCCGTCACGCGCCAGCTTATAGCCCGTGTTGTCGATGACATAATAGACGATGAAGAGCATTACCGACACGACGATGGGCATGCCCAGTCCTCCCTTGCGGATGATGGCGCCCAAGGGGGCTCCGATAAAGAAGAAGATGAGACAGGCCAGCGACAGGGTGAATTTCTTCATCAGCTCGATCTGGTGGCGCCTGATGATGAAATTGTCGTCACTGATGGTATATCCCTGGAATTGAAGGTCCTGTATCGCCGACATGGTCCGCATCAGCGCCTGGTTGATGACTTGCTCCTGGTCGTGCGACGGCAGTTCCTTGATGATCATATTGATGTCGACAGGCTTGTCGAGTTTGACTTCGTTTACGGGGATGATTGTGGGCTTGCCGTCCTTGTAGAGGGTGCGCTGGGAGGGCACACCACACAGGGACTGGCTGCGCAGCTTGTTCACCACCAGCATGGCTGCCGAGTCCACCTTGAGCCTTACCGAGTCGATGGTCTGCCGCAGTTCGGCGATGTCCTTGCCCACATACTGGGATCTCATGGTCTCGTCGTCCATGCGCGAGAAGTTGGCGTCGTAGGGGATGAGGATTTCCTTGTCATGGAAGGTCTCGCGGCGATACAGGTCCCCGCTCATGCCGTTCACGCCTCCGCCCGAGCCCATCTGCTCATACCAGGCTCCCTTATAGAGCTTGAGGAACAGGCTGCGCTTGTCCTCGGTCATGCTCAACCGGCCCGAGTCGGCCGCCACGATGCGCGGGAACATGCTGGCATGTGACACGTCATAGATGAGCACGTTATAGAGCATGTCACGCTCCTTGTCCTTGCGTTTGACATAGATGTTGTAGCCCGGTATCTGGCTATAGACGGTGCCCTCGGGGATGTCCAGCGTGGGCGAGGTCTGTCGCATCGAGAACAGCAGGGTCCACATTTTCACCTGTGACTTGGGCAGGACGTTGTTTTGGAAAAAGAAGGCCCCCACGGCCACAATGGCCATCAGGATGGCCAGCGGCTTCATAATGGTCGTCAGTGAGATGCCCGACGATTTCAAGGCCGTCAGCTCAACATGCTCGCCCAGGTCGCCAAAGGTCATCAGCGCTGCCAGCAGGATACTCAACGGCAGGGCCAGCGGCACCATCGACAGGGCGGCATAGAAGAAGAGCTCGGCCACCACGTCTATGCTTAGTCCCTTGCCCACCAGCTCGTCGATGTAACGCCACAGGAACTGCATCATCACGATAAACAGGCAGATACAGAAGGTCATCAGGAACCGGGGCAGGAACCTGGACAGCATGAACGTGTATAGTTTTTTTATTCTCAACTTCTCGATGTGACGGATAGTTAATTCCAAACTGCGAAATTACTGCATTTTTCCTTCATGACAAGCGAGCAAGGTCATATTTTTAGAGTTAACGGCCATTGTTTTCACTTTTTCCACTTTTTCCACCTTTTCCACCCTTTCCACATATACACGACCGTTCACCCCCACGCCAAGGCGCGAAGCCGCGAATTTTTTTTAAGTCTACGAATTAATCGAATTAAACTAATGGCATCCGCGCTCATGGCCCCTCACGTTATGGTCATTGGGTGTTTCAGATGGCATTTCGCTGAATCGTTACATGAAAAATGGGATGCCCGTCAAGTGGCGGGCACCCCATGTGAGTGTGGATGTGATGTTGATTAGTGGGTCAGGGGAGAATAGTCCTGGCCGTAGCGCAACATCTGGTCGATGTAACCCTCGGTGTAGGAAACTTTCACGTCGATGAGCTTGCCGTTCTTGTCATACACGGGAGTGTAGATGGGGTTGACAAAGCCCTTGTAGGGGGCAATGTGCAGACCCTCGTAGCGGGCGAGCACTTCCTTGTGGATTTCGGGGTCAACCTTCACGCCGTAGGTCTCCACCAGCTGGCGGCCGGCCTCGTAGTCACCCTCGCTCTTGATGCGCTGCACCTCGGCCAGCAGCTGGGCGAACAGGCCGCGCAGCTTCTGGTAGTCGTTGATGCGGATGTATGTCTTGCCGTCGCGCTTCACATACTCGATGACGTTGTCCTTCTTGCCATGCTGGTAGCACCACTCGCTGATGAACTTGCGGTTGCGCATGTGGGCCTCCTCGATGTCTTTGCCCGGCACGATGCGGGTCAGCTGGGTCATCAGGCCGTTCATGATGTACTTGTAGTACTCGGCCTTGTAGGTGTCCATGTTGGGGAAGATGCCCAGTTCCACGAGCTTGGGATCGGCCAGATAATAGAGGGCGAACAGGTCGGCACGGCCTTCCTCGAGCGACGAGCCGTAGGCCTTGAGGGCGTCCTGGTCAACGCCGGGCAGCAGTTGTCCCGAGGCATGACCTAGGCACTCGTGCAGGTCGGTGTGCAGGGCGTCGGCGATGTCGAGGTATTTCTTCATCAGTTCCACCTCCTCGTTGCTGTAGGCAAACTCCTCGTTGAAGCCGGTACCGGCGGCTACCTTGTTGTAGGCGTCGGTGATGTTGTCGATAGAAACCGACTTCGAGCCATGGGCGGCACGGATCCAGTTGCTGTTGGGCAGGTTGATGCCGATGGGCGTCGAGGGGTAGCTGTCACCTGCCAGGATGGCAGCGGTGATGACCTTGGCGCTCACGCCCTTCACGTTTTTCTTCTTGAAGCGGTTGTCAACGGGCGAATTGCTCTCGAAGTACTGTGCATTGTCGCTGATGAGCTTGGAACGGCGTGAAGCAGCCTTGTCCTTAAAGTTGACCATGCCCTCCCATGAACCGGTCATGCCCAGGGGGTCGCCATAGCTCTCGATGAAGCCGTTGATGAAATCAACATCGCTCTTGGTCTCTTCGGCCCACATGATGCTGTAGTCGTCGAAGGTCTTCAGCGAGCCCGTCTGGTAGAACTTGATGAGCTCGTTGATGTAGGCGCGCTGGCCCTCGTTCTCGGCCACGGTGGCAGCCTTCTGGAGCCAGTAGACGATTTTCTCGATGGCTTTGCTGTAGAGGCCGCCCACCTTGTAAGGCTCCTCGGTGACCTTGCCGTTGCGCTTCACCACCTTGCAGTTCAAGCCCCACGAGATGGGTGTCAGGTCGGTGGTGTCCTTCAGGTTGTTGTAGAAATCCTCCACTTCCTGCTGGGTCACGCCCTCATACATGTTGCAGGCCGAGGTCAGGATCAGGTCCTCGCCGTCGGCTTGGTTGACGCGCTTGGCCATGAAGGTGGGGTCAAAGATGACGCGGTCGAGCACCTTCTTCTCGCCTTCGCGCTGCTTGGCGCCGGGCAGGGCGGCAAACTGCTTGTCAAAGAAGTTCTTGCTGAATTCGGGGATGAACTTGTCCATCGAGTAGTGGTGATGGATGCCGTTGCCAAACCACACCTGTTTCAGGTATTTCACAAAGGCCAGATAGTCTTTGTCGGTCTTGTCGCCCTTGTAGTTGCGATAGATGTCTTCAAGGGTTTGACGCACCATCAGGTTATACTTGCAGTTCTGATCAAACAGGATGTCGCGGCCGTTGAGGACAGCCTCGGTGAGGTAATAGACCAGCTCCTTCTGCTGGAGCGACAGGTCCTCAAAGCCGGGCACCTGGTAGCGCAGCACCTCGATGTCGGCAAAACGGTCAACAGAGTAGTTGAAGTCACTGTTCTGTGCCATAGCGGTAGTAGCTAATGCCGCCGTTGCGATGACGGCAATGATGGATTTTTTCATGTAGTTGATTATTTAAAGAATTGAATTATGTCTGGATTATTTACCTTTCATCTTGGGGTAAATGACACCGTTCTTGTCCATGATGATGAGGCCTTCTTTGCCGGCAGCGGCTCTGATGACGTAGTTCTTGCCGTCATTGCCCTTCATCAGGTAGTTCTCTTTGTCCTTCACACACTGCTTGGTCTCAACGACCTGCTCGGGCTTGCCGCTCTTGTCCTGGCCGGCTTTCCACAGGCTCAGGCGATAGGTGCCGTCGGCCAGATTCTCGAGGCGCACTTGATAGTCCTCGTTGGCAAACTCGGTAGCGATGTGGTCCTTGCCGTCCTCGGTGGGCGCAGCTTTCTCTACAGTCACTTTAGCCGTGGCCGCTTTCTTGGCGGTGTCAACCTGCTCGGTGGCAGGAGCCTTGGCGTCACTGTCGTTCTTCTCGACTTTTCCGTTGCAGGCAGTCATGGCCATCATGGCCACAGCTGCGATAAGAATAGAAAATTTCTTCATTTCTAAGTGATTCTATTTATGATTTAAATGATATGTATAAACTCCTCTCTAATAAACCCTCTCACACCGCGAGCAATAAGCGGATGCCACTCTAAGCCCTAAGCTCTAAGCCCTAAACTGCTCGCGCAGCGAGCCTTATTCCACGTACAGTACCAGGCCCTTCAGGTACTCGCCCTCGGGGTGGTAGATGTTGATGGGATGGTCGGCAGGCTGGGTGAGTTGGTGCAGGATGCGCACTTTGCGGCCCGTTTGGGCGGCGGCACTGAACACCGCCAGGCGGAACTGCTCCTTGTTCACCGCCTGTGAGCAGGAGAACGTGAACAGGATGCTGCCCGGGGCGATTTTCTCCAGGGCCTTGGCATTCAGGCGGCGGTAGCCAATCAGGGCGTTGTGCAGGGCGCTCTTGTGCTTGGCAAATGCCGGCGGGTCCAGGATAATCAGGTCATAGGCGTCCTTCTCCATGTTGTCCAGGAACTTGAAGGCGTCCTCGGCAAACGAGCGGTGACGGCCGTCCTCGGGGGCAAAATTCAGCGCCACGTTATCGTCGGTCAGGCGTACGGCTTTGGCCGAACTGTCCACCGAGTGAACCAGCTGGGCACCGCCCCGCAGGGCATAGACCGAGAATCCGCCCGTGTAGCAGAACATGTTCAGCACGCGTCTACCCTGGCTGTAATGCTCCAGCAGGCGGCGGTTCTCGCGCTGGTCGACAAAGAAGCCCGTCTTCTGTCCCTTGAGCCAGTCGACGTGGAAGCGCAGGCCGTTCTCCAGGGCCTCGTCGGTCTCCATGTGCCCGATGATGTAATCGTTCACGGGGTCGAGGTGGGCCATATAGGGCAGGGTGGTCTCGCTCTTGTAATAGACGTTGTGCACACCCGGCAATTTGGCCAGTGCCTGGGCAATGGTGTTGCGGGCAAAGTGCATGCCGGGCGAGTGGGCCTGCATCACGGCCGTGGGGCCATAGATGTCAACTACCAGGCCGGGCAGGAAGTCGCCCTCGCCGTGTACCAGGCGGTAGGCGTTGTTGTCGTCGCGCTGCAGTCCCAGTGCCTGACGCATGCGGTAAGCGTCGTTGAGTCTTTGCTCATAGAGGGCCTCGTCGATGGGCGTGTCGTCAAACGTGAGCATCCTCACGGCAATGCTGCCTATCTGGCTGTGGCCGTTACCGATGAGTTTGCCGTCGTGGGCATAGACCGTCACCAGGTCACCCTCCACGATGTCGTCGTCGGCAGCCGCAATGGCCCCCGAGAACACCCAGGGATGGAAGCGCTTGAGTGATTCTTCCTTGCCGCGCTTGAGAGTTACAGTTTTATAGGTCATGTTTTGTTTTTAGTTTTTAGTTTCTAGTCCTTAGTTCTTAGTTGTTAGTTGTTAGTTTTTAGTTGTTAGGTGATTCGCGACACCTAATGCCTAACACCTAACGCCTAATGCCTAATGCCTAACACCTAAAGCCTATTTAAAGAAAAAGCGGTAGATGTCGTTGCCGTTGGCAAACAGCAGCAGGGCAATCAGCAGGGCCATGCCCACCGTCTGGGCCCGCTCCAGGAACTTGAGGCTGGGCTGGCGGCGGGTGATCATCTCAACCAGCAGGAACAGCACGTGACCGCCGTCGAGAGCCGGAATGGGCAGGATGTTCATCACGGCCAGGATGACCGAGATAAAGGCGGTGATGTTCCAGAAGTCAACCCAGTTCCACGTGGGCGGGAAAATGCTGCCGATAGTGCCGAAACCACCCAGGCTCTGCGCTCCTTGCGGGGTGAAGATGAGTTTGAGCTGCTTGACATAGGTCACCAGCTTGCTCCAGCCCATCTCGATGCCGCGGGGAATGGATTGCAGGATGTTGTAGCTCTTGACGGTGGTGTGGTAAATCTTGGTCGGCTCGGTGAGCATGATGCCCAGTTTGCCGTCCTTGTCGATGGGGACATCGGTAGCGGTCAGCCGCTTGCCGTCGCGCTCATAGAGCAGGGTCACGTTCTTGCCCTTGTTCTTCAGCAATTCGGCCGTGAATTCGGTATAGCTGGGGGTGGACACGCCATTCACTGCCAGCAGGTGGTCACCGGCCTGCAGCGCGGCTTTCTCGCCGCCCATGCGGGGCTGAGTCTGCGACACAACTACGGGCAGGCGATAGGCCATGAAGGCCTGGCCGTCCTCGGCGTCGTGGTTGGCCTGGAAGATGAAGTCCTTGGGCAACGCGATGGTAACGGTGTCCTTGTGGTTGCGCAGCACGGTCACCTCACGGGCAATGAGCATGGCGTTCAGGTCCTCGCTGTTGAAGTAGCTCAGCGCCTTGCCGTCGGCCGTCAGGGGGATGTCGCCATCCTTGAAGCCTGCCTTGTGGGCGCTGTCGCAGAATTCCATACCCTCGGTGGCGTCGGTAAAGTTGATGTATTGCTCACCCACGGCATAGACGATGCCCGAGTAGATGACCATCGCCAGCAGGAAGTTGAACAGCACGCCGCCCAGCATGATCAACAGGCGCTGCCAGGCAGGCTTGCTGCGGAACTCGTAGGGCTTGGCGGGCTGCTTCATGGCCTCGGTGTTCATCGACTCGTCGATCATGCCGGCAATGGAGCAGTAGCCGCCCAGGGGCAGCCAGCCGATGCCGTACTCGGTGGCACGCCACGACCGCTTGTTCTCCTCAGGAGCATCCTCTACTTTTTGTTTTGCTTTCTTTGCTTCGGCGGATTCAATTTTTTTCACTTCCCGGGCTTCGATTTGTCTCTCGACGGGTGCTTCCATGGCGCCCAT
>JAEEGI010005027.1_pt1 | contig 30622 bp, 31 predicted proteins | sample 8958751 | NCBI WGS metagenome assembly JAEEGI01 (sample SAMN16246545, study PRJNA631951) | gut metagenome | biome: gut microbiome; feature: rumen; material: KS-attached | host: Bos | place: Iran: Karaj | collected 2018-10 | reverse complement strand
CGCACAAGGGCGTTGTACTCGTCGGTTTAAGGCATCGTGTGGTTCAGTTTGAAAAGGACTTGTGCTTGACGCACGCCTTCTGCATGTTCTTCGGCTGTGGTCAGTCTGGGGTCAACTCTTTGTTCTTGCATCGTTGTCAGGTTTTGAATTATGATGCAAAAATACAGCGACTTATTGAGTTATAAGTTTCACAAAAAGCATCATTATTTTCACAAAATCCACATTTTTAGTACTATTGAAAGAAATAAAGTGTATTTTTGCGCCATGAAGATTGATTTTCAGTACGCTACGGATTTCCTCGGGATGAATGACCCTAGATTGAGCCACACCTGTATGCACCTGTTGTGTACAGAAGGGGAGGGGAGTTTCGTGTTTAACGGACATTGCTATCATTTGGGAAAAAACGATTTGGTGGTAATGCCCAATCCGAGTCGCGCAAAGAGTCTTGCCGCCCATCCTGATTTGAAGGTGGAGTGGTTCGCCGCCGATAACAAATTCCTTGCGGGCTTGCTGCCATCGAACAACTACAGCATTGGAGGAAGCATCTCGCTCAACCAAGACCCCATCATCAAACTCACCGACGAGCAGGCTGCTATCTTGCTTGCCGACTTACACCGTCTCCGCGATCGCCTCGAAGACCGCCATCTGCTGTTTTACCGTGAATTGATGGGAAGTCTCTGCTTGACGATGATGTATGACATTTTCGAGCCTCATGCACAACGTGATGCCACCGATACCCACAGCGACCGAACGGCCTACATCGTCCGTCAGCTGACCGACCTGCTCGCCACCGGCATCAGCCGCACAGAGCGGGAGGTGAGTTATTATGCCGAGCGGTTGAACGTCTCGCCGAAATACCTCTCCGCCACAGTCAAACGCGTGACAGGCCATAGCGTCAGCAGTTACATCAACCGTGCTACAGTGCCCATCCTGAAAGGTTTGTTGGATGACGAGCGCCTCTCGCTCACCCAAATCGCCGACCGCATGAACTTCACCTCATTAAGCTATTTCAGCCGTTATTGCACCAAGCACTTGGGCCAGTCGCCTAGCGACTATCGGCGGAGCCTGCAACCTGCCAATTGAAAAATTACTGCAGTGCTGAGTGGAATTGTTATTTTTGTACTTTTACATGCTTTTAATACTGATAAAGGTATATGTTGGAATCAAACGATAAAAGATATTATAATGGTATTGAACGGCCGCATAACACTCCAAACGCCATTGCCTCATTAAAACCTGATGAGGTTTTCGTTTTCGGGAGTAACCTTCAAGGGTATCATGGCGGTGGCGCTGCTAGAGTGGCCGTTGAGAAGTTTGGCGCTATCTTGGGACAGGGGATAGGACTGCAAGGTCAAAGCTATGCCATACCAACCATGCAAGGCGGGCTCGACACCATCATGCCATACGTTGACCAATTCATCGTCTTTGCCATGGAACATGAGGAACTGTTTTTCTACGTCACGCGTATTGGCTGTGGCATCGCGGGCTTCAAAGATGAAGAAATGGCACTGCTGTTTAAAGACGCTTTGGATTTAGATAATGTTTGCTTGCCAGAGTCCTTTTCCAAGGTCTTGGAAGCGCAATATCAAAAGATGCGACGGGAACCCTTCCCGAAAATTTCGCGTTCGGCAAGTCTAAGGTTGTCACAACAAGGACAAGTTCGCACTTTGGCCGATATCGCCATCACCTTGAATGGTCAAAACCATTATACCGATATTGATGCATTCATGACGGATTTCGATGAAGCAATCAAGTCCTATATCAAAAGAGGTACCATTGGCTCGGAGATATGCAAAGCAATTGAATATCAAATACAAAGCAATGAAAAAGTTTTGTTTTCCGCCAATGGTTACTTGGATTTCGATGCGCTTATTGAAATGGTGGATGGTTTGACCATTTCGAATAAAAGCAATCCTTTGGAGTTCATTTATAGCAGGAGAGAAAAAACCAAGCTGCTTAGGCTTACGGCATTGCTTAACGACATTGTGCATTATACCAAGGCTGACGATTTGATGCATGATTTGTTTGCCGTTGCCACGGGTAGGTTCAATTGTGGTGACAATCGGTATATGTATGACTCTTTTCATTATCCACTAGTATTTTTTAAAAAAGGAGTGGAGCTGGTATGGGATGAAATCCAGGAGCATGGCTATATGAACAACGATCTTCTTGAACAAAAGATATTTACAGAACATGAAGAGAAGGTTGAAGAGTATGGACTTAAAAATGTGATACGCAATGACTTCGTTCAAGATGCGCCATGTCATCCAGAAGTCTTTTTCCCAAAAAGGATCGGGACAGCGCCCGTGTATGTGCTGGACAAATTCTATGTGAATCACTGCTCGGGTCAGCCATTGTTTGTTAAATCGTGTGGCGAAGGGAAGGGCCCCAATGCCCATAGGACGCTTTATGAAATGCAACTTGTAGAACCCATCCTTAAGCGAGAATGTACAAAAGGAAACTATCAAAAAATACGGGATTGTTATATTCCTGTAGGAGATGATGCAAAGCCTATATTTAAACAGGGACACGGCAAAATGGAATTCGATATTCTTCCCGACAAATTGAGGTTTTTGCAAAAAATCCGCAGCACACAAGGAAACTTCTGATGGATGTGTTTGGCAATGCCATAAAGATCAAGCGCGTTGGTTGCAATAGCTTTGATGAGCCCGGGCAACCTGTTGAACCTTCGGTGAACCTTTTCGTTAAAGTAACCAAAGGATGCAATGCCCATTGCTTGTTTTGCAGTAATGCTGGAGCATCTGTTCCCAACACTCCATTTGATGTTTCCAAATTGTTTGAAATCATCGGATTGTTGCTTGCGTCGGGAATAAATGTAAACCGTGTCAACATTACAGGAGGAGAGCCTTCTGTGGTTTCCGGTTTGGTGGAGCGGATCCTTCTCAAAATGAATGAGCCGGACTATTCAGACATACACTTGCATCTTAATACCAACGGTCTTCTCCCACAGTCGCAAGAATTGATGAGAAATCCTCGTTGGGACAGCATTTCGATGTCGATGCATCATTACGATACGGCAAGACTATCTGAATTGTATGGCTGTCGAATAGCTGAAAGCGCTTTCGACTTTGAAGGCATCGACATGCAAAAATTGAACTCCAGCTGCAATCTTGTCAAAGGATATATTGATAATGCAGAAGAGGCTCATAAGATGCTTGATTTTACTCTTGACTTAGGCATTCCTCGTATTGGTTTTGTGGCCCTTATGAAAGTCAATGACTATTGCCGAGAACATTTCGTCGATCTGGAAGAGATTCATTTAGAAAGTATTCCGCATGTCTATTTCACGAGATCAATGAATAGGGGAAGTGACTGTAAATGTTCCAATTATCTTTATAATAAAGACCTCAAGATCTTAGAGATTTATATGCGAAATTACGCCAATCCTCAATATTGCGAGTCGTCGTTGGTCTATGATGGGGAATATTTGCGTCAGGGCTTTCACGAAAACAACATCATTTATTAAGAAAAGCTATGACGATCCCTGAGGTATATGAGTCAAGGAAAAACGATCCGCGTTGGAACACGTCCTATCCGCTGAGTCCGGGGGATTGGGCAAGGTATCGGGTGGCAGGACCGCTTCCTTTTGACAATGAAAGATGCCTGTCTTTTTATGTTCACATCCCTTTCTGCAAGCAATTATGCTCATTCTGTGAATATACCAGGATGCTCTGTCCAGATGAAAAGCAGCAAAACAGCTATATTCATACCGTTATTTCTGACATAAAGCTATTCAAGCAGCAGCATCCTAACCTAGTTCTTCAAGGTTTTGATATCGGTGGCGGAACCCCTACGTCATTGTCCGATGACGGTTTTTCTTTTTTGATGAATGAATGCAAGGAGGTGCTGTCAGGACTTGAACGTACCGCTGATTTTGAACCGAGTGTTGAGGCTTCGTTCGACACACTTTCTGAAAGCAAAATAAAGGCAATTGCCAATAGTGGCATTCGAAGATTGTCGTTGGGGGTGCAAACATCTTGTAATGCCGTTTTGAACAAGCTCAACAGAAACGGCGTTGGTGAACAACAAATGCTGGAATGGCTTTCTATGGCATGGAATTGCGGAATAAGCAAGGTGAATCTTGATTTCATGTACGGGTTGAAGGGTCAAAATGCCGTTACGATTGAAATGGATCTTGCTCTCGTAGAAAAGCTTAAACCTCAGCAAGTTACACTTTACGAGTTGCGAACTAATATGCTTGCCAATAAAGATATGCCATCGAAACAAACATTGTTTGACCACTATTCTCAATACTATAGAGGTCTTTTGTCGTTGGGATATCAAGCTCCTTTCGGACAGAACACATTCTCTGTCAATGGTGCCGACATGGGCGTTTCTTCGTATATCCGCCATCGCATGAAAGATGCTGCCCCGTACAAAGGATTTGGCATTTCAGCACAAAGCATGAACAGGAAAGGGGTATCCTATAATGTGGGAAAAAACGGCTTTCAAAAGACGCTGTTGAACTGTCGTTCCTTTGGAGAAGAATTCACATATCAATTACCCGAAGATGAGATCGCTGCAAAATACATTGCTATTTCAGCCTATTCTGGTGCTTTTTCCACTTCGGTCTTGTCTTCCTTGCTTCACAAAGATGCCAAACAGACCTATGGAGAGCAACTCGATTATTGTTTTGGCTCTCATCTTCTGCAAGATAAAGGGGATTTGATTCAAATCACTGAAAAAGGATTTGAACACTTTGGTGCAGTGTTTTCTCTATTCTATATGCCCCTGAGATAACTATTACTTTGATGCTGCCGTCTTCGCCAAGAAAGGATACTTCTTCCTAATATTGTCGGCGAGGAACTCTGCCACCACGTCAGTGGGCATATTGGTGACATTAAGAACGAAGTTATAGTTGCGGGCATCGTATCGCGAGGTGTCAGCGACAGTTTTGACGAATGTGTCGCGAGACTTGTCGGTTTCGTCGATGACCTTGGCAGCTTCTTCGAGGCTGAGATTTTGCTTGGAGGCGATGCGGGCGATACGTGCGTCACGGTCTGCCCTGATGAGCAGATGCAACGCATTGGGATTGTCGCGGAAGATATGGAAACCGGCACGTCCTACGATGATACAACTCTCATGTTCGGCCAATTCACGCAGCAGGCGAGCCTCAGCATAATATAGGGTCAAAGGCGTGGCTTTTGGAGAGGAGTCAAAAGAACGGTCAGCAGTATCAAACTGACGATAGAAGTAACAGAAGTCGCTCCACCAACTGCTTTTCTGCCCTTTAATACGATCCATGTTTTCAAGGGTCATATTAAAATGTTCGGCAACACTTTGCAATATGGCGCGACCGTAAACCTTAAATCCCAACTTTTCTCCCAGTAAACGTGCAATCTCGCCACCTCCACTTCCGCTTTCGCGATTGATGGTGATAATAATCTTCTGGTTTTCCATAATAGTATGCTATTCTAATTAAAACAAAGTCGTGACAATGAGCATCGCAAAATCAATCAATGCTGACGATGGTGTATTTCCTGGTTCCCAGTCCGATGGCTTCGGCATGTTCGATGGTATGGATGCCGTGCTGCTTGTTGATGCGGCTGAGCAGGTCTGTGGGGTCGTTGGTAGCGGTCACCTGCTGGTTGTTGATGATGTCAACGCAGGCTTGGTCGAGGGCGACGGGGTCGGTAGAGGCGAGGATGCCATAGTCCTCAAGTTTCACTGGGGCAGGGTGATCGACGCAGTCGCAATCGATACTCATGTTATTCATCACGCTGATGTAGATGATGCCCTGTCTCTTTTGGAAGTAGTTCGTCACTGCTTGGGCTGCTGCTGCCATGCTTTCAAGGAAGCCGTCCTGGTCGCCGATGTATTCGGGGGTCCAAAGCTTGGCCATATCGAGTTTCTCCATCTTACCTGAGGAGTGAATGTAAGCCTTGCCATTGCTGCTGGCGCAACCGATGCTGAGGTTCTTCAGCGCGCCGCCGTAACCGCCCATCGGATGGCCTTTGAAGTGGTTGAGAGCGATCATGAAGTCGTAGTTGGCCATGTGTCCGCCCACGATGTCGTACTTGATGTGTGATTGGTCCTTAACGGGAATGCGGATTTCATCGTATTCATCCATGATATCGACGGGGAAGTAGTCGGTGAAACCATGCCGACGGATCACTTCCCAGTGGACTGCCGAGTTGTTGCGTTCGTCCTTCTCGTCGCCAGGGCCGTTGCCGTAAGCGGTGTTGCACTCCACGATGGTGCCGTCCACCTCGTGCACGAGGTCTTTGATGAGTTCGGGTTTCAGATAGTTGGGGTTGCTGCCTTCGCCGGTCGAGATTTTTACGGCCACCCGACCTTTGGCTTCTACGCCCAGCGCCTTGTAGATGTTCACCAAAGCTTCAGGGCTGATGTTGCGAGTTAAATAGACTTTTGCTGTGTTTTCCATATTCGTGTTGTTTTGATTGTTGTCAGATTGGTTATTGGTGCAGGCGGCAAAGGCCAATGCGCACATGAGAATGATAGCTGTTATCTTCATCGTTAGGGCTTTTAATATGGTTGCAAAGATAATAAAAAATTAATTACTTCACCATCCCTGCCAGTGGGTTGACGTCAATCAATTTTAGCGTTTTCACCATTTTGGCGGTGCCTTCCTTGTATTTCTTGAAATGGGCGGTCTGGATGTGGCTTTGGTAGGCCTCTTGGCCGGCGTAGATTTCGAGGATGTATATCTTGCAGGGGTCTTCCTTGGTTTGCATCGAGAAGAGGGTCAGCACGCCGGGTTCCACCTTTACTGAAGTCTCTCCGACTTCCTTGGCGAAGGCCATATATTCTTCCAGAAACTCAGGTTCCACTTCGATTTCGGCGAGGCGGACGATTCGCTCACCGTATTGCCGTAGCGGCACATTCTCACCGAACAGCCGGCGGGCGTTGTCGGTGAAGATGTCCTGCGGGTTCAGTCCGTGCGAGGCAAGACGGCTTTCCAGAGCATGCTTGCCGCTGATAAGGGCTGGCTCAGCCACATACGGGTAGTCGCTGCCGTAGAGGATATGTTCGGGCGTGGTGATGGTGAGGAGCGCATCGAGGACATCATCGGTGGGCGCGCCGGCCAAGTCGTAGTAGAGCTGCGACAGGTTTGCATCGACATCCACGGGCTGCATGATGCCCTGCTTCACCATCACGGGCAGTAGCGAACGAAAGCGCGGCAGGGCGTTGGGCAGGAACGAACCGCAGTGCGGCACCACCACCTTCAGGTTCGGGTAGCGCACCAACACATTGTGGGCCACCATATTGAGCACCGTACGCGTAGTCTCGGCCAAGTATTCATAACTGGCCAATGGTACATCGGCAATCAGCTGTGCGTTGACTGCCGAAGGTTTGTGCGGGTGTAGGATGATGACAGCGTTCTGGTGGTCGAGATAGGCCATCAGCGTGTCCAAAGCAGGGTCGCCAAGGTATTGGCCGTAGCTGTTGGTAGCTAATTTGATGCCATCGGCGTGCAAGACCTCCAAGGCATAGCGAGCCTCTTCCAATGCGTGTGGCACATCGGGTAGGGGCAAGGCAGCACAAAACATGAAACGTCCAGGATAGCGTGACTTCAATGCGGCACATTCTTCATTATAGCTGCGACATACTGCTGCCGAAGCCTCCGCATTGCCAAACCAAGGCTGCGGCGCGGGCATGGTAATCACAGCGGATTGAATGCCAGCCTTGTCCATAAAGGCGATATGTTGTTCTGCATCCCATGCGGGGATGGGGAAACCTTCGTCCATCTCAGCGCCGTTGGCCTTGATGTAATCGAGGTAACCCTTCGTGATGGCGTGGCTATGGAGGTCGATTTGGGCTATGGATGGCAATGCTGAAAGGGTCATAAAGGCTAATACAATCAGGATTCTACGCATAGTGATGTTCAATCTGATTACAGTCTGATTTTACTTCAGTTTCAAGCCGTCCTTGAAGGCCTCGCCAACACGCTTTGAGACTTGGTAATAGCCGTGCGTGTAGGGGTCGAAAGTGATGGCTTGCAGGGTTTCCACGTCCACCTTGCCGTCTTTCATCTTGTCAGTCTCGACAGAGGTTTGCAGCACCTTGCCGATGACCCCAAGGCCTGTTTCGTCGCTTTGGTATTCAATGAATTCACACTCCATGGCGATAGGCAGCTCGTTGATGATGGGAGCGTCCACCAACGAGGATTTGGTAGCGGTGAGACCGCTTTTGGCAAACTTGTCCTTCTCGGTCTTACCCGACACGACACCGAAATAGTCGGCCTCCACCACATGGGCGGCATCGGCGATATGGACGACAAACCCCTTGCGCTTCTTGATGTTCTCCACGGTCTTATGGGTTTCGGTCAGGTTGAGGGCCACGCGGTCGCGGTCGAGCATGGTGCCCCAAGCGGCGTTCATCACATCGATAGTGCCGTCTTCGTTGTAGGTGGCCACGAGCAAAACGGGCATTGGAAAAATGGCTTCTGTGACTTTAATGGGTTGTTTCATTGGGAGATAATGTTTTATGGGTTATAGAATGTTTGAAAAAAGCAAAGATAAAGAAAAAATCGACTGGGGAATAAAACTTCCGCAGGTTTCACGGACTTTTCTCCCTTATGGTGCTACAAAAAAATAATTGTTTATTTTTGTAACGTTATACTTAAGCGACATGAAAGCATCCATTTCCTATCAAGAATTGCAACGGCTTATCACCGAGCAGACCCATCAACCCATTAGTTTTGAGTTTGTTGATGGAAAGACCGTAAAAGTGATGTATGAGTTGAACCTTGGCATTATGAAGAAAAAAATAGGTGTCAATCTAAAAGTACTTGATATCGTGGGCAGCGATCTTCGGGTGCAGTATTCCACGGGTTTTGGCATGGATGGTCTTGTCGGGATGGCCTTGAATATGGCGAAAGACAAGATTCCGGCAGGCTTGATTGAAGAACAGTCCAATCAGGTGCTCGTGGTTCATCTGGGTAACATCGATAAGATAAAACCGGTTTTTGAACGTATTGACGTGAAGGATTTGAATATGTTGTCAGAGGCTTTGGAGGTAACTGGTGATTTTAAGTAAGACACTGATTTTGATAATTATCTGAAATATTTGACATATGAATAAAACCAAATTACTAATCTTACTATTATTCTTCCCTTGGATGCTTCAAGCTCAAAACAACGCCATTTCTTCAGAGCGTCCAAAAGTAGGTGTGGTTCTAGGCGGCGGTGGTGCTAAAGGAGCTTCTCATATAGGCGTGTTGAAATATATCGAAGAGATGGGTATTCCTGTCGATTATGTAGCAGGCACCAGTATGGGTTCCATTATCGGTGGCTTTTATGCCATGGGGTACACCCCGGACGAGTTGATGCATCTCATTGCCGGAATCAATTGGTCGGAGTATATTGGGAATAAAAACGACCGTCCCATGCTCTCGTATGAGATGCGGCAGCGTAACGGCACCACGCTTCTTAATGTGCCTTTCAGTGATGATAGTTTTTTTAACTCTGATTCCAATACAACGTTTATCAGCCAACTTCCGAGTGCATACGTCAACAACAATTCGTTGGTAAATTTATTCAATGATTTATGTGTTGGTTATCAGGATGATATGGATTTCAATGACCTTCCCATTCCTTTCGCTTGTGTTGCTACAGATATGATTACTGGGAAGGAAGTGGTGTTGCGTAATGGCAGTGTGCCTAAGGCGATGCGAGCCAGCATGGCTATTCCAGGCATGTTTTCTCCAGTTGTGATTGACGACTATGTGCTTGTTGATGGTGGATTGGTGAATAATTTTCCTGCCGATGTGCTTCGTGACATGGGTGCTGACATCATCATTGGCGTTGAGGTCACTTCTACGAAAGATGTTTCAATCAACGATTTGAAATCGTTGCCTCAGGTTTTTGCACGGCTCATCGTCAACAGCACGAGTGCCAAGAGAAAAGATAACCGTGAAATGTGCGATGTGCATATCATCCCTGACATCAGCGGTTTTGGCATGCTCAGCTTCACTCCGGAAGCTATCGATACTTTGGTTGGTCGTGGCTATCGCGAAGCCAGCAAGTTCCACGATCAGTTGCTGTCCATTAAACAGACAGTGGATTCCGTGGCGGGAGGTCCTGTGGTCAAAACACTTCAAGCCCCTCATGCCAAAAATTTGAGCCAGGATTCGGTGTATATCCAATCCATCAGTTTCAACAATGTTAATGAAAGGGTAAAACAGTGGCTTCTCCGTAAAGGCGGATTGAAAGTCGGGAAGTCCTATCTGCAAGATGAAATAGACAAAGCAATCAAGATCTACCGTGGTACTGGTTGTTTTGATGAAATCACTTATCAAGTTCTCGAAACGGATCCTAACAATAGGAGTGAACAACAACAAGAATCTTATAATCTGGATATCAATGTCATACCGGCTAAACCTCATGTTGTTGGTATTGGTATGCGCTACGATACAGATGAAGGAGCTGCCATTTTGTTTAATCTGGGTTTAAACGAGAAAAAATTCAATGGCTCTAAGCTTAATCTCAGTGCAAAGCTGAGTTATAATCCCAAAATCAACCTCACTTATACTTATTCAAGGTCGTCATTGGCCAATTTCAATCTTGCCTACGACTATAGAAACGAGCATTTCATGACGACCCCTCTTAATCTTACGGAAATGGACAAGACGAGTCTAAACTATCGTCAACAAAAGGTGAGTGCATACATCTCGCAATTCCACCTGCTCAACTTGAGTACTTCTTTGGGTGTATCCTATATGAGCACCACTTTTTCCAAGATGTCCCTCGATGACAGTGCTTTCGATAGTTGGTTTGAATCAAATCGGTTTTTTACTCCATTCTTCAATCTCAAGTTTGACAATATGGACGATGCCTATTTTGCCAACCACGGCCTCTATGCCAGCATGAATACTCGTTTTTATTGGGATCCAAAAAACGGTGAAAACAACAACTTTGACATAAGCTATGCTTTTCAATACTACATTACACCCTGGAATGGTAGATTTACAATTATACCACAAATATATGGTAGGTATTTTTCCAACGACACTCAGCTCTACAATTTAAGAAATCGGTGTGGAGGTGAGATAGAAGGACGCCATTTTGATAATCAGTTGCCTTTTATTGGCCTTTCTTATGTTGAGACCTTTGCCCCAGGGTCTTCCTTCCTTAGGATAGCACGCTGCGACCTGCGCTACAATCCTTTTGGAAAACATTATATTACAGCGATGTACAACTTCATGTACCAATTCTATTTTAGTCATGGTGCTGGATTGAAATACTCTTATAATAGTCCCATTGGACCGATTTCACTGACAGCACAATGGAGTAACATCTTCGTAAGCCAGTTCAGTTTGTATTTCTCAGTTGGATATACTTTCTAAAGGAAACAGTAACATAAAAATCCTGCGTTCCACGATGCGGTAATGTGGGTGATAGGCCTCGTTGTAGCGGCGACTATGATGCACGGCTTGGTTGTTCCGTGCAGCTTCGGTCAACAATGGGAGGTCGGTCTCGAGGCCTTCGATTCCCAATTCGTTTGTTTGGATGATGTTGACGATAGCTTCCCATTTTTCCAACCAGTTGTTGCTAGGTTCCTGTCTCGAATTGGCACTTTTGACAAAGGCGTCCAAGAGCTGTTCGGCGGTTATCAGACTGTCGGCGACGGAGGAGAGATAGACACGGATGTAGTCACCATGACTTCCGGTGGGTTCAAAGTAAGGCGACTTGTTTTTGCCCATTTCTGATAGTTCGCTCATCAGATAGCGTCGTGCCGAAGCTGTGTCGCTGATCATGTGGCCTGGGCCGAAATGCTCCTGGTAGAAGCTCTTGTAGATGTCCTGCAAGGTGGATTGGGGATAAGAAGCCATCTGCCTCTCAATGGCTGAGCGCATCGCCATTGTGTCAATGGATTGCCCGAAGAGGCTGAACGAACAGGCTAAGGCTAATATCAGTAACAGTTTTCTCATCACGCCTTTATTATGGTCTCCGCCATGTGTTTTCCTGCCTCGAAGGCCTTTTGCAGGTCCTCTTCCCAGTGCTCTTCGCGATACTTGCGTTTGGCTTCTTCCGAGAAGCCTCCCAACTCAAAATTGGCGTAGTTCTTCACTTGGTAAGTGTTGTTGGCAAACAGTTTCTCCGGTTGTCCGAGGGCTCTTGCGATGCAAGGCTCCATGGTGCCGTAGCCATTGCAGTTGCTGCCACCCACGCCACCATTTTGCGTTTCCACCAACACTACGGGCATCCGCTTTTGGGCGGTGATGCTGTAGTCGTTGTAGGAGAGCCAGGGGAAGGCCAAACGCTCCAAGAAAGCCCGCATCTGGCCGGTAATCTCGCCAAAATAGTTGGGCGAACCTAATACCAGTCCATCGGCTTGCGCGATCTCCTCCAAGACAGGAGTCAAAGCGTCTTTGTATTTGCATACTTGCGAGGCCTTTCCCTTGATTTTGCAGGCCATGCACGACATGCAGCCTTTGTAGTCGAGGGCATAGAGGCGTATGGTCTTTACTTCGATTTCGTTGCTAACGGAGCTGGCTCCTTCAGCGAATTTCTTAAGCATGGAGGCTGTGTTGAAGGTAGCGCGCGGGCCTCCGTCGATGATGATGAGTTTTTTCATTGTAGTTGTAGTCTTTGTGAAAATGCAAAAATAGGGAATTTCGTCGAAACGAAAAAAAGTATATTATTCCGTAAAAAACTTACGGCAATTAAGAATTTTGTCTATATTTGCATCGTATTTCAAACAAAAAGTGTCATGTTAGTCAAATTTGCCGTAAAAAATTTTCGTGGATTTGCAGATAGAATCGAATGGGACTTGTCGCATCCAAGCAATTATGAGTTCAATAAAAACGCCATAAAAGATGGCATTATCAAGAATGGTATTGTCTATGGTCCCAATGGGTCAGGAAAGTCAAATCTTGCATTGGCTGTCTTTGACATCGAGAATCATCTTTCCTCGAAATGGAAAAAAACCGATTATTATTCCAACTTCGTCTATGCGGGCAATCCCAAAGCTCCGGTGGAATTTGAGTACGTCTTCAAGTTTGGCGATGACCTTCTGGAATACCATTATTCAAAGAACTCTGCCGGACTGCTTGTTGCGGAGTCGTTAGTAGTGAATCACAAATTGGTGTTCAAGAAAGATGCCGCTTTTTTCGAGATTGATGACGAACAATTCAAAATTGACAGCACGGTCAAAGAGAATTTCAAGCAGAATGTGAATAGCGTTTCTGTCATCAACTTCATCACGGCTTCCTATCCCTTGCCGCAAGAGCATTATATAGTCAAGTTGATGCTGTTTGTCAATTCTATGCTGTGGTTCAAGAATTTGGACAGCCGTGAGTTTATTGGCCTTGAAACTTCCAGCTTTGGCTTGGAGGAGTTTATCATCCAATACAACTATGTCGAGGACTTCTCCCAGTTCCTGGCCAAGGTGAGCGAACAGGAATTCAAGTTTGCCGATCCCAAAGAAGGTGACAAGATTTTGTTTTGCGAAATTGGAGGCAACACAACACCTTTCTTGTCCATTGCTTCAACAGGGACAAAAGCCTTGGAATTGCTCTATGTGTGGATCAAGCGAATGTCGGTTGCTTCGTTTGTCTTTATTGATGAATTTGACGCTTTCTATCATTTCAAGTTGTCGTTTGAAGTATGCAAGCTGCTGTTCAACATGGATTGCCAAGTCTTCACTTCATCGCACAACACTTATTTAATGACGAATGACCTTTTGCGTCCCGATTGCAACTTCATTTTGCAAAACAACAAAATCAAGCCGCTTCAGGCTTGCACCGAGAAAGAGTTGAGGTTTGGGCATAACATTGAGAAAATCTATAGAGCCAATGCGTTCCATGTCGAGTAGTGAGTTACATCTTTTCGTGTTTGAGGGTGTTCGGGCTGAATCCAAATATGTGGACAAGCTGGAGCAGCATTTCCTTGGCAAAAGGATTTCGGTGAAATGTGTCTATGATGCCGAGATTTACCAGTTGTACAAGCAATTGAAAGCCGAGGAATTTGCTTTCGATATGGTGAATCTTCTCAAAGAACGCAGCAAGGAAAACGCAGAACTCTTGCGCGACTATACCCGCGACAGTTTTGCATACATCTACTTGTTCTTTGACTATGACGCACACTCCACCTTGGCTGACGATGACAAACTCATGGAGATGCTTAAATTCTTCAACAACGAAACTGAAAACGGGCTGCTTTATGTCAGTTATCCTATGTTGGAGGCCATTCGCCATTACAAGGACATGGATAGTTTCAAGAACCTTACCGTCAAATGCAAACGCTCCAATTGTCCGTACAAAGCCGACTGTATGGATGTGGAAGCCTGTATGAATGAACCTCATTACAAGACTGTTTCGGCAGCAGACTGTCTCCCGCAACTGGTCAATCTCAACAAATACACGAAGGAAGTCTGGCAAGAACTCATTCGTGCGCATCTATCCAAAATGAATTATCTGGTAAATGATGTTTTTAACCTGCCCACCAAGTTGGAGACACAAAACACCATTTTCGCGAAACAATTGGAGAAACACATCAACCACAAATGTCCGGAAGTGGCCGTGTTAAGTGCGTTTCCTGTTTATGTGCTGGATTATTATGGGGTTGAGGGGGTGAAGAAGAAGTTGGAGGAATAAATAAGTAAGGACACACCTATCAGACAGTCAATTATTTCATAGGAAAATTATCAAAATAGTTGATTCCCAGGTCGTTGGCAATTTGCTTGTTGGCTTCTGACATTGGACCTGCGATTACCAGCAATACCTCATTATCATAATTATCATTATCTAATACTCGTGAAGCATCCATTATCGATTGATATTTAATGCATTGAAAAATACCTCTTAACACATCTCCTTCTGGTGAAACAGAAGGTTTTACTTCGACAGCAACATGCGTTTTGTTTTGGCACTCAAAATATATGTCAAGTCTGTCACCTGATATTAGGTCATACTCCATTTGAGCTTTCTTGATATTCTTTAAACCTATGCTTTCTGGATGATTTGCAATATACTCTTTAATGGATTTATGTTCTTTCCCCTCTCCTCCATAACCATGAATTTCAGCTTTTATTTTCAAAACAGTTTGACTATCAAGTACACGGGCTGGCTCAAGACCTAAAGCGTTTAACACCCATGTCCAATCGTATTGATGAGCATCAAAGTTTAACTTGCGAACTTCTCCTTTTTTTGATTCAGGAGAGAGATCGCTGTAGTTCTTAATAACATAATCAAAACCATCACTTGGCAACCCTGTTCCCTTGTTTTGAACTAGTCCATTTAATGTAGGTATATCATTTCTTCCAGACTTTTCTTTTAATTCATCAAGTAGATCTTGTATTATTCCCATCACACCTCCAATTTGATTGGTCTTATGACCAACAGCGGTTGATAAATGTGAATAATAATGTGTTTTGTCCCATGAACTTTGTGCCCATCTAATAAGCACAGGAATCATTCGCATTGCCCATTCTTTATTTGTTGCCATAATTCATAGTATTTTATCATTTCAAATATCATCCTCTATCATCTTAATAACCCTCGCCGGCACGCCGCCCACCAAAGTGTTATCGGGCACGTCTTTGTTAATCACGGCGCCGGCCGCCACCACCACGTTGTTGCCGATGGTCACGCCGGGAAGGATGGTGACGTTGCCGCCAATCCAAACGTCGTTGCCGATGCGCACGGGCTTGGCCAAGGCATGATACTCCCTACGACCTTTGGGCGATAGGGGATGCCCGACGGTGGTAATCAGCGTGTTCGGGCCAATCATCACATGGTTGCCGATATAGACTTCGCGGATGTCGAGGATGGTGAGGTTGTGGTTGCCCGTGAAATCGTCGCCGATAAAGATGTTTTTGCCACGGTCACAGTTAAATGTCTTGGCAATCCACACGCGCTCGCCCACAGCACCTAGCATCTGCTGCAAGTGACGGTATTGCGCCACATAGTCGCGCCCGTCGATGGCGTTGAAGATCTCGCATTGCCGGATGGCTTCAGTTTTTAAGGCAATCAGTTCCTCATCGGCATACGAATACTCTATTCCCGCATTGCATTTTTCCAGATTCGTCATAGCATTATTTTTGAGTCAACGATTTGTATGCTTGGTACCAATCACTTTCGGTATAGCTGTCGTCATATACCGTATTAACGGGGCCCAGCGTGCCATACATGGTGTCTTCGAAACGGAACAACAGTTTCCCAGTCCGGATCAGACATTCGTTGTCGTAGTCATCGGGGAACGACCCCAATCGATTGAAGACCTCTCCGGTGATTTCATAGAGTTCACGCATCTGTCCTTCTCGGTTGGTGCAAACGATACGGCCCAGATACTTGTTGTGTTTTTGGTCAAAACAGGCTTTCCAACAGTTCCATTCTTTCAGTTTTTTCATTTTGACTGTTTACTTTTCATCTATACTCACGATGGTATATTTCCGAGTCCCAAGTCCAATCTGTTCGGCGTATTCCACGGTATGGGTACCATGTTTTTTGTTGATGCGCTCTTGTAGCGGCTTGGCGTCGTCATCCTTGCTGCTGACATGGTTGAACACGAGGTCGAGGCAGGCTTGGTCGAGGGCCACAGGGTCGGTGGAGGCCAAAATGCCGATGTCTTTGATGCGTGGAGCAGCAGGATGACCGTCGCAATCGCAGTCCACCGACATGTTGTTCATCACATTGATGTAGATGATGTCCTTGCCTTCCTGCTTGAAATAGTCATGCACGGCCTGTGCAGCCGCAGCCATTGACTCAAGGAAAGCATCTTGGTTGGCAATGGTCCAGCGTGTCTGGCTTTTTCCGGCGGAGTGGATGTAGAGTTTTCCGGCGCTTGATGCAACACCAATCGACTGGTTTTTCAAGACACCGCCGAAACCGCCCATGGCGTGACCCTTGAAGTGGGCGAGGTTAATCATGAAATCGTAATTCTGCACATGTGAACCGACGATATCGTATTTCAGATGTTTGGTGTCTTTGACGGGAAGTTGGATTTCGCCTTCCTCGTCCATGATGTCAACGGAGGCGATGTCGTTGTAACCGCGTTCGGCAATGGCTTGGCGATGCTTTTCTGTGTTACCACGGTTGCCGCCGTAGGCCGTATTGCATTCCACGAGGGTGCCATTCACTTTTTGCACCAAGTTTTTAATCAATTCGGGGCGAAGGTGGTTGCTCTTCTGCGATTCGCCTGTGGAGATTTTCACTGCCACGCGACCATGAGCCTCAACGCCTAAGGCTTCATAGATCCGCACCAGTCCTTCCGGACTGATGTCGGTAGTCATATAAACCGTTGCTGCCTCACCTTCAGTGGTAGGCGGGGCGGGTTGATGTTTCTGGGCATGGCATGAAGCCATTCCTAAAGCGCAAATCAATGCCATGATGATAGGAGTTTTAGTCATGTTTTAGTTGTTGTTTTAATTTCGTTCGCAAAATGTTACGTGCACCTTGTCGCCAAAGGTCTTGCCAATCTGTTTGCGGATGTCCTTCCGCACACCGATGATGAAGCAAGGCGTCCCCATCTTGACGATTTGACCGTCGTATGGCACATCGTCAAAGGTGGCGTGAACTGCCAGCCGTCCTTTGCCAAAGAGCGCTTTGATGTCGAAAGGCACCTCCACGTAGGCGGCATCCATATCCTCGTTTTGCAGGATGATGGTGTCGAATTCGTATAGCGAGGACGTACCCATGTTATTTTTTCAGATTTTTCTGATGCGTCTTCAGTAGCTTCACTGCCTGTCCATAAGGACTTGAAGTAACGCTTACGAAGTAGGCAGCCATGTCGGTGGTGTAGGTGTTTTTGTAGTAGCCTTTGGTGAAGAGTTCTTCTTCGGTGAAGCTCTCGACGAGGCGGAGCATCTCCTCGTGAGTCTCTTGCAGCAGGCGTTTGGCCTCTTCCAAAGGCGTGTTTTGGTGTTTCTCCACCAGCATCTTATCCATCTCGTGGTAGTTCTTGCGGTATTCGTCGGGCAGGTAGTCGCGAGGGTGGCCTTCGCGGATGTTTTTCACAAACTCGCGCATCAGCAACTGCCATTCATGAAGGTGAATCAAGAGGTCGCGGAGACAACGGTCGTATTGCCAGCGCACACCGCATTTCTTAGGGTCGGTGGCGAAGTCAAAGGGAGCTGATATGGCTTCTTCGCTCATCTTGGCTATCTGTTCATTCAGTTTGGCGTAGCTGTCGGCCATGGCGGCAAGCAACTCTTGTCTGTTGGATGGATTAGGCATGTTGATAGACTTGTAAATTATTGGTTATCTTACAGTTATTCTCATTGTCTCGACACCTTTCGCTGTCTCCACCCTGATTAAATACACACCAGGGCACTGATGGTTGAAGTCATATTCAAAGGTATCGCCGTTAGCGGAGCCTTCAAAGACTTTTTCTCCAAGCATATTGAAAATGCTGATGTTCTTCATGTTTTCAGCCTCGACCTTTATCATTCCATCGGTTGGATTGGGGTAAACGGCAGAAACGATGTTGCCAACTTCCGAACTGGCACTGCAATCTTCAATAAACTCATTGAACCCATTCATTCCGAATGGCTCGTACCAACTGGAGTTTCGATAGGCTTCTGAGCATTCACAGGGAACAGTAAGAGTTGAGGTGCCGAAATTCTCAAACACCATGCCTCCAAATTCGTCTCCAAGCTCAGGAGGTGTTGTCGCCAACGAAACCGCATGCATGATATTGTTACAATTTCTAAAAGCATAGTCTCCTATGAGAGTGACAGACTCTCCTATCGTCAAGGCCCCGAGGCTCTGGCAGTCAAAAAAGGCGCTGGGTCCTATGGTTTGTACTGAATTGGGAATGGTCAGGTCGCCAGTCAGATCATAACAAAACGCAAAGGCATTTTCCCCAATCGTAGTCAATGATTCAGGAAAAGCAATCGATGTCAGTCCAGCAATGCCTCTGAATGCGCAATAACCGATTGAGGTGACGCCATCAGGTATCACAGTGTTTTTGCATCCTGTAAGCAACTCATTTGTGTTCGTTTCGATGATGGCGTTGCAGTCGTTTCTGGAGTCATAATTGGGGTTTTCAGGATCAACGACGATGCCACTAAAGGCGCAATATCCAAAGGAGTTGCCTCCAAGCGATTGCACATTGCTCGGAATGTAAAGGGTACCCTTCATGCCGTCACATGAATTGAATGCGAAATCACCAATTTCAGTAACACCGCTTCCTATGATTAGGTCTCCATCAAAACCAGGGCATATCTGGAAGGCGCCATACCCGACCGTGGTCACGGAGTTGGGAATCACCAAATCACCAGTAAAACCTTGGCAATAGGCGAAGGCACTCGCTTCGATGGTGGTTACTGAATTGGGAATGGACAAGTTCGTTAAGTAGAAGCAATACAAGAAAGCAGTTTCGCCAATGGTGGTCACGGCATAGTTTTTCCCTCCGTAGCTTACCGATTCAGGGATGATCAAATCTCCAGTAGCATCATAACCGTTGACATGGCCTGTAACCGTTACGGATACCTGGTCGTCGTTGACACGATAGTTCAAGTCGCCGACGGTGAACTCCGTAGGATTGGATGCATAGGTCATAAACAGGCAGGTGGGATCATAGCTGTTGCCTCCATCATTGAGTGCGCCCAATAGGGTATAGGCTCCGGTGGTGGGGTTAATTTGATACAAATTGCCCATAAACACGCCAAACAATTCTCCAGTCAGCATGTCAAAAGACATTTTTAATGGCAAGTCAATAGGGCTGATCACGGTCATCTGTGCATTGGAGAGGTTCAACGAACAGAAATTGCCCCAAGTGCTTATGATATATGCGTTTCCTTCCATGTCAATAGCCAAATTGAAACCATCGTTTTCTATCACGCCATGGTCTTGCATATTGTTGGGAGTGGCCGGATTGAAGCTTTTCAGGTGCTCTCCGGTAATGACATAAATCAATCCGTCGGCTGGATTGTAAACCATATCATTGAAATAAGGAACGTCTTCAACCATCAATTCAGGGTCTTCAATGCGATTGTTGGTAGCATCATATTTTGACCTGTAAAGGCAATAGCCATAGACATCATTCACACTCCACACATAACCATCGGCGAAGGTGGCTGTCGTCACATGAGGAAATTCGTCCGAGGCAATGGATACAGATCCTAAATCCTGCATGGTAAAGGAGACATACTTGTAAGCTGCTGGATTGGGAGGTAATATGTACCCAAACCAATTGGCGGTTGATGCGGGGCCTTGCGCCTTGGCGATGCCTGCGAATACGAGGATTAGCAATGCCAATTGTAAATACTTTTTCATGATAAATGAGTAGTTTGGTTTTACGTTGTATTTCAGTTTGGCGACAAAAATACAAAAAAACTCATTTATTTCGTAAACTCCACAATAGCGCTCGTCTCTTTTCCAATGGCAAGCTCAACGATAAAGCCGTTTTCGATCTGGAAAAGGGTAGGAGTGAGGCTATCACCCATTTTGGCGGCCACACGGTATTCCACGCGTAGTTCTTTTATAACAAAATCCTCAGGCAGCAGTTCCATGGCCATGCGGATGTAGTTGGCGTTGTTGACATGGCGGTTGTAGTCGATATCGGCGCGCATGATTTGGATGGGCGCAAAGGTCTTGCCTCCTTCCTTCGGCAGGATGATGCGACGGTCTCTGTAGTTCATCTCCAGCTGCGGTTCGATGAGCAACGACTTGGCCACGGCATCGTCCACGCGCTTCAGCTTGCCGTTGGCCTTATCGACAAAGGCTCCCATGCTCCAGGTACGGTAGCAAGGTTTGCCTTCGGCATCATAGATGAAGGTGTTGCGGAATCCGAACATGGGCTTCATGCCATACACCGAGGTGGTCACGGTCAATTCTTCCTTGAAATCGGGCACGCGCATGATCTCCACCTGCCTTGAGGCCAGTAGCTGCGCCATATTTTCGCGGGCAAAGTATTCTTTTACCTGTGGCTCGCTGTCGAGCCACATTTCCGAGCAGTCCTGCATCATCTGAAGGGCGGAAAACAGTTTGAGTTTGCCTTCGCTGTCGCAGGTGCTGGTGGTTACTTTGTAATTTAAACTATACATATTGAGACAGATTGCAAGATATACTTATATCATCCTCAGTGGGTTGGTTTTCATATTTCTTTTCATGGGTTTTTCAATGTGCAAAAATAGTCATGTGTTCTTTTCCTTGAAAACCACTAGTTCATTCATCGTGAAATTATACATTCCTGAAACGCAGAGTGCCAACAAGTTGCATATCACCACATTCCATTTCGACAGTGCTTGGATCAATAGGAGTATTCCCATCTTGATGAGGAAACCACCTGTGCAAGAGGCATTATAGGCTCCATAATGCTTGATGAACGATTTCCCCGAATGATGTGAGATGCGGTCTTTCCATGTCAGGTAATAGGAGAAAATGAAATTCGAGAAAACAGCAAACTCAAATGAGATAATGGGGGAGATGATGACTTTACCGACATACTTGTGAAACACGTAATTTGAGAACACCCATAGGACGAGTGTGTCCACGAGTGTACCCAACAAATTGCCTGCGAAGAACTTGGGGATGCGGTGCAATATCAAATATTTCACTTTATTCATTCTTATGCTTTGGGTCGATTCTTGCATAATAGCGGGTGTCTTGCCCAATGGTTACGATGTATATCAGCACCAAGACAAGAAGAATGACAATTCCTACCAAGTCAAGGACATGAAGTTCGAGCGTGGAAGAGAGCCAAGGTAACTCCAACGCCCATGTTCTGAGCGGTTTGGCAAATACCAAAACGGCATTGGCAATGATGCAGACCAGCCGAAACTCCGTAGGTCCCAATTTAGCGTAAGTCAGCCGGAACTCACCTTTCAGATGGGCATTCATTGATACATTGAGGGTCAGCATCAGATAAATGACTAGCAGGACGCAAGACAGGTCGAAGCGCATAAAAGGCGACAGACCAACGCCCATAAACATGAAGGTCTCATTGATGGCATCCATGGTATGGTCGAGATAGAAACCATATAACGGACGCTGCTGTTTCCGATAACGGGCCAATGTGCCATCGAGCGAGTCACCGTACCAGTTGATGATGAAACCCAGCGAGGCCAGCCATAAGAAATGCACATTGAAGTTTGACAAAATGTATCCCGCAGCGATGACCACGGCACCGATGAATCCGATGAAAGTCAGCATGTCGGAGTCGGTCCATTTCGGCTGCCGTTCCGCGAGCCACAATAAAGCTTTTTTCTCCACTCCATTCAAGATGGAAGTCTGTATCCTCACCGATTGTTTTGTTGATTTTTGCTTTTCCATTTTACTGGTTTTTGATGCCGCAAAAGTAGATGCAATGGGATAAAACAACTATGTCTAAATCACCTTTCTTGCGTTCAAAAAAAGCAATAAAGGAAATATTAAAAACACAAAAGGAATTACTTACCATATCGTCAGAAAGACTATGGTTGGGTTGTCAGAAGAAGAATATTTTGTATGGCTTTATGGTTGTGCGGGGTGTTTCGCGCAGTCTTCTATCTCCTCGTTCAACATTTCCTCGAACATGCTCACGGAGTTGGAAAGGCTGTATTTTTTGGCAGCTTTGGCATAAAGCTTCTCCATATACGCGCGCTCCTTGGGATGATCAAGCCAATAGTCGATGGCTCGGGCAAGGTCCTTGGGGCTTCCTGCCCTGAAGAGGCTGCGCCCGTCAAGAGCGAACTGCGGCGTGGCGCTGACTTCTGAATTGGCAATGACTGGGACCAAACCCGTGGCAAAGGCTTCGATGCAGGAGATGGCCTCACTTTCCATGTCGCTGGCATGCACATAAAGGTCGGCTTGCGACAGCAGGGCAATCAACTCGTCTTGGTTTTTGTAAACAAATTGAGGTGGATGGGGCAACGCCTTGCCCAAGACCATGTATTCCTCAAGTTTTGGCCCTTGACCTGCAAAGACGAGCTGGATCTTGTCGGCATATTTTGAGTAGGGCACGGCGTTGATAAGCACATCTTGTCGTTTCTCGGCCGAAAGCCGTCCCACCATCATGATCAATATCTTGCCTTCAAACTCGGGTGACTTGGCAGGCCGTCCTTCGTCAAGGTTGCGATGACCCGCCTGGAGGAAAGCATCCTGGATGCCGTTGGAGATGACATGGATTTTGGCCGTGTAGCCGCGTTGCTTGATTTCGTCGGCCATAAACTGCGAGGGCGCATGGATGTGCCTGAACTTGTTGTAGAGCAAATCCCTGAAACTGATGTAAGTGCCATTTTGGATCCAATCCACTTTGCCCAACCCCACCGACGACCATAGGTTTTGCGGCTGGATGTGAAACGCTGCGGTCGAAGGCTTTCCTAGCTTGTCGGCATAGTGTTTGGCCTCTATCTCAATGGCGAAAGGCAGGAAACAATGGATGATGTCAGCCCATTCAACCGCCTCATGGATGATTTTTTTCTCGTTGGAGGCGAAGTTGAAGTTGTGCTTGTCCATCAACGGTTGGAAAATGGGCATCTTGTATGTGGGTAAGGCAAAACGGTCGTCGCCCGGCTCACCTGAGGTTAGGATTTTCACCTCGTGGCCACGCTGACGCAACTCTGCCGCAAAACGCTGTGCCGAGATGCTGGTGCCATTGTTGTTGGTGTCGTAAGTGTCAATTACAAATAGGATTCTCATGAGGAATGGAGTAAAAATACAAAACTATAAGGGTAACCATCCATGGATGGTTTTCTTTTTCCTTTATTGCTCGCAAAGTTACAGCTTTTAATTGTTTTGGAACAATAAATCCACTTCTTCTCCGTTATAATATGGAATTTCGGCATCACCATGATTGACTATTTCCGAAAATATGTTTCTGTCATCGCCCTCATTCTGATAGGGTTATTCCTTCTTGACCTTAGTTGTACGGCTCAAGAAGATTTGTTCGTCATGGAACAAACAGAAATCCTCTCAAATATGTCGTTCGACGGTGATGAGTTTGACGATGACGAAGATTCGGCTTTCGTACTCAATGGCCCATCGGATTGTTGTCAAAGCCGATGTGACTGCTGTTTGGCTATAACCATAGGAGAAGAACAAAATGAGAACAAGTGTTCAGCGGCTTTGCGTCTTGGACAGGTGAGACGTTATGCCCCAAGGAAAAGCCTGGCTGACAGCTATAATTATATCATTACGGAAAGCATAAAAGATGGTGCGAACTTCGGTTCGGACCATCTTTTTTTATCCCATAATTCATTTATTATCAACTAAAATCTAACTAAAAATGAAAAAACTAGCATTGTTTGTAGCATTCATCGCACTGTCTTTCGCAGTGTCATCATGCACAAAAGAAACACCCACAGAAGACAACAACAGCAGCAACAACCAATGGGAGGCCGAAGGGAACGGCGCTCCTGTCAATGCGACCGACATCGACACGGCAATCGTCTCGTTTGTCAACATGCATTTCCCCGAAACGAGCATTCTCAGTTGTAACCAAACTGAACACTATTTCCGAGTGATTCTGAATGATAACACGAAAGTGTATTTTAACCAGGCAATTGAATGGGTTGAGGTCAATTGCGAACAATCGACCATCTATGGTGCTGTGCCTGCGACGCTTGTCCCTGAACAGATTGCAGCCTATGTTACCGCCAATTATCCCGATCAACACATTGACGAAATCGAAAGGGAAAACAATGGCTGGGAGATTGAACTCAGCAATGATGTTGAACTCAAGTTTGATGCCAACTTCAATGTCATTGGAAACGGTGGCGGGAATGGCGGCGGAAGCAGTACTGAATACCCTGACATCAACACTTTTGTAAGCACTTATTTCTCTCAAACTGAAATCCTTAGCATCAAAGCGGAAGACGATGAATACGAAGTAAAACTTGCCGATGGTACCGAGATCTCTTTCAATTTCAACTTCGAATGGACCCATATCGACTGTGAAGAGTCCTCCATTTACAATGCTGTACCCACAGGACTCGTTCCCGATCAGATTACAGCCTATGTAAGCACGAACTTCCCAAACCAACAGATCGAACAAATCGAGAAAGAGCATTATGGTTGGGAGATTGAACTCAAGAATGGACAGGAAATCAAGTTCGACACCAACTTCAATGTCATCGGAAACGGCGGTGGGAATGGTGGCGGAACTCCTTCTGACTATGTAGAGATCAACACATTTGTTGAGACTTATTTCCCTCAAGTTGGCATCTTCAAGGTTGAGGTGGACGAGGATGAATATGAGGTGAAGCTGAGCGACGGCACTGAAATCACCTTCAACCTCGCGTTCGAATGGAAGAGCATCGACTGCGATGAATCTAATGTTTATGGTGTCGTTCCTGCCGAACTCGTTCCTGAACAGATTTCTGCCTACGTTGCCACGAATTACCCCAACCAGCATATTGACAAAATCGAGAAAAGAGCGAACGGTTGGGAAATTGAGTTGAACAACGGTGTTGAAATTGAATTTGACAGCAACTTCAACGTGATCCATATTGACAACAAATAAATAGTCCGTTTCTTTTTTCATAACGAAAGCGGTCGGTGAGTCATCGTTGGCCGCTTTCACAAATTTATGCGTATGCTCATCGTTATCGCAATTTTAACCCTAATCGCAGGCATCGGGGTGTTTTTGGTGGCCTGCAAGATGTTGAGTACCAGTCTTGAAAGTGCCAGTAGCGCGGGCTTGAAGCGGCTGTTTGCCAAGATGGGGAATAGCAAGTGGCTCGGTGTAGGTATCGGCACGGTGGGCACGGCAGCCATCCAGAGTTCTGGTGCGGTGACGGTGATGGTCATCGGCTTCGTGAACGTGGGCATCATGTCGCTCGCCCAGGCCGCCACGGTCATCTATGGTGCCAACATCGGTACCACGGTCACGGCGCAACTGGTGGCCTTGGGAATGTTTGGCGGCCACGGCATCTCCACGACGGTGCTCTTCTCGGCCTTGGCTGGTATCGGAGCCTTTGTGATGATGTTTTCGAAGCGCGAGAAATGGAAACAGACCGGCAGCATCTTGGCAGGCTTCGGTTTGCTGTTTGTCGGTCTCGGCATCATGTCGGGTGCCATGGATGAATTCGCCGCCTTGGATTCGGTGAAACGGTTTTTGGCTACCATCCGAAATCCCTTGCTGATTGTTTTCATCGGCGCCTTGCTAACGGCCATCATCCAGTCGTCATCGGTGCTGACGTCCATCGCCATCACCATGGTGGTGGCGGGACTGCTTTCACTCGACCAAGGCATCTTCCTCACGATGGGTTCCAACATCGGTTCATGCGTGGTGGCGATTTTGGCGGGCATGACCAGTGGCCGAAACGCCAAACGGACGGCCCTCATCCATTTGTTTTTCAATGTGATGGGTGTGGTGTTGTTCTTGCTTATCGCCTTGCTTCTTCATCTATTCACCCAAGGGGATTGGGGCTTCGGGAGTATCTTTGAGGCTATGTTCCCACATGCCCCACAGGTGCAGTTGGCCATGTTCCATACCGTGTTCAACGTCTGCACCACCTTGGTCGCACTGCCGTTGACCAATGGTCTGGTTCGCTTGGTGTGTCGCCTCATTCCCGACCATGTCGAAGAGCATCGCGACGACAAGTTTCATCTGCATTTCCTTGACGACTCGATGTTGGTGACACCCGCCTTGGCCGTTAGGCAGTTGAAGGCCGAAGTCGAAAACATGGGTAAGTTGGCCCACGACAACTTCTGTCGTGCCATACATATCGTCACTACATTGGATTTCAGTGATTTGGAAAAGTTCAAGAAGACCGAAAACGAGCTTAATTTCCTGAATAGTGAATTGACCCGTTATGTGGCTGCACTTTCCGCAAAACCACTCAACCAAACCGATGGAAAGTTCTTGAGCTGCAGCGTAAAAAGCGTGAGCGACCTGGAGCGCATCGGTGACTATGCCGAAAATATCGTGGAGTATGCGGAAAGCCTTAAAACCCAAAATGAAACATTCTCTGCGCCTGCCGTGCTGGAAATCAAGGAAATGGAGCGGAAGATCACGGCACTCTACCACGAAGTCATGAAAGCCTACCACAACCTTGACTTCACGGCACTTGAATACGCATATCAGATTGAGGAACAGATTGATAGCTTCACGGAGACCATGGAATCGCAACATATCCAGCGGCTTGTGGCCGGACAATGCACCCCACAAGTGGGAGCCGAATACATCTCACTGGCTCAAAACGCCGAGCGTGTGGCTGACCATTTCATCAATGTGGGCAAGAGTATTAGGAGTTTTGCGTAAGATTCATATTATCGGCGATAAAATCGATGATTTGTCGCCGATTTTCTTTGTTTCGATTTTGGTTAGCTTTCATTCGCTTTATTCTGCCTTTTCAATCAAACTGATTATTAGATGATTATGATGAAATACACTCAGAAAATCGGGTTGTTTTTGCTATTAGTTCTGCCCATAGTTCCGCCCTTTCATTCTTGGTCCGCTTTTTCTCCTAGCATGTAGTACGTCTGGTTCGTTTGTCCTTCAGTCTTCAGCTTACCTTTTTCTTTCAATTGATTAAGGATATTCCTCAGTTGCTTTTCAGACAAATGATTTCCAATGAGTGTATTGAGGTCTGCACGCTTGGCTTGTTTGTACTTGTGCAAGAACGGCTTAATCACCGCCCACACCTGATTGATGTCCCAGTCTGTTGCCAAAGAATAGGATGCCATGTCGCCAGCCAGCTCGTAGTATCGTCTTGGCAGAATATAATGAACGGCATTTGTCTTGCCCCGCTTCTCTAAGAATCCTATCTGCTCTAGTTTCTGAGCTATCTGTTTGTTGGCAAGTGGTTTCTTGCCATCCCTCACCTCGCAAAGCGTCAACACGTCAAACACGGTCAACTTCTTGTCCTCGGGCAACGATTGCTGAATGCCTTGCACAAACATCGCAAAAGCCTTATCCTTTACATGGGCCGACAATATAGCTGTCACATTGAAGTCGTCGCTTTCCGAATAGTCGGGTTCCGGTTTGCCCTCCGAAAGCGTGTTCAGGAAGATCTTGTCCATCCCTTGACCGGAACGTTCCGCGATACCAGTCTTGGCCAGAATGTCAGCCAGCAACCTATTGCGAGGTGTGCTGGGCGTTGTTAGTAGGTTGTCGATGGTCACACCTTTGGGGAATCCACCAGCATTGATGATAATCAGCTTCATGGGATATTGCTTGACCACGATTTCACTATTAATCCTATAGCTACGATGCGCAAAGGCATTATTCGCCACTTCTCTGATGACATCCTCATTAAAGAACGGAATGCCAAAGATGTACGAGCCTTCTCTGATAGGCACTGAACCATTGCGCATATTGATGGCATCCCAAAGTTTGTCTATTAGCAGGAAGAACGGCTGACCAAACTGCATGCGGTTGTCGAAATGGATTTGCGCCTCGGTATTCCTATATTCCAGCATCACTTTGGCTTGTGGAAACTGCTTATTGATGAACACCTCTTTACCAACCAACAAAACCGCAGCGTTGGTCACACGGTCGCCAACAATGAGATACAAGTCGCTCAAAGCCTGTCGGTCATCAAGTGCAACAAAGGAAGGATTGTTCTGCCTCTTGGCATACTTCTCCTTCATCACCATAATGGCTTCAACATCCAAGTCTTCAAAGGTAGCTCCTTCGCAGAATTGTTCAGAGAAGTCAGGCTCTTGTTCCTGAATGATGGAAAGGTACGTCTTGTCGTCCATCGGCAACAGGTCTTCGCCAACCCTCATAAGCGGCACATCCTCAAACCTGAAAGCCTTTCCCATAGGTCTTGAAGGCACTTCGATGACCAAGACTCGGCCAGTCTTGTTAGCTTCATCTTCAAACAACTCATAAACATCCACACGAATGCCCAAATCCCTATATATATTGCTTTCCAACTCACCAAGGGCATTCTCGTTTTGTCTCGTGCCGACAACCTTGTGGGGATGCTCGTCTTCCATGCCGATGACCATTCGTCCGCCACCCTCATTGCAAAGTGCTGCAACATATCCGAGAATACACTTGCGGCGGTCCTTGGGCTTCACTTTGTCGCCTCCATTATAGGACACGTTCCCGTGTTCGCCCTTCTTGAACTCAACGTGGTCTTCCGACTCCCGCATCTGTTGTAGTTGTGTAATCGTATATCTTTTCATGGCTTTACCGATTTGGAATATTACCGTTGCCAATGGCAACCATTTCAGCCTACAAAGTTACAACTTTTATACAAACTTGTATTATCGCAAATCACTCCCAATTACTTTCCAGTATCTCTACACCAAATTTCCACCCATGCCAACCATTCACTTCTTATTCCTATACTTCCTGCTTTTATACTCCCCCTCCACCTCAAGGATGCCTTCGTCCACAAGTTGTTTGAGTTTCGCCTTCGCCTATGATTGCTATGCTCTTTTTTACTGCCATGACCGATTATTCTGTTTCAAGGTAAACACTTCCTAGGAAAGGCAGATCCACCAGCTTGCCCTGTTTGTAGGCGTTGTATGGGTTCATGGTCTTGTGGAGGCCGAGCGATGAGAGTCGTTTGAGTTGGGTAGCTCCCACTTGGCTCTTGTCCGTAAACCATACCACATCTCTGCGGATGAAATCAGCCAGCCATTTGTTTCAAAAGAAAGACATCCTCATCGTCAACAAGAACGAAACGGTTGGTATATTACCACCAATTCAAGTACTCCTTTTAAGAAAAAACAAATCGAAGATTTGTCCAAAAAGTTCAAACTGAAATTAAAAGTTGAAATAGTGTAGTACCAAAACCTTGTCTTGTCGGCCATGTCGGCAAGGGGCGCAGGTGTTGTCGTTACGTTTAAGTGTAGGGTGGGAGCCAAATTCTCGAAGAGACGACCCTAACACACCCCGATATGCAATGTCGGGTTTTTATATCACGATAGGCATATCTATAAATATTGTCGTTCTTGTTTTATGTAAGGTGTCAGCAGGTTTTACTTTTAGTTTGGCTAGACACAAAAATCGAACAGATTTTGGCGTCAATACTGGGACTATGCTCCGTTTTTCACAACTGACCAACTCCCAAAAGTTTTGTGTAATTTTTTAGTTTTCTTGGCAGTTTTTAAAAGAAAAGTTCTATTTTTGCAGAAAATTGACAAAAATCAAAGTTAAAATTATGATTCTTGAATTTTGTGCCACCAATTTTCTGTCAATAAAGGACGAACTAAAGCTGTCTTTTGTTGCCACATCCCTCAAAGAGTCTTTCACCGAACCAAACGATTTGTTTGAACTCGCTAACACCGACATTGCCCTAGTAAGGAGTGCCGTAATCTATGGAGCCAATGCATCAGGCAAATCTAATGTACTCAAAGCCTTTGCCTTCTACAAGCGTTTCATTACCGACTCGTTCAAGGATAGTCAGGTAGGGGAATCAATCGACGTGGAGAACTTCCGCCTGAATGCCACTTCAATCGATGAGCCTACAGCGCTGGAGGCCACCTTCACCGATGGCGAGTACATCTATCGCTATGGTTTCGAGGTGGACAGCAAATCGGTGAAGGAGGAATGGCTCTACAGGCGTGTCTGCAAAAAACGGGCAAAGGAGGTGGAAGTGTTCTACCGCGAAGGCGACATCACAACGGTACACCCCAAGAATCAACTGCTGCTGGAACTGGTCGGAAAAAAGATGGTGCGCAGCAACGCCCTGCTGCTTTCAACCGCTGCCCAGTTCAACGAGACTATTGCCGTCAGTGTGCTTCATTGGCTGGGCGACACACAGGTGCTTTTCTGCTCCGAAGATGAAGCCCTTTGGCAAAATGCCATCAAGC
>JAEEGI010005023.1_pt1 | contig 30633 bp, 22 predicted proteins | sample 8958751 | NCBI WGS metagenome assembly JAEEGI01 (sample SAMN16246545, study PRJNA631951) | gut metagenome | biome: gut microbiome; feature: rumen; material: KS-attached | host: Bos | place: Iran: Karaj | collected 2018-10 | reverse complement strand
GTTGCTCATTGCTCCGTCAAAAAGGAGCGTTGCCTTCTTTCCTTCGGGAACAGAGAATGTGGTGCGATACCAGCCAACGCCCACCCACGGGAGCGCTCCCGTCCGTCCTGGATTGTTTACCCAACCTTCGGTGCCATTCCACAGTTCGCTATTCTCCTCAAACGGCCCGTTTATCGCCCAGTCGTGCGGCACACGCACGCTCTCCCACTCCTCCAGGCCCTCCTTACGGAACTCCCAATCACGCAGCAGCACATCACGGCGGGGCGATGTAGCCAGGGCCAGGTGCATAATTGTCAATCCTGTCATACCGAGGCCCTTCGGGCCGAGTGTATCTCCTGAATAATCGTAATGAGATTCTCTCGCTTCGCTCGGAATGACAGTTACTTCTTTCGTCTCCCCTGCCTCCAAATTAAAGCTATTGTCGCTAAACCTCACCCCCGGCGCGGAAAGCCACACATAATACGCAGGCTTGTCGGTAGTCAGGGACACAAACCACTCGCCGTCACGTTCAAACACCCTTGCCGATACATTCGCATCGGGAACGTACTTCAAATCGGGGATGGGCACAACGGAGGCATCATCGGCAAAAACGCGTTTCAGATGATAGTGCGCCGGCTTCCAGCTGCCGTCGTACTCAAGAGTGGACCATGACGGCCCGGCCCAGATATCATTCAACTGCCACACCAGAACGCCATTGCACTCCGGCAGCGAACGCCAATACGACGCGGCCACCGAAAGGCCGATGGCCTGCTCGAGTTGCGAGAGGTAAACCAAATCGGCCCCGGGGCCAGGATTAAACAGATTGTTAATCCTCTGCAGCATATTCTCATAGCCGCCTGATTCCCTCATACGCGCCTTCTGCTCTTCCATCGACCCAAGCAGCCCCGAGAAGCAGGAGTGGCCGAATTCGGACATGAATTTGGGCCGATACTTATAATACTCCTCCAGCGGCCTTGCGTATTTCGACACCGCCCAAAGGTGCATATCGCCCTTGGAATCGTCGTTCCAGCCATTGGTGTCAAGGTCCCCGGGGCCGCCGCAAGGCGATGTGGGCCAATACAGGCGCTCCGGGTCCAAATCGGCCACCAGATTGCCCCTAAGGGATACCAACGCCTCATATTCGGCGCGATAAAGCTCCGGATTCTGCTTCCAAATCCGCTTGTTGTAATTGTCGATGCCCTCATTGTCGCCGCACCAGAGTGCGATAGACGGATGGCTCTGAAGCCTCTTTATCTGATGCGTTATTTCCGCGCTCACCTCGCCAAGGAATTCCTCCGTGGCAGGATACATCGCGCAGGCGAACATAAAGTCGTGCCATATTAGAAGGCCCAGTGAGTCGCAAATCTCGTAGAAACAATCCTTCTCGAACTTTCCTCCGCCCCACAGCCTTATCATATTCATGTTGGCATCCCGGGCCGATGTAAGAAGGTCCAGATACCTCTGTGGCGTCTGCTTCTCCTCCTCCGTATCGCAGGGAATCCAGTTCGCGCCTTTCGCGAAAACCCGCTTCCCGTTCACTTTAAATGCCAGATTCTCCCCCACCTCAATCTTTCGTAGGCCGATCTTTTTCTCCAACCTCTGGCCATCGGCATTCACGCTCACGCAGTAGAGGGGCTGCTCACCCATCCCCGCCGGCCACCAGAGCTTAGGCTTGCGGATAACGAATTCCTGGGTAATGGTATTAGCTCCCGGCTTCAGCGAAACCGTGCGCGTTTTTATCTCTTCTCCGCAGCGGAATTCCACATCGGCAGAGCCTCCTTCCGGCGAAAACAGCTCCGCAACAAGCGTAACAGTGCATTTCCCGCAACGGGAATGCTTCTGGGTGCAGCGCAGATAATCCACCCGCGCAACGTTTACGGGAATTAGTTCCACGGGGCCGGCAAACCCGGTGTACATACACTTCGGGCCCCAGTCCCATCCTCCCTGAAAAATGGGCTTGCGTATAAGATTGAGGTGCGGCACAAACCCAATCCCGCTCATCGGAATGGGATATGCCAGTTCGTCATTCAGTTTCTCGGATATAGCCTCCGCATCCTGAAACACGCCCGTCAGCACATTCTCCCCCTCTTTTAGGAAAGGCTTCACATCCCATTCCCACCTCCGGAACCTGTTGCTTGTAGCCCCCACAAAATGCCCGTTAATGCTCACATCGCAGAAAGTATCCACATCCTCCGCCCTCAGATACACCGCCTTGGCCTCCATCATCTCCCCCGTCACCTCCAAACTCCTGGACACACTTATCTGGGCCGATGCCACCGCGGCAACGACCAGCATTAACAAACAAACTGCAAGAGCTTTTTTCATAACAATCATCCAAAAAGGTCCATCATTTCTTACAAGGAAACAATGGACCCGAAAAGTCAGTCAAATTTGAAGTCTTTAACAACTCAAAACATCTTTAACAGAATAAATCTTGCTTATGGCATCGAACGAAAAATATTGATCGTCCATAATCATATAATCTTTCCTCTGCGCTCTGGTCAATCTTTTGACTTCCGGAAACATGGATACAGGAACGATTACTATACGGCTGTCAGTAAGGTAAAAAGCCATATAGCCACGCTTGACTCCGAAATCAATTTTTTTTATTCCAATATTAGTATCCTTATACTTGCACATAATATTAATTGGTTAAAACCTCCTAATAGTAACTTTTTTCCCAGCAAAAACATCATCTATCATCTTATTGAACACATCCCAATTTTTATCAATGATGCCAACGATTACTGCCAATTCGTCTGATGACAGTTCAGACCATGCAACATCAATTTTCTTCAGTCCATTCTCCTCTATCCAAATCTTTGCCACAGTATTTCCGCGGTGAGACTTTTTGCTGCCTTTTCGCACCACATGGATGTGTCTTCTGTTTTCAGTAGCATCAGCAGGAAAAACAGACAAGATGAAATACAATATTATGGCCAATTTGCCCATAGCATTGCAAAATTACATAAAACAATTGTTTAACCAATGAAAAAAAAACAAAAAGTTCCCTTTCAAGCGGTGAACAGTATGTCAAAGAGCCAAAAGAGGGATTAATACTCAATAAACACAAACGAATCAGGTTGCATCGAGAGCACCAGGGTGCCGTCGGGGCGGAGAGCTACGGGGTATTCGGTGTACATACTGAATTCATCGGTGATGTGGCATCGTACACTGGAGTCGAATTTTGCGCCGCCGGCAAGACGAACAGTCACATCTTTAACTGCGGTGATGTTGTTGTCCATTGTGTAACGGCTTACGAGGATACCAAGGTGGCCCGCATCGTCGCGTGCAGCGGTTACTCGCACATCGGGAATATCGCTGGTAGCCTTTACCTGAGTGCCAAGAGTCTTCAGTTTACCCCAGGAATATAACGCCCAATAAGGCCAGATTGGGGTATCGCTCAGTTGGTCGAACAGGCCGTTGAACTTAGAACCTGGAGTGTACACATAATACATCATCATATCAGTGGGACAGTTCTGGCCTTCCTGCATTGAGGCGCACACAAAGGCCCCGGCCTTGGGGCTGGAAATCGCGCGCACTGAATAAGGATAGTCGTCCGTCCAGCTCTTGATATAGTTCCATTCGTTCAGGAAAGACTCCGCGTCCTTGTACCCGTACTTGTCCAAAAGATTGCGAACCTGATAGGAAAAATCTGTGAACACAGTGGGGTCATACTCATAGATGTGCCATGCGAAGAAATCCAGGGGCACATTTCGGCGTTTCATCTCAGAAAGAAGCAGTTCATACCATACCGGGATTTCCCTCACGCCGGGATCCTGCCCGGACATTGCGGGGCCACCGATCTTAAGATTAGGAAAACAGCCTTTAAGATGTTTCACGGCAACCTCGAAGAAGTCGTAGAACTCCTCCGGGGAGCCGGCCCAGCAGCGGGGATCCACCTTCCATTTGTCGTTGTCCCATTCCAGATTGGGTTCGTTCCAGATTTCCCAGTACTGGATGTTGTAGTGGAAGCCGTCGGCCCAGCCTTCGTTGTAATGGCGGATAATGTGCTCGCAAATCTGCGCCCATTTCTTATTATCTTTGGGAGGATAGATGTTGTATTTCTTGAGCGGCTGGTTCTCAATGCTCTGCCCCAGGCGGTAAAATACCTCCACGCCGGCGTCCTGGATACTCTTCACATAGCGGTCCGTGAGAGTGAAGTCATAAGATTCCGGCTTGTTAGGGTTCTTGGAGAAGTCCGGGAAAATAACGGAAATGTCCACCACGTGTTCGCCGTAAGCTCCGGCGCCCGCGGCATCGTGGTTCCGGGAATAGCCAACGTTCGCAGCAATGAAATAGCCCGTTGTGCCGGTATAAACCTGCTCCGCATTGTTGATGCGGGGGCCGTTGTTCACGGCATTCATCCTTTTGATAGGGCCGATGCCGTCGGCAGGCGAAACCACAATCTGAGCCTGCGCTCCGATGCCCGCAAACAGCAGAGCCAAAACTAATAGTCTTTTCATCTCTACTTCAAGAGTACGCTTTGTTCACGCTTTACAAACTGGATAGAAATACCGAAGGGATCCTTGAGCATTGCGTTGTCGAAGCCCGGAGACTTCTCATGGGATATGAGGGTGGCGCCGGCCTTGGTGAGGCGCTCGATATCGGCATCCACATCCTTCGAGGTGAAACCGAAATGTAGGGTGAGAGGATCCATCGAAGCATAGTCCGGAGCGGCTGGAGTTGTCCTTGCGCGGTACATTTCAATGGCCACACGACCAGTGGCATCCACGATAAAGGTCGTGTGCGTGGAATCGTCCTTCTGGCGGGTCATGGTGAAACCAAGATTGTCGCACCACCACTTTGCGGTGGCAACGGGATCCGCCACGTCGATTGCCGGATGTTCCAGCACGAATCCGTTCGGATTCACGAGGGATTCTTCTTTCATAATATCTTAATGTTATAATCTTTTCCGTCTACAGATACAAAGTTAAGGTTTTTCAGCGAGATTTCAGAAGGTGTGGTGCCGGAAAATGGATAAAGGACGGTAACGAAGCGCTGCGTGGCGGCGCCGGGGGCGCGGGAGGCGTCCAGGCGGATGACGGGGCGCTCGTGCTTTTCGTGCATGGCTTCGCTGTACCAGTCCTGGTCCACACTCACGGTAGAGCCTTCCGGGCCTGCTACCAATATACACAAAGCGGCGTCGCCATCCCTGTAGATGTAGCCGCCATCGGCCGATGATTCCAGCACACCTGGGCCAAGGCCGTTTCGAAGCGTGAGAGTGCCGCTTGCAGGGCCGCTCACCTCGTCCACGATTACGAAGAACTTCTCCTCCACGAAGGAGATGCTGCGGCGCCGGGTGAGGCCTTCGTATGCCTGATGCTCCACACTTAGGAAGCCTTCATCAGGTTTCCAGGCGAGGACCTTGGGGGCAGGATCGTCGTAATTCCTGCCGTCCAGGGTTATGGCGTTATGCCGTGCGGTTTGCTTGAAATAGGCTCTCTGGAGCTCGATCTGATCGTCTCCGGAGTACACATAGGAGCCTGCATCCGGCATGAGGATCTTTCCATAGGCCCAGAGTTCGAAAGTGCCGAAATCCGGCTGGGCATGCCACATGCCGCGCTCCGTGGCCTTTATAGGCATAATGACATTTGCATCGAACCAGCCGTCGCGGAAAGTGTAGAAGCCTGTATCCGGGTGGCCGGAGGATTTGTAGGGAGGAGCCTCCCCTGCCCTGCCCCGGGTTGCGAACCAGAGCACCTGACGGGCCTGAGGTGAGTCGCAGTATCCGCTCACATCCTCCAGAAGTTCGCTGTCCGCCAGGTCGTCATGGCGGCGGGCATCGCTGAAACATGGGTGGGTGCCGTCCGGGTAGCAGTAGTCCAGATAATAGCATGTCATCCGCACCAGCTGCTCAAGACACTCCGGCGGGAAGATATCCTTGCGGCCGTTTCGCAGGGCAACCTGGATGGCGTCGTCGTACGACTGAACTACGCCGATATGATACCCCGGGTCCAGTTCTATATGGCAACCGTCCGGATAGGACTGGCGGGCAATCTCGCGGTTGAGATTATCGGCCCCGGCCTTAACCCACTCCTCGGCCTCCTCGAATTCGGGGAAACAAATTCCCGCGCGGATAATGCCGGAGGACTGATGGATAAGGTGATTCCCGGAAGGGCTGAACGACTGCATAAGAACCGTGGCGTTCTGATGGTAAGCGTCCAGAAACTCCTGCAGGAACTCCGGAGTAAAATACCTTGAGTCCTTGAAAAGGGCAAAATGCACCGGCCACCTAAGAAGACGGATTCCAATTTCCAGAGGCCTCCATGCGAAACATTCATTTGGAGAATCTATGCCGATGGCGCCGCTGCTCACGGTACCGTTCCCATCAACCCCGAAAGGCTTGTAGGGGTTCTTTTTCACCCAGTCACGGAACTCATACACATACTCCCGGGCGTACTTTTCCTTGCCGCTCGTGCAGTACGCCCTTGCCAGCGACGACCACCATCCCTGCCGATGCAGCTGCACCCGCATTTCGATGTCCTTCACCGGCCAGTATTCCCAGTTGATATCCCGCCCGTAATTCCAGACGGTATCCTCCAGGACGTGGAAGGAATGCTTCAGGGCGTCATCGGCCCAAAGGAAATCTTTCTCCGTTGCATCCCGGGTTTCCTCCCCCGGAATGTATATCCCCTGCCGCGAACGGTAGTATTCCAGAAGTTCGCCGGAGGCCTTTTCCCTGCAAGAAAAAGTCAATGCCAGCGGTAAAACCAGCATTGACATCAGGGCAATCTTGCACAACCTTCCCATAGTTTAACGCTCAACTACATTCGTGCAGTCGTCGGTTACAATGAGAGGGCGGGCGTCCGGAACCCGGAAGTGGAAGCTTAAATTGGATAGGTAAACGTTGTTTGCGTGACGGATATACAGGCCGGAAGCAGGAAGGCTGTAGCCTAATTTACGGTTCTCTGGATAGCTGTCTTCGGCCTCAGGAACCGGGATCAAGGCCATTTCCGGCGTTCCGCCGCCGGGAGAGGTTATGTCGATATTGGACAGGAATATATCTTCCGGATACAGCCCCGGCACCCCGGTTATGGAGCAGGACATCATGCTTTCGCTCACAGCCGTGACGTTGCTGATAGTGATTCCCCTCATCCTGCTTCCTTCGGGAAGATCGGATTCATTTCGGCGGGCAAGGCGGATGAATATGGGTGTCTGGACATCCGTCATGGAAATGTTGCTTATGCTCACGTTCTCCATTATTCCACCGTCCACCACTTCAAGGGCGATACCGGAAATAACCGTAACCGGAGCCGTCACACCGTCGATCTTGGTGGACCAGTGACGGAAATTGTCCTCACTGGCGGCACGCACGGTGATATTGCTGATGGCAATATTGCGGTAGCCGTAAACCGACGCAGTTCCAAGCTTTATCGCATTGCAGTTGGATGCTGCAACGCAGTTGGATACGCTAACGTTTTCGCACATGCACAGGCCCTTGAGGCAGATCGCATCGTCTTCGCAGTCGAAGATACAGTTCGAAACCACCACGTCCCGGGACTCTATGTCTATGCCGTCGTTATTGTAATTGGTGTGCGAGTACACCTTCACACCGCTCACCCTCACTCCCTCGCATCCGGTATAGTACTGCACCCAGTGGGCGGAATTCGTAAGGGTGATGTCTTTCACCACAACATTCCTGCAGTCGCGAAGAAGGATTATCATCGGCCTTCCGCCGGGGTCTTCCTTCGTCTTGAAGGCATCGGCCCCGCCCTGGCCGTCAATCGTTCCCAGGCCGGTTATGGCGATATTCTCCTGCCCCTGGGCGTAAATCAGTGAAGACAAAAAAGATTTTATGCCGTCAACTGTCATGTGGGATTCCTCGTAGGCCGATTTATCCGCCACTCCAAGAAGCCGTGCTCCCATTTCCATATGGAGTTCAACTCCGGATTTCAGTTCGATGGCGCCGCTGTAGAAATCTCCCGCGGGAATGGTAACCGTTCCGCCGCCGGCCTTACTTATCCTGTCGATTGCCCTCTGGATTACCGCGGCGTTATCACGGCCGGGGCCCGCTTTGGCCCCGGCTTTGGTGATAACGATGTTGCCTCTGCCTGCAAAAGCCGGCACTGCAACCAGAATCAAGGCTAATAAAAGTGCCTTTTTCATACTAACTATTCCAGGTCGATAATCTGAATCGTCATGTCGGAGAGGAGCATCATGTTGCTGTTATCGCTGGGTGCTTTCTCCGAGATGGGACCGAAGGCAATACGATCTCCGCTTACCACACCGTCTATTTCCACCTCAAACTCCTGGAGGTTGGTGATTCCTCCGCTGAAGGCTATCTTCTTTACGTTGGTATTAAGGTCAACAGGATGACCCTCTGACGCCTTGTTGGTTTGTTTACCGGAAGAAATCTCATAGAACGACGTCCCGTGCTGAACCGCGAATACGGCTTCTCCGTTTTCTTGCACTCCGGCCGCGTGGACGGTAACCTTCAGCTTTGCTGTCACTCCTTCCGGAATACTGTTCAGCTCAGGTGTCATCAGGTGTGTACCGTACCCCTTGGTGCTGAGGAAGAGGTATCCCGGGCCGATATATATTCTGGCATATTGACCCTGTGCCCACTTGGCAAGCCTGAACCCTTCTTCCTTCTTGGCAACAGTCTGAGCAGTAATGCTTCTCTGGGCATACTGGCCGGTAGTTCCCACAAACACCGCAGCGTCACGGCTGGTGAAGCTCTTCTGTGTGTCGGTATTATACGCTACGGAGCTAAGGGCAACGTCATATCCGGCAGCCCGGGTGATCTCATCGGCACCCCAGCACATCTGGCCGAAGTCTTCCGCAAGGATGATGTCTCCCACGGAAGCGTCATCGGAGGATACCATGACGATATTGAACGGGTCTGTAGAAGCAGGGATCAGCGGGGAGTCCACATCGGCAGGAGAATCGGTCTGGACCACCTTGAACCAGTAATCGGTTCCCGGGGTGAGGCCGCTGAAGACGAACTTCGGCTGACGGCCTTTCCAGCAGCCGTCTCCGGCAGGGATGCTGAAGGAGGCTTCAAGGGAGGTCGCGTCCTCGTCCTTGTACAGGTAGAGGGTATAAGGATTGGCTATGTCATCGTTTTCAGAGACGCCCTTCGTCCAGGTGAAGGACAGGGTGGATGAAGATGAACCGGCGAACTGCGCGGTGATACCGTAGACCTTGTCTATCTTCAGAACGGCGATTTCCGTCTTCTGGGACGAGCCCTTGGGGCTTACGCTGAGTTTGGTGGACACGCCGGTAGACGACCCTGTGGCGAGCGAGTAAGACCCGGAAACCTTCTGGATGGAGAAATAGGTAGTGCTGCTAAGTTCCAGGGTACAGTCATCGGCGGGGATGGCTTCCTGGCCCATCAGGCCCTCATACATCACGGCCAGGTCATAATTGCCGTCTTTCTGCACTATCACGGGCGTGCCGGCGGGGTTGTACGTTGTGCCCACGCTGATGCCCTTGAGCATGCTGCTCCGAACAGGGATCTTGCAGCCCTGACCGTCCTCGGTGACAACCTTCAGGTACGACTGTACATCGTAGACGTAGGCGGGGTTGGTGCTTGCCGATGCTCCAAGGGTGACGATGCCGTCACTGCTGACAGATCCGGCGGCGGAATCCTCGAGGCTCCAGGTATATGTGTGAGCCTTTTCATCGGATGCCTCAACACGCAGCTTCGTGCTCATACCGGGATAACCATATATACCCGTTACCAGCTGGCCCATTTCGTCCTTGAGGCTCACGCTGTAACTGATGCTGGGGTTCACGCTCACCATACAGGCGGCTTTCTGACTTCCGTCGGCCGATGTGGCAATGACGTAGGTTACGCCCTGGGCCTTTCCGGTAACTGTGCCTCCGCTAACGGATGCATACTCCTCGTCAAGAACGCTCCAGACAACGCCCATCTTCAGCGATTCGGGCATAACCGTTGCCGTCAGGGTAACGCTCTCTCCAACCTGGATATCCACTTTATCCGTATTCAGCACAACGCCGGTAACTTCCCGGAGCCCGTTCTCTGAATTGGGGTCGCAGGACACAAACAGCGCCGGCAGCAGAAGAATTGCTATTGTGATGATTCTTTTCATAATCTACTTATTGTAGCGTACTGCAAAATAATCCATAGTATTGTAACCGCTGTTATTGGCGATTGTGCTGGAATCGTAGGAATCCACCGACTTTGCAGCCGCCTTGTTATTGCGCGGCATAAGGCGGATGCTAACGCTCTCCTTCCCGAGAATCCCGGTGGGCAGAGGGAAGTCGTACACCCTGGTTCCAAGTGTCTGCCAGTCGTTCTGGGAAGCCCAGATTGCAACGTCCGGCACGGTGAATTCGCCGATATCTACCCACTCCGAATCGGAAGAGGGCGAACAGTCACGGGTGGTAAGCGAGTACTGCGCCTTCCAATAGCGCGGTGAACGGGCGCTCTGGGAGTTGTTGTACATCGCGAACTGCATGGAAACCCTGTCGGAAGTAATTCCCTTGGTGCTGAAAACCACAAGCCAGCAATAGCCGCGGCCATTGTCGGAATCCCACCAGTATTTGTTGGACCAGCCCAGCATCTGATTTGCGGCGAACCAGCCTTTTCCGTCGGTGTTCTGGGAGCCTTCCGCGCCGTTATCCACCCATGGCTGATAGATGCCGCCTCCGTCCAGTTCTATTCCAGCGCCTTCCTCATATTTGCCCTTCTTCTTGCTTCCGCATTCGCCGATGTAGAAGTAAGAAGGCGAATAATTGCTCACAGAGCCATACGTGTGGCACAGCTCGCCGTTACCCTTTGTGGCAAGGATTGCGTTGGGAAGCACAGTCTCATCGAATTCACCCGGGCGAATGGCATAACGGAACTCGGTTATGATACCGGAGAAACTGTCGCTGAAGTCACTTTTCAGGTCTATTTCCTCACGGGTGAGGTGGCGGAGCTGATACCTGCCGATATCACCGTCCTTCTCGAAACTCATGTAGGGTTCATGTACCACGATGCCGGTAATGGAGCCGCTGCCGTAAGGAAGGGTTTCCCCGTCCCTGCGGTAAGGGCAGGTCATATTGGTGAACATATACATGCTGCCGCCCTTGATGTCACGGATGAGGATTGGATACTTCGCAAGGCGATTGTAGCCGCATAGCGACGTATAGCCTTCATTCACGGGAGTGAACGGACCTTTTCGCATGGCGATTTCGCAATCCTTGATGGTTACCAGCGTATTGATGTCGCTGTCCGTGAGTTCGGTAATGCTCTTCTGCTTCCATGGCATTGTGAGAGTGCCGTCCGCACTGGTAAGGACATTGCTGGATTTTACTCCTTCAATAGTATACTGAACGGGCTCGCCCTCGGATTTCTTTACCACGGCGCCGCCGGCATTCAGGATGATGCGGCTATAGCGGATGAACTTGTTTTCCGCCTCTTCAGTGGCAATGAGCCTGAAGCCGTTGAGGCCATCGGCACTTTCCAGATATGAGGTGCGGTCCGTAAGGGTATAGTCGATGTAACCGGTACCCTGTTTGTAGTCTTCCACCTGGGCGTCACCGGCATTGTGGCCTTCGGTAGTACTGACGATATAGCCTTCAATAATCGCATCCTCCGGGAGGGTATAACCGCCCACGGTTGCCACTTCATGAAGGGCTTCAGGAGTGAACACCGTGCCGATTTTATTGGTGGAGGGGGCCTGGATAACGCTTATCACGGCTTCCTGCCTGTTATCCCATCCATCGACGTAGGTGAGGACGATATTGGCGCGGCGCGTATAGTCCCTGTCCGGATTGTCCGTAGTCTTGAACGTGAAGGTGGATTTGGACAGATTGCAGTCCGTGATCCACTCCTCTTCTCCGGAGAAACGGATCTCCGTTGAAATCTTGTCCAGAGGTACATTGATGTCCGTAACAACGGAATTTGCTTCGCCGCTGCCGTTATACACTACCATCGAACTGGCGGCGACATAGAATTTCTCTTCCACGGCACCGTACTGGAACACCGTCACTGTGTCTTGACGGGTGTCAGTCTTGAAAAGGATGTCCGCACGGCGCTTGAATCCGCTGTTCGCAAGGATGTGAACGGGAAGATCTCCGTCCACGGAGCCGAATTCCCCGGTGGAGAGCTGCGCCCATTCGGCATCGGCCTCATCTGTCAGGGACACGGAACCGGCCTTGTTCGAAATGTAGGATACTCCGATATCTCCGCCGGCAATCTCCACATAGTACTCGTGCTCCGCCATACCCAGTTCATCGGGGGAAAACACCGGATGGTAGTCTTTGTCACAGGACCAGAGCAGCGCCATGGCCAAGGACACAATTGTAAGTATAGTTATCTTTTTCATATGCTATCCGGCCTGAACAACAGTTACTGTATTTGAATAAACTGAATCTCCTTCGGTGGAGTCATAGTCGCCGGCATCGGTATGGGTGAGCCTCATGTTAACAGTACGTTCGGCACCGGTGGTATTGGGTGCGACCACGATTTCCACTTTATTCGTCTGCACGCTCTTCAGGGTGATCCAGGGTGCTGCGGGTTCCTGGCCTTCCGGATAGGATAAAGTCAGGTACATGTCATCCAGATCGTACACAAGGTTTGTGTTGAAAACAAGGCTTTCGGTACCTCCGGCGGAAGGAACCGCCAGGGATGAGCTGTCGAAGCGCAGGACGCAGTCATCATCGGCAAATCGTGCCTTCTGATACATATTCAGGGTCATGGTCCGGTCTCCTGCCTTGAACACCAGTATCACGCGGCGGGCACGGCCATAATTGATCTCATAATCAAAGACCAGATAGCCGGACTTGTAACCGCCGAAACGGTCTATGGACGCCCAGTCCACCTGGCGGTCCATCTCCACAGTCCACGATGTGTTGGAGAACACCGCCACCTGAGTGGAGCCGCCTTCCTCTGAAAGTACGTTGTACTCCGACATAAGACCCAGAGTCTGGTCATATTCCGACTTCTTGACACAGGATACCGCTGCAAGAAGCACCAATAAATATAATGTAAACTTCTTCATACCACTATTCTCCTGTAAGATTGTATTTGTCATACTCCGGATTGGAAAGTATCCGGCCTGAACGGGCGCACTGCACATCCGGAATGGGATAGTACTCGTGGCATGGACGAATGTTCTCCAGCGCTTTCTTATATGTGTTGTAAGCAAGCACCTGGTCGTACCAGATACCCCAGCGTACCAGGTCATACTTGCGTCCGAACTCGCCGAACAGTTCACGGGCGCGTTCATCCCTGATTTCTCCGCGGAGCTTGATCTGGTTGATGAAGGCGTATCGGCTGATCTGGGCGCGGTCCCGGACCATATTCAGATAATCCACGGACTTGACGTAGTCTCCTTTCTCGCACCATGCTTCCGCAAGGAGAAGGACGGCGTCGGCATAGCGGAAAATCTTGTAGTTGGTGTTGTCATAGTTTCTGTAAACGCCGAAGCACCAGAACTTCTGCCCCATCCACTGACTGTTTCCGTCGAAATTCACCCCGTTCCAGCCTCTGGAGATATTGATGTCGCGGCGGATGTCGCCGGTGCCGGTGGGCGCAATTTCGTTTCTCATATGGGCAGTTGGCCTCAAGGGCGTATAGCAGGTTGCATTTACACCGATTTCGGGGATAGTGACCCCGTCGAAAATTGCAGTTCCGCCGGTCTTGGGGTAAGGTAATACCAGGGACGAGATGGCAAGGCCGGAGTAAGTGATATAATCTATACCGCCTTCTACATACTCGTGGTTTTCTTCAAAGATGGACTCCGGCGTGTTCTTGTTACGGAAGCAGACATCCATGTAGGGATACTGGCTGAGATCACCGTAGATTGCCTCCAGATGCTCTCCGGCATAGATGACATTGTCCCAGTCTTTGTTCCAGGCTGCCATCTTGGCGATAAGCATCCATCCCATGGCGGCGCCGCAGGTATTGTACTGCTGATCACTGGTTCGAATCTGGGGCAGCATGGGGACATAGAGCAGAAGCTCGTCAATCAGGGTTTTACGGGTTTCCACCGCACTCATCCGCCCCAGCTGGCCGATACGGATCATGTCTTCGTCGGTTTCTACATAGTCCTCGTAGAACGGGACGTCGCCGAAGAAACTGGTGAGTACATAATAATAGTAACTGAGAAGGATGCGTGTCTCCACTTCGTACGGCATTTTTTTACTCTCTGCCAGGGTGGAACGGCCAATGCCGGCAATCGTGCTCAGGCAGAAACGCACACCGGTATAGCACCATCTCCACACCAGGGAGGCCGCACCCGGACTGGCCGGGTTGATTTCGAAGCGCGCATCCTGCTGGGCCGATCCGTCCGTAGACGCAAGGTCAGTGGCGCCTTCAACGGCGATAAAGTATTTAAGGTTGTGGATATAGTGCAGCGGATCGTAGCAGCCATTGACGGCTGCGCGAATCTGGATCTCCGTATTGAAGAAATCGTAGGGGTTTACGATTGTCGATGTATCTTCTTTCAGCGAGCAAGACGCCAGTGAGAGCGCAAGCGCGAATATCGAGATTATTCTTATATGTTTCATACGGCGCATCAATATTTCATTTGAATCGACATCACAAAACGGCGGGACTTGGGATACCACGAATTGTCATATCCGTTTGTGCCGCCCGAAGATACATCGGGATCGAAACCGTTATAATTGGTCCACAGATACAGGTTTTCACCGGAAACGCTCACCTCCAGTTCACGTATCAAGCGGCTCTTGATATTGAAGTTGTAACTCAGGCTCAGGGTTTTGAGACGGAGATACGAAGAGTCGTGGATAAGGAAAGAGCTTGGAAGGGCGCTGGCATCGAAGATACCTGCGCGGGGAAGGTTGGACTCGGGATTGGCGATGGGGTGCCATGCATTGACCATATAGGCGTACTGGTTGGTCCTGCGCGAGCCGGCCATGTAGAATTCCGAGTAATTAAGCACCTTTCCTCCGATGGAATAGGTGAAATAAACGCCCAGGGAGAGCCTGTTGAAACGGAATGTGTTCTGTAAACCTCCGAAGACAATGGGATCGGGAGAACCGAGGAACACAATGTCTCTGGAGTCAAGCGAGCCGTCGTGGTTCTGGTCTATATAAATAGGATAGCCCAGTTTCGTAGAGGACTGGTCGTTGGCAAAGGAGTGGGTGATCTTATTACGGTCTATCTCTTCCTGGTTATGCCATACGCCGGCATACTGGAAACCCCAGAAGGAATTCACGGGATAGCCCACACGGTAGCCCACCGTAGTGTAGGCAACCTGCGTAGGAGCCTGCCGGATCGCAACTTCCGACTCCGGGCCCAGGTCGTCCACCATGGACGTGTTGTGCGTAACGGTAAACGAAGTGTTCCATGAGAAGTTGCGCTTGACGATGTTGCGGGAACTTATGCTTAATTCCACGCCCTGGCTGCTGGTGCGGCCGATATTCTCGTATTTGTCGTCGTAACCGGTGTGCTGGGGGGTCTTCACGGTGAGCAGGAGGTCTGTCGTGACCGACCTGTAGGCTTCAAAGGTAAAGTTGAGCCTGCTGTTGAGCATCGTCACGTCCAGGGCGATATTGCCTGCCGTAGTGGTTTCCCAGGTGAGGTTGGGCGATGCGATACGGGACTGCCAGTACTCCTGGCTATAGTGCCCGCCGAAAGGATAACCGCCCGAACTGGAGCCGAGTCTTGCAAGGGAGCGGTAGGCCTTGTTCACGTCGTTACCGCTCTGGCCAAGGCTCATCTTGAGGGACAGGTCGTCCAGCCAATCCACTTTGTCAAACCAGGGCTCTTTGATTATGACCCACTTAAATGCGCCGGAAGGGAAGAAACCCCATTTGTGGTTGGCTGCAAAATTGGAGGCTCCGTCAAAGCGCCCGGTCAGGGTGAGGTAATAACGTTTACGATAATTGTAATTGATTCGCCCGAAGTAGGAAAGTTTATCCCTGATTTCCTGCTCCGTATTGGCACCGTAGCTTTCCTTGTTGGTTACCGAGCCCATGTTGTTCCACTTCACGGCATCTACGATATATCCGTCGCCGCCAAGGGAGAATCTGTGGGTTGTCAGGTGCTTGAAGGTTTGTCCAAGCGTGACATCCATATGATGGCGTCCGAACTCCCGGGAGTATTCGAGAGTCTGCTCGAAATAAAGGCTTTGTTCGCCGTAATTCTCCCGGTAGGCATATCCGCCCATGGCATCGGTCCTTGAAGGAAGGGTGGAAGGATTATACTGGTATCGCTGCCTGTCGAAGAAGTAATAGCTGAATTTGGTTTTATACTTCAGCGGAGCGGCGATTCTTGCCTGTGCATTCAACGAAATATTGAGCATGCTCCGGTCCGTCTGGTCCGTGTTCTCGTTCAGGCGCACAACGGCATTGGCAATGTGGACGGCCGAATTATCCAGCGGATTGTATGAATCGGACGGGGTGATGAGCGGGGAAAGATACTGCGCAGCGTAGTTGATTCCGCCGCCGCCGATCTGGGTAAGGAAATTGTCCTGCAGACGATACTGGTAACGGAGGTATGCACCCAGAGTGAGCCAGTTGAACACCTTGTTGGAAACGTTGAGCGTACCGGTAAAGTTCCGTTTGCCGCTTTTCTGGATAATACCCTGTTCGTCGCTGTAGGACAGAGAGGCGTAGAACTTCTGCCGGCCGTTGAACCCGTTCATGGACAGATTATAATTCTGGTACGGCGCCACACGGACCACATCGCCGATCCAGTCGGTTCCTTCGCCCATGGTAAAAGGAGTCTTTACCGAAAGGCCGCTCAGAGGTGTGGTCATGTTCATGGAAGAGGATGTGCCGATATGCTGGTAATACTCGTTTCGGAAGATACCGTACTGCTCGGCGTCCATCAGGTCAAGTTTGCGGGGCAGGAAAGAGATACCGCCGTTGGCCTTGAAGGTGAGGGAGAAGTTCTGGGCCGAATCGGAACTGTCCGAACTGCCCTTGGTGGTGATGATAATGACGCCGTTTGCTCCCCGGGAACCGTAAATCGCCGTTGCCGATGCATCCTTGAGCACGGAAATGGCTTCAATATCGGCCGGATTGATGTCGTTCAGAGAAGAAACGGCATCCGTTATACCGTCAACCACGATGAGAGGGTCGTTGGAAGCGGCCGACAAAGAACGGGAACCACGGATACGGATAACCGAATCCGAGCCGGGTTCACCGTCGGTACTGGTGATTTCCATACCGGCCACGCGCCCCTGTAGGGCCTGGTCTATGGACAGGACGGGTTCATTTCGGATTTCGCCCATCTTCACGCTGGTAACCGAACCGGTGAGGTCGGCCTTCTTGACGGCGCCGTAGCCGATAACGACGACTTCTTCCAGGACCGTGCTGTTGTCGGGGACCAGGTTCACATCCAGGGTCCTTTTACCTTTTACCGGGAAAAGGGCCTCTTCGTAACCCATGAAATTCACAGAGATATAGTCGGCATCGGTGCAATCAATCGTGTACCGGCCGGAGAGATCTGTCGTTGCGGTAGCGGCTACGCTGCCTTCAGGGCCGCCGCTCTTGATGACCACGATGGCACCGGGCATTATCGCCCCGTTTTCGTCACGGACCACACCGCTTATATTGCGTGTCTGGGCGAAAGCGGGGATGAGCGCCAGGAGCGCCACGGCGGTAAGGATCAGTTTTTTCATCATATCCAATCGACCTCCCCTTCGTCTTCAAAGTCTTCATCCGTTATCAGCAGACCCATTTCGGCCTCCGTTACCCTGTAGGCGGAGAAATTGTCTATGTGCACATAGACCTGGTCGTCGTTGGCCGTGCTGAAAGTAAACTTGGTCTGCGCGCTCATGCGCTCACCGTTCCCCACAAGGAGCAGATACCTCATATTGTCCTTATTGGGACCGGTTCCGATGGGCACGTTGACACGGTATGTAGTAAGACCTGTCGCGTAAAACTTTCCACCGGAGACGGTAACGTCCAGAGTGATGTTCCTGCTCAGGAACTCGTTTGCGGTTTCCGCCCAGGCATTAAAAGAAATATAGTCGCAATAGTCGGCATTCAGGACCGGATACTCTTCGGTTGTGAAGGTCTTACGGCCGGTAATGACGAGAGTCTGGTCCGGCTGATCGGAAAAATCCTCATAAAACTGCTCGGAATACCCTTGCTTTACAGTAAGGAATTTTCCCAGGGATTCTTCCGGGCATGAGAAGCTCAGCCTTCCGGAACGCCTGTCAAGCGAATTGAGGGCCAGGATAGATTCGGCATCATAAGTTACCAGAATGTGCCCGGACTCAACTTCCTCCACCGACTTGACCTTAAACCAGTCGGTACCGGTTTGACTCTGGTCCACGAAGTATTTCCACTGCACCGGCACATTGGACAGGACATGAATCTGCCCGTTCTGGACTCCTTCAAACGGGACCTGGATAGCGTCAACCGTTTTATCAGGAGAAGTTTCGTACACGGTGATGTACTCGCTCCGGACCGGACGCCGGGGACCGTCGTCCGTGTTGCATGAGCACACGGCGGCCAGAGCGCCAGATAAAAGAAGCAAAACTCTTTTCTTCATATATCGGTTATTTCATTTTGGATATCTTGAAATCGGCAATGATCGGATAATGGTCCGAAGGAATATAGAAACTGGTCACTCCGGTAGGATCCTTCACCCTTTTGGTATAACTGTCCGGCTCTGCATAAACATCCTTGCAGGCCTTGAGCATGGGTTTGGAAACATACATGTAGTCTATCCTCAGACTGCCGCAGGATGGCATGAAGTCGTCAGGATAGCATTCCTTTACCAGATCATGGAAGGGGGAATTGAAAATCATGTAATCCTGCGCGGTAAAACCGGGTGAAGCATTATTCCATTTATAGTGATGATTGTCCACGCGGCTGTATGAGTTGTAGTCGCCCGCCATAATCCACAGTTCCTTATTGGGATTCTTTGTCTTACGCACAGTGTGGTCCAGAATGCAGGCAAGTTCCTTCGCCCGGAAAAGCTCTCCCTCATATCTTTCCGCAGAGGCATCTCTCTCCTCCTGGGGAACGCCATATCCGTACTTGCCATGCTTGAGATGCACTGTTACGATATTAACAGGCTTCTCCACCCCGTCCACATGGACCTGATACCAGCCGCTGTAATTGACGATGACGGAATCCGGCTTATGGCCTGTGACCAGTAGGACGCTGTCGATAGGATAGCGGGACGTGACAAGACAGGGGTAGTTTGTCAGGCCGAAGGGAGTTGAAGTGGACGGACGGCGGGCGTTGACAAAATGATAATCATGCCCCCAGCGGGCGCAGAGTTCTCCCCAGTGAGAGGGAAGATAACGCTCCTCGTTGGGCATGTGCTCGTGAGTCCCGTCATAATAAATCTGGGCGCCTTCGCAGAAAATGCAGATATCCGGATTCCACGATTTTATCCATTCTACAAAAGCGTCGTAATGGTCCGGCTGGCCCGCCCACATACCATTTTGGATATTCCAATACAGAACCCTCAGGATCTTGCTGGGATCGTGATCGGGTTTGCCGGATGCAGGAGGCTCGCTGGGAGAGCCCTTTGGGGCGGCACAACTGACTATCGGGGCAGTGAAAATGATGCACAAAGCAAGAGCTTTGAAAATGAATCTTGAAGCGCGCATATCATAAAATTCTAGCTGTCACAAATTTATAAAAAAAATTCCGGAACTTTCTGGGCTCCGGATAAAATGGGAAATATTCCTATGTTTTGGGAAAGCAATAGCAGCTGATTATCAAACAAATAAATAATTTTAATAACTAATTTCGGGAAGGGGGAATAATATTCCTAAAGCTCGGAAATCACCTTATTGAACTCATCTTCAGGGACGGAGAGTCGGGCCTTCAGGCCGGACCTCAGGTTGTATACCGTCTTCACCGAACACTGAAGCATTTCCGCTATTTTGGTACTGTCTTCGATTCCCAGTTTAATGAGAGCGAGGATGCGGAGTTCGGTGTTGAGAATCTCCGTTTTCTTGGGAATAATCTGCGCCTCGGGTTTGAGACAGGAGTTCACCGTCTGGATATAATCCGGGAAAATATCCACAAAGGCCCTGTCGAAGTTATGGAACAGCTCCTTGCGTTCCTCCGCAGCGCTGTCTCCCAGCGGGCTTGTGAGTTCGAGCGCCTGCTCCACATGCCCTTTGCGCAGGTTGGAGTGGATTTTCGTACGGAAAACGTTCAATCGCTTTATGTATGAAGAATAGAGCTGGAAAAGAACTCCCACATAACTCTTGGATATTTTGTCGGACTGCTCCAGATGATCCTTGAGACTGCTTATCTTGAGCCTTGAACGGTTAATGTTCACCAGCGTGAAAATAAGGGTTAGCACAAGCAGGGAGACAAGGGCTATCGCACTTTGAAGTTCCTTGTTTCGGTTCTGTATAACCTGGTAGTCCCGGTCGTTGATTTCCAGTGTTTTTCCCATGCCGTCGAGGAGGCGCTTGCGGGAACCGAAACGGCGCAGTGAGGAAAAATAGTAGTCCGAGACCTTTTTTGCCGCCCGGGACATATTGATATTGATAAGAAACGACTCCACCCGCAGCAGCGATGCAATGTCCTGGTTGCTGTCTTCCACCTCGATGATTGCACATTCAAGAAGGTCGTCCACTGCCTCCCCGGTCAGCTTATTCTCATAGAGGTAGGCTATGGCGAAACGGTCGTACAGCCAGGTGGCGTATGCGGCAGAGCCATCGTTTTCAACAATGGGACGACGCCGGGCATTATATTCTCTGGCCAGCTCGAAATTCCCTGCCCTGGCCGCCTTCCTTTCAATATTGCGCAAGTAGGTTATGCTGGCCGTGTCGGAAACTGCAAGAAGAGAATCCCTGTAGACATTATACAAATCGCGATACTCTTTCTCAAAGGAGTCCGGCACATTGAAATCCGAATACAGGTTGTGATACAGAAGGGCCAGCGCATTGTAGTATATATCATACAGATTCCATTTTTCCAGCGCATCTCTTGGCACCTCCTGGATCGTCTGCTGCGATTCAGTATAAAAACCGGTATCCGCCAGCACTGTTGCCATGCTTAAAGCGGCTATGAAGCGGAGCGAATCCACTCCCATCTCGCCAGCAAGCCGGACGGCATTTTCCATATAAACCAGAGAGGAATCCACATTGTAATTGTGGTATTCATCGGCAATCCTGTAGTAAAGCGAAAAGCGATCCAGGGCGTCCTTACCCGGAAGCATTGCTTTCACCCGGTCTATCTGGGCCTCCTTCCTTGCCGCATACACATCCGTGCTGTCCAGTTTGGTGAGAAGTTCTTTAATGAGCCCTTCCGTCCTTTCCGTATGCGGCATCTCCTCCCTCCGGCATGAAAGGGCGAGAATGATTATCGGCAATATCAGAAAAAGACGGATCCTCATATTCTAAAACCGGAAGTCGTGGGCGCCATGGCCGATTTCGTCCAGGTGACGCAGGGTAATCTCCCGGATCTTGCCTTCCGGGATATCATTGATGCTCCGCGCGATGAGCTTCTCCCCTGCCTCGCGGGTTGCGGGAGAAGCATAGTCCACCAGATACTCCTTAAGTGTCATAAGCGCATTCGGCGTGCAGCAAAGGCTGATCTTGCCGCTTTTGCAAAGGGACATGAAGCGGTCGCCGGTGCGGCCCTCGCGGTAGCAGGCGGTGCAGAACGACGGGATATGGTCGTTCTCCAGCAGCCAGCGCACAACCTCGTCCAGAGGCCTGGTATCCGACACGTCGAACTGTGCGGTTTCGTCGTGGCGCACCTCCGTGGTATACCCGCCCACGCTGGTGCGGGAGCCGCCGCTTATCTGCGAGATTCCGCAGTGCAGCAGCTGTTCCCTCATCCTCTGGCTCTCGCGTGTGGAGATAATCATGCCGGTATACGGCACGGCAACGCGGAGAACCGCGACGAGCTTCCGGAAAGTCGCATCCGGAAGGGCATCCGGGAAACTGTCGGTGGAGATATCATCGGCAGGGCAGATACGGGGCATGGAAATAGTGTGCGGGCCAACCCCGAAACGGGCCTCCAGATGCTCCGCGTGCATGAGCATGCCAACCAGTTCGTAGCGATAGCCGCTGAGGCCGAACAGAACGCCGATGCCAACATCGTCGCATCCGCCTTCCTGGGCGCGGTCCATCGCTTCCGTGTGCCAGGCATAATTGCTCTTGGGCCCGGTGGGGTGAAGCCTCTGGTAGTTTTCCTTGTTGTAGGTCTCCTGGAAAAGGATATATGTGCCGATTCCGGCAGCTTTCAGCTTCCGGTAGCTGTCCACGTCCGTTGCTGCGATGTTCACATTCACGCGCCGGATGGAATTGCCGCCCTCGTGCACGGAGTAAATCGTCTTGATAGACTCCAGGATGTACTCCAAAGGGTTCTGCACCGGATGCTCCCCTGCCTCAACGGCAAGCCTCTTGTGGCCGGTGCGGATGAGGGCGCGAACCTCCGCCTCGATCTCCTCCTGCGAAAGCTTTTTTCGCGGAATTGTACGGTTGATTGCATGATACGGGCAGTACACACAGCCGTTTATGCAGTAATTGGAAAGGTACAGGGGTGCGAAAAGCACTATGCGGTTTCCGTAGAACTTATGCTTGATTTCGCTTGCAAGGGCGTATATCTTTTCTTCAAGGGCCGTATCTTCACAGTCCATCAGGATTGCGGCTTCGCGGTGGGTGAGGCCTTTCAGTTTCGCCGCTTTCTCAAGGATTTCCTGCACCCTAGCAGGATTTTTACTTTCACGGGACGCTTCAGCGAGGCTCTCGAGAATTTCTTCGTGATTGATAAATTCCTCTGCGTGAGGAGATAAAGGGTTGTACATCGTGTGATTAATTGTTATAGTCTCCGCGGTTGGGCCTTGTAAAGTAGCCCTCCGCGCTCAGTTCTTTTTGTACTTCCTCCAGCGGATCCGCCGACTTGCCTTCGTAAAGGGAATATGCATCCCGGTACTGCGGCGGGGTGAAATTGGGCATAATAACATTCGCCCCGGCAAGGATTCCCTTGATGCGTCCATCGGGGAGCACGCTGGAAAGGGCCGTTGTGGAAGGAATATTCGCCTTCGGTAACATAAGCCTGAGTATTGAATACAGCCTCATGGTGAGTTCCGCGCTCCCGGCAGGGAAATCCGCAAACTTCGTGTCCTTATGCGGGATGAACGGGCCGATTCCTATCATCTCCGGCCTGAACATCTGTATTAGCCTGATGTCTTCCACCAGATACTCAGTCTTCTGGAAAGGGCTGCCAACCATCATGCCCATACCCGTCTGATAACACAGTTCTCGCAGCTGATAAAGGCATTTCAGCCGGGTTCCCTGTCCCATGGTAATGGGATGAAGCATGGCGTAATGGACGGGATTCGCGGTTTCATGCCTGAGAAGATACCTGTCTGCCCCTGCAATGCGAAGCTTTTCATAAAGTTCGAATGGCAATTCCCCAAGCGACAGGGTTATGGCACTGTCCGGCCACGAGGCGTGGATTTCCGCCACCACAGGCACAAGATTCTGGGCCGATGACGGATTCTCCCCTCCCTGCAGCACGAAGGTGCGGATACCGCTGGAATATGCAAGTTCGCAGCATGAGAGAATTTGCTCCCGGGTGAGGGTATATCGCTGAATATTGGCGTTGCTGCAACGAATTCCGCAGTACAGGCAGTCGTTCCTGCAGACATTACTCCACTCGATGAGCCCGCGAAGGAACACTTCCTTCCCGAATGACTCAATGGCAGTTTCGCGGGCGCACTCCTTTAGTTCCTCCACAAGTGACTGATTATCAGTCTCTAGCAGCTCCACTAGACCTTTATCAGGAAGGTCCCGCTTATCCCTTAATATTTGGACCAGTTCTGTCATACGATTACAAATTTAGCTTTTTTTTCTATCTTTGTCAAGTTATGCAGATTTCTTTCTTCGGAGCCACCAACAGCGGGAAGTCCACGCTGGTTAATGCAATTGCCGGGCAGCAGGTATCGCTGGTGAGCGAACTGCCTGGCACCACGACGGACCCGGTGCGAAAGCGCATCGAACTGCCGGGAATAGGCCCGTGCACTCTGGTAGACACCGCAGGTTATGGCGATGAAGGCGCCCTTGGCGCCGAGCGCGAACGCCTCACCCGCGCCGTCATCGACAGCACGGATGTCGCGGTTCTCCTTCGCAGCGGCCACCCCTCCGACCCCATCTGGGAATCCCTCCTCCACAAAGCCGCCATCCCCGTGGTTGCGGTGGAAGGCCACCCTGTCATCTCGAGCGAAGGCGAAGTGGAAGGCCACCCTGTCATCTCGAGCGAAGGCGAAGCCGAAGTCGAGAGATCTCAACCGGATTTCTCCTCAACCGTCGAAATGACAATACGCCGCATCGCGGAAGCCCTTCCCCGCGAGGAAGAGCGCTTCCTCACCGGTTCGCTCGTGAAGCCGGGCGACACAGTGCTCCTTGTGATGCCGCAGGACAGCGAGGCCCCCAAGGGCCGCATCATACTGCCGCAGGTGCAGGTGATCCGCGAGCTGCTGGACCGCGGCTGCGTCCCCGTCTGCTGCACCCCCGCAAGCCTTCCCGGCGCCCTGCAAAACATTACTCCGAACCTTGTCATCACAGACTCGCAGGTGTTCAAACTGGTGAACGAAACCATCCCCTCCGGCACTCCCCTCACCTCGTTCTCCATTCTCCTTGCCGCAGCTAAAGGCGACATCAGCACATTCATTGAAGGCGCCAAAGCCATCGACACCCTCCGTCCCGGCAACCGCGTCCTCATCGCCGAAGCCTGCACCCACGTCCCCGACACCGAAGACATCGGCCGCGTGAAAATCCCCGCCCTGCTCCGTCGGCGCGCAGATGTTGGCGTAGACATCGCCGCGGGGAACGATTTCCCGGAGGATCTTTCGCCGTACTCTCTCATCGTACACTGCGGAGCGTGCGTGGCCACATCGGCCCTGGTGAGGTCAAGGACAAGAAAGGCGCTGCTGGCTGGAGTGCCCATCACCAACTACGGCATCGCCCTGGCCAAACTGCAAGGCATCCTGGATAGAGTAGTATTACCTTAATATATAGGAGATATGTTGGAGAGACTGAAAGCAAGAATCCGCTATTACGCCAACCTGCACGAGCACATGGACACGGCCGATGCCGCCCTGCGCATCAAAAATGCCATCTGGTTCAGGGGGCCTAACGTATACATCCTCGCGTTTTCCATAATAATCGCCTCCGTGGGCCTTAACGTAAACTCCACGGCTGTGATTATCGGCGCCATGCTCATCTCCCCTCTTATGGGGCCGATTATCGGTGTGGGCATGGCCCTTGGCACTAACGACACGGCGCTGCTGCGGGATTCCCTGCGCAACCTGCTGGTGATGGTGGGAATCTCCCTGGTGGTGTCCACGCTGTTCTTCCTGCTTTCTCCCCTGTCGCTGCTCAACCCCACGGAACTCGAGGCCCGCACAAGCCCCACCATATACGACGTTCTGATTGCCTTCTTCGGTGGCCTTGCCGGCATCTTCGAGAACAGCCGCAAGGAAAGGGGCACGGTGCTGTCGGGCGTTGCAATCGCCACGGCCCTTATGCCGCCGCTGTGCACCGCCGGTTACGGCCTGGCCCACTGGAACGCACACTATTTCGTGGGCGCCATGTACCTGTTCCTCATTAACTGCGTATTCATCATCCTGGCCACGTACTTCATGGTCAAGTACCTCAGGTTCAAGACAGTGGCGGGCATAGATGAGAAAACAGCGCGGACGCGCCGCAACATTATCACTGCCGTGATGGTTGTGATGATCATCCCCAGCCTGTACACTGCGTTCACCCTGGTAGTAGACAATAATTTCGAACGCAAGGTGGAAGCCTTCATCGGCGAAAACCGGATCGTGGGCAGTTCCTACATCTACGACTACGACATAGTCAAGGAAAAGGGCAAACGGAGCGTTGAGCTTTATGTGGCCGGAGAAGCCCCGAACGAAGCTCAGATGAACGCCCTTCTGGCATCGGCCGCAGAGCATGGCATCAAGCCCCGCACCATCCGCATGAAATCCCACGCCATCGGCCTGTCGCACGAATACCTGGAGAACATGCTGGAAGCCGTGTACGAAAACACCGGCGCAGAACTCGAAGCGAATCAAGAGCGTCTCCGCGCCCTCGAATCCCGCCTGGACTCCCTGGAATCCCTCCTCTTCCTCCCGGACACCACAGACATCCTATCCCCCGCACTATAAGTCCAGAACCGGATCCACGGCGGCGAAGGTGCCGTGAACCTGTTCGGAGGCGGCGCGGCAGCCACCGTTGCAGGGGTGAAGGTACTTGCACCCAGAGCACTTTTCCGGTACCGTGTTGTAATACTCGATTGCGGCAGGGTCAGATAGTATATCCGCCAGGGAGCGCTCGTAGATGTTGCCAAGGATCTTAGGAGAGTGGTTGCAGAAGCGCACATCGCCCTTGAAATCCATGGCAACGGGGCGGAGGTTGAAATCCGTGCTGCAGAAGGTGAACTGGATGTGACGGAACTTCGACGGATTCAGAAGGCAGATGGGCGTGCACACTCCGCTGGTGAAACGCATCCGGGGATGCGAAGCCGCAAAGGCGTCCACGGCGGCAAAAGCCTCATGGAGCTCATCTTTGGAAAGCACCAGTTCGTCGCGGTTTCCAAGGCCCATGCCGCCAAGGTTGAATCGGTTCACCATTACGCCGGTAACCCCCAGGGAATGAAGAAGTTCCAAAGTCGCGGAAACAAAAGGCGCATTCACTTTAGTTATCACCAGAACGGCAAAGGCGTTTCCGGGAATAATGCGCGAAACTGTCTTTAAGGTGTTCACGGCTTTCTCCCACGACCCGGGAAGGCCGGTGAGGTATTCGTGCACCGCGGAATCTGCACTTAAAAGAGGCACCTGGATTGCGCCGATGCCGATTTCCCGGAGGTTACGGATATCCTCCTCGCCGATGAGCGTACCGTTTGTGAGGATGTTCACCTTCGTGCCCTTGAACCGGCAGGTAAGAGCCAGGTCGACGAATCCCGGCATAAGCGTTGGCTCTCCTCCGGAGAAGGATATTGTGCCGATGGAGGCTTGCCCCAGCAGCCTCTTGAGGGTGCGGCGGCAGAGCCGGGGATCCGGCGGGGGAAGCGCCGTTGAGCCGTCCCGCCAGTAATTATAACAGAACCTGCAACGTTGGTTGCAGGCCTGCGTGAGCTCGAAAACGAGATTGTCTATCCGCGTACGTGGCATGTGAGATTTCTCGACTGCGCTCGAAATGACAAAGGGGAAAGGTCGAAATGACAAAAACCCTTTACAGGAGTGTAATGTCGAATGCGTAGAGGGATTCCGCCGATTCTTCTTCCTGGCCTTCTTCTTTATAAAGGCCGGAAACGACCAGCTTAACATCTCCCGCGGGGAGGGACTTGGAGAGAGTCATGCGGATGAACTGATCGTAGCTTTCCTCATTCTCTTTGTACAGTGCTGAGCGCTCTTCCTGCAAGACCTTGTCTTCCGAATCCTTCACCTGGAGGAGATAGGTTTCGTACGTGGGTGAATCCACCCTGATGGTAACCACTTCGCCTCGCTTGATGCTGAGATCTCCCACGAGGGAAAGCTGGTTTACCGGGGCCACGACGTCGTAACACATGGGCTGCTCCGGCGGTACAGGATCGTAGCAGGTTACTACCCCGGGGCCGGTGCCGTTGCAGGTGCAGGCCGACAGCATGGCCCAGGTCGTGAGCATCAGCCCGCCCAGTTTGTACTTGGCGCCTATTGCCTTGGCATTCTTGCCTGCGGTGAGGATAACCCAAAGGGATACAGCCAGGAAGGCGACGCCAACGGCGATATAAATGAAGAAGTACTTGATTCTCATGATAACAGCGTGTTTACTTTGCAAATATAATGAAATTTGCTTATATTAGTACCCGATTAAGCAACTACACCTTAAATTAATAACAAATTATGGCTTACAAAATCATCGACATCCAGGGCGTAGGAGACGTGTACGCTCAGAAACTCACCGCCGCCGGCATCATCACGGTAGACGACATCCTCGCCAAGGGCAAAACCCCCAAGGGCCGCAAGGAGCTTGAAGAGGAAACCGGCATCCCCGGCAAACTCATCCTCACCTGGGTGAACCATGCGGATCTGTTCCGCGTCAAGGGCATCGGCCCCCAGTTCTCAGAGCTCCTGGAGGCTGCAGGCGTGGACACTGTGAAGGAACTCAAAACCCGCAGGGCAGACAACCTGGTTGCCAAAATGCAGGAAGTAAATGAGGCTAAACACCTTACCAAGGTAGTTCCCACCGTAGCACAGATTCAGGAAATGATAGACCTGGCAAAGGAACTCGAACCCATGGTAACGTACTAATCGTTCCCTGATTTTCCCCAAAGGGCCGGCATACTCAAATGCCGGCCCTTTTATTTTACCCGGGCATTCACTATATTTGCAACTTAAAACAAGCAAAAGAAAAGAATGAAGAAGTTAGTTCTTTCGGTCCTGGCCGTTTTTGCCGGCCTGATCATGAGCGCAAACCCCTGCAACGGAAAGTCCCAGGAGGAACTGGCCAAAGAGTATCTGGAGGGCATGGGAGTGAAGATTTACAAGCTGGAGTGCTCCTATTCAACCAGCAATCTCTCCGTATTCATAGACCCCGTGGCCAGGTGCTATATAGTCCTTGCCGATAAAAAGTTCAGGGCTGCCCTTAAGGGCGACCTGGTTCTCGCCTACAGCACGGAATCGTCCCTCAACGGCGGCAGCGACACCTTCATCTACGACATCGTCAAACGCTACGACGCCCAGCTGGAGAAGACCAGCCTGCCCCTTCTGCGCCACCTCAGATTCCTCTCCAAGAGGAGGGCGCCCAAGGACTACATCGCTCCCATGGACCGAAAGTTCAATCAGGGGTATCCATTCAACAAGCTCTTCCCCATGGATAACGGGGAGCGGCTTGTGGTGGGATGCGGTCCCCTGGCACTTGCCCAGGTTATCTACGCATTTGGCTACCCTTCATCCCCCAAGGGGCAGGGCTCCATCACGGATACAAGAGGCAAGGTCACCTATTATAACCTCAGCAACTTCAGCTTCACCTTCGACGGCTCGGAAGACGACATCGCCAAAGTGATGCTTTGCGCCACAGCCTCCCTTGGCGGCGAAGCCATAAACGGCGGCACGGAAACCAGAACCACCTTCAGCAACATGAAGAGCACCCTGGTTTCCAAATGGGGATTCACCCCGGCCAGCACCCATGTCAAGGGCGGGGACGAACACGAATTCGTGTCCATGCTCAAGGAAGAACTTCATAAGGGCCGACCGGTGCTGGTAGCTCAGAGCGGAGACCACACCTTCGTATGCGACGGCCTCTCGGATGATTTCGTACACCTGGACATCGGCTGGAACGGCTACTGCAACGGCTGGTTCCGTCTCCTTCTGGTAAAGGAAACCGGCGCCCAGAGGCTCCCCTTCAACGAAATGATGGTGGGCCTGGAGCCCTTCACAGGCGCGGCCCAGGACGGGCTGTCCGTTACCACCTCCGCGGCCGGCACCCTCGAAACCCTTCTCACCCAGGAGCAGATCCTTAAATCCTACTCCATCAAGGTTTCCGGCCCCATCAACGGAACAGATATCAAGCTGCTCCGCAACATGGCAGGCGCCAAGGTGGAAGGACGCTCAGGCCACGGAATCCTCAGCGAAATAGACCTCTCGGATGCCGTTATCGTGGGCAACGAACCTTATCACACACGCCCCTGCTACAACATGTCGGTGAGCGGCAGGTATCAGGACGGCGAGCAGTTCTACTACGAGATGGACAAGATAACGGACGCCGAGTGGAAGAAATACTGCGCGGCCGGCAAGCAGCGCAATTCCTCCAGATACATCTTCAAGGGCGATGACGGCGTGTACTACATCACCTTCTTCTCGGAGAACGACATCATCGGCAAGTATATGTTCGACGAGTGCGAGAATCTCGTTTCTGTGAAGCTTCCCACCTCCGCCGTCGAAATGCGCAGTTACGTGTTCCTTAACTGCCGCCAGTTGAAAAATGTGGAGAATCTCCCTTCGAAGTGCGATCCCAACGCGCTTAAGGGCTCCGGAATGGAAAACAAATAATAATATAATATGGTAAAGAGTCTGGCAAAAAAGCTCACCACTGCAAGATGGTTCGAGCTGGGAATCACTGCGATCATCATCATCAACTCCGTGCTTATCGGCGTTGAAACCTATACCGCAGACCCCACAATCAAGCTTATCCAAACCATTATCCTTGGTATCTTCACCTTTGAAATCCTGATGAGGTTCATCGCGGCCGACAGCGTGAAGGCCTTCTTCACCGACGGCTGGAACATCTTCGACCTCACCCTGGTGCTCATCGGCTACATACCCGAAACCATATTCGCGAACGCATCGGCCATGATGGCCCTGCGAGTCGTGAGGGTGTTCAGGGTGCTCAGGCTACTGCGTGCCACCAAGGAAATCAAGGTTATGATTACGGTGCTGGTGAAGTCCATGAGCGCGCTGTTCTACAACGTGGTCATGTTCTGCATCTTCGTGTACCTGTTCGCAATCGTGGGCGTGGGCCTTTTCCGCCTGCCGGATCCCGCCACCCTTCAGGGCGAACAACTGGCCAATTACGAGAAGCTGATGGAAATGGCGCCTAACGCGCCCGCCAATTCACCGGACCCGTACGGAACCCTGCATGAAGCCACCTTCACACTGTTCCGCGCCCTCACCGGAGAGGACTGGACAGACCTCCGTTATAACCTGGTAACCGCATCCCGTCTGGGCGTAATCAAGGTAAGCCCCACCGTGATCACCCTGTTCCACGTGCTGTGGTTCACCCTTTCCGCATTCCTTCTGTTGAACCT
>JAEEGI010005022.1_pt1 | contig 30637 bp, 22 predicted proteins | sample 8958751 | NCBI WGS metagenome assembly JAEEGI01 (sample SAMN16246545, study PRJNA631951) | gut metagenome | biome: gut microbiome; feature: rumen; material: KS-attached | host: Bos | place: Iran: Karaj | collected 2018-10 | reverse complement strand
TCTTTAAGAATTCATAGACTTCGTTCATGGATCTCTGTCTCCTTTCCTTGTCTTTCTGTTTTCAGTTTGACCCTTGCGGCGCGCTTTGTCAAGGCGCACGCAGGCATTGAATTTCAGAGGGTTCTGTGGTATGATATATAGAACAATTGTTCTTGTTTTCAAGGTGTTTCCATGAACAAAGACCAGATGACTTTATTTGAAAACGATATGCCTCAGCCGTTGCCCGCCAGACTGCGGCCCCAGACGATCGACGAGATCGTAGGGCAGCAGCATCTGCTCGGGGAGGGCAGGATACTGCGCCGCATCATCGAGCAGGACGCGGTGTCTTCCATGATCTTCTGGGGCCCGCCGGGCGTAGGCAAGACGACGCTGGCCGGGGTCATCGCGAACCATACGAAGGCGAAGTTCATCAACTTCTCCGCCGTCACCAGCGGCATCAAGGAGATCAAAGAGGTGATGAAGGAGGCGGACGAAAGCCGCCGCTTCGGGGAAAAGACCATCCTGTTCGTCGACGAGATCCACCGTTTCAACAAGGCGCAGCAGGACGCGTTCCTGCCGTTCGTGGAAAAGGGCGCCATCATCCTGATCGGCGCGACGACCGAAAACCCTTCATTCGAGGTGAACGGGGCGCTTCTGTCCCGCTGCAAGGTGTTCGTGCTGAAGGCTCTCACGGAAGAGGACATGCTGACCCTGCTGCAGCGCGCGCTGGACAGCCCCAAGGGCTTCGGCAACCAGAAAGTCGAGGTGGAAGAGGGCGTGCTGCCTCTGATCGCCCGTTTTTCCAACGGGGACGCCCGGACAGCGCTGTCCACGCTGGAGATGGCCGTGCTGAACGGTGAACCCGCCGGCACGGACGAGCATCCGGAGGCTGTGCGGGTCACGAAAGAGGTGCTCGAACAGTGCACGTCCCGCAAATCCCTGCTGTACGATAAATCCGGCGAAGAGCACTACAACCTGATCTCCGCCCTGCATAAATCCATGCGCAACTCCGATCCGGACGCGGCGGTCTACTGGCTGGCGCGCATGTTGGAATCCGGCGAGGATCCGCTGTACATCGCGCGGCGCGTCGTGCGCTTCGCCAGCGAAGACGTGGGCCTGGCGGATCCACGGGCGCTGGAGCTGGCGGTCGCGGCGTATCAGGCCTGCCACTTCATCGGCATGCCCGAATGCAGCGTGCATCTGACCGAAGCCGTCATTTATCTGTCCATCGTGCCGAAGTCCAACGCGATGGAAGTCGCCTATATGGAGGCGAAGCGGGACGCCCTGTCTCAGATCGACGATCCCGTTCCCCTGCAGATCCGCAACGCGCCGACGAAGCTGATGAAAGAGCTGGGTTACAACAAGGGTTATATGTACGCCCACGATTACGAAGACCGCCTGACGACGCTGCAGTGTCTGCCCGATTCCCTGGTCGGCAGGGAGTATTACCGTCCGACAGAGCAGGGCAACGAAGGCCGTTTTAAGGAAAGGCTGCAGCAGATCAAAGACTGGAAGAAAGAACACGCGGACAAAGAATGAACATCGACAGAAACGCGCGCAAAGGCGCTCCGCAGGACAGCTCGCCGAAGAGCATCCTGGTCCGGGGCGCCAAAGTGCATAATTTAAAGAATATCGACGTGGATATCCCGCTGGGAAAGATCGTCGGCATCGCCGGCGTATCGGGTTCCGGCAAGTCTTCGCTTGCCCTCGGCGTGCTGTACGCGGAAGGATCGCGGCGCTACCTGGAATCGCTTTCGACCTATACCCGCCGCCGCATGACCCAGGCAGCCCGCGCCGCCGTGGACGAGGTCCTGTACGTGCCGGCGTCCCTGGCGCTGCACCAGAGACCGGCGCTGCCCGGCATCCGCAGCACGTTCGGCACGGGCACGGAGCTCCTCAACAGCCTGCGGCTGATGTTCTCCCGTCTGGCCAGCCACCGCTGCCCCAACGGGCATTATCTGCCGCCTTCCATGGACGTGGCGGCGGAGCGGGAACAGGTCTGTCCGGTCTGCGGGGCTCATTTTTACGGCCCCGGCGCGGAGGAACTGGCCTTCAACAGCCAGGGCGCCTGCCGCGCCTGCGGCGGAACGGGCATCGTTCGGACGGTGGACGAATCCACGCTGGTGCCCGACGAGAGCCTTTCCATCGACGAAGGCGCCGTACTGCCCTGGCAGACGCTGATGTGGTCCCTGATGAAGGATATCGCCAGGGAACTGGGCGTAAGGACGGACGTGCCGTTCAAAGATCTGACGGAAAAAGAACGGGAGATCGTGTTCCACGGACCGCCCGTCAAGCACCATATGATCTACCAGAATCATACCAGCGGCGCGACGGGTGAGATGGACTTCACGTACTTCAACGCGACGTACACCGTGGAGAACGCCCTGGCGAAGGTGAAGGACGAGAAGGGCATGAAGCGCGTCGAAAAGTTCCTGCGGGAGGACGTGTGTCCCGACTGCGGCGGCACGAGGCTTTCCGAAGCCGCGAGAGCGCCGAGGCTGCGGGGCATCTCTTTGGCGGACGCCTGCACGATGACCCTGGAGGATTCCATCGCATGGGTGAAAGGCGTGCCCGGTACTCTGCCGGAGGAGATGCGTCCCATGGCGGAATCCATCTGCGAATCGTTCCTGGACAGCGCGAAGCGGCTGATGGATCTCGGACTGTCCTATCTGATGCTGGACAGAGCGGCTTCCACGCTTTCCACGGGAGAGCGGCAGCGCATGCAGCTGGCCCGCGCGGTGCGCAACCGCACGACGGGCGTGCTCTACGTGCTGGACGAACCCTCCATCGGCCTGCACCCTTCGAACATCGACGGGCTGAACGCCGTGATGCACGACCTGGTGGCGGACGGCAATTCCGTGGTTCTCGTGGATCACGACGTGCAGATCCTGAAGGAATCCGACTGGATCGTGGAACTGGGACCGGGCAGCGGCGCGGACGGCGGCCTGGTGATCGCGGAAGGGACGGTGGAGGAGATCGCCGCGGACAGCGCTTCGAAGATCGGTCCGTTCCTGGCGGAAAAGGCCGGAGCCGCTGGCCCGCCGGAGATAGATCCTGCCCGCCTGTTCGATCAGGGGGAGATCCGGCTGGTCACAGACGCGATCCATACGGTCAAACCCCTGGACGTGCGCATCCCGAAGGGAAAACTGACCGTGGTCACGGGCGTATCCGGATCGGGCAAAACGACGCTGGTGCTGGAAAGCCTGATCCCGGCGCTGCAGGCGAAGCTGGAAGGAAAGCGCCTGCCGGGTCACGTAAAGGCCGTCGAGGCAGAGGGCATCGCCCACGCGAAGCTGATCGACGCGTCGCCCATCGGAATCAACATCCGCTCCACCGTGGCGACGTACGCCGGCGTGCACGACGAGTTGAGAAAAGCCTATGCGAAAACGCCGGACGCGAAGGCCGGCGGCTGGAAAGCGGGCGATTTTTCGTATAATACGGGGACCCTGCGCTGTCCGACCTGCGACGGCACCGGCAGCATCAGCCTGGACGTGCAGTTCCTGCCGGACGTGGACATTCCCTGCCCGGACTGCCGGGGCGGCCGGTATGGCAAACAGTGTGGCGGCATCCGCAGAAAAGGGAAGAACGGGGGAGCGTTTTCTCTGCCCGAACTCATGGCCATGGACGTGAACCGCGCGCTGACAGCCTGCGGCGATCTGAACGCGGTGCGGCCGAAGCTGCAGACCCTGGCGGATCTGGGACTGGGATATCTGACTCTGGGAGAGGATACGCCCAGCCTGTCCGGCGGAGAGGCGCAGCGCCTGAAGCTGGCCTCGGAGATGGGCAGGCGCCAGGAAGACGCGCTGTTCGTGTTCGACGAACCCACGATCGGCCTGCATCCGCTGGACGTGCGGACGCTGCTGCAGGTGTTCCGCGGTCTGATCGAAAACGGCGCCACGGTCGTCGTGATCGAGCACGATCTGGACGTCATCCGCAGCGCCGACTATGTCGTGGATATGGGCCCCGGCGGGGGCGAGGCAGGCGGAAGGATCGTCGCCTGCGGGACGCCGCAGCAGATCGCGGCGTGCCCGGAGAGCGTTACCGGACGGTATCTGTAAAAAGCAGTTGAGATGAAAAAAGACAGGACTCGGAAAGTCCTGTCTTTTTGTTATTCCTGTTCCTCCGGCATCTTGCCCAGCAGTCCGCTGATCTCTTCCGCCGCGCGGATCAGTTGCGGCGCGTATTTCTTCATCGTGCTGTCTGTCAGTCTCGATGCCGGCGCGGAGATACTGATCGCGGCAACCGGGTCGTCTTTCCAGTTGAAAATAGGAGCCGCAACGCAGCGGACGCCCAGGTCGTGCTCTTCATCATCGATCGCGTAACCGCGGATCCGCGTCGCTTCCAGCTCTTTGAACAGGTCTTCGACCGTCAGGATCGTCTTGTCTGTAAACCGCTGTATGTCCGTGGCGTCCCAGATGGCCCTCACGTCCGCTTCGGGCAGATGCGCCAGAATGCTCTTGCCTACGCCCGTGCAGTACATGGGATTGTGCCTGCCGACGGAGGAAGAGATGTTCACCGGGTTCCTGTAGGGTTCAAACTTATAGAGATAGACGACTTCGCTGCCGCTGCGCTCCACCAGATGCACCGCTTCGCCGGAGATGTTCGCCAGTTCCTCCAGGAAGTGTTCTGACACCGGGAGCAGGCCCAGGACAGCGGACACCCGCTGAGAGATCTCGAACAGCCGCAGCGTCAGCCGGTATTTGCCCGTGCTGCCGTCCTTTCTGACGTACCCTCGCGACACGAGGGAGGAGAGCAGGCGGTGGGTGGTGCTGACGTGAAGGCCGGCGGTGACCGCCAGATCGGACAGGGTCATCCCGGCCGGCACGGCGGACAGATATTCCAAAAGATCAAAGACCCTGTCTATGGATTGGACGGGGTGTTTTTTTTCGTTCATGTTCACGTTCTCCTGATTGCGTAAAGATGTTTCCGTATCGTGAAATCTCTATCACCATATCACAGGATATTACAGGATGCAATATCATAATATGAAAAAACTTTTCTTATAATAAAATTGACACTCCTATCTGGTCTGATATAATGACCGTAGATACTTGTCAAATCGTAAAATACTTTTTCACATTGCGAAAAATAAGGAGATCACAAAAGATGAGTGGCGCAAAAAAGAACTATGCCGTCATGGACGGCAACACCGCTGCAGCCCACGTAGCGTATGCTTTTACGGAGGTCGCGGCGATCTATCCCATCACGCCTTCCTCGCCCATGGCGGAGAAGGTGGATGAATGGTCTGCCAAGGGCCGCAAGAACCTGTTCGGCCTTCCGGTAGACGTCATCCAGATGCAGTCTGAAGCCGGCGCAGCCGGTACCTGTCACGGATCACTGCAGGCAGGCGCTCTGACGACGACCTTCACATCGTCCCAGGGCCTGATGCTGATGATCCCCGCTATGTACGCTATGGGCGGACAGTTCCTGCCCAGCGTCATGCATATCGCCTCCCGGGTGGTCACTTCCAATCACCACTCCATCTTCGGCGATCACACCGACTTCATGACTTGCCGCACCACAGGCTACGCCATGCTGATGTCCTCCTCTCCCCAGGAGTGCATGGACCTGGCTGCCGTCGTGCACCTTTCCGCCATCCGTTCCAAGTACGCCTTCATGCATTGCTTCGACGGATTCCGCACTTCTCACGAGATGCAGCGCATCGAGACCCTGGATTATGAAGATCTGAGAGGGCTTCTGGACTACGATGCCCTGAAGGCATTCCGCAAGGGTTCCCTCAATCCCGAACATCCCTCCAACCGCGGCAACAACGTCAATCCGGACGTGTACTTCCAGTGCAAGGAGGGAGCCAACGTGAAGGCTGCCGTCGTGCCCGACACAGTGCAGCATTACATGGATGAGATCAACAGGCTCACCGGACGTAACTATAAGCTCTTCAACTACTACGGAGCCCCCGACGCCACCGAGATGATCGTCTGCATGTGCTCCGCCTGCGAAGCCATCAAGGAGACCGTGGACTATCTGAACGCCTCCGGCCGCAAGGTCGGTATGCTGCAGGTCCACCTCTACAGACCCTTCTCCGTCAAGCATTTCGCGGAAGCCATCCCCGCCAGTGTCAGGAAGATCGCTGTCCTGGACCGCTCCAAGGAGACCGGTTCCGTAGGCGAACCCCTGTATCTGGACGTGGTCACTGCTCTGAACCAGGCAGGCAGAGGCGATATCCGCGTGGTGGGCGGCCGCTACGGCCTGTCCTCCAAGGACGCCACCCCTGGCATGTTCGTCGCGGTCTACGACAACCTGCTGAAGGATGACCCTAAGAACAGCTTCACCATCGGCATCGTGGACGACGTCACCTACACCTCCCTGGACTACAAGGAAGTGGAGATCCCCCATCCCGGTCAGATCTCCTGCAAGATCTGGGGTCTGGGCGGCGACGGCACGGTAGGCGCGAACAAGAACGCCATCACGACCATCGGCCTGGAAGCCGGCAAGTTCGCCCAGGCTTATTTCTCCTATGACTCCATGAAGTCCGGCGGACTGACCCAGTCCCACCTGAGATTCGGCGATGAGGAGATCCTCTCCACCTATCTGGTGAACCAGGCGGACTTCGTGGGCGTTCACGCACCCACCTACGTCAAGAAATACGACACCACCGAGGACCTGAAGGACGGCGGCATCTTCCTGCTGAACTGCCCCTGGAGCGTCGAAGAACTGGAAGAGCGCCTGCCCGGCAAGATGAAGAGAGACCTGGCGAACAAGCACGCGCAGTTCTACATCATCGACGCAGGCAAGATCGCCAGAGAGATCGGCCTCGGCAACCGCATCAACAACATCCTGCAGGCGGCATTCTTCGCGCTGACCAAGGTCATCCCCGTGGAGACCGCCGTGGAGGATATGAAAAAGAACAACTACAATTCCTACTTCAAGAAGGCCGGCCAGAAGATCGTGGATCTGAACGACAAGGCTGTGGATATGGGCGTCAGCGCCGCCGTCAAGGTGGACATCCCCGCATCCTGGGCGACCGCTCCCGACGTCGCTGAGCCTGCGATCAACGCCACCCAGTTCGCCAAGGATATTGTCATTCCCTGCGACCGCCAGAAAGGCAATGAACTGCCCGTCTCCGTGTTCGCCAAGCACGGCGTGCTGGACGGCACCTGGGAGAACGGCACCTCCGCCTTCGCGAAGCGCGGTGTCGCGGTCACCGTGCCCAAGTGGAACGGCGACGCCTGCATCCAGTGCAACCGCTGCGTCATGGCCTGCCCGCACGCTGCCATCCGCCCGGTCCTGCTCACGGAAGAGGAGCAGAAGGGCGTGCCCGAGAGCTTCGTGACCGTTCCCGCCAAAGGGCTGGGCAAGGATGCTCCCGCATACGGCTTCCGCATGCAGGTCTCGCCCTACGACTGCCTGGGCTGCGGCGTGTGCCTGACGGTATGTCCGGCCAAGGAGAAGGGCGCCCTGACCATGACCCCCTTCGAAGAGATGAAGCCCGAGCAGAAGAACTTCGACGAAGTCGCCATGAACGAAGCGTACCTGAAGAAGGACGTCATCAGCGACAAGAACGTCAAGTCCATCCAGTTCTCCAAGCCCTACTTCCAGTTCTCCGCCGCCTGCGCAGGCTGCGCGGAGACCACCTACCTGAAGCTGCTGTCCCAGCTGGTAGGCGACCGGATGTACGCGGGCAACGCGGCCGGCTGCTCCTCCGCTTATTCCGGCGGCGCGCCCATCCTGCCTTACTGCAAGGACGCGCAGGGCAGAGGCCCCGCCTGGGAGCACTCCCTGTTCGAGGATAACGCGGAATTCGCTTACGGCTTCTTCCATGCGCAGGACTCCCTCCGCAAGGAACTGCTGCTGCACGTACAGGCCCTGAAGGATGCCGGCATCGCGGAAAAAGAATGCGAAGCCTATCTGGAAGGCTGGGACGATAAGGCGACGACCAGAGAGGTCACCGACGCCTTGATCGCTGCTCTGGAAGGCTGCGAGAACGCAGACGCTGCCTACATCCTGGATAATAAGGAATACCTGTCCAAGAAGTCCGTCTGGGCTATCGGCGGCGACGGCTGGGCCTACGACATCGGCTTCGGCGGCATCGACCACGTCATGGCGCAGAACCGCGACGTGAACCTGCTGGTCCTGGATACGGAGGTTTACTCCAACACCGGCGGACAGTCCTCCAAGGCGACAAACATCTCCGCCACCGCGAAGTTCTCCGCCGGCGGCAAGCGGGTCGCCAAGAAGGACCTGGGCGCCATCCTGATGACCTACGGCTACGTCTATGTGGCACAGGTGGCCATGGGCTACGATCAGGCCCAGACCCTGAAGGCCATGAGGGAAGCGGAAAGCTATCCGGGTCCCTCCATCATCATCGCGTACTGCCCCTGCCTGGAGCACGGCATCAAGGCCGGCATGAGCACCACGCAGGACGAGATGAAGAGGGCTGTGGAATGCGGTTACTGGCATCTGTACCGTTACGATCCGCGCCGGATCGCGGAGGGCAAGAACCCGTTCCAGCTGGATTCCCCGGAACCCGACGACAGCAAGATCGCTGCCTACCTGCAGGGTGAGAATCGCTACGCATCCCTGAAGAACAACTTCCCCGAATACGCGGACGACCTCTACGACAAGTTCTACGAGAACGCCAAGGCCCGCTATGCCAAGTATAAGAAGATGGCGGAAGAGTAGGGAGGAACGATCATGTACGAAACGATCAAATACGAAAAGCAGGGCAATATCGCCCTCATCACCATCAACCGTCCCGAAGCGCTGAACGCCCTGAACTCCAAGGTGATCGGCGAACTGGAGCAGGCGGTGGCCGCCGTAGAGGCGGACACATCTCTGGGCGCCATGATCCTCACTGGCGAAGGCCGCAGTTTCGTGGCAGGCGCCGATATCGCGGAGCAGTGCCCCATGGATCCTGCCGCAGGCAGGAAGTGGGGTCAGAGGGGCAGCGCCATGATGCGCCGCATCGAGCTCCTCCCCATTCCCACCATCGCCGCGGTCAACGGCTTTGCCCTGGGCGGAGGCTGTGAGCTGGCCATGTCCTGCGATATCATCCTGGCTTCTGAAAAGGCCAAGTTCGGCCAGCCGGAAGTGGGTCTGGGGATCACCCCGGGCTTCTCCGGCACCCAGCGTCTGCCCAGAAGGGTAGGCATGGCAAAGGCCAAGGAACTCATCTTCTCCGGCAAGATGATCAAGGCGGACGAGGCGGAAAAGATCGGCCTTGTGAACGCGGTCTACGCGCCGGAAGAACTGATGAACGGCGCCATGGAAATGGCGAAGTCCTTCGCCGCGAACGCGCCTGTTGCTGTCCGCTATGCAAAATCCTGCATCGACAGGGGCATGCAGATGGATATGGACAGCGCCATCGCCTACGAGAACGAACTTTTCGCCCTGTGCTTCGCCACGGACGATCAGAAAGAAGGCATGACCGCTTTCCTGGAAAAGAGAGAAAAGCATTTCAGCGGTAAGTGACAAAAGGAGATTAGTGTATGGATTTCAATCTGAGCCGTGAACACCAGCTGCTTCGCAAGATGATGGCTGCTTTCACGGAGACCGAAGTCAAGCCCATCGCAGCGGAGACAGACCGCACCTGCGAGTATCCCAAGGCGAACATCGATAAGCTGTTCGACCTGGGCGTCATGGGCATCTGTGTTCCCAAGGAATACGGCGGCGCCGGGGCGGACCCCCTGGCTTCCGCTATCTGTATCGAGGAACTGAGCAAGCAGTGCGCTTCCACCGGCGACATCGTAGCCACCCATAACGGACTGTGCTGTGACCCGATCATGGCCAACGGCACCGAAGCCCAGAAGGCGAAGTACCTGCCCATGCTCACCACCGGCCGCAAGGTAGGCGCGTTCTGCCTGACGGAGCCCAACGCGGGCTCCGATGCCTCCAAGGGCACTACGGTAGCCAAGTTGGAGGGAGACCATTACGTGCTGAACGGTTCCAAGGTCTTCATCACCAACGGCTATGTAGCGGAGGTCTTTGTCGTCTTCGCCATGACCGACAAGACCAAGGGCACCCGGGGTATCTCCGCTTTCATCGTGGAGAGCAGTTTCCCCGGCTTCTCCGTGGGCAAGCACGAACAGAAGATGGGTCTTCACGGATCCCCCACGGCGGAGATCGTGTTCCAGGACTGCATCGTACCCAAGGAGAACCTGTTGGGTCAGGAAGGCAAGGGCTTTAAGATCGCCATGCAGACCCTGGACGGCGGCCGTATCGGCATCGCGGCCCAGGCGCTGGGCATCGCGGAAGGCGCGACGGAGGAAGCAAAGGCCTACGTCAAGACCAGAGAGCAGTTCGGCAGGCCTATCAGCAAGTTCCAGAACACCCAGTTCGTGCTGGCGGATATGGAACTGGCCAGCGAAGCCGGCCGTCTGCTGACCTACCAGGCTGCCATGCGCAAGGCGGAGGGCAAGTCCTACACCAAGGAAGCCGCCATGGCCAAGCTCTGGTGCTCCGAACACGCCATGAAGACCACCACCAAAGCGCTTCAGATGTTCGGCGGCTACGGCTACACCCAGGATTATCCCATGGAGCGCATGATGCGGGATGCCAAGATCACCGAGATCTACGAAGGTACCTCTGAGATCCAGCGCGTCGTCATCTCCAACAACATCGGACTGTAAGAAGGAGGGCGAATCAACATGAAAATACTTGTTTGCGTCAAGCAAGTTCCCGATACCTCCGGCAAGATCGCTGTCAATCCCGACGGCACCCTGAACCGGGCATCCATGCAGACCATCACGAACCCCGACGATATGAACGCGGTGGAAGCCGCCCTGAAGCTCAAGGACGAGACGGGCTGCCCCGTGTACGCGGTCACCATGGGACCGCCTCCGGCAGAAAGCATGCTGCGGGAGCTCATGGCCATGGGCTGCGACGGATCCTACCTGATCTCCGGCCGTGAATTCGGCGGTTCCGATACCTACGCCACTTCCCAGATCCTGGCTGCCGGCCTGGACACCATTGGAATCGAAGAGGACGATATCATCTTCTGCGGCCGCCAGGCGATCGATGGCGACACCGCCCAGGTGGGACCCCAGATCGCAGAGAAACTGCATCTGCCCCAGGTGACCTATGCGGCGGAGATCCACAGGGATGGAAACCGCGTCACCGTAAAGCGCATGCTGGAAGACGGATATATGACGATCAAGGTCAAGACGCCCTGCCTCGTCACCTGCATCAAGGAACTGAACACGCCGCGCTACATGACAGTGACCGGCATCTTCGATACCTACAGCAAGCCCATGACCGTCCTGGATTACGAAGCTTTGAAGGACAATCCCCTCATCGACAAGTCCACCATCGGCCTGTCCGGGTCACCGACCAACATCCTTACTTCCTTTACGCCTCCCCAGAAAGGCGCGGGAATGATGCTGGAGGGCAATGACATGAAGACCTGCGAACAGCTGGCCGGATTCTTATCGGAAAAGCATTATATCTAGGAAGGAGACTGCGAACATGCGCAATATCGTAACACTTGCAAATCCCGGTTTCGACAGCTCCAGACTGGAGGAGTTCAAGAATATCTGGGTCTTCTGCGAACAGAGAGAGGGCAGGATGATGCCCACGACCTACGAGCTCGTCTCGGAGGGAAGAAAACTGGCGGATCAGTTGGGCGTGAAGCTCTGCGGCCTGCTGCTGGGAGACAACGTTTCCGGCATGGCCAAGGACCTGGGCGCCTATGGGGCGGACGAGGTGATCCTCTGCGAACACCCCATGCTCTCCGTCTATACCACGGATGCCTACGCCAAGGTGATCTGCGACGCGGTATCCGAACTGAAGCCGGAAGTGCTCCTCATCGGAGCCACCAACATCGGCCGTGATCTGGGACCCCGCTGCGCCGCAAGACTGCACACAGGTCTGTGCGCGGACTGCACGCACCTGGATATCGACATGACGGAGTACAAGGACTTCCTGAAAGGGGCGTCCACGCTGGCTCCCGAACGCATCGACGGTCTGGGAACGGCGAAGGTGCTGGGACAGGATCACGACATCTCTTCCGACCTGAAGATGACCCGTCCCGCCTTCGGCGGCAACCTGATGGCCTCTATCATCTGCCCCCGCTTCCGTCCCGCCATGGCTACGGTCCGTCCCGGCGTCATGAAGAAGGCTTCCTATGACGAAGCGAAAGCCGCCGCCGTCAAGGTGACCCCGTATGCCGCCAGGCTCAGCGAAGCGGATATGTCCACGGAAGTCCTGGAAGTGGTGAAGGCCGCGAAGAAACTGGTGGACCTGGTGGGCGCGGATTACATCGTATCCGTAGGCCGCGGCATCTCTTCGGACGTGGAAGGCGGCATCAAACTGGCAGAGGAACTGGCCGACGTCTTAGGCGGCGTTGTGGGCGGTTCCCGCGTCGCGATCGATTCCGGCTGGCTGACCGCTGACCATCAGGTAGGACAGACCGGCAAGACCGTCCACCCGAAGGTTTATGTGGCGCTGGGCATCTCCGGCTCCATCCAGCACCAGGCGGGCATGAAGGAATCCGAGTGCATCGTCGCTGTCAACAAGAGCGAGAGCGCACCCATCTTCGACATCGCTGATTATGGCATCTGCGGCGACCTCTTTAAGGTCACCCCCATGCTGATCGAGGCTGTGAAAGCGGCAAAAGCGGCGAAATAGGGAAGAGAAAAAACAGAAAACGTATTCGTTCAATCGGACTTCCGTGTATTCACGGGGGTCCGGTTTTTATCTTGTAAAAGTATTGACATTACGTGAAATACTCGTTGACAGGGTGTGAGTCCCTATGGTATTATCAGTTTAGTTCAAAAACTAAACTGATAATACTCTGATAATCTTTTTATGCCAGAGGTTGGTTTTCGGCAATCTGCCAATTCAACACGAAAGGATGAAGCAAAATGACTCAGAAGGAACCCGCCATCAAAAGTTACGACGATAGCATCCGCAATTCGAGTCCTCATGCATTGCTCAGAGGACTGGGATTGAGCAAGCAGGACTTAAAAAAACCAAGGATCGCCATCATCAACACCTGGAATTCCATTAACCCCGGACATGTTCACCTGAATGAAATCGCAGAAGCTGTCAAAGAAGGCATTCTGGAAGCCGGTGGTCTGCCGTTCAATTTCAACATTACGAATCTCTGCGACGGCATCGGGGGAGGTCCGTACATCCTTGCCTCCAGAGACCTGATGTGCAACGAGATCGAAGTCATTATGGATGGCTGCCAGTTAGATGCTATGGTGCTGCTGGCAACCTGCGATAAAAACGTTCCCGGTGTCCTGATGGGCGCTGCCCGCATGGACGTTCCGGCAATTATCGTTACCGGCGGCTATATGCAGACGATCACGGATAACGGCAAGATCGTCGACGGTATTACGATCGGCAACTCCTGCGGGGAAGTCGACGAGGGCGTTATCGATATGGAAGAGATGATGCACCGCTGCGACATCGCCTGCCCAGCCCCCGGTGCCTGTGGCTTTATGGGAACAGCCAACACCATGTGCACGCTTACGGAGGCGCTGGGCATGAGTCTTCCTGGCAATGCGACGCTGCCCGCTATTTCCTCCCATCTTCGCATCACTGCCAGAGAGGCTGGAAGAAAGATCATGGATCTGTGGAGAAAGGGCATCACGGCCCGCCAGATCATCACCGAAGAATCGGTTACCAATGCGGTCAAGGTCTGCATGGCCATCGGCGGCTCCACGAACACCATGATGCATATGCCTGCAGTCGCAGCAGAAGCCGGACTGGATATCGACGTATGGGATATTTACGACAAAGCATCCCATGAGATTCCCCTCCTGATGAACGTCCGTCCTACCGGCGTTTATACCATGGCTGATTTCGACCATGCCGGCGGCCTCCGTTCTGTCATGTACGAGATCAAGGATCATCTGAATCTGAACTGCAAAGGGGTCAACGAGAAGAGCGTTGCGGAAAATATCGAAGGTCATAAGACGCCTTATCCCGACGTGATCCGTCCCATGGACAACCCCTTTACGAAGGACGGCGGGATCTGCATCCTCAAGGGCAATATCGCACCGGACGGGTGCGCTGCCAAGCAGTCCACGTTCCCCAGAAATATGCTGAAGTTCCGCGGCCCTGCCAAGGTGTTCTACAGCAACGAAGATGCGTGCGAAGCGCTGCGGGCCGGAAAGATCCAGGCCGGCGACGCCGTAGTGATCAGCATGATGGGTGCCAAGGCTGGCCCCGGCATGCTCAGCGCATACGGATTTACCTCCGAACTTGCCGGCACCAGTCTTTGGGATAAGGTCTGTCTGATTACGGACGGCCGCTTCTCCGGTGCTGCAAAAGGTGCGATCACCGGCTACTGTTCCCCGGAAGCAGGCTTGGGCGGACCTATTTGTGCGGTCCGCGACGGAGACATCATTTCCTACGATATCGAAACGCGTTCGATCAACGTTGAACTCACCGATGAGCAGATCGCGGAACGGATCAAGTCGTTCGATAGAGAAGTAGTCTACTACGATGGCTTTATCGGAATGTATCAGAAGACCGTCACCAGCCTGAAAACCGGTGCCGTCCTCAGACCGACAGGTCCTCGGAAGAAGTAGAAAAGGAAGGGTGAACTGAAATGACAAAGAAGAAACTCAACAGCGAGCGGCCTTTCGGTACCAGTGCCATGAATGCAAGAGCTCTGATGCTCGGACTCGGATATAGCCGCGAAGATCTGGAAAAACCCAGAGTCGGCGTCATCAATACCTGGAGCGATTACAACCCCGGACATCTGCATCTCCGCGACCTGGCACAGGCAGCGACAGAAGGCATCTGCGAAGCCGGCGGACTGGCCTGCAACTTCAACGTTATGAATTTCTGCGACGGTCTGCAGGTAAAGGGCCCTTACGCTCTGATCTCCCGCGATATGATCTGCAACAGCGTCGAAGTCCTGGCCCGTTCCCAGGGGCTGGACGCCATGATCCTGATCGCCACCTGCGATAAGAACGTACCGGCTATGGTAATGGCTGCTGCGCGGGTCAATATCCCGGCGATCGTCGTTACCGGCGGCCATATGAAGTCCAATATCTATCAGGGAAAACTGGTCGACTTTATCGATGTAAACAAGACAGTTTCCGCTGTCGAAGAAGGCCGCTGCTCCATGGAATACCTGGATGGCCTGGTAGACTGCGCATGCCCGGGCATCGGCGCCTGCAACATGATGGGCACCGCAAATACGATGCAGATCGTTACGGAGACCCTCGGTATGAGCCTTCCAGGCAATGCGACCACCTCTGCTTCCGGCAGAGATCTCCTGCGGATCGCAAGACAAGCCGGACGCCAGGTTATGAAACTGTGGGAGCAGAACATCTGCCCGAGAGACATCATTACGGAAAAGTCCATGAACAATGCTGTCCGTATGCTGATGGCCGTTGGCGGATCTACGAACAGCATGTATCATGTTCCCGCGATCGCCAGTGAGGCTGGTCTTACTTGTTCCGTCTGGGACATTTACGACGTAGCTTCTCATGAAGTGCCTCTTCTGATGACGATCCGTCCGGTTGGCCCCTATACGATGGACGATTTCGAACGTGCCGGCGGTGTCCGTGCAATGTGCACCAATATCAAGCACACGCTGAATCTCGACTGTCTTTGTGTCAACGGAAAGACTCTTGGAGAAAACATTGAAGGACATGAGGTCCTTGACCGCGAGATCATCCACCCGATGGACCAGCCTTACAGCGAAGATGGCGGCATCTGTATTCTGAAGGGCAATATCGCGCCTGAGGGATGTGCAGCAAAGCAGTCCACGTTCCCCAGAAATATGCTGAAGTTCCGTGGTCCGGCTAAAGTCTTCTTCAACAATGAAGACGCAATCGACGGCCTGTATAACGGACGCATCGTCGAAGGTGACTTCGTCGTAATCCTGCACCAGGGAGCCAAAGGCGGCCCAGCCATGACCAGCGTATATCCGTTTACATCCGCGCTGGCCGGATCTAAATTGGCAGGAAAGTGCGCTATGGTATCCGACGGCAGATTCTCCGGTGCGGCAGCCGGTGCCATTATCGGCTATGCATCTCCCGAGGCTGCCCTCCGCGGTCCGATTTGTGCGGTCCGCGACGGTGACATGATCAGTTATGATATCGAGACCAGAGAGATCCATGCGGAGATCGACGATGAAGAACTGGCACGCCGGATCGAGGAATTCGACAAGGAAGTCGTCTGGTATGAGGGCTGCATGGGCTTGTATCAGAGCTGGGTCGGTTCCCTGGCAAGAGGCGCGGTCCTGTCCGGTAAGCAATAGGCTTTGACAGACAGATCTTTCGAAAAGAGATAAAGGAGAAAACGTATGGAAACATTAAAGTTTGCAGTGTTAGGCGCCGGTGCAGGCGGCCAGTCTATGGCTGCGATCTTGAGCAGCAAAGGTCATGAAGTACGCCTGTACGACAACAATGCTGAAAAGATCGCAAAACTGAACGAGCTTGGGAAGATCCAGGTAACTGGAAAAATCGAATGTGAGGGAAGCCCCAGCCTGATCACCACCGAACTGGAAGCAGCAGTTAAGGACGTGGACGTCATTATGGTCACCACGACGACGGATGCACATGCTGAGATCGCTTATCTGTGTGCGCCGTATCTGCATGACGGTGAAATCTTTATGCTCAATCCGGGTCATGTCGGCGGCGCTTTCGAAGTAAGCAATATCATCAGAAATGTCCGTGGCTGCACCGCAGACGTGATCATCGCAGAGGCCGGCGACCTAATGTATGCCTGCAGGTCCTACGAGATCGGCCAGGCATTCCAGTCTGGTTTAAAGAAAAAGGTACTGGTCGCAACGCTGCCCAGTACGGACGTTACCCGTCTTCTCGCAAAGATCGGTGATATCTTCCCGAATCTGGCAGCAGCGGAGAACGTTCTTGAGACCGGATTTGAAGGCGGCGGTGCCATGCTTCACCCCATCCCGAGCCTGATGAACATCAATCACACGGATATGGGTGAAAATTACGACTACTACATGGAAGGCATTACACCGAGCATTGCAAAACTCTGCTCCGCCTGCGATGCGGAACGTCTGGCTGTGTGCAAGGCTCTGGGCCTGGAGGTTCCTTCTCTGGTAAAGTCTCTGCAGGGCATGTATGGTCTGACTCAGGACGATCTTTACGATCTTCTGCAGCACAATGCTGCGTATAAGGGTCTCCGCAGCCCCAGCAATACGAAGCATCGCTTTATCGTCGAGGATACGGTCAGCGGGATCGTTCCCCTTGCATCCGTTGGGCATATGTTGGGAGTTAAGACTCCTGTGATGGATGCCTATATCACCATCGCAAGCATCGTCTGCGGACGGGACTTTGCAACAGAAGGCCGTACGGCAGAAAAGCTGGGACTGGCCGGCAAGAGCGTAGAAGAGATCTACGCCATGCTGTAAATGTTTCAAATCATTCGGGACAATAAGGTTTCCGTGTGAGATAAAAACTGATTTTGTATGTATCTAGATGGAGGTAAACGTATGAAAAAGATTTTAGCACTTCTACTTGCTGCAGCTATGATTTTCTCCTTTGCTGCATGCACATCCTCTGAACCTGCTGCAGAGCCTGCAGAAGGCGAAGAGCAGACTGCTGAAGGCAGCGAGGGAGAAGCGGCTTCCAACCTGGACAACAGCGCCATATATGTTGTTGGTACTGGCGGTACCGGCGGCACCTTCAACGCAGTTGGCGCGCTGATGGCCAACTTCCTGAATGACAAGGGATTCGGCCAGTTCTCCGCCATGGCTACCACTGGCGGCGTTCAGAACTGCATCTTTATGATGAACGGTGATGCGGACTTTGGTATGGTTTCCCGGTCCACGTTCGTAGAATCCACCACCGGACGCAACACCTTTGAGGCTGTCGGTCCCAGCGACCACCTCAGAGCGATCGCTCCGCTGTATGCAGCTATTTATCAGCAGTTTGTTTCTTCCGACATCAATGATTTCGAAGACCTGAAGGGCAAGACCATCTCAGTAGGCGGTCCGGGCTCCGGCGACGAAGCTTTCGCACACGTATTCTTCGAAGGCATCTGCGGCTGGGAATTCGACAAAGACTTCACCCCCGCTTATCTGGGCTCCTCCGAATCCGCTGACGCGATCCGCGACGGTCACGCTCAGGCTATGACCGCTCTGGCTCAGGCTCCGTTCTCCATCATGATCGAAGTCGTGAACGCCGGCAAGGCAAAGGTCATCCCCGTTCCCCAGAAGTATATCGATGCGATCTGCGAAAAGGGTGACGATCCCTATGCATCCTATATTCCCGGTACGATTCCTGCCAATACCTTTAAGGGTCAGACCGAAGATATTCCCAGCTTCTCCGCTGCAACCATTTTCGGCTGCTCCGCAGAACTTGATGACGACCTCGTCTATGAAGTAACCAAGTACATCTGGGAAAACATCGACGAACTCACTCCGCTGCACGCAGCTCTGGCAGACATGAAGATTGAAGACGTAAAGGATATTGCAGATCTTCCGCTTCATCCCGGCGCTCTGCGTTACTATCAGGAGATTGGTATCCTGTAAAGCTTAAAGCTTGAACGAGCAAAGTATCAATACTCAACAAACTATTCTTGGAGGCTCTTATGAAAGAACTCAAAAAAGGGATCTCTATTCAGAACGAGCCTGACACGCAAGAAGAAAACAGCGAACTGACCGAGGCTCCCGCCTCGGTCAGTTTAGAAGATGTTTCTTTAGATGCGGAAAAGGCCGACGAGATCTTGCGCGAATATTCAGCAGAAGACAATGAACGGCAGCTCAATAAAATTACGGGCTTGATCGTGAATGGCTTTTCGCTGTTTATCTCTCTATTTCTGATTTATACGGCTACTTTTGGCGCTTTCGACGCGCTGAAACAACGCTCCCTTTATTTGCTGGCAGCAATGGTCATTCTGTTCATTGTTTACCCTGCTTTTTCAAAAAGCAAGAAGAAAACAGTGCCCTGGTATGACTATTTGTTCTCACTTCTATCGTTTTTGACGTGCGGGTATGTGTTTTTCAACTATGTAGAGATCCTGTCCCGCATAGGTATTTCCAACCATACGGACCAACTGGTGTTCGTCATTCTAACAGTACTGATCCTGGAAGGAACACGCCGTTTAGTCAGCCCGGCGCTTGCTATTGTCGCTTTGATTTTCCTTATCTATGCCTACTTCGGCGATAAGATGCCAGGTATGTTCCGCACCAGATCCGGCGGCCTTGCCCGTATGACGAACTACATGTTCATGATACCGGAGGGCATCTTTGGCAGTCCATTGGGGACAGCGGCCACATACGTTTCTCTGTTCGTGCTCTTCAGCACGTTCCTGAACGAGTGCGGTATGAGCGATTTTATCCGGGATGTAGCTTTGTCTCTCACAGGACACAAATCCGGCGGCCCTGCTAAGGTAGCTGTCGTTTCCTCTGCTGCTTTCGGTACGATTTCCGGTGCGGCTGCAGCTAACGTAGTGGGTACCGGTACTTTTACCATTCCTCTTATGAAGAGCGTAGGTTATCCTCCTGAATTTGCGGGTGCGACGGAAGCTTGCGCTTCGACAGGCGGACAGTTGGTTCCTCCTGTCATGGGGGCTGCCTGCTTCATTATGGCGGAATACATCGGTGTTCCTTATTCCAATATCATGCTGGCAGGTCTTATTCCTGCAGCGCTGTACTACCTCAGCGTCTTCCTGACTGTAGACGTACGCAGTAAGAAACTTGGCCTTACTGGTCTGCCTAAGGATCAGCTGCCTTCCTTTAAACAGGCAATGATCGATAGAGGTCATCTGTTGATTCCGTTCCTGGCAGTTGTGTACATGATCATCCGCCAGTATACGGTCTCCCGCGCTGCTCTGATTGGTCTTATTCTGACGGTCCTGATCGCTCCGCTCAAGAAAACGACTCGCATGAGTTTCAAACAGATGGGGAGCGCTTTGGTGGCCAGCGGAAAGAAAACGGTATCTTTCGGTGTTTCCTGCGCCTGCGTCGGTCTGATCATCGGTGTCGTTACTCTTACGAACGTTGGTACAGTCCTCGGGAATGCGGTACTGGCCCTTTCCCAGGGGAATTTGATGATCACCCTTGTGCTCGTCATGGTGATGTCGATCATCATGGGCATGGGCATGCCTACCGTTGCGGTATACATCGTCCAGGCTGCCGTTACGGCACCTGTTCTGATGAAACTGGGCATCCCCATGCTGACGGCTCACTTCTTCTGCTTCTACTTCGGAATTATCGCATGCATTACGCCCCCGGTAGCGGTTCCGTCCTATGCCGCTGCGGCGATTGCCGGATGCAACCCGGGCAAAACCGGATTCCAGGCTTTCAAGATGGCTATGCCTGCCTTCCTGATTCCCTTTGTCTTTGTCTATGAACCCGGTATGCTGCTCAATGGCGGCGGTGGAAGCCCGCTAGATGTCATTCTGTGCGTCATCACCGCGATCATCGGCGTATATCTCGTTGCGATCGGTACAGAAGCCTATCTTGTTCGGGATCTTCCGAAATGGAAGGCTGCACTGGCACTGCTTGCAGGCATTCTTTGCATCGTGCCGGAGCACTTTACCGATATCATTGGCATAGCGGTTCTTGTTTATCTCTATATGACAGAAAAGAAGGCTCTGAAGGAAATGGGAATAACAGAAAAGCACATTCCGGGAAGAGAGGCTGCGATCAATAGAAAGCAGCAGTAATCGATAATCCAAGAGACGCCCCGGGGCCGGGGCGTCTCTTATCTTCAACCACGACCCATGGAATCCAATAAATCTATCCTTCAAAAGACCATTTCCGTTGCCTGGCCGGCAGCACTGGAAGGCCTGGCCGTAAACATTGTCGATCTTGTAGACATGGCAATGGTATCGAAACTGGGCTTGACGGCAGTTGCTGCAGTAGGCGTTACTGTACAACCGAAGCGCATCCTTCTTATGCCGATCTTGTCGCTGAGCATCGGGGCGACCGCCCTTGTCAGCAGGCAGATCGGTGCGAAACAGGAGGAAAAGGCAATTCACAGCATGCAGCAGTTTCTTCTGTTGGCTCTTGCCGCAGGTGCGGTTCTTTATGGATTTGGATTCCTCTTCGCTGAGCCGTTTATGCGGTTTTCCGGTGCAAATGAAGAAACCCTTCCGGGGGCAGCGATCTATTTTAAGATCCTTGTCGTAGGGCAGTATCTGCAGGCGATGAGCCTGATGATCAATGCATGTCTTCGAGCTGCGGGGAAAACCCGTATATCGATGACGACTAACCTGACTGCGAATATCGTAAACGTGATCTTCAATTATCTGCTGATCTTCGGCAACTTCGGTTTTCCAAAGTGGGGCGTTGCGGGTGCTGCAGCAGCGGCATCCCTTGGCAGCCTGAGCGCGTTCCTGATCTCCGTCTGGTCCGTGAGGAAAAAGGCCGGAAATCCCCTATATCTCCGGTACGATCCTGCATCCTGGAAACCGGATTTTCGCTCGGTCTCTAGCGTTAGGTCCGTTACGTTTAGTGCATTCCAGGAGCAGTTCTTTCAGCGTATGGGGCTGTTTCTGTTTACGCGGCTGGCAGCTTCGCTGGGAACTGTAGAGTTTGCGCTCTATCAGATGATCATGAACACCGGCAACCTGCAGGGATATACGATCGACGGCGTCGCAACAGCCGCCACGGCACTGACAGGCCAGAGCCTTGGCGCCGGCAAGCCGGATCTGGCAGAGCGGTATGGAAGGGCTTCTTTGAAAATCGGCTATGGTCTGCAGCTGATCATGATGGCATTCTTCCTGGTGTTCTGCCGGCAGGTTTTGGGCTTTTTCACCGATGAACCTTCCGTCATCGCTGCAGGCATTCCTCTGATGTTCATCATGGAAGCCGGCAGCTATCCCGGAAGCGGTGCGACCGTTTATTTCGGTGCGCTTCGCGGCGCCGGCGATACGAAGGCTCCTGCAAGGGTCACGCTGATCATCGTAGCGGTCGTGAGACCGATCTTATCCTGGCTCTTCTGCTATCCGCTGGGATGGAAGCTGACCGGTATCTGGGTCGGATATACGATCGCTCATATCCTGCGGTGGTATCTGATCCGGCAGCACTATTGGAAAGGGGCGTGGAAATCCATCGTTCTTTAACACTATTTCATACGGGAGGTTAATATGGCACCTGAAAAAATTCAAATCGTTCCAAAGGGAAACGCATTAAAAACCAAATGGTCCCGGGCAATCCGCTACGGCGACTTGATCTTTACGACTGCCCATTCTGCCACAAGACCGGACGGCACGATGCCGACAACGGCGGAGGAGCAGATCCGCGGCTGCTTTGAAAGTCTGAAAAACACGCTGGAATCCGGTGGAAGTGGCATGGATATGGTCCTGCACGTGGACTGCTTCCTGGCGCACAGAGAAGATTTTGCCCTGATGAACGAGATCTTCGATGAATACTTCCTGGGCCAGGGAGTTCCGACGACGAGAAGCGTTACGGAAGTAACGTTTACTGCGCCGAAGTTCCTCTTTGAGATCCAGGCCGTTGCCGGAGTCAGAGAAGAAAAATAAAGGCTTTACTGTAAGCGGATTTTTCATTAGAATATAATAGTTCGAACGAACGACCGGGCATCTGTATCCTTCTGCGATCTCCAGTTGTCTTGATTTCTACATTTAACTGGTTTTCGTTCATTCCAAGAGGTCTCTATACCAATGAATAGAATGATTGATAGTTATGGCGAGAACCAATCGCTTTCGCCTTTTGTTTTCGACTGTGATCGAATTGAAGAAGTTAAGATGAAGCAATATTCATCATCGGAAATCGAAAAAATCCTAAAGGAAGTCGGTCATCGCCCTGGTGCGCTGTTTTTCTTCAATCAGCTGCTTGAACACTACAATTCAACTCATTTAGAGCATGAAGACACGTATTTGACGGTCACTGAAACATATGTTTTGATCTACATCATCAGCAAGCCGGGCATTACCGCTTCAGAACTGGTCTGGCTTACGGGAAAGTCGAAAGGCTACATCTCCCAGACTGTCAGAAAACTGCGCCAGTTGGACTACGTTGTTCAGAAGCGGGATAAGACGACTCCGAAGTTCATTGCGCTTTATGCAACCGAAAGCGGTGTCGCATTCCGAGATCAATACGTGCGCCATGATGAACAGGATTCATCTCATATTCTTCAGTCACTGTTGGACCGCTGCACAAAGGAGGAAATCGCTTCTTTTTATAAGGTCGTTGGTGTCTATTCCGACATTCTGCGCGAGATCCTGGCAAGCGACATTCCTACGGATGCATTAGGCAAGGTAAAAGGATCCAAATAATATAAATCATTTACTTGCTGCTTCGAATCGTCCGCAATGGCGGTTCGAAGCAGTTTTCACTTTTGAAGATATTTTTTATGGATCAGTTAAAAAAGGATAAAGGTAAGCTGGTTTTCGGCGGCATGCTGATCATGCTGACGCAGTTTTCCATCTCGTCAAATTGTTTTTCGCTTTTTATTATTCCGATCTGCAGCAATCTGGACTTTATGAGGGGTCAGTTTTCTGTGGCACAAAGCATGCTCTCTCTGGGCGGCGTCTGCGCCTCCGTCCTGAGCGGCAGCGTGTTCAACCGTTTCGGTATTCTGCGTGTGATGCGCCTCTCGGTGATCTTTACTGCAATTGTCTATTTTCTGCAGAGTTATGCATCCACTGTTCCCGCGTTCTGCATCATCAATTTCTTCATCGGTTTTTTCAATTGTTTCGGAACATTTGTCCCGATCTCTTTGCTGATCAGTGATTGGTTTCAGGAGAATAAGAATACAGCAAACGGTATTGCGATGATGGGAAGCGGTATCGGAACTTCGATCTTTACGACTCTTGGCAATAATCTGATCCTTGAACTCGGCTGGAGGCAAGCCATGCGTATCCTGGCTGGGATCATGGGCTGTCTCTCTCTCCTGGCAGTGTTTACGCTGCTGAAAGAAGCGAATCCCCAGCAGGGAAAGGCAGTTGTTCTGGAGGACGCAGCACCCGATACGCCGCAGAGGTCTTCCTTCTTCGCCGGGAAAAAAGTTGTGATCGCCTTCATGTGCGCGGCGATCTCCGTGGCAAGCGGCGTCTTTATCAATACAGCACAGCCTCATCTACAGGATGTCGGTTATTCGCAGACCTATGCGGCTCATCTGTTTTCAGCAGGAATGTTCGTCATGGCTCTGGGAAAGATCCTGCACGGTTTAATCATAGATCACTTTGGCGTAAGGATAAGCAACACTGCTATTGTTCTTACCGCTTCGCTGGGTCTGTTAGGACTTCTGTTTTACAGCGGAACATTCAGTGCCGTTCTCGTCTGTATCGGCATGCTGTTCATCACGTCTCTGAATGTCGTCGGCGCTCCGGCTCTGGCGGAAACGCTGGGCGGTCCGGAGAATAAAAAATTTTATCTGGGTAAGCTATCTGCGTTCATCAACGGCGGATATATGCTGGCGCCGTTTATCTATGGCGCAGTCTATGACAGGACGGGGAGCTACAAGCCGATGTATTATGCGGCGATCGGACTTCTTCTTCTGAGTCTTTTCGGCATCTGGGGCCTGCTTCCAGGAAAGACGGGGCGGGAATAGCGGATTTCTGCCGGTTATTGACCTTTTATCAGCTGCATGGAATTAGGGAGGAAGGACTTATTGACAAAGCCTCTTCTCAGTGATAGTATACAGTTTAGTTAAGAAACTAAACTGTATGGGAGGTGACATCTTTGGCGATTGCTGCAGTTTTAGGATCCGGCAATGCTGCATGCGCGTATGCAGCATATCTGGGAAAAAGAGGACATGAGATCCATCTCTATGATTCCGCCCGGTTTGAAGGCAACCTTGCTCCGATCCGGGAATACGGCGGTATGGATCTGATCGGTGCCGACAGCGGATTTGGTCCTGTTTCCATGGTAACGAACGACATCGAGAAGGCTGTAAAGGGTGTTAAGGTGCTCTTTGTCGTTTTACCGGCCTTCGGTCATAAACCGACCGCACAGGCGCTTGCACCTTATGTTGAGGACGGGCAGATCATTGTACTCAATCCAGGCGCTGTACTTGGCGCCCTGGAGTTTATGCAGACATTGCGGGACTGCGGTTGTACAAAGGACTTCACCATGGTGGAGCTGGCTTCCAACGTGTTTGCCTGCCGCCGCGTCGGTCCGACAACGGTCGACATCTTTGCAAAAAAGGACAAGTTGGAAGCCGCTTCCATCCCTGCTGACCGTATTCAAGATGCTATCAAGGAACTGGATGTTTTTTACCCCGACACCTTTGTCGCACAGGATAACGCGTTCTATACCAGTCTGACATACACGAATATGATCGTTCATCCGGTGGGCTCTGTGCTCAATATGGGCCGGATCGAGTGGACGCACGGCGACTTTCTATTCTATTGGGAGGGACTTACCCCTGGCGTCTGCCGCAATGCGGAACGTGTTGATGTGGAGCGCATTGCTGTAGGAAAAGCGTTAGGCGCCGACCTCATCAGTTTCCCAGACATTACGCATAAATATTATGGCCACCCGGAACGGACTACGATCTATGAGATTGTATCCCAAAGCGAAGTCAACGACCATGCGGGCGTACCAAGCGCACCGAAGGATCTGTCGAGCCGGTATCTTACGGAGGATATTCCTTATGCGCTAGTTCCTTTATCCGCTTTGGGGCACGCACTGGGCGTTGAAACGCCGGTCGTGGACGCTCTGATTACGCTGGCTGGCACAGCGAATCAGGAGGATTACCGCACATCCGGCAGGTCTCTTGCAAGTCTGGGGCTGGAAGGGCTGACCCGCGATCAGATCGTTCAACGGATCACAGAAGGAATATAAGGGCCCCATTGGGCAGAAAAGGAGGTTTTACGATGGCTATCGCAGCAGTTTTAGGCTCCGGCAATGCAGCCTGCACCTATTCGGCTTATCTGGGAAAGCGCGGACATGAAATCCATTTGTATGACTCAGCCAGGTTCGAAGAAAACCTGACGCCGATTCGCGAGAATGGCGGTATGGATATGGTGGGCGCCGACACCGGATTCGGACCGATCTCCATGGTCACAACAGACATAGAAAAAGCGATCAAAGGCGTAAAGGTCATCTTTGTGGTTTTACCTGCCTTCGGGCATAAGACCACGGCGGAAGCCGTTGCTCCCTATGCGGAGGACGGACAGATCTTCCTGCTGAATCCCGGCGCTATGTGCGGCGCCCTGGAATTCTACAACACGCTGCGCAGCTGCGGATGCACGAAAGACGTCGTTGTCGGGGAACTGGAATCGAATATCTTCGCCTGCCGGCGCATCGGCCCCACCACCGTGGATATTTTCGGGAAGAAGCACAGCATGGCGGTCTCTACGATCCCTGCCGACAAGGTGGAGGAGACGATCAGGGAATTGGAAGTGTTCTATCCCGATCAGTTTATCGCGAAACCGAACATGTTCCATACCAGCCTGGCGTACGGGAATATGATCATTCATCCGGCCGGATCCCTTCTCAATATGGGCAGGATCGAATGGACGCATGGCGATTATAAGTTTTATTGGGAGGGCCTTACTCCCGGTGTCTGCCGCAATATCGAAGCGGTCGATCAGGAAAGACGCAATATAGGCGAAGCACTTGGATGTCAGATCGAATCCCTGTTGGAGGCCTCTCATCGCTTTTATGGACATCCTGAGCGGGATAGCGTTTATGAGTTCTATCGTCAGAGCGAGGTGAACGATCAGCCGGATCGTCCCAGTGCTCCGAAAGATCTCAGCGGCCGCTACATTACGGAGGATGTGCCCTATGGACTGGTTCCGATGTCGGAATTAGGCAAGGCGCTGGGTGTTGCGACTCCGGTGATCGATTCTCTGATCACGGTGGCGAGCGTTGCGAATGAGAATGATTATCGTGTTACGGGAAGAACATTGAAAAGCCTTGGGCTTGACGGCCTGAACAGAGATCAGATCCTTTCCCGGGTCATTTCGGGAAAATAAAAAACATATCCTTTACTTAAACAACAGGAGGTTTTATCCATGGCAACAGTTGCAATCCTTGGTTCCGGCAATGCGGCCTGCACGTACGCCGCCTATCTGGGAAAAAGAGGGCACGAAGTGCATCTCTATGATGCGCCTCGTTTTGAGGCAAATCTTGCTCCGATCAAAGAGCGGGGCGGGATGGATATCGTCGGCGCCGATACCGGCTTTGGCCCGATTTCAATGGTCACGACGAATCTTGAAGAGGCTATTAAAGGCGTAAAGGTTCTGATGGTTGTTCTTCCCGGATTCGGTCATAAACCGACGGCAGAAGCGGTGGCTCCTTATCTGGAAGACGGACAGATCATCGTCTTGAATCCCGGCGCCGTTTTCGGTGCGATGGAATTCCTGCATACGCTGCGGGAATGCGGGTGCACAAAGGACATTACGATGGTGGAACTGGCGTCCAATATTTTTGCCTGCCGCCGTGTAGGACCCACAAAGGTAGATATTTTCGCAAAGAAAAATGTGATGGAAACGGCTTGCATTCCTGCGGATCGCACCGATGCGACCATCAAGGAGCTGAGTGTGTTTTTCCCGGATACTTATGTTCCTGTTCCCAACGTGATCCACACAAGTCTCAGTTATACGAATCTCGTTATCCATCCTGCCGGATCTATCCTGAATATGGGCCGCATCGAATGGACCCACGGCCAGTATCGCTTCTATTGGGAAGGCCTGACTCCCGGCGTATGCCGCAATATCGAGGCAGTCGATGCTGAGCGTGTTGCAGTTGGCAAGGCGCTGGGTGCAGATCTGATTCCCGCACTGGAGATCTTCCATCGCTACTATGGACATCGTGAACGCAATTCCATCTACGATTTCTTCTCCAAGAGCGAAGCAAACGACAGCCCGAACAATCCGGCTTCCGCGCCGACCGATCTGAAGAGCAGATATATTACCGAAGACCTTCCGTATGCGCTGGTCCCGTTAGCTGCAGTAGGAAAGGTCCTTGGTGTAGAGACGCCCGTGATCGATTCCCTTATTACACTGGGAAGCGTTGCCAATGAAGAGGACTACCGCTCCACCGGCCGTACCCTGGAAAGTCTTGGTCTGGCCGGCCTGTCCGGTGAAGAGATCCTGGAGCGCTTCACAAAAGGCTTCTAACTTTTTAAATTACAACCCCAACGTATTATTTTCCTCCAATGGCTATCCCCTCTGTGCTGAATAGAGGGGATAGTATAAAAATACATTTCTCCTTCCAGAATGCATATAAATAAAACCGGAAGACTGTCTCCCTATGAATTTCGCCTCCTTGGCATTATTAAGCGGTCTGCCGGTTTTTATTATTGCTTGAGCAGTTGACATGGTACAACATACAACCTGGTTTCAGTGCTTCCATTTTTGTCTATCTGTGCTATATTATGAATAAGAGATGTATAAGATAACTCCCATGCTGATCGAGACTGTAAAGGCAGCCAAAGTGGCGAAATAAAAAGGATGGATATTATGAGCGACGTTAAGATTCCCTCTTTGGAAAACGTTAAGAAATTCCGTGACGGCTTGGAAACGGAAAAGGGCGTCTTCGGACCCTTTATGATCACGGCAGACCCCGCATTCGTGGAGGCTGCCGGCTATGCCGGCTATGACTTTGTCCTTCTGGACATGGAACACGGTCCCGGAACCTTTGAGAATCTGCAGAACCTGATCCGCGCGGCAAACGTGGCGGACGTCATGCCCGTGGTGCGCGTGCCCCGCGGCACCGATATCTGGATCGACCAGGCGCTGGACGTGGGCGCGGGCGGCATCATGATCCCCCAGATCGACAATGCGGAGCAGGCGAGGATCGCTGTCGCAGCCGCAAAGTTCAGCCCGAAGGGAAACCGCGGCACCTGCCGCTTCGTGCGCTCCGCGGGCTACGGCGCTGTACCCGGCGCAAGATACTTCTCCGAAGCCCAGGACACCGTCGTGATCCTGCAGGAGGACGGAAAGAAGGCCGTGGAGAACCTGGATGAAATCCTGGACGTAGAAGGCATCGACATCATCTTCGTCGGTCCCTACGACCTGTCCAGCTCTCTGGGGATCATCGGCCAGATCGATCATCCCATGGTGATGGACGCGATCCAGGATATCGTGAACCGGGCAGCGAAGAAGAACGTGAAGATCGGCTGCTTCGCCGATACCGCCGAATCCGCGGTCAGACTGCGGAAGATGGGCGTTAAGTTCCTGGGATATTCCTGTGATACTGCCATTTTCCTGAACGCGGCCATGAAGGACGTGGAGATGTACAGGGAAGGATAATGATACGGTTTTCGATTTAAAGGGATATAGGCAGCGGGCCGCGGCTATTCTGCACTGCGGTCCGCTGTTTTTGTTATATAATAATAAAGAAAAACAACGTTCAAATGAAGGAGGCAACGATGGGTTCCATACAATTCTTATTGAAAGATATCCCCGTTCCCCGCATGCTGCGCATCCGTCAGATCTTTGACGACGCGCACATTCCGACGGAAGAGATCCCGGCGGTCATCCGGCGGCAGCTGAACCGTCCGGAGATCATAAATACCATTCCCGCCGGCGGAGAGGTCGCCATCACAGCGGGAAGCCGCGGCATAGCGAATATCCCGGTCATCCTCAGGGCTATAGCGGATTTTGTAAAAGAACAGGGCGCGGTGCCGTTTCTCGTACCGGCTATGGGCAGCCACGGCGGCGCGACGGCGGAAGGGCAGAGGAGCATTCTGGAGAGTTACGGTATAACGGAAGAGACCGCCGGCTGCGGGATCCGTTCTTCCATGGAGACCGTGCAGATCGGCACGACGCCCGACGGAAAGCCGGTGCGCATCGATAAAAACGCCGCGCAGGCGGACGGCATCATCGTGATGGGGCGGATCAAACCCCACACCGCGTTCCGGGGACCCTACGAAAGCGGTCTGATGAAGATGATGGCCATCGGTTTGGGCAAACAGTACGGGGCGTCCATCGTGCACGAGGGCGGATTCGAAAACTTTGCGGAGGACATCCCAAAGTACGGCACGGCGATCCTGAAGCATGCCAAGGTGCTGTTCGGCGTCGGCATCCTCGAAAACGCCTACGATAAGACCAGAGAACTGCACGCGCTGCTGCCGCAGGAGATCATCGACGAAGAGCCGGGGCTGCTGCTGAAAGCAAAGTCCTACATGCCCCGGATCCTGTTCGACGCCTGCGACGTTCTGGTAGTGGACGAGATCGGCAAGAATATCTCCGGCGACGGCATGGATCCGAATATCTCCGGCCGGTTCTGCACGGACTGCGCCTCCGGCGGCATCCGTGCGCAGCGGGTCGCTGTGCTGGACCTGACGGATGCGACGCACGGCAACGCCAACGGTATCGGTCTTGCGGACGTCACCACCCGCAGAGTGCTGAACAAGATGGATTTCGAAGCGACGTATCCTAACACGATCACGAATAAGATCACGGAGACCATGAAGATCCCCATGGTGATGGATTCAGACAAGCTGGCCATCCAGATGGCGGTCCGGACCTGTTTCGGGATCGACGAGGCGGCTGCCAGGGTCATCCGGATCAGAAATACCATGGCGATGGAATATATCGAGATCTCCGAATCGCTGCTGGAGGAAGCCCGCCGCTGTCCGCAGATCGAGATCGTGACGGAACCCGCGCCTTTACTTTTCGACGCGCAGGACAATTTGCTGGGCAGTATGGAGAGATAGAGAGGGACAAAAAAGAAATACAGATACTTTTTGTTTTTCTTCAAAAAGTATTGGACAAGTGTGCCGGCACCGTGTATAATTCATAATGTTCTGAATACGGTGCCTTGGTCAAGTGGTCAAGACGCTAGCCTCTCACGCTGGAATCAGGGGTTCGACTCCCCTAGGCACTACCAACAAGAAAA
>JAEEGI010005019.1_pt1 | contig 30645 bp, 28 predicted proteins | sample 8958751 | NCBI WGS metagenome assembly JAEEGI01 (sample SAMN16246545, study PRJNA631951) | gut metagenome | biome: gut microbiome; feature: rumen; material: KS-attached | host: Bos | place: Iran: Karaj | collected 2018-10 | reverse complement strand
TGTTAAAGATTGTAAGATTTTCCTCGTTTAAAGTATGATCGTAATAGTTCATGTCATCTCGAAGTGTCCAGCCCATCTTCTGCCAGAACTTGTTTCCGACAGTATTGGTCACAAAAGCATTTAAGCATACTTTATTGATCTTTTCTTTCTTAAGTGCCTCGTAGCAAAAAAGAACCATCTTCTTGCCGATTCCGTGCATTCTGTATTCTTCGCTTACGCAAACATGATACAGACAGGCTCTTCTGCCATCATGCCCGCAGAGGATCGCTCCGACGATCTTACCGTCTTCCACATCAACTGCGCTGAGCCCGGGATTTCTTTTTATAAATCTCTCTATGCCCTCTCTGGAATCATCGACCGACCTTATTCCAAAGCCGTGAATCGACATCCACAGAGCATAAACATCATCATAATCATCCATTGTCATTGCACGAACCATCTGTATCACCTGCTATCTTTCTTTTTATCTGTTAAGGGAAACTTGGTGCAAACTCAAGTCCCGTGGACTCTTTGAGGCCAAAGAGAATATTCATGTTCTGAACAGCCTGTCCCGCAGCTCCCTTTACCATATTATCAAGTGCGCCCATCATGATCACTCTTCCTGTGCGCTCATCAATCTTAAATCCGATGTCAACGAAATTCGCGTTCTCAACCCATCTTGTCTCGGGATATACACCGTCGCCGAGAAGTCTTATAAAGAACTCATCCTTATAATACTTTTCATATGCTGCCATGATATCTTCGGCTGTGGGAAGTTTTCCGTTCTTTTCCTTAAGAGAAGCATATTCCGTAGCAAGGATTCCTCTGTTCATGGGAACAAGGTGAGGTGTGAAGTTTATCAATATGTCTTTTCCCGCTGCGTAGCTAAGCTGCTCTTCAATCTCGGGTGTATGTCTGTGACTTGTGACACCATAGGGCTTACTGCTCTCATTTACTTCGCAGTAGAGATTTGCAACCTTTGCTCCTCTACCGGAGCCCGAAACACCGCTGAGTGCATCAACGATAAGAGTTTCCGGATCGATAAGTCCCTCTTTTACAAGCGGATATGCCGTAAGTATGGAGCATGTCGTATAGCAACCGGGATTTGCGATAAGTCTCGCATTCTTTATCTTGTCCCTGTTTATCTCACAGAGTCCGTAAACCGCTTCTTCAATAAACTGAGGCGCTTTATGCTCTATTTTATACCATTTTTCGTAAACCGAAACATCTTTTAATCTGAAATCTGCGGAAAGATCGATGATCTTAACCTTATTTAATATGTCTTCATTGACAAGTGAAGCGCAAAGTCCCTGGGGAGTCGCTGTAAAGATAACATCAACTTCATCCGCAAGAGCTTCCATATTATCATCCATGCATTTTGCATCTACCAATTTAAAGAAATTACCGTATACGCTGCTGAACTTCTCATCAACGTAGCTTCTTGAGCCGTACCAGACAACTTCCGCCTCGGGATGTCCCTGTATCAGTCTTACAATTTCCGCTCCTGCATATCCGGTAGCACCGATTATTCCGACTTTAATCATTTTTATTCAACCTCTCAGTTTTTTTACAATGTATAAACTCACATTAAAATTATTAGGCACATAAACTTTTTTCAGTATACGACCCTATATTGAATTATGCAATACATTTTTAATATTTATGCATAATTTGTTGATTTTTTTAATATTTATTCATTTTGGTGTTGCATTTTGTATTTTCCGAGAGTATATTATGGTAAGTGGAATTGAGAAATTCAACAGTAAGCGTCAAAACATTCACCGTTTACTAAAATAAAGTTACCATCTTACGTGGAAGAAAGGGAATAACATGGCAAAAGAAAAGGTTATTTTGGCTTATTCAGGCGGACTTGATACAACAGCTATCATTCCGTGGCTTAAAGAGAATTTTGATTACGAAGTAGTATGCGTATGCATCGACTGCGGTCAGGAAGAGGAACTTGACGGACTTGAAGAAAGAGCTGTAAACTGCGGCGCAAGCAAGCTCTACATTCTTGATGTTGTTGATGAATTCTGTGATGAATACGTAGTTCCTTGTGTACAGGCTCACGCAGTATATGAGAACAAGTACCTTCTCGGAACATCTATGGCTCGTCCTCTTATTGCAAAGAAGCTCGTTGAAGTTGCAAGAAAAGAAGGTGCTGTTGCTATCTGCCACGGCGCTACAGGAAAAGGAAACGACCAGATTCGTTTCGAACTCGGTATCAAGGCTCTTGCTCCCGATATCAAGATCATTGCAGCATGGAGAAACGACAAGTGGACACTTGATTCACGTGAATCTGAGATTGAATACTGCAGACAGCACGGAATAAACCTTCCTTTCTCAGCTGATTCAAGCTATAGCCGTGACAGAAACCTTTGGCATATATCACACGAGGGCCTTGAGCTCGAAGATCCGGCACTTGAGCCCAACTACAAGCATCTTCTTGTACTCGGCAAAACTCCCGAAGATGCTCCCGACGTTCCTACAACAGTTACAATGACTTTCGAAGCCGGCGTTCCCAAGTCAGTTAACGGCAAGGAAATGAAAGTTTCAGACATTATCCGTACTCTTAATAAGCTCGGCGGCGAGAACGGTATCGGAATCGTTGACATCGTTGAGAACCGTGTAGTAGGCATGAAGTCACGTGGTGTATACGAGACACCCGGCGGAACTATCCTCTACGAAGCACATCAGCAGCTTGAAGAGTTGATTTTAGACCGTGATACCTATACAATGAAGAAAGATATGGGCAACAAGTTTGCCGATATAGTATATGAAGGGAAATGGTTTACTCCTCTTCGTGAAGCCGAGCAGGCATTTATCGAATCAACTCAGAAGTATGTAACCGGTGAAGTTACTTTCAAGCTCTACAAGGGTAACATCATCAAAGCAGGTACAAAGTCACCTTACTCTCTCTACAACGAGAGCATTGCATCATTCAAGACAGGTGATCTTTACGACCACCACGATGCTGAGGGATTCATCAACCTCTTCGGCCTCTCTTCAAAGGTTCGCGCTATGAAGATGCAGGAAGTAGCCAACAATAAATAATCGATGGATTCACTTTCTTTATTGTTAATTTATTTTGCAGCAGTAAATATTATAGGGTTTGCCTTAATGGGAAATGATAAGCGAAGGGCGCGTAAAAACGCCTTTCGCATCCCTGAGGCAACCCTTTTTGCATTCTCCTTGATCGGCGGAAGTATCGGAATGTTCATCGGCATGTACACATTCAGGCACAAAACAAAGCACCTGAAATTCAAGATCGGCATCCCGGTGATAATCTTTGTACAGGTTCTTTTTATTATTCTTTTACGTTTATCTCCGTTACATTTTAGTTTTATATGATAATATGTTTGTAGAATTGCAGAAATTTGGGGCAATTCGTATATCATATTATTCATTTTTGTTATATACGAAAGGTTTTGCGATTATGTATTTTGCAATATGTGACGACAATATCGCCGACAGAAAGCAGTCGGAAAGGCTGCTCAAAAGACAGGCCGAAAGGGTCATCAAAGAATCCGGCGAGCAGATCTATATAGATTCATTTGGAAACAAAGAAGCATTCATGATAAGACCTCAGATGTATCAAGCTCTTTTCATAGATATGACTCTGGAAGAGACAAACGGTTTTGTAATTGCCAAAACTCTCCTTGATATCGGTATAACCAAGCCAATCATCTTGTGCTGCTCTTCTATAGATTATCGTAAGCTCGCTGATGATGAAGGTCTCAAAGCAAATAATCTCTATTTCATTGACAAGCCGATCAAAGTTGAAGAGCTGACAGAATTTGTCGACCGCATCGTGGCAGAAAGAATCGCTCCTCCTTCCACAGTTGAGCTTCGCTATCACGGAGATACAATTTATGCATCGGGCGATGATATCGTTTGTGCAAAAAAGAAAGGAGAAAACCTCCTCGTCTATCTCGCTGACGGTCGTATTCTTACATTCGTAACTTCAGTCTTTAACTTCTACGACCAGTGCTCAATATTCCCACAGATATGCCCCGTCTCCAACGACGGACTCATAAATATCAATCATGTAAAAAAGAGTTCTTCTCTACGCATAACTATGGATAACGGAATATCTTTCTTCGTCGCTTTCTACTATTCCAAGATAGTCAGACAAGCCATTGAAGATTCAAAGAAACAATAATGCGGACTCAAACTCGTAGCAGCCTAAGCAGCCTCATATTCAAAGTGCGCTTTACTGAGAATTTCATACGTGGTATGATACAGTATGTAGTATCAAAAACTACGTTAAAAACGCTTTTGGAGGATTTATGAGTTATAAGATAGTTGTAGACAGCGGTTGCGATCTTCCTGTCGAGTATAGGACTGATTCTCGTTTTGAGTTCATTCCTCTCATCATGCAGGTTGACGACCACGTGATCGTTGATGATGATACATTTAACCAGAAAGAGTACCTAGAACTTGTGGCTGCTTCTGAGGATTGCCCAAAAACAGCCTGTCCGTCACCGGACCTTTATATGAATTCATATCGCACAGATGCCGATGATGTATATGTTGTCACACTTACATCCAAGCTCAGCGGAAGTTATAACAGTGCTCTTCTCGGAAAAAATCTGTATCACGAAGAAGTTGGTGAAAAGAATATCCATATTTTCGATTCACTGTCCGCAAGTTGCGGCGAAGGAAATATCGCTCTTAAGATAATAGAGCTTGCAGATGCCGGACTTCCTTTTGATGAAGTCGTAAAAAAAGTTGAAGCTTATCGCGACGAAATGCTTACATATTTTGTTCTCGATTCGCTCGAGACTCTCAGAAAAAACGGCAGACTTACAGGCATGAAAGCTCTTGTAGCTTCAACACTCAACATCAAGCCCGTGTGCCACGGTGTTAAAGGCGAGATACTTCAGAAGAGTCAGGGAATAGGCATGAAAAAAGCCCTTGTTAAGATGACAGAGCTTGTAGCAGCCGAAGTAAAAAACCCCGAGACAAAGACTCTTATGATATCAAACGTTAATTGCTTTGAGAGAGCAGCCGTAGTTAAGGATATGATCCTAAAAAAGGTTCCTTTTAAGGCCGCATATATTGTTGATACGGCAGGCTTATCTTCCACTTACGCAGCTGACGGCGGAATCATCGTAACCTGCTGATTGTTTTTCAAAAAAATCATAAAAAAAGACCATTGATTCACTGTTATTTGTGAGCCAATGGTCTTAATTTTTTAAATATCATTAAGCATTCAAATTCTTTACGCTATCTCCGAGAACCATGTGTCCTTCAAGGATCATGACACCCTGTCTGTAACGTTCTCCACCAATCTTACGAATAAGACTGTAGATCGCATTTCTTCCCATTTCGTATGTATCAACCTCAAATGTTGTAAGCTTGATATCGCAAAGTCCGGGGAAGATATAATTGTCATATCCCGCTACGGAAATATCATCCGGAACCTTATATCCCTTTTCATTAAGGCGCTTGATAAGCATACTTGCAGATACATCACAGTTACAGAAAAATGCTGAAGGCATTTCTTCCGGAAGCTTGAAGAACCTGTTGTAGTCCATCTCGCCTGTACTAAGATCCCTATCCGGTATTACCCAGTCTTTTCTCACAGGATGGCTGTGCTCAAGTAGCGACTTAACATATCCGAGATATCTGTCTGTAATATTTCCCTCTGCCATTATTGTTCCTACAAATGCAATAGATGTATGCCCCATGTCAAAGAGATGATTTGTAAGAAGATATGCACCGTGGAAACTGTCTGCTACAACAGCGTCCTCATCTCCTGTGTGGTTACAGAAATCAAGATATATCATTGGAATAGAGAAATTATCCCTGATGGATCTGAGATACTCTCCGCTTAATCTTCCGATAACGATGATACCATCAACCTTCTTATCCGCAACTATACGCGGGAAATTCTTTTTCTTCTCGCTCTGCTCAGATACAACTTCGAGCATGGTAAAACATCCCATCTCCATTGCAATCTGAGAAACTTTCTGGTGCATCTTTGTATAGTAAGAACTGTACTCAGTCATATTATCTTCAGAAATAAGAAGACCTATAGTATAACTCTTACTAAAGATGTCTACCTTACGAGAAATAGACGGGATATATCCCATCTCATTTGCAAGAGCATGAATTTTCTCTCTGAGTTCGTCGCTCATGCCCTTCTGTCCTGATAATGCTTTTGATACTGTGACAGTGCTAACCCCTATTTTTTCAGCAATGTCCTTAAGTCTAACTGTCTTTGCCATATTGTCCCTCTTTTTAGACATTTTTTTATAGTATACCGTATATCCTCACAAAAATATACAGGAAATTTAAATTATCCTAATTAATCTTCATTTAAGTAGTTGGTGCGCCCGAAAAAAGCGCATTATTTAATTCATAAAAAAAATCCACACAAATAGCTATATTTATCATATAATTTTTTCTGTGATGACTTAATATTAAGGAGAAATTATGATAGCTCTCAAGATAAACAACATAAAAATATTTATGGAAAAGCTCCTCACAACCGAGGTTTTCGATAATTTTCAGGTCGAAGAAGTCACTATCGAAACTTTCAATACTTTTTCGATCGACGGCCATATCAACAGAGAATTTTTTGCCGGCGAAAGCAACGAAACCGCAAACAATAACAACCGTTCTTTTTCATTATGGTCGGAACTTCGTCCCATCTGCCTTAATCTGATTAAGGGAAAAAGAACTCCGATAAGCTTTAAATTTGTGCTTCATGCCGACAGTGATACCAAAGAAGCCGTTATAAGCGGTTCTGAGGGCGATATAGACCCTTTTATGCTAAATCTCGGGGTAAATATCAAATTCGCAAATAATGAGCTTATTTTAACCACAGGAACGGCATACAACGTCTTTACCCTTGATAAGAGCGCAGAAAAAGCCTGGGACAATTATTTCCCAAGCTTTCTTGAATCATGTGGAATTGAAAATCAGTTATTATGATGCACTGCTTTGATATTTCCTCAATATGCTTATGAGGTCGTCATACTTAAGCTTGATATGATCGTAATACGGCTCATAACCGTCCATCGTTCCTGCTCTTAAGATCTCCGTGAGGTCATAGACCTGAGAATAAAAACCCTTAAGCCCAAGATTCGCACTCACGCCTTTCAATGCATGTACTGCCTTAAATGCTTCCGAGACATTCTCTTCTCCCAGATATTTCGAAAGACTTGTCATGCTCGGATCACCAAGAAATCTGAGCATAAACTTGGCAATAAGGTCCTCATTTCCCATGAACCGATTGTGGACATCTTCCCAATCGACGCCCCATTCAATCAGCTCTTCTTTAAAAGCAGCATCCATTCATATACCTCACATAAATAAACGTTTTATAGTGTAATTTTACACTATATATTTTACTACAGCAAGATTGAACATCCTTATCATGCTACATTCCGTAAATATATTCCGTATCTGTTTCAATTTTCCATTGTAGAAAGCTTCTCCGCCTGGTCTGCGGCTATAAGAGAATCGATAAGTTCATCGATATCCCCATCCATTATCTGATCTATCTTATAAAGAGTTAAATTTATTCTGTGATCCGTCACGCGTCCCTGATGGAAATTATAAGTTCTTATTTTTTCAGACCTGTCTCCGCTTCCAACCTGACTCCTTCTAAGTTCTGCGGCATCTTCATGTTTTCTGGCCTGTTCCATCTCATAGAGCTTTGCCCTGAGAACCTTCAGCGCCTTTGCCTTGTTCTGCTGCTGGCTCTTTTCATCCTGACATGAAATAACTATGCCCGTCGGAAAATGAGTAAGTCTTACCGCAGAATCCGTGGTATTTACGCACTGTCCGCCGTTTCCTGACGCCCTGAAAACATCGAATTTGCAATCATTCATATCGATCTCGACTTCGACATCCTCGACTTCAGGCATGATCGCAACGGTAATTGCCGAAGTATGTATTCTTCCGCCCGACTCCGTCGCAGGGATTCTCTGCACTCTGTGAACACCGCTCTCAAATTTAAGTCTTGAATAAGCTCCGGCACCCTTTATCATAAAGCTGACCGCCTTGATTCCACCTATTCCTATATCTTCCACGCTCATTGTCTCTACGCGCCAATTCTGCCTCTCGGCATAACGCGTGTACACTCTGTACATATCCGCCGCAAAAAGAGCCGCTTCGTCGCCTCCGACACCTGCGCGGATCTCGACAATAACATTCTTATCATCATTGGGATCCTTAGGCAAAAGAAGTATCTTGAGCTTCTCCTCATATGAAGGAATCATATTTTTTGCATCAGCAAGCTCCTCTTTGAGCATTTCCTTCATCTCGGGATCGGATTCCTCCTCAAGAAGAGCCAGACTCTCCTCAATCGTCTCCTTGCATTTCTTATACTCACGATAGCACTCAACCAGCGCATCAAGGCTCTTCTGCTCTTTCATAAGCGCCCTGAATCTGTTCTGATCCGAGATAACGTCCGGATTATTAAGCTCCATCGTAATATCTTCGTATCTTCTTAAAATATCTTCCAATCTGTCAAACATAATCTACCTGCTTCTTCTGTCAATACTAAGCGAAAAGTGCTGATTTTACGTTCTCTTACAACAATCAGTAATAACACGCACGCACCACTCTGTCGTTTCCGCTGTAGTCCTTTATAACTTCAATATCATGATACTTTCCCTGCTTTTCAAGGAGCTCTTTTACCTCATCCCCCTGATCGTATCCTATCTCAAGAAAAATATAAGCTCCCGAATACAGATAATCTTCGGCATTTTCAGCAATTCTTCTGTAAAAAACAAGTCCGTCTTCAGCTCCGTCAAGAGCAAGCCTCGGTTCATAGTCCTTAACTTCGGGCGCAAGGCTGTCTATAACGCTGCTTCGAATATAGGGCGGATTCGAGACCAATATATCAAATTTTCCTACTTCTTTTCCGGGAAAAAGATCTGTCATAACAATCTCAACTCTCTCCGACAGCCCCATTTTCTCGGCATTTCCCTTAGCAACAGAAATTGCTTTCTCAGATATATCGGTACAAAGAGCCTCAGTTTCATTCGTATAGTTTAAAATACTGAGAGCTATGCATCCCGATCCCGTGCAAAGATCAAGAACTCTCATCTTGTCTTCACAGAATCTGAGCGCCTCTTCCACAAGAATCTCAGTATCCTGCTCCGGTATCAGCACATCTTTGGAAACATCAAAAGAAAGCCCCATAAAGCCCATACTTCCAAGAATATAGGCAACCGGCTCTCTCTTAACTCTCCTTGCTATAAATCCCTCATAAAGGTTCTCTTCATCATCCGATACCTCTCTGTCAGGGTGTGCAAAAAGAGTGCTGTGATCCGTCTTACATACATATTCTAAAAGGAGCCGGGCATCAAGCTTAGCTTCTGTGATTCCGGCTCTTTCAAGATTCTCTGTTCCTTTTTCCAAACAATCTTTATAATTCATATTTTTTCTTAAAGCATTAACAGTCATCAGTCGTCATATTCGTCGCGTTTTCTTGAACGTTCACGAATCTGCATCTCTCTGGTCAACTCTTTTGTCTCTTCTCTTTTGCGCTCGTAAAGCTCTATTGCAGCTTCTCTCTTACTCTGCTTCTTCACGGGAGCTTCATAATCATTGTATTCTCCGCCGTCAACATCGTATCCGAAAGAGTCCATGAGGAACTGCTTCCAGTCAAATACGGCCTCAACAGACTTGATCGCAACTTCTATCATTGCATCATTCGGTTCCTTGGTTGTAAGTCTTTGGAGCCAGAAACCTGGCGCAGATATTATTCTGACAAGAATAAAGTTACTTCTGCCCGCAAGTCTGATAATCTCATATGAAATACCCGAGATCACGGGAATAAGCAATACTCTGAGCAATACCTTGAACAAAACCGACTCAACTCTTATAAAGAAAAATACGACAATGCTCACAAACATAACAAAGAGTATAAAGCTGCTTCCACATCTCTTGTGAAGTCTTGAACTCTTTTTTACATTCTCAGGAGTGAGGGGCTTACCCTTTTCAATGCAGTTGATGCACTTATGTTCCGCTCCGTGATATCTAAAAAGTCTCTTGATATCCTTCATTCCCGATATTATCAGTATATAAATAATAAAGATCAGAATTCTCAAAACACCTTCAATAATTGCTGTAAGAGACGCATTTCTGATATATCTTCCGATAACAAGCTCAGAAAGTGCATACGGAAGCACCATGAAAAGAGCAATCGCAAGCACAAATGAAGCAACCGTAGTCAAAACCATAAGGAGACTGTCTTCATGTCCGCTCGACACCTTGTCAAGCTCCTCATCAAATTTGGATGGCTTCTGGGGCAATTCTTCATAAAATGAAGATGAATAAGTAAGCACCCTTATTCCAAGCAATAGTGAATCAATAAACACAAACATTCCTCTGATAAAAGGAATATTCAAAAGCTTACTACCATAAGCAACTCCGTGAAACTCATCTATCTCAACGGCTATGTCTCCGTCAGGCTTTCTGACCGCAACAGCGTACATATCCTTGTTACGCATCATAACGCCTTCAAGAACCGCCTGTCCTCCAATTCCGGAATAGTGATCTATCTTGTGTTTCTTCATTCTTCACCTCACTATCTAAAAAAGGTTGAGGCTACAGCCTCAACCTCTCTTCTTTACTTCTGCAAATTACTTATTGTCCATGCCGTATTTCTTATTGAACTTATCAATACGTCCACGAGCAGCTGTAGCCTTCTGCTGGCCTGTGTAGAATGGATGGCACTTTGAGCAGATTTCAACGTGAATGTCGCTCTTAGTTGATCCAACTGTAAATGTGTTACCGCAGTTGCAAGTAACAGTGGCCTGATGGAATTCTGGCTGAATGTCCTGTCTCATCTCTTTCTCACCTCTCTATATACAAAGAATCTTCTCATATCACTAATTTATTCACTGTTTACAACAGCTATATAAATATAACATAGACATATTTTTTATGCAAGTATTTTTTCTTTAAAAAATTTCAGCCTCAAAAAACCATGTTATTGGGGATATAGCCCGTTCTCACGTATTCTTTGTACGATTTACGAAATTTATTTGTAGCAATAACCGCAAATATTCCGGCAATAATATATCCAAATCCGGCCGGGAATCCCATCTCAATAGTATATATTATAGTATTCAAAATACCATATCCCAGAAGTACATATGCCGCAACAAGACTTCCCCTCAGTTGAATGTTAACCGACAAAATAATAAGAAGAATATAATCCAGTATTCCCCAGTAATTTCCTTGAGAAAAACTAAACGCAGCAGAAATGACGATCAATACATATATTGAAATAGCCGTGCCGGTCATTTTCTTTTTATCTCCCGCCATAGCAGGAAGCTTCAAATAATCAGACGGCTTCATCCTGTTTGAAAGAGCTTTGTTCGCTCCCAGAAGCGAATCAAGGTCATCCACACCATTCTGCGCATAATAGTTCCCCTGAACACCGTATCCGTTCTGCAGATATCCTCCATTGTTTGGATACATGTTGTTTTGGGGATATAATCCATTCTGAGGATATTGGCCGTTTTGAGGATATGTACCGTTCCGCGAATACATATTGTTCTGCGGAAATGCAGCATTCTGAGAATACACTCCTCCCTGTCCGTTCATTACATTCTGCCCATTCATGCTATTCTGAGAATATGTATTATTCTGAGGATTTGTTCTCCCCTGACCATCACTGCCATTCTGGGGATAGACACTGCTAAGCTCTTCCGTTTTATTACTGTCAAAACTTTCCTGCACATAAAAGCTGTTCTGCGTATTATATTTATTTTCTACAGTCGTTCCATACGAATCTGTCTTTAAAGGCGCACCGCAATTTGCACAATATAAAGATGCATCTTCATTATTGCACCCGCATGTTCCACATACCATTATTGCTCTCTCCTACTATATTTGTTATATCTTTGTTGCGTTGATTATAGCACAGCGGATGTGAATAAAAAAGTAAATTCCTTTACATAATTAAAACATTTTTATGAATACGCTGATAAGAAAAATCGCGGAATCACAGATGAGTAAAGTCAATAAACTCTTCTTGTCTGTGGTTTTCCGCGATTTTAGCCTGCTTTCTTATATATATCACAGATAACAGATTGCACTTACACTATTATTATCTGAGATTACATTTTATCTTTATAAATTATGCTCTTTATTTAGACAGGAGTATTATATTCATTTGCATAATGATGCCGCAGTCTTCAGTCTTCATCGACGTCCAAATTAAAAGTCAGCATATCAAGTGTACCAAAATGATATATTATGGTCGCACCCAAAGATCAATATAATTTCCATCTTTAGGGTTGCGATTATCGCTAGCAATATGTACAAGATTTCGATCCCCAAAAAACGAAACAGTTACATTAGTATTCACATTACAGTCTTGCACGCCACCATGCTCTGTCCATCCTCGCACCGTTGTAGCCATATGAGCATAAAATGTCCTAGTTGAATTCATAGCTGAATTATATCCTTGATCAATCCAAGCCTGTCTGTTCTCATTTACAGCTTGCTGTTTACCAACCTCAATACCTTGCTTCTGGCCATCTGCTAAACCTCTCGAATATCCGGCATTATTTCCTTCTTCCAGGCCTTCTTTACGGCCTCTTTCATATCCGGCTTTATCCCCATCAGCATTTCCTTCTTTGAGACCTTCTTCTTTTCCTGCTTTGAAGCCTTCCTCATTTCCTTCCTTGAGGCCTTCTTCTTTTCCTGCTTTAAGGCCTTCCTCTTTTCCGGCGTTGAAGCCTTCTTCCTTGCCTTCCTTTAAGCCTTCCTCTTTTCCGGCGTTGAATCCTTCTTCCTTGCCTTCTTTTAAGCCTTCCTCTTTTCCGGCGTTAAATCCTTCTTCCTTTCCTGATTCAAAGCCTTCCCTTATACCCTCTTCTTTTCCGGCATTAAATCCTTCTTCTTTTCCCGCTTTAACGCCTTCGTCTCTTCCGGATTTAATTCCTTCTGTTATTCCTTCCTTTAAGCCTGCTTCCTTTCCTTCTTTATAACCATCTGCTTTTCCGGCATTGTAAGCTTCCTCGCGGACAGCCTCAACAATTGCGGAAACGTCAATTGTACCACCTTCGTAGTATCCGCTCTCAAGCGTAAATTTATCATTGCCATCCAGAGTAACATCCAAAGTTCCCTGATACTTTATATTATTGATCTTTGAAATGACATCAGAATATGATGCATTCTCAGATATTTTATTATTTGCATAAACGCTTTTATTTAAACCATTTATAATGGAGTATTTATTCCTGTCAATCGTCATTAAAAGCTTGGAATAATCCATACTAAGTCTTGAAATCGTTTCATTAAGAATACCAATCAAACCAGACATGCTGGAAATATCATCTGACACTCCTTCATCCTGACAATTATCGTTAAGAGTATCCACTTTTTCATCAAGAGTATCGATTCCATCTGATATCGTAGCAATATCTTCTGAATTATCCAATTCTTCTACTTCCTCAGCATGCACATTCAGCGAAAAAAATAAGAATGTCGCCAACGTTGTTCCCATTATTTTCATGAAAATTCGTGAGATATCAATGTTTCTTTTTTTCATACACTCATCCATCCAGTCTTTGATTTTTATTCAGAAAAAATTTTCATATAAAAACAAAAAAAAGCTCGCACTCACCTTTACTCTTCCCCCTCAAATTTCAATAGAGCACCCTTTAATTTGTTTATATATTTTCGTTTTTCTGAACTATATCGAATTATAGAACATTTGATATCAAATTGTACATACTTTTTGTGAAATATTGATTATTTTATGAAAAAAATATAATTTTTCCCTTTCAATGACATCTCAATCTTTCTCTTTTGTCCTCTTCTGCAAATGACAACTATGCCTTATACAACGACTTTTCTTGTTATAAGGCATAGATTTCTTTGAGCAGTGCCCTTTGCACAGCACAAAAAATGCCTTATATCATGCTTTTTCCTCTTCAAAGGCATACTTTTCTCTCCTCTGCACTGCTTTCTCGGAATGAAATATGCCTCAGCGCAGATTTTTTCATATTTTAAGGCATATTTCCCTTCTCTCCACACTTATTTCGCAGCGTAATGTATGCCTCACCTCAAGCTTTTCTCTCTTTTAAGGCATATTTTCCTTCACTCCACACTGATTCCTCGGCGTAATGTATGCCTCACCTCAGTCTTTTTACTCTTTTAAGGCATATTTTTCCTCTAAGCACGCACAGCGCCATTCCCATAGCACCCTCAGCCACTCAAAGTAAAGCATCTCGCTCCCCGCAACACACTCAACTCACCAAAAGCGCCCAAACGCCCGCATCATTCACATCACCGCACCCAAAGCGCCTGAAACACCCCGAAACTCACCGTTACCCCAAAGCGTCCAAGTGCCAACTCGTCCCCATCACTTCCGCAAATACTTCTTAAGCTTAGTCTTTATCCTCTGCATGGCATTATCTGTGGATTTTTCATCTCTGCCAAGAACGGCGGAGACTTCTTTTATAGACATTCCCGTAATGTATAGATCAAGAACCTGGCGCTCAAGGTCGCTGAGCTCGCGCTCGATGGCGTTCTCAAGAGCTTCAAGATTCTCGCGTTCGATTATCTGTTCTTCCGGAATAGAACTGGAATCAGACTCTAGCACATCTTCCAGCGCTACATCATTGTCTGTGGAACTATCCGTTTTTTCAGAATATAAAGATATATAACTGTTTAAAGGCGCATGTTTCTTGCGCGCAGATGCCTTGATTGCAGAATACATCTGCCTTGAGATGCACAGATCCGCAAACGTGGCAAAACTCGCATCTCTTCCGATATCGTAGTCTCTGATTGCCTTAAAAATGCCGATCATCCCCTCCTGGATAAGGTCGTCCCTGTCAGCCCCCAAAATAAACATCGACGCAGCTTTTTTGCGGACAAGATTCTTATATTTGTCCATAATAAAATCCATGATGCCGGATTCTTTATCTCCCGCATCATGGAACTTAACTATAAGCTGTTCATCACTTTGTCCGTCATAGTTTGTTTTCATAGGTCAACCAAGCCTCTGTCTTACCACTTCAAACGCAAGTACTCCTGCAGCTACCGAAGCATTAAGTGAATCAATGTCACCCTTCATGGGAATTGACGCGATCATATCGCACTTCTCTTTAACAAGTCTCGAAACACCGCTTCCTTCATTTCCTATAACAATTCCGATAGGCCCTTTAAGATTGAGCTTGTACATCTCGGTTCCGCCCATATCCGCACAGGCAAACCAAAGCCCTTTCTCTTTGAGTTCTTCGATGGTCTTTACTATATTTGTAACTTTGGCAACGGGCGTGTAGTTTATCGCTCCAGCGGAAGCCTTTGCAACTGTTGCCGTAAGTCCTACCGCTCTGTGTTTCGGGATAATAACACCGTGTGCCCCCGCAAGATTTGCCGTTCTGATTATCGCACCGAGATTGTGCGGATCTTCTATACCGTCAAGAATTATCACAAAAGGATCTTCATTTTTAGCCGCAGCCTTCGCCAGAATGTCATCAACTTCGGCATACTCGTAAGAAGCCGCATACGCGATGACACCTTGATGCTTTCCCGTCTCAGAGAGCTGATCGAGTCTCTCTTTTTTTACAAAGCTCACAACCGTGTCCTTGTGCTTCTTTGCTTCACGCATTATTGTCTGAACAGGACCGTCTTTGCATCCATCCAAGACAAAAAGCCTGTCTATTGTTTTTCCTGAACGGAACGCCTCAAGAACCGCGTTCCTGCCCTCTATTATTCTGCTTTCAAAATTTTCTTCCATCGTAATTCCTCAAAAAATATATCAATCTCAAAACGCATCAAATATAGAGTCTCTCGTGACTCTTTCGCGCCGATAATATCCTTTATAAAGCATCACTTGAGAATATCGAGCTCCAGTCTCTCAATTCCAAGTTTCACCAACTCGCATATCCTGTCCATATTGTCCGTAAGATAAAGAAATCCCACAACGGCCTCAAATCCGGTAGCATCGAGATAATCCATTGTTGTGGCATTCTTTGCCTTTGTATGAGGCTTTGAGTTGCGTCCTCTTCTGTAAATATCTTTTTCTTCCTCGGTAAGATCATCCATAAGAGCTTTTACAAAAGCAGCCTGCGTGCCGGCTTTTACAATATCGCTTGCTTTCTTATGGAGCTTATTTACCGCGGTATTACCTTCATTTACAAGTATCGATCTTATAACAACATCAAAGATCGCATCACCGATATAAGCAAGCGTAAGGGGAGAATATGTTCTTATATCCTTCCCCGCTATGCCAAATTTATCATTTAGATATTCATTCAAATGAGCTGCCATTTAACTCCCTCACGAGTATCCTTGATCTCAACTCCTTTTTTAAGGAGTTCATCGCGAATCGCATCAGCTGTTGCAAAATCCTTTGCCTTCTTAGCTGCCGCTCTTCTCTCGATTGCGTCAAGAACATATGCCTCAAGCTCGGGATCCACTGCCTTTTCTTCCTTTGAAGCAGCCGCATGTCCGATAAGGTCAAGTGAAAGAACCTTATCAAAGTTCTTTACGACAGCGAGCTTTGTTGCATCATTTGTATCAGCCTTAAGTATATCGTAGAGAAGCGTGATCGCCATTGACGTGTTGAGGTCGTTTGAGATGGCATCCCTGAACTTATCCTCGAACTCTTTTACCACAGCATCATCAACACTGCCCTCGTCCTTGAGCTCCGCAATTTTCTTTATAAGCTTGTTAAATGCTCCCGTCACGTTATCAAGCGCCTCAAAAGAAAACTCAAGAGGCTTGCGATAATGAGACTGTAAGCAGAAAAATCTGTAAACAAGCGGATCGTATCCCTTTTCCTTAAGAACGGAAACCGTAAGGATCGCACCCTTTGACTTTGACATCTTTCCCGACTTGTCATTCAAGTGATTGCTGTGGAACCAGTATTTGCACCACTCGTGGCCGAGATAACTCTCAGACTGCGCGATCTCATTTGTATGATGAGGGAAAATATTGTCCACACCACCGCAGTGAATATCGATATATTCGCCCAAATGCTTCATTGAAATGCATGAGCACTCAATATGCCATCCGGGATAACCAACGCCCCATGGACTGTCCCACTTAAGCGCCTGTTCCTCAAACTTTGACTTTGTAAACCAGAGAACGAAATCTGTCTTGTTCTTTTTATTCGTATCCTCTTCAACATCGTCACGAACGCCTACCTGAAGCTGTTCTTTCTCGATATCGGATGAAAAGACATAGTAATCATCGAGCTTACTTGTATCAAAATAAACATTTCCGCCGGCAACATAGGCATAGCCCTTCTCAAGGAGAACCTCTACCATATGGATAAACTCTGAAATGCAGTTTGTCGCAGGCTCAACAATATCGGGGCGCTTGTTTCCGACAGCGTCAAAATCAGCAAAGAAAGCGTCGGTATAGTATTTTGCAATCTCCATAACGCTCTTGTGCTCTCTTTTTGCCCCTGCGAGCATCTTATCTTCGCCCGTATCCGCATCGGAAGACAGGTGTCCCACATCGGTTATGTTCATAACGCGCTTAACATCGTATCCCGAATACATAAGAGCCTTTACAAGCACATCCTGCATGATATATGTGCGGATATTACCGATGTGCGCATAGTGATAAACCGTAGGTCCGCAGGTGTACATAGACACCTTTCCCTCTTCTCTCGGCACAAAATCCTGAATTGTTCTTGTAAGTGTATTGTAAAACTTAAAATTTGCCATAAATTTCATATCTCCCTGGAAAAGTAAGTATAAATCTCAACATCTGCAACGTTCGATCGCCGTTTGAACTGTATCCGGCGATTATTTTTCGCAACCGCCGCAACATCCCTTGGGAGCCTCTCCCGTTTGGAACGTCACATTCGTTGAATGAAGTTCAATAGGACTTGTCAAAAGACATATCGCCTGAGATGAGATTCCTTCTCCGCTTCCTGTAAATCCAAGTCCTTCTTCCGTCGTTGCCTTGACATTTACCTGACTTAATTCAATTCCGAGCGCATCCGCTATATTCTGTCTCATTTCATCTATGTGAGGCCTCATCTTTGGCGCCTGCGCGATTATCGTAGCATCAATATTCTCGATAAGAAAGCGGTTTTCGTCAAGCAATCTTCCAACTTCTCTCATAAGTTCGAGCGAATCGGCACCCTTATATTTGGGATCCGTATCCGGAAAGTGTTTACCGATATCTCCGAGAGCCGCAGCTCCCAAAAGCGCATCCATTATCGCATGAAGCAGTACATCTGCATCAGAATGTCCCAAAAGACCTTTCTCATAAGGAATCTTTACTCCGCCGATGATAAGATCCCTGTCGGGAACCAGGCGGTGTACATCATACCCCATTCCAATATGCATTTTATATCCTCCGATCCAATTCTAAAAACAACCAATCGCATAAAGCGAACTTCTTTTATCAAACAAAAAATTCAACCACAAAAGCCGTAGCGCAAGCAAGCCCCGCAACCGTCAAAAGACTCTTTTTGTTAAAAGCAAGTACAAGTGCCGCACAAAAACCTGCAAACGCCGAAATATGGCTGTTTGTAGAAGATAAGATAGCCGGAAAAGTCATAGCCGCAAGCGTTGCATATGGCACATAATAAAGAAACGATCTTATAAACGTACTCTTTATTTCTTTTCTGATAAGAGTCAGCGGCAGCGCCCTTATAGCGTAGGTCACAACTGCCATAAGAAAAATGTATGCATAAACGTTACTCATCTTCTTCCTCCCTGACAGGTGCGATCACAGCCGCACAGGCAGCCACAAGCACTGTAATTATTATAATTCTAAATCCCGAAGATATACAGTTAAGAAACGGTGCAAACGCAAAAACCGTGCTCAGGATCATCGAAAAAGCGACAACCATACGCACATTTTTGTCCTCTCTTGTATCCGGGATGATTATTGCAATAAACATACCATAAATAGCAAGGCCCAAACAACTTATAAGTCTCTGCGGCATGATCTGGCCCGCAATCGCGCCAAGAACAGTTCCAAGTACCCAACCAAACACTGAAAGCGTTATAAGTCCGTACGAATACATAGGATAAAGCCCGCCCTTTTTAAGGACACTCACTCCGAAAACCTCATCCGTAACGCCGTATGAAATTCCAAGTCTGTGCAAAATACTTACCTTAGGATCAAGTTTCTGCGATAAAGCCGCGGACATAAGCATATATCTTAAATTGATTATAAACTGTAATACGGCAAGTTCAAGAAAACTTCCGTTTTTTTCGATTATATCAAGAGCAGAAAACTGCCCTGCACTTGTGACATTAAGAAGAGATGTCATCGCCGACTGAAATACCGTCATTCCAATCTTGGAACTCTCTATTCCGAATGCAAAAGAAACAGCTATATATCCCAGAAAAATCGGGACAGCATCCCTGACTCCGTCTCTGAAGTCACTGAATTTGCCAACATTCATATCAAACTTTTTCACCTTAATCTTATAGATTATTACAGCAATCCATCAGTTCATCACGGCTTGCACCCGAAAGGCTACCCTGAACCATCTGATTGCTTCCGCCTCCCTTTGCTCCAAACTTTTCTTTCAAAAGTCCTGAAACAGTGCGCGCATCGCCACCGGCCGTTCCGGAAGCGATTATATATCTGTATCCTGCTTCGGAATTTCCCTCGAAAACTCCGCAAAATCCCTCGTGCTCCGCAGCAAGTAAATTGACGGTTTTCCTAATAAGGTTCATATCCGTATCGGCGTCCTTAAAAAGAAATACGTTTTTCAGATTCTTGTCTATATCCGCAAGTTCATATCCCAAAAGCTTCTCTCTTTCGGCATACAGATTTTCTTTTAATGCGGCATTTTCATCCCTAAGCTTTGCAACGGATGAAGGTACATTGTCAAAAGATGTCGTAAAGTCTGTCGCGAGCTTCGATAAAATATCATGCTCGGTCAAAAGAAATTCAAGCGCCCTTTTACCGCACAGAATATTAACTCTCACTCCGCCTTTGTAATTACGGACTCCCACAACTTTCAAAAGCCCTATCTCGCCTGTTCTCGCAACGTGAGGCGCACAACATGCGCATGAATCGTAGCCTTCAATGTCAACAATGCGGATCGCACCCGTAAGTTCTTTTTTACTGCGATATGAAATGTCCTTAAGCTCATCATCGGAAGGAAATCTTGCGATAACGCTTACATTCTTCCAGATGGCTTCATTTACACTTTTCTCAATAAATCTTATATCCTCGGCGCCAAGCGCACCGTTATAATCCATCGTAACTTCAGTATCACTCAGATGAAAGCCGACATTATCATAGCCGTACTTCGAATTTACTATTCCGGAAAAAATATGTTCTCCCGTGTGCTGCTGCATATTGCTAAAGCGATGTTCCCAATTAATATTGCCATGAACAGCAGTGCCCGCCTCAATGCTCTTATCAAGCACATGATAGATCTCATCTTCGCCAGAATCAGGTGCCTTCCCGATTCCCGTATATGACACCGCGAAATTTGCTCCGTCTTCCGATGTAAGCTCTCCCACATCAGAAGTCTGACCGCCCTGCTCGGGGAAAAAAGCCGTCTTATCAAGAACAACATCAAACTTACCGTCCTCACGTTCTCTGCAGCTTAATACATTCGCGTCAAATTCAGTTATATATGCACTTTCATAATAAAGTTCTACTGTTTTACCCATAGGTTGTATTGTATCAGAACAAAGAGTTGCTTTGCAACTCTTTGCGCGCCGATGCCCGCAAGCCTTAGCTTGCAAAATTCATCTGCGCATCGGTCGCATCCATAGCGGAGCGTATTTTATATCAAAGGGAAGAAATTTCCTCTGATATAAAATGAGTCGCTTGAAAAAGTTGAATCTTTCACAAGCGACTCTTTATCGAATCTTTTTATTAAATAGTTTCAAGCGGAAGACCTGACAGCACTTCAATCACTCTATCCTTGATCGTTTCCTTCTCTGTTTTCAGCGAAAATGCCATCTCGGTATAAAGAAGTTTCTCAGCCATATTCAGATATTTCTCATTAAGTGCGGCAAATTTCTTGCCCTCAGCCTCTCGCATAGCCTTGATCTTATGAAGCGACTTCACAAGACTCATCATCTCGTCGGCTATATTTCTCTTTATTATTCCGGTAATCTCCGGTTCAGCTTTCTTGCCATCGGGAAGATCAAGTTCATCCACATCCTCAATCTCGCAGATAAGTTCCTCGGCGTCGTCCGCGCTCATAACATCGCGAACCTTATCCTCTGCCCCTTCAACGGGAACATAGATAACGCTGCCTGCATCCACAGCGGAAACCATCATGTAATATTGCTTCTCATTTCCCTTCTCCAGAAATGCCGGAACGAGAATATCCCGAACCTTACACAATCCATGGCTACCGTAAATCACGCAATCACCTACATTCAACATTCCGTTCCTCCTTCAATATTCTCAAAAAAGCCAACACAACTTTATGTAAGCGCTTTCAGCAAGCAAGAAAAAAATATATGATTCCACGTAAGAAATCCGCGAACCTTTTTCAGTATATCACAATACAGTTTTTTATGTAATATCATACCGTTTGAAAATCTTTACAAAAATTTTATTCATTTGCCTTAAATTTTTTACTCCAATCGTCAAAAGTAAGCACATTCACGTATTCCACTCTCAGTTCTCCGAGCATAACTACTCTGGTCATATGATTCACATGATGAAGTTTGAACCCGCACTTGTCCTGTACTTTTTTTGACCGCTCGTTCCCCTCAAAATACGCACAAAAAACACGGCTAAGATTTAGGTCCTCAAAGCCATGTCTAAGTAATTCCTTTGCCGCTTCAGTCGCAATTCCTTTGCCCCAGAAAGGATACCCTATCCAGTAGCCAAGTTCCGCCTCGTTCTCGGCAATAGGGCGCTCGGGACTGCCTTCCAAAGTAAGTCCTATGCTTCCTATCACCGTTCTTCCGTGTTCTTTCATGCAGATAGCATACACTTCGTCCCTTGCAAAAACAGTTCTTATTATTGCTCTGCTGTATGCTTCGTCTTTATGAGGCGGCCACCCCGCAGGAGGGCCTATCCTTTCATCGCTGGCGTACTTATACAGATCTGCCGCGTCATCAGTTTCCCATTTTCGTAATAACAGTCTATCAGTTTGCAGTACCATCCGCTTTATGAACCAGTCCTTTTTGTGCATTCAAAAATTCTATATAGTCGTTTTCGGGAACAGGTCTTGAGTAATAGAATCCCTGCAGATACTCAACGCCGTTATCTATGAGGATCCTTGCCTGCTCAAGTGTCTCAACTCCCTCTGCAAGCACGTGAAGTCCGTTTTTCTTCATAAAATCAATAGTATGTTTGAGCACATTCAGCTTCTCGGGATTCTCGGGATCCAGACAATTCCATATAAACTCTCTGTCCATCTTTATCAGCACATAATCAAATTTGAGAAGCTCCAAAATGTTGGAATCTCCCACTCCAAAATCATCCATGGAGAAGGTAAATCCCTGTTCGCGCATCTTCGTGAAATTCTCTTTAAATGTCGCATCGCCCGTTATATGGGACGTATCAGTGATCTCAAAGTTAATATAATTAGGCGGAATGTGGTATTTCTCCATTTTCCTGAAAAGTCTTTCATGCGTATGCGCGTCAACCGCCTCATTTCCGGATAAATTGACTTCAATCGTTTTAATTCCGTAGCTTATAAGATTCTCTTTTGCAATAAAAGAGCAAACCTTCTCAAATACAAGATCGTCGATTTCCTGCACAAGACCGCATCTCTCCGCGATCGGGATAAAATCTTCGGGCGAGATATATTTTTCGCCGTCGCGCCTGCGAAGCCTTACAAGAGCTTCCGCCGAGGAAAAAGAGCCTTCTTTGACGCTCAGGATCGGTTGATAATATACATCAAAGCTCTTATCCTTCACGGCCTGGCGCACAACATCCTCTATCGTGTTTCTGTAAACCATCTTATCGACTATATTTTCATCGATCACAATGTTTGGTGAAGACTGGCTGTACGCATATTCTCCGGAGACATATGTAAGTACCTGCATCGCCTTATCAAGCTCTTTTACAATTCGCGGAGCCTCTACAACCGAAAACGTAAACCTGTAGCTTCCCGCGCCGATACCTTTGTAAAGATTGATTGCGGACATGAAACGTTCAACGACGTCCGCTCTTCCCGTCATAAAGCTAAGCGTATTCCAGCTCGACAAGTACCCGCTAAGCTGATAATCCGAGCGCGCAAACTCTGCAACCTTCTTCTGCTCGTCTTCAAGCGCTTTTCTTGCAGAATCCGTGAAAAGAATATTTTTCTCAATAAAAATAACAGACATTATGAAAAACGTTTTCGGCCGCGCAAAGCGCTCTGCAAGCATTGCTATAAAAGCATCTTTGTTCCTTACACCCGGAATGCTTTTTTCATAATAATCTTTGGGATTTTCGACAAAAATGTAAATGATAAGTGCCGAAGCCGTGATCGCTACGGATGAAACCTGCGTGCCTTTCCTGATTATCTGAAAAATAAACATCGCGCACCATACAAGATGTGACACCACGATCGCAGAAAGAACTTCTCGCTTCGTCCTTCCGTTATATGCACAAGCCAGAACCACCGACGCAATCGAGTATAACATGCCGATAATATAGCAAATAGTCAGGAGGATGTCGCTTGACGTTCCTCCAAACAAGACTTTCGAAAGGATAATCAAAAGAAATCCCAGCGCCGCCGGAATCGCGGACAGAACTGCATTTTTTACAGGAACACCTCTCTTTATGGTAAATCTTGAATAAGTGTAAATACAAAGCGAAAAGGCCGTGACAAGTAACGTTATCAGATACAGTCCTCTTGAAAAGCCCTGCAGCCACAGATTTGACTCATCGGGATAAACGAAAGCGCCGTATTCGACCATCTCAACAACTATATTTAAAGCAGACAACACTAAGAAGAGACAGAACATACGAGTCGTGGAAAGCTGTAGTATGCTCTTTCTCATATAGATTAGCATCAAAATTCCAAGAACTAAAATTGCAATAATAAGTGTGCGTATTTCCATACTTTAATTATAATATTTATTTTTGCGCTTGTATATATTGGATTATAGTGCCGCTACCATCAAAAAAGTTGGCCTGTTTGTTATTCAAGTTCTATTAAGTATGAAGTGTATGGAGGAATATCGAGCCCTCCGCCAAAATCTATTTTTTTGCCGGTTATGAGATCTATACCGCATCCCGCCTCAGCGTTAAAATCAGCATGGAAAGGTGCTTCATCCGCATTGATCACAGTAAGGACGCGCCTCTTATCGCTCGCGCGCCTGAAAATGCACTGTCTGTTTGTAAGAAGAAGTGATGTGAAATCTCCGTAGTTAAGCGCCTGCGATTCCGCTTTAGCCTTGCACAGCTTTGCAATATGATCAGTAAGCTCGTTCCACTGCGGTTTTTCAAAGCATGGCCTTAGCGCCGGATCACCCATTGATTTATCCGCCTTCTCTCCCCATTCACTTCCGTAATAGATCGTGGGGATTCCCGGCATACCAAACATAAGCGTATAAATCAGCTTCAGATGCTCCGGTCGTTTTAGAACACTTGCAATTCTGCTGACATCATGGTTGTCAACAAACGACTGAAGATGCCTTCCTCTGTATAACGTCCAGTTTTCAGGTCCAAACTGTCGAAGCAGGGAGTGAACGATTTCAAACAGATTCATGCTGTTAAGCGCGGAGTGCATTCCCTTGTAACACTCGTAGTTGGTGGCGCTGTGACACAAGTCATCACCCATGATTCTGTTATAGTCACCGCCGATCATTTCGCCCGTCAGATAAAAATCCTGCTTAAGCGCCGTCGTTTCTCGCCTGAGCGTCCTTATAAAGCCCTGATCGAGGCAATAAGCAACATCAAGTCTCAGGCCGTCTATATCAAATTCTTTTACCCAGGTGCGAATGCTATCAAGAAGGTAGTCTGTGACCTGAGGATTCTTAAGATTAAACTTCACAAGGTCATAGTTACCTTCCCAGCCTTCGTACCACAGTCCATCGTTGTAGTTGCTGTTTCCGTCAAAGTTTATATTAAACCAGTCCTTGTAGGCGGATTCCCATTTCTTTTCGCAGACATCGACGAAGCCAAAAAAGCCTCTTCCGGCGTGATTGAAAACTCCGTCCAATATCACTCTTATGCCTTCTTCGTGCAGTGCTTTGCAGACTTTGGCAAAATCCTCGTTTGTCCCAAGCCGCACATCTATCTTTTTGTAATCCCTGGTGTTGTAACCGTGAGTGTCCGACTCGAAGACAGGATTAAACAAAACCGCTCCTATTCCAAGTTTTTTTAGATGCGGAATCCAATCTATGACTTTAAGTATCCTGTGCTCAAGTTTTCCGTCATTCTCATATGGTGCGCCGCAGAAACCAAGCGGATATATCTGGTAGAAAGAAGTTTCATATGCCCACATAACAGCCTCCTTAATAAACGGGATTAAATTCATATTTATATTATATACCGATTTGCTGTAATTTTTTATTCAAATTTGAAAAATACGTGTTGACAACGGGCCCACCTACGATGTATATTATCTAAGTCGGCTGTGACAAACAGCTGAAACATACAGATGGCGAGATAGCTCAGTTGGCTAGAGCACGCGGTTCATACCCGCGGTGTCGAGGGTTCGAATCCCCCTCTCGCTACTTCCCTCAACCGCATGGTTGAGGGATTTTTTGTTTAACAGGAAATGTTCAAAGAGCTCTTATGCTTCACATAAAAGTTCTTTGAGCATTTCTTTTATTCCTTTGATATCCAGAGGACTATCATCTGTTTCGTATGTAAATATAAGATTCTTTCCGGGATAGATACCGCTTCTTCTGTAATCATCAAGTTTATTAAGGCTCGCTCTTCTATATTCTTCATCATCAAGAAGGCCAAAATGTTCCATATAGATTTCTTCCCGCGTCTTAACATTAAGCATGGTAAAGTCAGGGTATCTGACTATTCCTCCGCTTATTATCAATGGTTTTTCATAATGGTACGGAATCCCAAGTTCAAACATTATATCCGCCAGTATCGCTTCTGATTTCGATCTGACTTTTTCTCCTCTTCGAGTATCATATTTAATATTTTCAGGCATATATGAATTTGATTGGAAATTTTGTGACTGCCACTCTTTGGCATATAGATGATCCGGTATGATATATGGAACAATAAGATTTTGTCTGTCAGAAGATAAATTAGTAAAACATGAATCCGCATCAGCCTTATTAAAAACTTTTAGCAGCTTTTCTATATCCTCAAGCTCATTCTTGGCATTTCTCAAAAACGTTTTATTATATGTTTTCTGTGCAAGTCTCCTGATCAGCTTCATGTTTTTCACCGAAATGTATTTTTCATCCGGTGTAGGGCCATCCGCCGCTTCATAGTAGCGTATCTGATTATTGGTTCTGCTTATCCTCAGATGCCCCTCAGGAAATGTCTTTTTATCTCTTTCTGCAATCTTAATACCATTTCGTAATACCTTAGCCCGATTCTCCATAAGTTTGATCAATTTGTCCATGTTTCAGTTTCCTTTCTTTGATGGTTTTGTGGGGGTTGTTTGATGGTTTTTTGATGCTTCTTTGATGCAGCTTTGTTGTTTCTTTAATGTGGCTTTGATGCAGCTTTGATGTTTCTTTGATGCAACTTTGATGCTGACTCTTCAATTCCAAAAACTGTGTTTTGAGCTCGGCACATGACCTTTTGGGCCGTTTTTCCTTTCACGGGTCATGTACCTTCTTTCAAAAGCCTATGTTTTAAAAGCTTACTCATGACCTTTTTGACTGTTTTTGCTCTCACGGGTCATGTACCTTCTTTCAAAAGCCTATGTTTTAAAAGCCTGCTCATGACCTTTTTGACTGTTTTTGCTCTCACGGGTCATGTATTTCCTTTCAAAAGCCTATGTTCTCAAGCCTTGCTCATGACCTTTTTGACTGTTTTTGCTTCCACGGGTCATGTACCTCCTTTCAAAAGCCTATGTTCTCAAGCCTTGCTCATGACCTTTTTGGCCGTTTTTGCTCTCGCGGGTCATGTACTTTCCTTCAAAAGCCTATGTTCTCAAGCCTTGCTCATGACCTTTTTACTCATTTTTTCTCTCATAGGTCATACGCCTAATAAAACAAGAGCATCTCCCACCGTATGCCGTTAAGTTATATTTCCTCTCTACCGGGAACATTCATCCGAACGGATGCTTCAAGATACAGGCGCCGGAACAGGCGCCCGAATAATCAAACAATTCAAAAAAGCAAAAATCATTCTAGCATAAAACAAATATACTAACAAGTGTAATCACACTAACACTTATAATTCCACTCCATGCGCATAAGCCAACGTTTTCGGCGCATAATAAACCAACTTTATGCTTATAATCCGGTCTTATGCCGCCCATCACAGCTCTGCATCCGCTACTCTTCCTCACTCTACCACCTTATGAATCCATTTCTTGCTCATAAATCTTATCGTAAATATAACCGCTCTTATTCCCCAGTCGCAGAACATACCGATCCAGACGCCCATAGCGCCGATATGTGCAACGCGAATAAGATAGGTTGCAAGCGAAACTCTGCAAAGCCACATGGTAAGAGTCGATACGATCATTGAGAATTTCACATCCCCTGCGGCTCTCATGCCGTAAGCCGTAACAAATGAAGGTGCCCAGATAAGCGGTTTGATTATTGTAATCCAGCCCATCATGTAAATGCACTGCCTTGCACTCTCTGCAGGCATTCCGGCCAGCAAGGTGACAGGGCGCGCGATCGCATATGCAATGAGACAACTTGTAAGTATCGCAATATATCCCCATTTGAGCATCTTCTTGGTATAAAAGACAGCTTCGTCTTTCTTTCCCGCACCGAGGCACTGTCCGACTATAGTCATGAGGCCGATTCCAACGCCGACTCCGGCCACACCGTTGACATTTTCAAGGATAACCGTCATCGACTGCGCCGCAATGGTTATTGTTCCAAGCGTTGAAACAGACGATTGTATCGCAAGTCGCCCAAACTGGAACATCGAGTTCTCAATACCATTCGGAACGCCCATGGCAAGAATCTTCCTGACGCTGTGCTTATGGGGACGAATTTTAAGATAATCCCGCACAGAAATCTCATTCTTTTCACTTCTAAGAAGCACCAAAAGCACAACAGCATTAAACACCCTTGAAACAAGCGTAGATGTCGCAGCTCCGGCAACTCCCATACCAAATACATAAATAAGTATCGCATTTCCCGCAACATTAAGCGCGTTCGAAAGAATCGCAATCTTCATGGGAAGCTTTGTGTTGGCCTGAGCTCTGAAAATTGCGCTGCACGCCGCTGCAAGCGATACAAACGGATAAGAGATTATGGTCAAAAGAAAATAAATCTGCGAAGCTCTCATGACATCCGCATCAACTTCTCCGAATATAAGCCTTAGAAGCCCTGTCCTAAAAACAAGTCCCAGAATTGTCATAAAAAGAGATATCGAAAGCGAGACCAAAAGCACCTGGCGCGCCGAATCATTGGCCTTTTTGATATTCTTCTGTCCTATGTAATTGGAACATATGATTACGCCGCCCGTTGCCATAGCGTTAAAAGCCTGAACAACAAGAAGGTTTACGGCATCGACAAGTGACACTCCCGAAAGAGCGGCAGGTCCGACGGTACTTACCATCATGGAATCCGCCATGCCCATAAGGGAAGTTAGGAATTGTTCAGCTATAATAGGAATCAGCAACAGAAAAAGCTTCCTGTTGCTGAACATGTGATTAGATTCGGATATTTGTTTACTCATATTTGTTTACCATATAATCCGCGATATACGGATTCCCACTACTACTGTTCGCGATATACGGATTCCCACTACTACTGTTCGCGATATACGGATTCCCACTACTACTGTTCGCGATATACGGATTCCCACTACTACTGTTCGCGATATACGGATTGCTCCGCGCTTACGCGCTCCCGCAATCCTACGGACATTCGGAAATCGTCGCACTCCCCTTGGTCGTGCTCCTTTTTTCCTCATGTCCGTTATGTCATTTCATAACCACAGTTTTTTTCATGCAAGCATGAAAAAAACTGTGCTTACTCATTCCATATATCGCTCACATCCTCTCAGGCGCTGAGAATCCCAATAAATCAATTCCTGTCTCAAGAACCTTAAGTGTTATCGCAAGAAGAGCGATGTAGCTCTCTTTCTTGTACTCATCTGTCTCGGCAAGGATTCTGGTTCCGTGATAGAAGCTGTTGAATGCGTTGCTGAGGTCATAGATGTAGGCGCAGATTCTGTTGGGTGAAAGGTCTTTTGCGGCACTTTCAACGGAATCGGCGAATCTTGTAAGAAGAAGCATAAGGCTCTTCATAGCATCGCTGTCGGGGTTGCCGAGCTTTGCGTCCTTGACGTTTCCGCCTGCTTCCTCAAACTTCTTGAGGATAGACTTGATACGTACCATTGTATAAAGGATGTACGGACCTGTATCTCCCTCGAAAGAAGTGAATTTATCAATATCGAATATATAATCTTTTGAAGGCTGGTTTGAGAGGTCTCCGTACTTAATGGCAGATACGGCAACCTTGTGCGCTGTATCTTTTGCCTCCTCGTCAGAAATCTCGGGATTGCCCTCCTTGATTCTTGCAAACATCTTCTCATCGATCTCAGAAATGAGATTCTCAAGACGCATTACGCCGCCCTCTCTTGTCTTGAAAGGCTTGCCGTCAGCGCCGTTCATTGTTCCGAAACCAACGAAATGAAGCTCTGTCTCAGGCATAACAAGCTTTGTCTTTCTTGCACAGCGGAAAACCTGTGTGAAATAAAGCTCCTGTCTCTTATCTACAACATAGATGATTCCCTCGGGATGAACCTCGTCCATACGCTGTCTGATAGTCGCAAGATCGGTTGTGTTATACAAAGAAGCTCCGTCTGACTTAAGGATCATGCAAGGCGGAATCTCTTTTGTATCAGTCTCCTCTGCAACGTCAACAACGAGCGCGCCCTGACTCTCATGGGCATATCCCTTGCTCTTCATATACTCGACCATATCCGGGATAGCTACGTGAGCGTCAGACTCACCTTTCCAGAGGTCAAAAGAAACACCGAGCTTATTATAGTTCTTTTTAAGATCTTCTACAGATACATTCAAAATGTGATGCCAAAGAGCTCTGTAAGGCTTGTATCCATCCTGCAAAAGCTTTGTTGCTTCCATAGCTGCAGCCTTGAACCCCTCGTCTTCCTTGGACTTCTTGCTGGCTGCGGGATAGATCTCCTCAAGCTCCGATACGGTAAAAGGCGCTTCCTTAGGAAAAGCCCCTGTATAATCAGGATCAAAGTAGCAAAGATCGGGCTTTTTCTCCTTAAGACCTGTGATAACAAGTCCCATCTGAAGTCCCCAGTCGCCGAGATGCACGTCACCGATGATCTTGTTTCCTGTATATCTGAGAATCCTCTTAATACTCTCTCCGATAACGGCAGAACGAAGGTGTCCTACGTGAAGAGGCTTTGCAACGTTAGGTCCGCCGTAATCAATGATATATGTAGGCTCATGGCCCGGCATTGTGACGCCCATGTGCTTCTCGTGAAGCATCTTTACGATATAACCTCTTGCAAAATCACCGCTCACAATGATATTAAGAAATCCCGGCTTAACCGACTCAACCTTCTCAAACATCTCATTTCCCGCAAGATTTGCAGCAACATCGTCAGCGATCATAAACGGCGCCTTGCCGTACTTCTTGGCACCTGCCATGGCACCGTTACACTGATACTCGCACAGATCGGGTCTGTTCG
>JAEEGI010005015.1_pt1 | contig 30660 bp, 25 predicted proteins | sample 8958751 | NCBI WGS metagenome assembly JAEEGI01 (sample SAMN16246545, study PRJNA631951) | gut metagenome | biome: gut microbiome; feature: rumen; material: KS-attached | host: Bos | place: Iran: Karaj | collected 2018-10 | reverse complement strand
CGGCGGCCTTGATGCCGGAGATGATATAGCCCACGTCGCCGGTGCGCACCTCGCCCGTGGGGTTCAGCTTGAGCTTGAGATTGCCGATTTCCTCGGCTTCGTATTCCTTGCCGGTATTGAAGAACTTCACCTTGTCGCCCTTCCGGATGCTGCCGTTCACCACCTTGAAATAGGCAATGATGCCGCGGAAGGAATTGAACACCGAGTCGAAGATGAGCGCCTGCAGCGGCGCATCGGGATCGCCCTTCGGCGCCGGGATCTTGTCGACAATTGCATCCAGCACCGCCGGTACGCCCTCGCCCGTCCGGGCCGACACACGGTATACCTCCTCCGGGTCGCAGCCCAGCAGGTCGCACACCTGGTCCGTCACCACGTCCGGCTGGGCCGAATCCATGTCGATCTTGTTCAGCACCGGAATGATCTCCAGCCCATGGTCGATGGCCTGATACAGGTTCGAAATCGTCTGGGCCTGAATGCCTTGCGACGCATCCACCACCAGCAGCGCCCCTTCACAAGACGCGATGGACCGCGACACCTCATAACTGAAGTCCACGTGACCGGGCGTGTCGATGAGGTTCAACCTGTATGTCTCCCCGTCGCGCGTATATTCCATTTGGATCGCGTGGCTCTTGATCGTGATGCCCTTCTCCCGCTCCAGGTCCATGTCATCCAGCACCTGGTTCTCCATTTCCCGGTCGCTCAGCGTACGCGTGAGCTCCAGCAGACGGTCCGCCAGGGTGCTCTTCCCATGGTCGATATGCGCGATGATGCAGAAATTGCGGATGTTCTTCATAACTTGCAAAGATACGCATTTTCCGGTGAAAACATACGCACTCACTGGGCCGGCAGTAGGGTTGGTGTCAATGGTGGTGCATTTTTCGGCACCACCTTGCACACCGGGGGCACGGGAAGTGTTCCAAACTGTGTAAAACAGCCAGTTTTGCACAGTTTTCCTCTCTGCGATTCCCGGTCGCTGCCCGAAATGACGAGGAAACCGGTTCCTTCGCTCCGCTCGGCATGACAAGGGAAGGGACACTCACACGCTTGGCCCCCTTCCGTGATCAAGGTCTCCTTTCAGACGGCACGCCATGATCACCCCATCGGCCTCCCAGGCCCCCAGGAGCCACATTACATGATCAAGGTCCCCCTACATGGAAGGAGACCTTGATCAAAAGAGGTGGGCTTTGAGCAGCTATTTCACGGCAAACCCGATCATCGTATCATCGGCATTGTCCCAAATCATCGGCTCCTTCCACGGCGCCTCCCAGAAGGCGGGCGTTCCGTTGACGGTTCCACGAAGGACGGGGATGCCGTTACAGACATGGACTTCGTTGAGACCACAGTATCCGGAATAATGATAATTCAGATACATCGGGTTTCCTGAGGAGCCATAATAGAGAATCGGTTTCCACTGTGAATAAACATAATTCGACGTGGAAGAATCATAGTCCTTCTTGTATTGTTCCCCAACCATGAAAACCTCATCGTTGACCAAATCCACATCATGGAACATATAGTATGTGCCATTGTTAGATGTGGTCAGAGGCGTCGGTCCCTCGTAATCGAGATCAGAATCCTCTTTCCAATACAACCAACAACCATAGATTCTGAAATCTCCGTACTGATAGGTCATCGAGCCAACCACATGATACTTCCCGTCCTGGACAAGAACCGATTCGGGTTTGTAGACGGGATGGTCGACTCCAGTCGGGAGAGAGCGGCCAGCCAAGGAACTCAACGCGCCGTTTTTCCAGACATAAGGCGTGTTTCCATTAGGATTGCTAGACTTAATCTCGAACCCGCAAAGATAGAAAAGCCCATTTTCAACCGTAATGTCCGTGATATTATAGCGCGTAGTGCCTGGCGTCAAGGTCCAGATCGATTCTCCATCCTTAAGGACGACGCTTCCGGCAGCACCGGAGGCATCCACTCCAGAAACGAGGATATAAACGTGATTCCCCTCGACCGCCACGTCGGTGGCCTTTCTGTTCGTCAGAGTGCCGAATACGGTTAGACTGGCTGATCCGCTTCCATCGTAGGTCCATTCACAGGGGCTCAAGACGTTGTTATTCCCAGTATCCGGACTGGCACCCACGACATGGACTATTCCATCTTCGGTGATTGCCAGGTCATTTGCCTGGGCTAATTCATAGTCACTGAGTTTGATAGCGGTGTCGGAGCCTCCGTTCCGATGGATCAGATAGGGTTTGTTGTCCCGTTTGACCAGGAAGTACCAATCCGTCGGCGCGTCAGTTTCGGCAACCGTTACTTCACATTCTTTCGTAAGGTTGACTCCTCCATAATCGAATTCGGCGACAAAAGTGACTGTCCCAGGTTTGACGGCCATGTATTCATAGACGTTTTCACAACTCGATACCCACTTCACGCAATCATAGTTCTCGTCATCCTTTACATAAAACCTGAAACCTTGCGAAATAGTCGCATCTTCCGGAATGAAACCTGCCACCACTTCAAAAGTTTCATACATGGAAACGGTCTCCTTTGCGCTGATAGTGAGATCCGTCGGGAGCACCATCGTCTCCTGTACGACCCGGACGGTCACCTCGCCACAAATCTGACTGGCGATGGTCATCGTGGCCTCGCGGGGCGCACCCGTATCGTTAGTCTCCGCACATATCCTGAACTCTCCATAGTCGTCAGATGTATAGGTCTCGTCCGCCCACAGCCAAGGTTCGCTGAAACGGACGGTCCAGGGATGCGAGGTATTGAAAGAAATCCAGACATAGTCATCGGGATCCAGGCTGCTGGCCTTCCTGGGGGCTTTTATCGGGCCTTCGTCTTCGCCTCCGCTACCGCCTACCAGGTAGGGGATTTCGATATACGGATCCTCCTCGTCGATAATCCCGGGGAAATCAGTCACCGTATACTCGTCAAACTCCACCTCAAATTCCGGATACGGGAACGGTTCGATCCCCGTTAGATTGACATTGAAAGATGTAACATCGCCGGCGGTGAAGACCAGCTCGCGGTTCTCGCCGAGGACGACCTCCTTGGGATAGACCATCAACTGTTCGCTATTCCCACCGTCCGTATCCGTGACCGTTTCTTTCGTAACGACGGTGACAGAGAACTTATCGCCTTCCGCCAGTGCGAGCGGATTGCACATGAAAGAGGTCGTAATCGCCGTCGGATTATCCCCTTCTGCGGCAGAGACCGTCCGGCCGGACAGATTCATCATGATACCGTCCTGGTTTGCCCCACCACTCTGCTTCCTCTCCGGAAGAAAGCTCCATGAAGAATTCTCTCTGCAAGGCGGTAGCAAAGCCTTCACCTTCCGCATACTCGGGAAGAAAACCGACCAGGTATACCTGCGCGCCCTCAGGCAGTCCCTTCAGGGTCATCTGGCCTAACGCCGTCTGGCGCTTGAACGAAAGGCTCAGCATGTCGGGCTGTTCCATCAGGCAGGCCGTTCGGGAGGTCAAGATGTCGGCTTTGGGGTCGAAGGATGTCGACGTCGGATACTGCATGGACGGCATGTCGACATATAGAAAGAAATATCCTTCGGCTTCTTCGTAACCCGCATTCTCCGCCGGATAGACGGCCTGATACTTGAACATATACTCCTCCCCGTCATCGGTATAGCTCACTTCAAGCCAGTCCGGATCCACGTAATCGAAATCGACCTGGAAATCCATGGTCTTTCCGCCGTCCTGCGTGATACCGGGCTCGGAAGTCCGGGTAGCGTTGTACCAGTAACCCTTGCCCTCCGAATGACCTTCGTAAACAAGAAGCCGGTCCCCCTCCGTCCAAAGGGCGGACGTTCCCACGATCTGGGTGCGGGTGTCGCTACCATCGGACGTGATCCGGATGGTGTGGATGGCGGGATTGTCAACGGGATTCACTTCCGGGGTCTCGATTTCCGGAATGACCTCGACGGTGCAGGAAACAAGGGCGACCGCAGCAAGAAGGGTCAGGCCAATGGTCTTGATTGTCTGTCTCATCGTGGGGCCCTCCTCTAAAAGTCATCACGATAAGTACGGGTGCCGAAATCCTGTCCAGCGGACTTTTCGGTACCATAGCCATCGCCTGAATTGAGGAAATTCCTCTCCTGGGAGACACAGAACGCTTCGGCCTCCGGAGTTTCATAGTTTTTTCTTTCCATCTTACGTAAGAGATTGATACAATGACAAATATACTCCTCACCACTGAAAAAAACAAAAAAAACCGAAAAACGGACGGAGATTCTGTTAGACAAGGAAGGACAGAGAAATGTCTATAAATAACGGAAAAATGTGTAATTCCAGTCATATTACACTATTTTTGACCAAAACCGTTGATAATTGTGCAGAAACGGCTGATTTACACAATTATTTGAAAGATTCCCGGTCGGAACAGGAAATGACGGGAAGGGGAAAGGGACAAACCATCCTCTGGCACGTGTTTGGCAGTGAAACGGGCCGGTATGGACGGGGCAGAACAGGTATTCAACCAGATCGTGAAAGAGTATAGCGAGCGTGTGTATTGGCACGTCCGCCGGATTGTGAATTCCCACGAGGAGGCCGATGACCTGGTGCAGGATATCTTCCTGAAAATCTGGACGGCGCTACCCGCCTTCCGCGGAGAAGCACAGGTGTACACGTGGGTATGGCGTATCGCCACGAACGAGGCGCTGAACTGGCTGCGGCGTGAAAAAGTACGGGCCGCCCTGCGTTTCACGTCCATCGACACGGAGATGGAGCGGCGTATCGACAGCGACCCTTTCTTCGACGGGGATGCGGCGGAGCGCGCGCTATCCAAGGCCGTGGCAAGGCTTCCCGAAAAGCAGCGGCAGGTTTTTATTCTCCGATATTATGACGAGATGCCCTACGAAGAAATGTCCGAAGTGCTGGGCACTTCCGTGGGCGCGCTCAAGGCTTCCTATCATATCGCGCAGGAAAAGGTGCGCACCGCCCTGGGCAGGGAAAACCTTTTTGACGGAACGGATTAAACTTTCAACCAGGCTTTGTGTCTAAGGCAATGTCTATGAGCAAAAGGAATGACATCTCCACGCCGGAAGGCTACTTCGAAGGGCTGCAGCAGCGGCTCTCCGGAATTCCGGCCCGTCCGGTCCGGGTGAGCCCGGTCCGGCGCATGGCTCCCTATGCAGCCATCGCCGCCAGCATGCTCCTGGCCGTGATGCTCGGCAACGCCCTCCTCCGCAAGACGGCCGTCCCGCAGGAGGACGATGGATGGACCTACCTCTCCTATCTCGCCTCCGCCCTGGATCCGGACGGTGCGGCCCTTGTCGACGAGGCCCCGTGGGAGGAAGGGGAAGGCCTGTACGAGGAGGATATCGTCAATTACCTGCTTGCAGACGGCATTACCGTTGATTATTTAAATTATGTGAACTATGAAGAAGGTTATTAGCATCCTGTGCGCCCTGACCATCCTGGCGGCAGGCGCCTTCGCCCAGACGCAGCCCCAGCGCGGCGGACACGGCCAGCGGGGCCGCGACAACGGCTGGCGGGAAAGGGTCCGGGCCGAAAAGGTTGCCTTCCTGACCGAGGAAATCGACCTGACCGAAAGCGAGGCCCAGGTTTTCTGGCCCATCTACAACGAAATCCAGAAGGCGCAGCGCGAGTCCTTCGAAGCCGTGAGACAGGCTTACGATGCGATGGCGAAAGGGCTCGAAGAAGGCAAGACCGGCAAAGAAATGGAAAAGTTGGTGAAGGCCTATGTCGACGCCAAGGACAAGAGCGACGGCTTCGAAACCAAGGCCTTCAACAAGCTGATGAAGGCACTGCCGGCCGAAAAGGTCGCCCGTTACTATGTGGCTGAGGAAAAATTCCGCCACCAGCAGATCGGCCGCCTCGGAAACGGCAACTTCCCGAGCTTGCAGATGAGCGAGGAACAGAAGGAGAAGTGGAGGGAGCGCAGCGAACAGATGAAAGAGCGCTTCCGCGACTGGACCGGCCAGAACAAGGACGGCGAGCAGTAACTCAGTCGATGAACTGACCGTCCCGCATCACAAGCGTCCGGTCACACAGCTCCGCGAGCGAGGGATCGTGGGTCACGATGACCACCGTCTGGCCCAGGCGGTCCCGAAGGTCGAAGAACAAACGGTGGATCTCTTCCTTGGTCCGGCTGTCCAGGTTGCCCGACGGTTCGTCGGCGAACAGGATGGCCGGATCGTTTACGAGGGCGCGGGCGATCGCCACCCGCTGCTGCTCGCCGCCGGACAATTCCGACGGCTTATGGGACATCCTTTCCGAAAGGCCCACTTCGCCGAGCAGGCGGCGGGCCTTTTCCCTTGCCTGCGGGGCGGAAGCCCCCCCGATGAGGGCCGGAATCATCACATTCTCCAAGGCATCGAACTCCGGCAGGAGATGATGGGCCTGGAACACGAAGCCGATCCGGCGGTTCCGGAAAGCCGACAGTTCCTTCGATCCCAGATGCAGGACATCCGTCCCGTCCACCAGCAGCGTTCCCGCATCCGGCGTGGACAGGGTTCCCAGGATCTGCAACAAAGTGGACTTCCCGGCTCCGGAAGCGCCCATGATGGCCACCACCTCCGACTTGTCCACCTGAAAATCAACGCCCTTCAGCACCTTCAGCGCGCCGAAACTCTTTTCAATTCCCTTTGCCTCGATAATCATTTCCTACCTGCTTTCGGGAGAGGGATGCGACATTCCTCTCCCCGTTTGTGCAAAATTAAGGAAAAATCACCGAACCATGGTTGTATTCGGAAAAAAAGTGCTATCTTTGCCGTCCGCAAGTCTCGGGTAGGCTTGCATAACGCATTAACAAACAAATAAAAACAGATTCACAATGGCTGTTAAAATCAGACTCCAGCGCCACGGAAAGAAGAATTTCGCATTCTTCCACATTGTCGTGGCCGATTCCCGTTCCCCGCGTGACGGACGTTTCATCGAGCAGCTCGGCTCCTACAATCCGAACACCAACCCTGCCACCATCATTCTCGATGGCGAGAAGGCCCTGAAGTGGCTCAACGTCGGTGCCCAGCCCACGCTGACGGCCCGTCGCATCCTCTCCTACGAGGGTGTCCTCCTCCGCAAGCACCTCCAGGACGGTGTCGCCAAGGGCGCTCTCACCCAGGCTCAGGCCGACGAGAAGTTCGCCGCCTGGAAGGCCCAGCAGGACGAGAAGATCGCCGCCAAGAAGGCCGGCCTGAAGAACGAGGCCATCGCCAAGGCGAAGGAAGCCAAGGCCGCCGAGGCCAAGGTCAACGAGGCCCGCGCCGAAGCGATCGCCAAGAAGAAGGCCGAGGCTGAGGAAGCTGCCCGCAAGGCTGCCGAAGAGGCTGCCGCCGAGGCCGCTGACGCCGCCGAGACCCCTGCCGAATAATGCAGAAAATCGCGCAGGTACTGAAATCCAACGGCCGCGAAGGCGAACTCCTCGTGGGTTTTGTCGGCATAGCGCCGGAGGATATCGACCTTGAGGAACCGGTGTTCATCGAATTCGATGGACTGCCGGTTCCCTTTTATTTTGAATCTTTCACGCCCCGCGGCAATACCCGCGCCCTCGTGCGCCTGACCGGTGTCCGGAACCTGACGGACGCGGAAGAACTCGTCGGCCGCGACGTCTGCGCGGAAGACGACCTTTACGAGGACGAGGAAGAAGACCTCACCGGATGGGCCGTCCTGGATGCCGACGGCACGGAGGTCGGGACCGTCACGGCCCACGAGGACATCCCCGGGAACCCCTGCATCTGGGTGGAAACCGGCCACGGCGAAGTCCTTGTTCCCCTCCGCGAGGAACTTGTCCTGGACTTGGACGAGCAAAAAGAAACCCTCCGGATGACAATTCCAGAGGGGCTTCTGGATTTGTGAATCCAAAAGCCCCAAATCTTAGTCCACGTTACCCCATCCCTAAATCCCTTCCCTCGGGGAAGGGACTTACTTGAGGTCTTCGATTCAATGTAATTAGTGTGCGTAACCGGCAAGCCTCGCAATGAGCGGGGCGATTTCCGTGTTGTCTTTGACGGTGTTGAATTCCTCCGCGCAGGCACCGATGACGTACAGGCCCACCGGCGAACCGGAATGGGAGCCGAAGCTCCACTGGTAGCCGGCGATGCGGTCCACGGAACGGACCATCTCGGCGACCAGCCGGTAGTTCTCCGAATACATGTTGGATTCGCTCAGATTGCGGTCGCCGCCCTTGCCGAAAGTGCGGTCGTAGACCTCCTTGAGCTGCTGTTCCATCCGCTCGCTCACCTCAGCGACACCCCACAGGCCCAGGTTCTCGGCGAAGAAGGCTTTCACGGCGTCCCACGTAGGGGCCTTGAACGGCTTGTCCTCCGGGAAGAAGGCCTCGCGGAATTTCTCCGTGACCGCATCGACGGAAGCGTGCTGGCCGGAAAGCAGGTCCGGGTGCATCTCATAGCGTCCGCTGCCCAGCATGAGACCGCCGGTCTCATGGTCGGCCGTGATGAGGATCAGGGTTTCCTTCGGATAGCGCTTCAGGAAAGCGAGGGCGAGGTCCACGGACTTGGCCAGGTCATTTACTTCCTGGAAGCAGGTAGCGGCGTCATTGGCATGGCCGGCGTAGTCCACCTTGCCTCCCTCGACCATGAAGAAGAAGCCTTTCTTTCCGTAGCGGGATTCCAGGTAGCGGATACCGGCTTCCGTGAAGTCGGACAACTGCGTGTCATCCTCCTTCCGGTCGATGGCATAGGGAAGGGAATCCTCCTCCTTGCCGCTCAGACACACGACGCGCTCCTTGGTAAGGTCAAGTCCCCGGATGGCTTCCGCACCCTTGTACACGGCGATGCCGGCAGAATCGGCCTTCTGCTCGAACAGGGCGGCATCGTGACCGGAACCGCGGTCTGTCAGGAAGGTCGATCCGGCCATGAAGTCCACGGGGGAAGCAATCATCTGGTTGGAAATCTCTTCGTAGCTGCTGCGCTTATCAGTGTGCGCCACGAAACTCGCCGGCGTGGCATGGTTCACGCCCACGCTGGTGGCGACGCCCGTGCCGAAACCGGCCGCATGGGCCCATTCCGTCAGGTTGCTGACCGGATTTCCGTCCGGATCCACGCCCACGACACTGTTGTTGATCTTCACGCCCGATGCCAGCGCGGTGCCGGCGGCAGAGGAGTCGGTGACCAGGGAATTGGCCGAAACGGTCGTGATGAAGTTCAGCACCGGGAACTGGGTGAAATTGACGGTTCCCAGGCCGTTCGCCTCGTTATAGAGGTTGGTGCCGATGACTTCGTTGACGCCCATGCCGTCCCCGATGAAATAGAAAACGTATTTCACCTCCGGCTTGGAGGAACATCCGGCGACGAGCAGGGAAAGGAAAAGGAGCTGGCAAATCCGTTTCATCTGTAAATTCCGTTAAATCAATCCTCCGTTCAGTTCATAATCGGCTTTTACGTCCTCATAGAAGGCGGCTGCGGACGTCTCCATATACGGAGCCAGCCAGAGAACGCCGATACCCAGGGTGAAGATGCACAGGATTCCCCAGCCGATGAAACTCAGGTACAGCCAGAACAGGTCGAACTTGTGTCCCTTCATCATCGCGCGGCTGCGGTCGATGGCGTCGTTCGCCGAGAGCTCCGGATTCTCTTCCAGGATATAGGGAGTCATCGCGTAGGAGAAGGCTTTGACAATGCCCGGGATAATGAACAGGAAGGACCACAGGACGATGAAGATCTGCATCAGGAGCATGCCCCACACCTTGTGCCAATAGTTCCGGAAAGCGACATCGAACATGTTCGAAGTCAGCCGGTTGTCACCGTTCCGGAGCAGCTGGAGGAAAGCGACGTAGAAACCCACCGCAAGCACATTGTACAGGAAGACCTGCAGCAGCGTCCCCAGGGAACTCCAGGAAGTCATCTCGGAATAGAAGGCCATCATTCCGGTAATGTCGCCGGAAGAAGCACTTGACAGGATGTCCTCCATCCCGTTCTGCATCTTGAGGAGCGGAATCTCGGCGGGAAGGACGATGGCGGCGGTGATGAGGAGGAAAACGACCGTCGCGAGGACGGCAGGAGCCCAGTTGCCCCTCAGGGCTGCCAGGGCAGCGTTCTTGTAGTCGGAATTCGTTTTCATATCAGGATCAATAAACTTCTACATAGTGGAACATGAGGTCGTCCAGACAGCAGTAAAGCGGCAGGTCCGGCCGGTTCGACTCCAGGGAGAAATCCATGGCGTCCACATCCCCGAAAGAGGAAAGGTCCACTTCCGTCCATCCTTCCAGGATATGGGTGCCGTCCACCAGTTTCACGGACTTGCTGCCCAGGGCCTTCCCTTTCATAAAGCCCTTGATTGTCAAGGTCAGATGGTCATTCAGCCCGAAAGGGCCGTCAGCCAGGCCGATACCGTATCGGGAGGCCTGGACAACCGCCTGGACATTCTGCACATAGACGCTGAGGGGGGAACAGGTAGAACTCTCGTTCGGGATGGCGAACGTGATGGCGTGCTCCGGCATCAGGGTAGCCAGCGTGTCGTGGAAGACGGCATAGGCGATGGATTCATCCTTGCCGCCCTTGTCGAAAACGGCGAAGCGGGACGGCTTCCGGTCCGGAGCGGCCAGCGTATCCACGCCGATGCACATCGCGAAACCACCGATGAGGGAACTGTCGGCCGCGACCGTGGAGTTGTGGCAGAGCGGCCCCAGGGACAGGTACTTGGTCACGGAGACGGTATCTTTGCCCCCATCGAAGAAAACATCGAGGAAATCGTCCAGATCATAGTAGTAGTCCGGCTCGTAATGGACGATGACGGTCGTCTCATAGTGGCTGCCTCCCGCCATGTTGTCAAGACATCCGCAGGCCAGGAGGGAAAGGGCGCCGAGCAAGGCGCCTCGAATCATCATTTTTCGCATCATAGTACAAAACTACACATTTTTTTGTAAATTTGTTCGATTGATCAACCATTTAAAAACGAACAACATGTCCACAACCCTTATCGTCATCCTGGTCATCGTGGCCGCCCTCGTGATCTGGGGCATCGGCATCCAGAACAAGCTTGTGCAGAGCGACGAACTTTGCAACAACGCCCTCAAGCAGATCAACGTCCAGCAGGTCAGCCGTTACGACGCCCTCCAGGCGCTCGTGAAGCTCACCCGCGAGTATGCCTCCTATGAGAGCGAGACGCTCCAGAAGGTCATCGAGATGCGGCGCATCACCGCCTCCCCCAACCCCACCGTGGAAGACATCGCCGCCAATGAGGCCGCCCTCCAGGCGATGAGCGCGAAACTGATCGCGGTCGCCGAGCAGTATCCCGACCTCAAGGCGAACCAGACCTACCAGCAGACGATGGCCGACATCAAGCAGTACGAAGAGAATGTCCGCCTCGCCCGCATGACCTTCAACGACACCGTGACCAAGTACAACAACCAGGTCCGGATGTTCCCGGCCTCCGTGGTTGCCGGCATCCTCGGCTTCGCCAAGCGCGAGTATCTCGCCGAAGACACCTCCAAGAAGGACTATCCGGTCATTTAAGCGATGAGAAAGCTTCTCCTTACGGTGCTGGCGGTCCTCGCCGGCACATGGTGCGTCCATGCCCAGAGCATCCGGGACGTCGACGTCCGGGTGGAGCTGAATCCGGACGGATCGGGACGGGTCACCCAGGTCTGGGACGTCTCCGTCGTGGACGGGACCGAGTGGTACATCCCCATTGACAACCTCGGAAAGATGTCTGTCTCCGACTTCTCCGTCAGCGAGAACGGGGAGGAGTACATCAACGAGGGGCGCGGCTGGGACGTACACCGTTCCATCGGGGAGAAGGCCGGACGCTGCGGCATAGTCTCGAAGCATGACGGCGTCGAACTGTGCTGGGGACAGGGTTCCTACGGCCCCCACGTCTGGACCGCACAGTTCACCCTGAACGGCCTCGTGCAGTCTTTCACCGATGCCGACGGCTTCAATTTCCAGTTCGTGAACCCCGGTCTCGTGGCACCTCCGCAGCACGTGAAGCTGACCATCGTCAATGCCACGGGCGGCCCGGAATGGACCTATGACAACACACGTGTCTGGGGCTATGGCTCCTACGGCGACATCGACGTTACGGACGGACAGATCGTCTATGAATCCTCCGAACCCTTCTCCTATGAGAGTTCGGTCATCGCCCTCGTCCGCTTCGAGAAGGGGCTCTTCTCCCCCACCGTGAGCCGGGACATGACCTTCGACGAGCTGAAGGAACGCGCCATGGAAGGCAGTTCCTATGGAGAGGACAGCTGGATGGAGAAACTGTTCCTCGCTTTCTTCGCGCTCTTTGCCGGCGGAAGCGTCTTCGCCCTCATCCGTGCCTGGATCCTCACGGCCTTAGGCTACAAGTACAAGAAGTCCATGTACGGAAAGACCAAGATCACGGAATGGTACCGGGAAGCGCCCATGGACGGCAACCTGTTCGCTTCCAGCTTCGTGCTGGACAACGGCTGGCGGTTCCCTTCCGGGCAGAACTCCTCGAAAGGACTGATCGGTGCCTTCTTCCTGCGCTGGATCCTGGACGGCAAGGTCAAGGTCCACACCGATTCCCAGAATGAGAAACGGGTGAACCTGGACTTCTCGATGGAACCCGACATCCAGGACGACGTCGAACTCGCCCTGTTCAACATGGCCCGGGAGGCCAGCGGGGCCAATCTCCTGCTGGAATCCGGCGAATTCGAGAAATGGTCGGAACGCCACTTCAAGAAGATGACGGCCTGGCCCACCCGTGCCAAGGCCCGCGGCCAGGGCTACATGCACGACAAGCACTACTTCGCCCACGGGGTCACGACCAACAATGACGGTGCCCGCGAAGCCTGTCACGTCGTGGAGTTCAAGAACTTCCTCAATGACTTCACCCTGTCCAAGGAACGCGGAGCCGTGGAAGTGGGCCTGTGGAAGGACTACCTCGTGTTCGCCCAGCTGTACGGCATCGCCGACAAAGTAGCGACCCAGTTCCAGAAACTCTTCCCGAAGGAATTCCAGGAGATGGCCCAGACCGTGGGCGTGGATCCGAACGTGATGATGCGGACCATCCGCGTGAACAACAATATGTCCGCCTCCGCGATCAATCGGGCGGTCTCCAAGCAGCAGGCCGGCAGCATACGCGGCACCGGCGGCCACACCTCCTTCGGCGGTGGCGGCGGTTTCTCCGGCGGCGGCTTCGGTGGCGGCAGCCGATAAAATGTGGCGAAATCCCGCCCTACGTGGCGAATGACAAGGTACGGAAGCGAAAGTTTCCGTACCTTTGCTGCGCTTAAAACCTGAACGAAGAATGAAAATACAAGGAAACACCGTGCTGATTACCGGAGGCTGCTCCGGAATCGGCAAGATCATGGGCCGGATCTGCCTGGAGAAAGGAGCGTCCCGCCTCGTCATCTGGGATATCAACGAAAAAGCCATCGAGGCCACCATTCAGGAATTGTCCGCCTTGGGCCCAGTATATGGGCACGTGGCCGACATCTCCTCGCCGGAGTCCATCGACAAGGCCTGTGCCGACACGAAGGAGGCCTGCGGTGACGTGGACATCCTCATCAACTGCGCCGGCATCATCACGAACAACAAGCCGTTCCACGAACAGACGGATGCCGACATCAACCGCACCATCGACATTGACACCAAGGGTGCCATGTATGTTACCTTGCGGTATATCAACGGCATGCGGTCCCGCGGCAAAGGACACATCTGCAATATCACCTCCGCCGCCGGCATGCTGTCCATGCCGAAGATGTCGCTGTACGCGGCCGCCAAGTGGGGCGCCCTCGGCTGGTCCGATTCCGTCCGTATCGAACTGCAGCGGGAGAAAAGCCCGGTCCATGTGACCACGATCGCTCCGTACTTCATCAACACGGGCATGTTCGACGGCATCCACTCTTTCTTCAAGATCCAGGACCAGGAGAGCGTCGCCCGGAAGACCATCCGCGCCATCGAGCGGAACCGCTGGTACAAGGGAATGCCTTTCACCTACCACTTTATCCGCCTGATGCAGGGTATCCTCCCCGTCCGCTGGCTGGATTTCATCTTCGGCGACCTTTGTGGCCTGTACACCGTCATGGACCATTTTACCGGCAGAAAGAAATAATATGGCACTTGAGAACACCACCCCCGAACGGATCGAAGAACTGGTACGCAAGCAGCGGGCCTTCTTTGCCACCGGCACCACGCGTGACATCGACTGGCGCCGTTTTCAGTTGAAGCAGTTCCAGAAGGGTCTTCAGAAATGGGAGAAGCCCCTTGCCGACGCCCTGTGGACCGACCTCCACAAGAGCTATGAAGAAGCCTACATGACCGAAATCGGCCTCGTGTACGGAGAAATCCGGGAGGCGTACAAGAGAGTACGCCGATGGGCGCGTCGCCGCTCCAGGCCTACGCCACCAGCGGTGCTTCCGTCTTCCTCCTATATCGTCCGCGAACCTCTCGGCTGCACGCTCATCGTGTCGCCGTGGAACTATCCGGTACAATTGCTGCTGAACCCGCTCGTGGGGGCTATCGCCGCCGGGTGTACGGCCATTCTGAAGCCGTCTCCCTATGTGCCGAACGTGTCCAAGGTGCTGGAGGATATGATTACCGATACCTTCGAGGAGGACTTTATCGCCGTAGTGCAAGGGAACCGCGTCGTGAACGGAGAACTGTTCAAGCACCGGTATGACCTGGTGTTCCTGACCGGAAGCCCGTCCCTCGGCAAGATCGCGATGGCCGCCCAGGCGCAGTACCTCACGCCGATGGTGCTGGAACTCGGCGGCAAGAGCCCGTGTATCGTGGACAAAGACGCCGACCTGACGATTGCTGCCCGCCGCATCGCCTGGGGCAAGTGCCTCAACAGCGGCCAGACCTGCATCGCCCCGGACTACCTGTTCCTGCACGAGGACATCAAGGACGCCTTTGTAGAAGCATTCAAGCGGGAACTCGCCGGACTCTACCCCGACGGCACGGAGAACTCGGACAAATTCGTCCATATCGTCAAGGAATCGGCTTTCGACCGGCTTGTGGGGTATTTCAAGGACGGGAAGGTCCTCGCCGGCGGCCGGTCCGACCGTGAACGGCTCTGGATCGAACCCACGCTGCTGGACGGCGTCTCGCCCGACGCCCCGGTGATGCAGGAGGAAATCTTCGGCCCCATCTTCCCGATCCTGACCTTCAAGGACCGCAAGGAGGTCGTCGACTTTGTGAGCGGCCGCGAGAAACCGCTGGCATTCTACTATTTCGGCAAGGGATCCGACGGCTGGGACATCATCGGCCGGACCACGTCCGGCGGCGCGTGCATCAATGATACCATCATGCACATCGCCAACCCGAACATCCCGTTCGGCGGCGTGGGCAATTCCGGCATGGGCTCCTATCACTCCGAACGCTCCTTCCTGGCTTTCAGCCACGAGCGCGCCGTCGTGAAGTCGCCCACCTGGATCGACCTCAGGTTCCGCTACATGCCTTACAAGCTCTTCCCGCTGATCAAGAAGATGCTATAGATACCCCTTCGTCACCGATTCCGGGCAATCCTTGACGCCTTCCGGCGGGCCGGCGTAGAGGACGGTGCCGCCGTCCTCGCCGGCGCCGGGGCCCAGTTCGATGAGCCAGTCGGCGGAACGGATGACGTCCAGGTTGTGCTCGATGAGCCAGACGGTGTTGCCGCGGTCCACGAGGGCATCGAACAGGCGGAGGATGTGGCGGATATCCTTCGTATGCAGGCCGTCGGTAGGTTCGTCGATGACGAAGATCTTCCCCTCCACGCCCAGGTAGGAAGCCAGCTTGAGCCGCTGGAGCTCGCCGCCCGAGAGGGTGGAAAGGGCCTGATTCAGATGGAGATACTGCAGGCCCACGTCCCGCAGGGGCTTGAGTTTCTGTTCAATGACGGTTCCCCGGAAGAAAGCCGATGCCAAGCGGACGGAAAGGTCCATCACCTCCGCGATGTTCAGTTCGTGGACAGATTCCTTTACCCCTTCGGGTGTCACCTCCGGCAGAGGTCCCTTCAGGGTATAGGCCAATGCCTCCGGCGCATAGCGCAGGCCGCCGCAGGCTTCGCAGGTGGTCTCGATGGCATCCATGAAAGCCATCTCCGACACGATGACGCCCTTGCCGCCGCACACGGGACAAGCCCCCTTGCCATTGAAGGTGAAGTATTCTTCCTTGATCTTGTACGCCTTTGCAAAGGCTTTCCGGATATCGCCCGCGACCTCCATATAGGTTGCCGGGGTGGACCTCAGGCTCACGCCGATGCTCTTCTGGCTGATGTAAACCACCTTCTCCGGGTCCGGATACGCCTGCCGGAAGCACTCCATCAGGGAACTCTTTCCGGATCCCGCCACGCCGGCGACAACGCCGCACACTCCCAGGGGAATGTCGATGGAAATGCCCTTCAGATTGTGCAGGGTGGCATTTTCCAGACGGAAGGAACCCGCTCCGGGACGCGGCGATTCCTTGAACGGAACAGGTTCGCCGATCATGGAGCCGGTGGCCGTTCCGCTTCGCAGCAGTTCGTCGTAAGAGCCCTCGAACACAATCCGGCCCCCGTCGATGCCGGGACCGGGGCCCATGTCCACGATATGGTCCGCGATGCGGATCATCTCCGGATGGTGTTCTACCAGGAGGACCGTGTTGCCCGCGTCGCGTAACCGCCTGACCGACCGCTTCATCCGTTCGATGTCGCGGTTGTGCAGGCCCACGCTGGGCTCATCCAGGATATAGAGGACGTCCGACAGGGACGAGTTGATGTATTTCGCAATCTTGCACCGCTGGGCTTCACCGCCGGAGAGGGTCCCGACGGGACGGTCCAGGCTCAGATAGCCCAGTCCGATCTCCTCCAGGGCCGTCAGGCGCGCCCCGATCGCCGCTTTCATATCTACCGCCAACGGGTCGGACAAACCTTTGATCCAGGCATTGAGCCGGGAAATGGGCATGGCGCAAACCTCGGCGATGTTCTTTCCTTCAATCTTGCAGGTAAGCACCTTCGGATTCAGGCGTGTACCGCCGCAATCGGGGCAGGTGCCCATCGTCAGCATCGGATTCAAGACAGCCGCATGCAGGAGGCCTTCCTCCGAATTGATGATACTCCGGTACATCCGCGGGATAAGTCCTTCATATTTCGCCGTTTTAGGCCAATTGGAAGGCGGGTTCTTCAACTTGATCTGGGGGCTGTTCAGGAACAGGTCCAGTTCCTCCGGCGAGTAGTCCTTGATCTTCTTGTCCAGGTCGAAAAGGCCGCTGTGGGCATAGCGGATCCAGCGCCAGCCGCCCTTGCCGAAGGCGATGTAGTGGATGGTGTCCTCGTCGTTCAGGCTCTTGTCAAAATCCACCAGCTTGTGGATGTCCAGTTCCCGGATCTCGCCGAGGCCGGAGCAGCGGGGGCAGCTGCCCTGCGGATGGTTGAAACTGAAGGAGTCGGAATACCCCACGAACGGCTTTCCCACACGGGAGAACAGCAGCCGCATCAGGGCATAGATGTCGGTATAGGTGCCCACCGTGGACCGGGAATTCTGCGCAGGCTTTTTCTGGTCGATGACCACGGCGATGGGAAGGCCTTCGATGGAGTCCACGTGCGGCCGCCCGTACTTGGGCAGGTACTGCTGAACGAAGGTCGGAAAAGTGTCGTTAAGTTCCCGCCGGGACTTCGCCGCGATGGTGTCCAGTACCAGCGAACTCTTCCCGGAGCCGGAAACGCCGGTGAAGACGGTGATCTTGTATTTCGGGATGTCCAGGGAAACGTCCTTGAGATTGTTCTCCCGCGCGCCCCGGATGCGGATGGTGTCGGTGATCATTGTTTCTTCCTCCTGTCATGGAATTCCGCGACGGCGGTGAAGAACGCGTCGCTCGAGGAATTCAGGGCCGTTTCCACGGAATCCTGGACCACGCCGATGATGAAGCCCACGGCCACCGCCTGCATCGCGATGTCATTGCCGATGCCGAAGAACGAGCAGGCCATCGGCACCAGCAGGAGAGAACCGCCCGCCACGCCGGAAGCGCCGCAGGCACCGAGGGTCGCGACGATGGAGAGGAACAGGGCAGAGGCAAAACTCACCTCGATGCCCACCGTGTGGGCCACGGCGAGCGCCAGGACCGTAATGGTCACTGCCGCGCCGTTCATGTTGATGGTGGAGCCCAGCGGGATGCTCACAGAGTAGAACTCCTCATCCAGTCCGAGTCGCTTGCACAGGTCCATGTTGATGGGAATATTCGCTGCGGATGAGCGGGTGAAAAAGGCATTCAGACCGCTCTCTTTCAAGCACTTCCAATAAAGCGGATACGGATTCTCGCGGATATGCAGCCAGGCGATGAACGGATTCACGATGAACGCCGTGCAGCACATGCAACCCACCAGCAGGAGGATCAGTTTGCCATACTGGACGAAGATTTCCAGTCCGCTTTCCGAGACGGAAGAGAACACGAGACCCAGGATACCGAACGGTGCGAACTGGATGACCCAGCGTACGATCCGGGAAACGGCATCGGCCAGGTCACCCACAACGTGGATCGTCCTTTCGGAAGCCATCAGCTTCAGGGCGAAGCCCAGGATGATGGCCCAGAACAGGATGCCGATGTAATTGGCCGTCGCAAGGGCCTGGACGGGATTCATCACCATGTTGGTGAGCAGCGTCATAAACACATCGGCCAAACCTCCGGGCGCCGCGGTCTCACCCTCCGTCCCCTGCAGCGTAATCGTGACCGGGAACAGGAAACTCGCCAGCACCGCGAAAACCGCGGCACACAGCGTGGAAACCAAATACAGGATAATAACCGTCCGGAACCGGCCCCCCAGCCCGCCCTTCGCCTTGGCGATGGCCGATGTCACCAGCAGGGCCACCAGAATCGGTGCAATGGCCTTGAGGGCGCTGACGAATACCTGGCCCAGAATGCCGATCGCGGTCCATCCGGGGCACACCAGCCCCAGCACGGCGCCGATTACGAGGCCGATGAGGATCCTCACCACGAGGCTCATCCCGGTCCACTTCTTCAGGAGAATTGATACCTTGCTCATAGGATAACAAATGTAGCAAAAACGGGGAAGAAATTCAAGGACAAAATCGTATCTTTGTGAAAACACTGATCCCTTATGAAACGTTTCCTTCTGATGCTGGTGCTGGGCGCGGCGTGCGTGACGGCTTCGGCGCAAGTGTCCATCCGCGTACAGTCCGAAAAACCGGCAGGGACGGTCGATCCGATGCTATACGGGCAACTGTTCGAGCACATCTACTTCTCGGCGAACAACGGTGTGTGGCAGGAACTGATCTATGAACGGTCGTTCGAACCGGAGCATTATCCGGGCATCCCGCCGCGGGACGGCTATTTTGACGGATGGTTCATGGATGACGAGGCTGTCCTGCATTCCCCGACCCGGTACGAGCAGCCGTTACCCATCGTCCCGCTGGATACGGACGATTACGAAATTACGGCCGATGTGAACTGGCGGGCCTACCGGCTTGCGCGCCGGGCGTGGAGCGGCGGCCTGCTGGACATCCGCTTCGCCTTCCGGAACCAGGCCGACGGGGAACCCTACTACTTCCGCGTCCACAACCCGTATTATGAAGCCCGGACCCCGAATCCGGAGCAGACGGAATCGAACTTCTCCATCGCGACGATGACGGAGAAAGAGAGGGAACTATTCGGCCAGGTCCGCAAGGTCAAAACCCTGGAACCGCTGGTGCAGAAGATGGCGGATACCCGGCAGGTCAACGAGGACCGCGTGTGGCACAAGCTCCGCATCCGGTGCAAGGGAAAGACGGCGCAGATATTTTGGGACAATAAAAAGATATTGACATACGACAATCTCGATGCAACCGGCCGAAATGACATCGTCCTTTGGGTCAATTACACCGAGGCCCTGTACCGGAACCTCCGCATCACCTCGCTGAACCGCAAGAAGGTGTATTTCGAAGGAACGCCGGAGAAGGTGAGGATTCCCGACGTGGCGCCGCAGTGGAATGCCTTCGGTCAGGGTCGGTACCGCCTGGTAAAGGGCGATGCCGTCAATATGGACTATGCGCAGGAAATCACGGCAGGGCCTTCCCCGGCCGGCGTCTCCCAGGGACCGCAGAACGTCATCCCCGGCGAGACCTTCGTCGGCTCAGTATACGCCAAGGGTGAAGCCAAGCTCTCCGTCGCGCTGGTCCGGGACGGTCGCATCCTGCTGGAACAGGCGCTCGGCGTCCCGGGTCCGGAATGGAAAAAACTCGATATTTCCCTGCCCGCCGGTGAACTGTCCGGCGATGCCGACTTCGCCATCCTGGCCCGGGAAGGAACCGTCCTGGTGGACCAGGCCACTTTGTCCACGGCCACCGGACAGGCCCTCGGCGGCTTCCGGCCGGACATCCTGCAGGCCGTGAAAGACCTGCATCCGACCTGCCTCCGCTGGCCGGGCGGCGGCTATGTCGCCCAATATCACTGGAAATGGGGCATCGGCCCTCAGGAAAAGCGCCATCGCTGGCCGCACTGGATGTGGATGGACTATGACCAGAACTGCTTCGGCACGGATGAATTCATCCGGTTCTGCCGTGAGGTGGGAGCGGAACCGGTCATCGTCGTTCCCGTAGGCTTCGACCGGCCCGAGGAAGAGCATCCGCAGTTCCTGCAGGACGCCCTGGACTGGCTCGCCTACTGCAACGAGCCCGCTACCGGGCGCTGGGGCTCCGTGCGCGCCGCGAACGGCCATCCGGAGCCCTACGGCGTAAAATACTGGGAGATTGACAATGAGATGTGGGAAATGGGCATCGACAAGTACGAAGCCTGCGTCCGGGAGTTCTCTGACGCGATGCGGAAGGCCGATCCGTCCATCAAGGTCATCGCCTGCGGCGGTTTCCGGGAGGACGAGGATTTCCTGAAACGGTCGGCCCAGTACTTCGACTACCTGAGCCTCCACCACTACGAGCAGGTAAACGGCTATGCGACAGGGCCCAAGCATTTGGGTGAGATGTTCGACAACTATGCAAAGACGATCGCCGGCTGCCCGAACCCGAACGTGAAACTGTTCATCTCCGAGTGGAACCTGAACAGCACGGACTGGAGAACCGGTCTCTTTGCCGGCGGTTTCCTGAACACCTGCGAGCAGCGTGACGTCGTGGCGATGGGCGCCGCGGCCCTGTTCATCCGCCGGACCGACGCACCGGACTGGAACAACGCGTTCATCAATTTCGACTACAAGGGCCTGTTCGTCGCGCCCAACTATCTGGTCACCGAACTCTGGTATAATCACTTCTCTCCCTATCTGGTTGCCCAGGAGGGAGACACCGGCGAACTGAGCATCGTAACCACCCGGTCCGAAGACGGTAGCGACGTCATCGTGAAGGTCGTGAATCCTACGGACAAGGCGTGCCAATTGACGATTTCGGGCGACTGGACAGGTCTCTCGGACGCCGTGTACGAGTACTATGCCCCCGGCTCGCTGGACGCCGCCAACAAAATGAATCACAAACACGCCATCCAACTCCATCACGCCTCGCCCGAGACCTTCGGCAACGCCGTGTTCCTGAACATACCAGCCCTCTCCGCCGGCGTCCTGACCCTGACGAAACAGCACTGACCATGAAAAGAATCGCTGCCCTGCTTGCCGGCATCCTGCTGCTTGCGGGATGTACCCCCAAGGAAGTCCGGATTCCCACCGAAGATGGCGTCCTGGTTCTGCAACCCCTGCTGGACAATGCCCTCCGAATCCGGCTGGAACCTGCTGATTACAAGCCGCTCCCCGAACTGGTGTACACGGAGGACGCACCTGTGCCCAAGTTCTCCGTCACTCGCAAGGACGGAGTCGTGGAAGTGCGGACGGAAAAGATGTCAGCCCGGTACGAGAACGGAAAGCTTTCCTTCTTCGATGCTGATGGCAAAATGCTTCTTCAGGAGGACGGGCACAGATTGGAGAAAACAACCGTTCAAGGCGAGCCTGCCTATGCAGCTACCCAGCGTTTCCTGTCCCCGGAAGACGAGTTTCTTTTCGGGACAGGCCAGTTCCAAGACGGATTCCTGGACATCCGGGGTGTCACACGCCGCCTCACGCAGGTGAATACACAGATCGCCCTGCCGTTCATCCTGTCCAGCCAGGGTTACGCCCTGCTTTGGAACAATTACGGCCTTACGGACTTCAATCCGGCGGATCATTCCCTTCCGCTGGTTGCGGATGACCAGGACGGCCGCACCGAAACGGTCAATGCCACCGGAACTTCCGGCAACCGGCAGGAACGGCGGATGTACAAGGAGTTCCACGGCTGCATCGACCTTCCCGAAGACGGGACGTACGCCCTGCTGCTGGATGTCGGTCAGAAAATGGCGCGGCGGCACTATCTCGCCATCGATGGCACGCCCCTGGTGGATGTTACAAACACCTGGCTGCCTCCCACGACATCGGCCCTGGGAACCTTCCAAGCCGGAACGCACGACATCACGGTGGAGGGCGTGCATGGCGATGCCCCTGTCCTTTATTGGCGGAAGGTGGACAGTTCCACCACCTTCTCTTCTCCCGTTGCCGCCGCATTGGACTACACGGTCTTCGCCGGAAGGGCCGATGAGGCCATCGGCGCGTACCGTACCCTGACGGGGCCCGTTCCCGAGATGCCCGACTGGATGTTCGGCTACATCCATTGCCGCGAACGGTATCATTCGCAGGCAGAAATCCTCGAGAATGCGCGCGAGTTCAAGGACCGCGGCCTCCCGCTGGATGTCATCGTCCAGGACTGGCAGTGGTGGGGGCCCACCGGCTGGAACTCGATGGAGTTCGACCGGGAGAACTATCCTGATCCCAAGGCCCTTACGGACGCCTTGCACGCGATGGACACCCGGTTCATGATTTCCGTCTGGTCCAAAGTGGACAAGGCTTCAGCCCTGGGAAAGCGGCTGGAAGAGAACGGCTGTTACATCGAGGGGACGGACTGGATCGACTTCTTCGATCCGGATGCCGCAGCCTTCTATGCCCGGAATTTCCGGGATAGCCTGGCCGTTCCGTACGGAATCGACGCCTGGTGGTTCGATGCCACGGAGCCGGAGAACGACGACCTTGCCGGACGGCGCGTCGGCAAGGAGCAGGTTCCCGGGGAGTGGTTCCGCAACGTATATCCCCTGATGGTCAACCGGACGATGCATGAAACGCTGAGCACGGTGATGCAGCCCGTCATCCTGACCCGGAGCGCCTTCCCGGGAGCACAGCGCTACGGTGTCGTCACCTGGTCCGGCGACGTGGGGAACGACTTCGGCACGCTCCGGCGGCAGATTGCCGGCGGGCTGGGCCAGATGGCCTCCGGCCTGCCCTGGTGGACCTTCGACGCCGGCGGTTTCTTCCGTCCGGGCGACCAATATACCTCGGCCGGATACCAGGAAAGGCTGGTCCGATGGATCCAGGCGGCCACTTTCCTGCCTTTCATGCGTGTCCACGGCTACATGAGCAATACCGAGCCCTGGCATTACGCGCCGGAGACGCAGGAAATCATCGCCAAATACCTGGATCTGAGGAAACAATTGCAGCCTTACATCCTGGAATGCGCCGCCCGCGTTTCAAAAGAGGGCTATACCCTGATGCGTCCGCTGGTCTTCGACTTCCCGGATGACCCGGAAGCCCTGCGGCAGGACGATGAATTCCTGTTCGGACCGGACTATCTCGTGCATCCCGTCACCGCTCCCGGCGTCACTTCGTGGCGCACCTACCTTCCCGCCACCGAAGACGGCTGGAAGGATTTCTGGACCGGTCAGCAGTATGAAGGAGGCCAGTATGTGGAAACGGACGTGGACCTGGGAACGATTCCCGTCTTCGTCCGTCAATAGACCGGGAAGGTGAAATAGGTATCCGGGAAGGGCTCGTCCTTCAGGGTAAAGTGCCACCACTCGGAGCTGAGCGGCTTGAAGCCGTGGCGGAGCATCGCCTCGCGGAGGATCATGCGGTTCCGAAACTGCTGTTCCGTGAGGCCGCGGCGCCTGGCACCCGCCTTGGCATCATAGACACCGGTCTCGGGGTTGCCGCAAAAATCCGGATGGCTTTCCGGGCCGAACCAGTCGAAGGAGCCGCCCATGTCCACTTCCTTTTCCGTATTCATGTCGAACAGGGTAAGGTCCACGGTAGAGCCTCTCGTGTGTCCGCTTTTCTCCATGATATATTCCTGCTTGAACAGTACTTGCTTGCGCAGATCGGGATAGAAGTACTGTTTCATCCGGGTGTCCTTCACATCAGCCGCCCAGCGGACGAAGTGGTCCACGGCCTCCTGCGGACGGTAGGCATCATAGATCTTGAGCCGGTAACCCAGGCGCATCACGTCGTCGCTCACGGCGCGCAGGCTGTCCGCAGCGGCACGGGTAAGCAGGGCCGTCGGGGCCAGGTAGCCATCGATCCGGTCGCCCACGAAATTATACGTTCCGTAATAACGGATCTCCAGGATGGCGTCGGGAACCGCCTCGGCCAGCAGCACGAAATGCTCCCGGCCTTGCTGGCCGGAAGCCGCCGTCAGGCGCCGGAATTCCTCCTGCGCGGCAGCCATGTCGGCCCGGAAGCGGGGGCTGGTCTGCAGGCGGGAATAGCCGATACTGGCCGCTGCCCGGGTCGCATCCACATCGCTCTGCCAGTGGGCTCCGGCGATGACGCGGCTCTCGCCGTACATCCACGCGCGGGCGAACAGCGTATCCGCCGCGGCGGGATTGATTTCCGCAAGAAGAAGGGCTGTCGTCCATCCGCGCATCGTATGGCCTGAGGGATAGCTGCCCTCCCCGCGCAATCCTTCCTCCTCGCCGGTCAGCATAGGCTCGTTGAACACCTCGAAGGGGCGCCTCCGATGGTAATAGGCCTTCGGAGCGACCCGCATCTGGTCGGTCGTGGCGAGGCTGTTGGTCATCAATGCCCAGATGGCCGGCGTCCCCTCCCGGGAAACCACCAGGCCGAACGGAACACTGAATTCTCCCAGCAGCGCCTCATAGGACCAGACCGCATCCCGGCAGGCGATATCCGCCCGGACGGAATCCCGGCGCTGGGTCTTTCCCCAGAGATAGCGCATGATGTCGTAGGTGAAGCCCTGCGACAGGGAGTCCGGCGGTGCCGGCAGACAGTGGATGAGGTCGGGAAGTTCTTCCGTGGAGAAATAGACCCGCTGGGCATTTCCCGGAATCGTTCCGGAAAGCAGGCACAGCGCAGTAGCGACACAGGCTAATCCTTTATTTCTCATTTTGTTGCGGTTATCTTACGGTCATTCTGCCGGGGGCACGTCTTCCCCGTCATAGCCATTCAGTTTATATGCTTTGATCAACCGGGAAATCTCCGGATCCAGGTTGCCGCGGTGGACGTAGGACGGTTCCTGGCGGCAAGCCGCGAGATAACGGGACACGGCTTCCTCCTCGTCGCCCTGACGGGCATAGAGGATGGCCATCAGGTAGTTCACCGAGGCGGTGGGCTTCAGGCCGGACAGGATGGACATCGCGCTCTGGTTGCGGTCCAGGCCCATATAGGCGATGGCCGTGTTGTAGTCGTTGTACGGCCGGAGTAAGGCCAGCGCCGCATCGTAATCCATATTCACGAGCGCCCGGACGCCACGCATGTAAGTGGAGTCAAGAACGGTTGTGTGGATGGTGTCCTTGACCATATCCTTCCGATGCAGGTGGAAATCGAAAGCCACGGTGCGGAGCCTCGGATACAGATGGTCCCGGAGATAGGGATAGAAACGTTCACGGCCCAGCAGGGCGTCGCGGCCGTCCAGGTCAGGGACGCGGGCCAGCAGCTCGTACCGGGATTTGTCCCCTTCGGTCAGATAATCATCCTCGTCCACCAGCACGTCCAGGCGGTCCCAGTTCTCACCCTTGTAGCGGCTCACGAACGGAATGCGGACGTGCACCGGACGGATCCGGCGGCCGGCCTCGTCATACAGGAAGCCGTTGCGGCGGTCCAGGGAATCCTGCAGGACCTTGATCTGTTCGTCCAGGTAGCGGGAAATGGACTCGCTACGGGAACGGGAGAGCTTCCAGTTGAGGCTTTCCCGGCCGTCCGGCGAAGCCGAAGCCGTGACGATAATGGAGTCCAGCAGATAGGTATCGTTCTCCAGCAGGGACGACAGCGTCCGGCGGATCCGCCCCAGTTCCCGGCGGTTGTTCCCCAGGTCCAGGTCGATGTTGCTCTTGCCCACCCGGAAGTCGATCCGGCTGGTGGTGGACGCGTCCGCGTGACGCTCGATCACCTTTTCCACGTAATGCTCCGTCCGGTCGGCCAGGCCGGAAACCGAGCTGATGTAGAACGTGAGCGGGGAACTCTCGGGGATTCCATACAGTTTCCTGTCCGACTCGTAGATGTCACCCGACAGGACGATGTCCACCTTCCGCAGGCGCGGCCGGGTGGCAATGGTCTGGACGTAGTTATAGATGAAATCGCCGTTCTTTCCCACCATCACGGTATCCAGGCGGATGCCTTCGGTGACGATCGGGACCCGCACGTACTTCCGGTACATCTCGTCCATCCGGCGCTTGCGGCGTTCGTTCAGGTTCCGCGCAATCTTGTTCGTGTAGTGCTCGATGGCCTCCTGCTCGGACACGCCGTACATCGTATAGAACTGCTCATCCGTCACATAGGTACTGTCCGTCTTGAAAGCGTAGAGCTGCGGGATGTTGCGGCGCAGGAAGATTTCCAGCGCCCGCACATTGATGAACCGGGTGGTATCCGAGATGATGCGGGAAACGAAACGCTCATACTGCTGATAACCACGCAACTGGGCCTTCCGGTAGGCGTTGCCGGTAATGATGACCGGCTCCAGGCGTTCCACGTCGCCCAGCATGTACATGTCGGGATAGAAACGGAGCTGCCACTTGCTGTCCTGCATGGCGCCGGGGACGATGATCTGGAACGCGAGGTCCACCTTGCCGTGCCGCTCCGCGATGTTGCGGAAGCGGGCGGTCACCTTGGCAGCGTCCAGGGTCTCGGTGGCGACCATGTCGCCCGTCTCCTCGTCCCGGATGGCTTTCATGAGCATCAGTTCACGGCCATCGTCATCCTTGATCCGAAGCGTATCCCGAAGGGTTTTCGCCTCTTTCACTTCCGGGATGTACACGTCCTTCCCCAGGGCGAGGGTAGCCGCGGGGTCACCGCTTTTGATGGCGGCCAGTTTCCGCTGCGAACTGCAGGAAAACGCGAGGGCGAGGACGAAAAGGAGCCCTGCTATGAGTACGATCTTGGTCTTCATCTAGAAAATGTAAACGAGGCTGAGGGAAATCTGGTCCGGGTAGACGAACGTCTTCCGGCCTTCCGCCCGGACGAACAGTTTTTCCGGACTGCTGTAGAAGCCGTATTCCTGGAACACCCCGGCCCAGCCGCCGATGCCGGCTTCCAGGTTGAAGTGCTTGGACAGCATGAACGTGTAGCCGGCGGCAAGTGCCCCGCCGAATCCGTTCTTCCCCTCCTTGAGGGCGGCGCGCCAAAGGCCGGTGTTGGAGAAGGAGCGCATGTACTGCGCCTTGGCGGAGATCCAGAAGCCGGAGTTCACATACCAGGGCCAATAGCGGACGCCCAGATAGGCCGCCTGCTGCTGGTTCCGGACGATGGCGTCGGGATCGTGTGTCTGGAATTCCCATGGATTGTAGCGTCCGCCGACCATCAGCGAGAAGTGCTGCGACACGGACATCCCCACTTCGGCGTTGACAGTCCCGAGGGCGGCCCAGTCCAGGAAATTGGTCTGGACCGACCATTTCTGGGCGGCGCAGGTCAAGGGGAGGAGCAGCCCCAGGAGACCGGTAATCAATAACTTTCTCATCGCAGGCCCTCCCTATTCGCCGCTTTCCTCTTCGCCCGGAAGCCGGACGGTACCGTCGATGAAATCGACCGTCCAGATCTTGGAATAGCCCTTTCCGTCACTGGCGATCAGGTAGATGTATCCGTCGGCATACGGGTCGGGACAGGTCACCCACACGGTCCCCTCCGTGTCGGAGGTCCGTTCGATACGGGTCTTGTACCGGCCGTCCGTCCCGGCAGTTACGAGCGTGGTTTCCGTAAGGGTGCCCGTGAGCGTGTACAGGATCGGGATCGTTTCTCCCGCCCCGATGGTCTGCTCCTCTCCTTCAAGACTCAGGGTAAGTTCCACATCGAAGACAAGCTTGCCCGTCCGCGGCAGTTCCAGGGTCGTTCCGTCCGCAAGGGTCAGGACAACCTTGTCCTCATAGGTGGTTACATCGATGCCGGTGAACACTTCCACGGCGTCCTCACCCTTGGCGTTGCCGAATTCGGTCCAGGTTTCGCCGTCGTCCATCGACACGAACCAGAGGCCTTCCTCAATCTTCACCTGCGGCGTGACTCCGTCCACACCGACGGCCTTGAAACGCTCCCCGTCCGGGGAAAGGATCCATTCCCCGTCCAGCGTCCAGTACCAGAGGCCGTCTTCCCCGTCCTGCTGCAGGCCGATGACTGGCGGCACGGCATCCTGGCCGTCCACACCGTCCACGCCGCTATACAGCTTCAGAAGCGAGCCGTCATTGAAGACCAGCGTGAAGCCGCCCCGGCCGTCCTCGTCCGTAAATTCCTTCACGTCAACCACATAGCCACCAGCTACCAGCTGGTCGACGACCGTCTTGAGGGTCTGGAGGGATTCATTCATGTCGGCCACCTGCTTGTGCAGCTGGTCGATTTCATTCTGCATCGTGACCAGTTCGTCCCGGACGAACTTTCCGCAGCCGCAGGCAAGGAGCGCGGCCGCAGCCAGACATACGATATATCTTTTCATCTTCATTTTCTTGGAAAGGGTGATTATAAGGTGGAAGTCTGCCGGACTGTGAGGTACGCGCAGGGGAATCCCGGATTGTCTTCCGGCTGCAGGATGATCTTTTCCTCGCGGGGGGTGAGGTCAAAGTAAGGTTCGACGGACAGGAAGATAGACCGGCCATCTTCGGCCTTGTGGACATGCAACCAGTCGGCGCTTTCCTCCTCCACGACGGCCTGGTAGGTGAAATTCGCGACAATCGCGACCGTCAGCGCGCCGCCATCGGCCTTGAATTCAAAGACATCTCCGTCCGGAAGGTCCACCACCCGTTGCGAGAAGGTGACCATCTGGACGGCGGAATAACCGTCCGCAAAGGCGTTCAGGAGAATGTAGCCGTCGGAATACTCCTCCGGCGCCGTCACCCAGACCCGATTGTGCTGGCGATCGATTTCGGAGAAATAGGTCCCGTCGGTCCCGGTCGTCACGAAGGCTGAGGATGCGGCGGACCCGGTGACCGAATAAGGGATGGCCAGCCGTTCTCCGGGAGCAATCTGCCGTTCGAGGACGGGTGGGCCGAAAGTCAGATAGACCGGGACATATTTCGGAAGCTCCAGGACCGTCCCGTCGAAGAGGGTCAGTAGGACCTTTTCCGGATCCGAGACAGGATCGACGGCCTTGAAGACCGTGAAGCCGTCCATGTCCTCACAACTGGCAAGCACGTCGAACGTGTCGCCCCCGTCCAGGGAAATCCACCAGGAGCCGTCTTCCACCTTGAGCTGCGGGGCAAAACCGTCTTTCCCGTCCGCAGCCGCGGCCGGGACCGGATTCCCATCTGCGTCCAGCAGCCATTCCCCGTCTACCGTCCAGCAATAACGGCCATTCTCATCCTGGCGGACGCCGAGCGGAAGGACACGACCGTCCACTCCGTCCTTTCCAAAGGAAATCCGGACGAGTTTTCCGTCCTTGAAAGAGAGGTCGTACCCCGAGGCATCCACGGGAGACATCCCGATGACGGTATGGCTGTCATCCAGTTCAGAGACAATGGATTGGAGACTGGTGAGGTTCCGGTTCACGGAGGAGACGAGTTCCTTCAGGGCGTCGAGCTTGGCGCGGGTCTCGTCCAAATCCTGCCGGACCGGGTCCGTACAGGCGGCCAGGACGGCCAGGAAAAACGGCAGGACGGCCAAGGCCCTGCCCCAGTGTCTTCTTCTCATACACATACTGTTTTGGACAAAGATATGAAAATTCTTTGTAAATTTGCCGGAACGAATGCTTATATTCGCAGATTGGAAAACTAAAGAAAGAAGAATCAATACGATGAAACGTACCGTCTTTTATCTCCTGGCCGCCGCCTGCATCCTGACAGGCTGCCACCGCATGCAGAAGTTCACGATCAACGGCGATCTCGCCGCTGCCAGACTTCCCGAAGACACCCAAACCATCCAGCTGGTTTCCGAAGGACTGGTCCAGCCCCTGACCGCCACCGTTACGGACGGCGCCTTCTCCTTCCAGGGAGAGGTCGAGAATCCCGTCCTTGCCAAGTTCATCTCCTCCACTGGGAAACAGCAGTTCTACCCTTCCGTCATCCTCGAAAAGGGAACCATCACTTTCGAAGACGGCCGGCCCGTCGGCACCCCGCTCAATGACGCGAACAAGGCCTTCATCCAGCAGTTGAAGGACATCCGGACAGCCCATTCCGGCGATAAGGAGGGATACCACAAAGCCGCGGAAGAAGCCTTTTTTGCCTTCGTTTCGCAGCACAAGAAAGATCCCTGCGCCGTCTTCGCCATCCTCCTGGCCGACCAGCGTCTCGCCCCGGAATCCATCCTGAAGCTCATCGCCACCGCCTCCCCGGAAAATCAAAATTTCGGCGAGGTCCGTTCCCTGGCGAACCGCATGAAGAGGAAGACACAGAATTAACGCCTCCCCGGCTGCGTTCCGGCTTGAAAAAGGCTTAATAGCTGCCATTAATCCGCCTGTCCTACCGTTTTTTAAGCGAATATGAAGGAGAGGCGGTTATTTTTGTGCCTCCCGGATTAAGCCGGCTTGAAAAAACCTTGAAACCGCCGGTTGCAGAAAAGTCGCCCCCGGGATATGATTTTCCGGCGGTATTTCTTATATTTGTGATTCATAAGAGAAAAACGGATG
>JAEEGI010005014.1_pt1 | contig 30664 bp, 21 predicted proteins | sample 8958751 | NCBI WGS metagenome assembly JAEEGI01 (sample SAMN16246545, study PRJNA631951) | gut metagenome | biome: gut microbiome; feature: rumen; material: KS-attached | host: Bos | place: Iran: Karaj | collected 2018-10 | reverse complement strand
GTTCTCGATTATCGCGGTGGTTGCGGGAATCGTCTGGTTGGTGCTCAAAACCCGCTCCGCGAAAGCCCAAGGCACCTCATCCGGCGCGAAACCCTCAAAGAACCGCAAATAATAAACGAAAAGGGTCTTCCGCAAAATCTGTCTGAAGGCCCCTTATATGATTCGCGGCGCCGCTTGCCCGTTCACGATCGGCAAGCGGCGCCGCCCTATTTTTAGGAAAAATTAAATCAACTACAAGCCTTGCCTGTCAAAACGCCAAGGCACGTTTTTCAAAAAAACTACGGGGCAATTAAACCTCCCCCTCCAGGCTGAACATCAAGGTCTCGCCGCGGGTCATTTTCACAACGATCTCGCTGACGTTTTCGCCGTAAAAGCGTTTCTCGTACACCTCGAACGGGCTGCAAGCTTTTTTGAGGTGTATCGTTTTTAAGCCGGTGGTGGCGGCGTGGATCGTCAGAAAGCGTTCGTTGGCGAAAACAAAGTCGCCGTCGTCCTCAAAGACGTGGCAGCCGGCGAGGCGGCCGACGGCGCGGTAGAAGTCCGCCGTGAGCCATTTCGCCGCGGTGAAGACGGTGGTGTGACCGTTTTCACGCCCAATGCTGACGGCAGGCAGCTTTTCCTTGCAGAGAGTCGCCGCGGTCTCGAATGCCGGGTCGTCGCACACGAAAAGCGGGTAGACCACGGAAGTCTGGGTGCCGAGGTACATGGCGCAGCCGTCCTGGACCTGCTTCGTTATCTGGCCGTAGACGGTGCCCGGGTCGCAGTCGGTCGCGAGCGGGCCGTCAGGGGCGATCTTGAATTTCGCGTATGAAGGGCTGTCGATACGGCGCACCTTCATGCCGGTCAGGTCCTCAACGTACTTTTCCGAAAGCTGCGGCGTGCCGTCAGGGTCGATAAAGCCCTGCGCGTAGATAAAAAGAGCCGTTTTGCCGTCGCGGCGCACCTTTGCCTTTATGTCGCGCCGCTCCTTTTCCGTGAGGCTGAAGCAGTTCACAAACACATAGAGCTTGTACTCGGGAAGGTCGTCCCGGGCGATGTCGTTGTGGTAGTAAAAGTCGGCGGGAATGCCGACGAGCGGTATATCGAGGCAGCGGTTCAGCTCGATCATCTGGAACAGAGTCGGCGCCGAAACGACGTGAACGGACTCCTCGTCGTAGAAGAAAGCGACTTCGTTGTGCTTCGTGCGGTCGCCGTCGTAGAAGGCGCGCGCGATTTCCTGCTGGCGCTTGATAAGTTCAAAAATCCGCGGGTGCTTGAAGCGGCCGCGCTCGTACTGGTCGAACCACCAGGCGTGGATGTCCTGGCAGATGTCGCGTCCAAAATCGCGCTTCATGGTGGCGAGACTGTCCTCGATGTCGTACTGTTCCATATAGTCGCGCGCCCCTGCCCTGTCGCCCTCGCAAACGGTCCTTGTGTCGTCCTCGGAGAAAAACATGCGGCCGCGCAGGCGGAAAGAGTCCTGCATCACACGCTGCGAAGCATAGCCGCCGGGCTGACGTTCTATGTACACGTTCGGGCACGCGGTCATGTCCACAAAGCCGCTGTCGAGCATTTTAAGCGCACCGGCGCACATGCACATGTTGTAGTAGTCCAGGCAGCCGAAATAGCCGTAAAAGGCCCCTACGAGCGTCTCAGGGTATTCCCGCTTTATTTCGCGCGCGAAATATATAATCGAGTCCGCCGCCCCGAGGTGAAACGCCCTGTAGAAGTCCGCGGTGCACCTGTACTTATCGGTGTTCAAAAACGACCCGACGTTGTTATCGGTCATGCGTTCCTGCCATCCGCCGTCAATCGGGAACCTCGAAACGATCGCGTCAACGTTCACGAACCCGCGCTCGAAAATGTCCGGACTGTGCGGGTTGTCGATGTCCGCCTCCGGGTCGTTCCACGCCTTCCTCAGGTTCTCGACGTTCCCGTAGCGCTCGCGCAGGTACCCGGAAAACGCCTGTCTGAACGCGGGGCTGAAGTCTCCGTACAGATCGCACGGCGAAGGTCCCGGACACTCGTATCCCATATAGCCGCCCTTGTAAATGGTCAGCTGGTTGCTCGGGTACCACTCGGACGTATTGCCGCCGGCGAGAAATACGCCGATGAAACGATCCCTGTAGGGCGTTTTGTCCAGATCGTGCAAAAAACCGAGCACGTGCCTCGTTGCCTCTTCACGCCAGGCCTGCGAGTAGAGCGCGTACATGGCCGGGTAATATCCGTTCCCGTAGCTCTCCGTCACCACGCGGCACGGAACGGTCCTGCCGTCCTGGTAGCGCATCATCTCGTCCGGGTGGTTTTTGAGCCACTCAACCGACGGGTGCACGCCGAGCCTCAAAAAGATTTTCGCGTCCGGCACCGCCTCCAAAAGCGTCTTCGTGTCGTCCAGCAGCTGCTGAAACGCCCCCTCGTAAAGCCACTCCGGGTCGCAAATCAAAAAGAAAACCTCTATTCCGGCTTCTCCGAGCGCTTTTAGATACTCCTTGTCGCGCGTGTGCGCGTAAGCCGTGAACGCCATCGGCGGAATTATCCTGCCGTCCACCTCGACAGCGGGGCTTCCGTTGTGGCTGACAATCCGTGATCTTATCATAAAAACACCTGCTTTCAGGCAAAAATCATACAATACACGGGCGCTTTCCGGGCCGGGCCGGTGTCCCGGCGCGGGATGCGTAACCCATCCCGCAAAAAGCCCGCTTTTCCGAAAAGCGCCCGCTTCCTCTTTACTTTATCTCAAAAATATAGCTGCCGCTTAAGAGTTCAAGCGTCACAACGCCGCCCTCTTCGCTCAAAACTTTAATGCCTTCTACCTCGCCGAGAGCCTTCCCCTGCTCGGTGATCTTCGAGGCATCGGCGGCAGAGAGCGTGAGCGTCGCCTTCGTGTTGCCGGGAACCGTGCAGCTGTACTTGAAGATTTTGTCGTTTTCTGCCTCCCACGAGCTCTCGATTGTGCCTCTTACCGAAACGTACTTGCCCTCCGCATGCGTGAGTCCGCCTCCCGCCGTCGGATTCAGGAAGAAGTGCGCAAACGCCGGGCTGTTTTCGTCCGTTTTGATACCGATAAGCGAGTTGTAGATCCACTCAGTGACCGATCCGTACGAGTAGTGGTTGAACGAGTTCATTCCCGCGTCGCCGAAGCCGTCCGCGAGGGTGTAGCTGTTCCATCGCTCCCAAATCGTCGTGGCGCCCTGCAGAATCGGATATTTCCAGGAAGGATACTCTTCCTGCTGGAGAAGTTTGAAAGCGGTGTCGGTGTGCCCGAAGCGGCAGAGCGCAGGCAGAAGCAGCGGGCAGCCGATAAAGCCGGTGGTCAGCTTGTAACCGTTCCTGACGATCTTGTCGTTCAGCCGGTTCGCCATCGACTGGCGCTTTTCCTCGGGAAGCAGGTCGAATGCCAGCGCGACCGCATACGCGGTCTGGGTGTCGTACCTAAGTCTGGTGTCCGATTTCACGAACTTATTATTCCACGCCTCGCGGTATTTCTGCGCCCTGTCGGCAAATTTCTGGGCGTCGTCGGTCTTCCCGAGCAGCGTCGCCATTTTCGCCAGAAGGTCATTGTCGTACGCGCAGTAAGCGGTGTCCGTCACGGATTTGTCTGTCGACTCGCCGATTGAAAGCCAGTCGCCGTACGCGCTGACGTTTCTGATATAGTTGCTGCTCGTCTGCACAAGGTAGTTCGAGTAGCGCTTCATGTTGTCGTAGTATTTCTCAATGTAGGAAAGGTCGCCGTACCTGACATACATAATCCACGGAATGATGATTCCCGCGTCGCCCCAGGCGTTGTTGCCGGACCCGCTGTAGTTGGCGCGCCAGGTTTCCGGCGCCACGTCCGGGTACGAACCGTCGCTGTGCTGGCAGTTGTTGAGGTCGGTATTGTACTTGTCGAAAAAGGCCTTTACGTTCATGTTGTAGGCGGCCGTTCCCGCGAAGATCTGCGCGTCTCCCGACCAGCCCATTCTCTCGTCGCGCTGCGGGCAGTCGGTAGGAGTCGACAGGAAGTTGCCTCTCTGCCCCCAGTACGTGTTGAGCACCAGCTTGTTCAGAAGTTCATCCGAAGTCGTAATGCTTCCCGTGTCCTCCATATCCGAGTAGAGCACCAACGCGGTGACGTCCTCGAGCGGCAGCGGTTCGGAAAGTCCCGAAATTTCAAGATACCTGAACCCGTGGAACGTGAACGTCGGCGTGTAGCTCTCGGCTTCCTTGCCGCCTTTGAAAATGTACCTGTCCGTCGCCTTTGCCGAACGCAGATTGGCCACGTAAATGCTTCCCTTCGGGCCGTCGCTTCCGGAGCTTCCGTCGTTGAGCATCTCCGCGTGCCGCAGCACAATTTCCGTGCCTGCCTTCGCCTTCATATTCTTCAGTTCGACAACGCCCGCCAGGTTCTGGCCGAAGTCGTAAATGTATATGTTTTTCTTGTATTTGGTGACGGAAACCGCGCCGATCCTGTCCATGACCTTCACCGTTCCAGATACCTGCGGAACCAGTGTGCCGATGCCTATGTCGGCCGCCTTGACCGTCAGCGCCTTCTGCCACGCTCCGGCGTCGAACCCAGCCGTCGCCCAGCCTTCCACTGCTGCTTCATCGCGCGCGTCGTATGTCTCTCCGTCGAAAATGTCGTTCGCCTTTATCGGGCCGACGTCCGTGTACTGCCAGTCGGAACCGGTCGTGAACGTCTTCCGCGTGCCGTCCGCATAGTCGACGACAAGCTTGCAGATGAATGCCGGCGCAGTTCCTCCGTAAGGCGAATAGGCTCCGATATACCAGCCTCTTCCGAGCACCGCACCGATTGTGTTGTCACCGCCGCTTACCATCGAATCCGTCACGTCGTAGCACTGGTACATAATCTCTTTTTGGTACTCCGACCTGCCCGGGTCGAGCGCGCTGTCGCCAGCCTTCACACCGTTGACGTAAGCCTCATAAAGGCCTGCCGCCGACGCGAAAAGCTTTGCGGACGCGACTGTTCCCTCAGTCTTGAACGTATATCTGACCATCGGCGCCGACGCACTGAGACTTGTCAGCGACACGTTCTCGTACCACGGGGAGGCGCCGTACCTGTCCGAGAAATTCACTTTTTTATAGTCTTTTTCGTCGGCGTTTTCCGCATACCAGTTGCCCGACGCTTTTTCCGCCGCCAGCCAGCTGCCGTCCGTCACAATCTTGTCCTTCGTTCCGTCGGCGTAAACGATCTGCAGCGACACGAGCAGTCCCGCATATCCAAGGCTCGAGTTCTTGACCCTCGCCGCGATCACGTTCGTCCCCTTTTTCAGAACGCCTGTGACGTCCTCAGTAAGGCCGCTCTTCCACGTGTCGGTAGCCTCTTCGACGTTGAACACCTGCCGCCCGTTTATATACAGTTCGCCGCAGTCGTCGGCCGTGAACGCAATGTATGCGCTCGCGATTTCTTTACTGATCTCGATCTTTTTCCGGAAATACTCCGTCTTCGCGGGAACCGTGCTCTGCGAGTCGCCGTTCATGAGCCAGATCCAATTGGCGCCCGATATCGAAACTCCGCCGCCCGGTACCGTAATCCATTCCGCGTCGTCAAACCCGGTCTGCGTAAGCGCGGTCTCAAACCACGCCACCGGCGACGTGTAGGTCTCCCCCGATTCACATGTTACGGAAACGTTCCAGTAATACTTGGTCGCCTCCTTGAGGGTATTCTCGCCGCCTCCGTATTTCACGCCTACGTTTTCAGCCGACGCAACTGTTCCCGAATCCCAGACCGCGTCGTCCTCGAGCAGCTTGCTTTCGCTCAGGGCCACTTTCAGCCTGTAGGATTTCTGGACGATTCCGCGCTTTTCGGTGTTGAACGCCCACGAAAACATCGGGGTTTCCTCCACGCACGAAGGATTTTGCTCATAGTTTACCCGGAGTCCGCAGATCTCGCTGTCAGGTTCCTCGATCGGTGCCTTTGTGGGCGACGGTCTCTGGGTATTGTCAGGGTCAGGCCCGTTCGGATTGCACCCCGCCATAAAGCTGGCTGCCATCAAAATGGCAATAATCGTTGCGACAATTCTTTTCATCAGTTCCTCCTTGGTGTACCGGTGGATTGGTTCAATTGTTATTTGCAGGCGGATTTTCCGCATGGCCGCTTTTAAATCTTCTCTATTCTGATTCCCGCCGCGCCGTATTTTTTCTCGTTTTCACGAGTATAGTATACGTACATATCTTCGGGAGAGGCGGTATTTTTATTATCTCCGCCGTAGCCCAGCTCCGCGTGGTCAAAATACCCGTAAAGCTTTTCGAACGACGGGAAAACGCATATCTCTTTGACACGCACAAAAAACGTCCTGCCGTCATCGATATTCGTGAACCGGATAATGTCGCCTGGCATCACGCTGCGCCTTTTTTCGTCGTAAAGCCTCATTTCAACCGTCTTTTCCCCGGAATCGATCAGCATGAAAGGCTCCGGCGCAAGTTTCATGGAATGTATCGTGACCGTTCTAGCCACGGCTGAATCCGCTGTTTTTTCATTTAATACGTCCACGGCAAAACCTCCGAAATTCTTTTTTATATTATAGCCCTTTTGCGGGCTTCTTGCAATCACTCCCGGCCTCTCTTCGCCCCGGTTCCGTCCCAGGCGTTTTGGAATACCGGCAGCACGCAAAAACACTATTTAACGGTCAGGAGCCCTTCTTCCGTTATCTCAAGTTCCGCAACGGCGGGCCGCTCGCTGAAATTCTTCCCGTAAAAGGCAGTCGTGAACAGTCTCCCGTCTTCCGTAAAGAAAAGATTGTTGTGCCCTCCGTAGGTCATCAGAAGCCTTCTCTCGCTGTAAGGCCCGAACAGCCTGTCGGAAACCGCGTAGTAGCTGTCGTAGGTCTGGTACGCCCTGCCGTTTTCGTCGTAGTGGATTCCGTAGGTCGACGAGCACAGGTAGTAAAGCCCGCCCGTTTTCACAAGGAAGCACCCCTCGAATCCGACCTGGTTCCCGCTCGCGCTCTTGAGCCTCCTGACCTCGCCTTTAAATCCCGACATGTCGGCGTTCATCTCCGCGATAAGTCCGTCCGACCAGATTCCGTACACCTTCCCGCTGTCTTCCACGAAGAAGGTCGAGTCGATATAGTCGAAAACCGGCGCGTCCGACGTGCTCACGTAGGGTCCGGTCGGAAGTCCCGAAGTGCTTTTCAGAACCGCCCCCGACATTGAACCCCATCCGAGCGAGTAGCAAATATAGTAGGTATCGCGAATGTAATGCAGCTCCGGCGCCCAGATCGGCGACGACCCGTCGGTAAGAATATCTTTCTGCCACGTGGCGTCCCTCTCGAACACCCACACCGCGCCGAGGTCTTCCCAGGCCGTCAGATCCGTTGATTTATATACGTGAATTTCCTTCGTATTGTGCCAGTCGACCGGGTCGTTCGTGCCAGTCATATAGTAAAAACCGTCCGGTCCTCTCATAATATATGGGTCTCTAAGATGAATATCCGCTACAGGCGCAACCTCTTTCGAAGGCATTCCGCCGAACGATGGGTAGTTGACCGACATCTTATACTTGGAGTCGGCCCTGAACGAAAAGTCGGTGTTTCTCCGCAGCGAGTACCCGATGTTGATCTTGTAGAAAACGTTCGCTTCAAACCGGACGTCATCTGTGTACGGTTCCGTATGAAGCTCGTTGTAGGTCACCGAGATCACCGCGTCGTCCGCCCCCTCTACCGTAAGGTGCTGGTTCCCGCTCTCTTCAAACATGAAATACGCGGAATATCTGACGTACCCGGCCGCCGCCGTGTTCGCGTCTTCGGGAATTCCGCAAACGCTTCCGGCAACGCCTTTGTACAGCGGCTCCTGATTGTATTCCGTTTTGTAGAGCGAAATCTCCGCGCCGGCCGAATGTTCAAGATATGCGTCAAGCAGCCCGAGTTCCTCCTCCGAATATCCCGTAATCGCTTTCATTCTTCTGTCCCTCCCGAGCAGATTCTTATTACCGCAACCCGCGAAAACCGCCGCTAAAACCAGCGCCAGTATTGCCGCCAATGCCTTTCTAACAACATTTTCCACGCGCCGCACCTCCGCTCCGTTCTGTATCTCTATTTTACTTTAAAACCGCCCGGAAATCAAAGGAATTGTTGCCCTCCGTATTAGTCTCCACGTAGTCTCAACGTCAGCGCGAGTGTATCCGGTATGACAGGCGTTTTTTCTCGCCGTAATTATTTACAATTCCGGGCTTCTGTGCTAAACTTCCGGTGAAGTAACCAAAGCAAAGGGGCAGTTTATGAAAAAGCAGATCCGGATTACCGATTGGAAGCTCAGCGTCTGTCCGAACAGCCGCGTTGTAAGAGAAAACTACGACTTCCGTACACCCTCCGACGTCGAGAACTCAGGCCTCGAGATTATTCCCGCGTCTGTTCCCGGCAACTTTGAGCTCGATCTCATGAACGCCGGCAAACTCACCCGCGACATCTTCTTCGGCACGAACATCCTCAAGCTTCAGGACCTGGAGTGCATGCACCTCTGGTATTTCACGGAGTTCGAAACGGAGCCTGTCAGCGCAGCGGACGGACCCGACGTTTTTCTCAATTTTGAAGGCATCGACACCGTGTCGGAAATATACCTCGACGGAGTTCTTCTCGGCACTGCCGAGAACATGCTCATTCCTCACGTTTTTCCCTTAAACAAGGTGAAATCCGGCATTCACAAGCTTCTTGTTCACATCATTCCCGTATCGGTTTACGCGCGCCGTTTCGACCTGCAGACAAAAGCCTGGGCAATGAAATACACTCAGGATTCTCTTCTCGTCAGAAAGCCCGCCGCCATGTACGGGTGGGACATTATGCCGCGCGCAATTTCGGGAGGCCTATGGCGCCCCGTCAGCGTGGAATACCAGCCACGCGAAAGGATTCGCGACTTCTACCTGTCCACGCTTCACCTTAATACCGGCGGACCGACGAACTCCGCGGAGCTCCTGCTTAAGCTCTCCGTCGATACAAGTGCGGACGACCTTCGCGATCTCACCGTTACCGTTCGCGGAACCCATCAAGGAACAGACGGCAAACCGGACTCCTCTTTCGGCGGCTCCGCAACGATCTTCTCAGTCAACCAGGTGCTCTCCTTCCGAGTCGAAAACGCGGTGCTCTGGTGGCCGGCCCGGTACGGAGAACCGGCACTTTACAACGTCGAGATTACTCTTTCGCGCACAAAATACGAGAACGGAGAAAGGCTTTTCAACGTTCCGGGCGAAACCCTCGACACCGTCATTTTCAGGCACGGAATACGCACAGTCGAGCTTGAACGCACATCCCTCGCCGGCAGGAATGGGAAGTTCTTCTTCCGCGTGAACGACCGGAAGATATTTGTGCTCGGCACCAACTGGGTCCCCGCCGACACGTTCCCGTCGCGAATCGACAGCTACACCGTTCGCGGTCTTGAGCTCGCACTCGACGCGGGCTGCAATATGATCCGCTGCTGGGGCGGCGGTCCCTATCCCGGCGACGTGCTTTTCGACTACTGCGACGAACACGGCATTATGGTCTGGCAGGATTTCTCGATGGCTTGCGGCCTCTATCCGGACGACGAACGTACGATGGCGCTCATCCGCGAAGAGGGCATTTCGGTAGTTAAATCGCTTCGCAACCACGCCTCGCTCGTACTGTGGTCGGGCGACAACGAAAACGACATTTTCGCCACTTTCCGCGGCGGTTCGGTTAACGGCCGTCCGATTAACCGGCGCGACCCGAACCTCAACAAGCTGACCCGCGAAGTTCTCGCGGAGGTCACCGACAGGTACGACGGCTTCCGCCCCTACATCCCGAGTTCGCCGTATATCGACGAAGAAGTTTTCAGAACTGCCGGTCTTCCCGCAGAAGACCATCTCTGGGGCCCGCGCGACTATTTCAAGGGCGAATACTACTACAAGAATTCAGTCGCCCACTTCGCCTCCGAAATCGGCTACCACGGCTGCCCTTCACCCGCTTCACTCAAGAAGTTCGTCTCCGCAGAATCCCTCGGAAACCGCGGCGACGGCAGAATCTGCACCGATCCCGAGTGGCTCGTTCACTCCGCAAGTATGGAGACGTCTCCCGACGCGCCTTTCGCCTACCGCGTGCCTCTTATGACGCGCCAGGTCGAGCAGCTTTTCGGCACAGCCTCAACCGATCTTGAGACGTACGCTCTCGAAAGCCAGATCTCCCAGGCGGAGGCCATGAAGTTCTTTATTGAGCATTTCCGCATTGGAAAGTGGTACAGGAGCGGCATCATCTGGTGGAACATCATTGACGGCTGGCCTCAGATATCGGACGCCGTCGTCGACTGGTACGGTGTCAAAAAACTCGCCTACGAGTATATTAAACGCTCCCAGCGGATGTTCTGCCTTATGTGCGACGAACCTGATTCCGACGGAAATATCGCCCTGTTCTCGGTGAACGACTACGCTTCACCGATCGAGTTCGAGTATTCTCTCAGAAATGCTCTTACAGGCGAAACAGTTCTTTCAGGGAAATCCGTATCATCGGCCGATTCCTCCGAAAAGGTCGTTTCCACCGGCGGGAATATGCCCGCGTTCTGCGTCATCGAATGGCGCGGCTCTTCTAAAAACGGCTCGATTGAAGCCAGGGAGCTTTGCGGGCGCAACCATTTCATCCGCAACCTCGAAAACGGCGTCGACCTCGATTCCTACAGAAGATTCATGGAATTCGCAGGCCTTTCCAAGAGCCTCTACGGTTTTACGAAATACTGATTTAACTCTATCGCAGCCCCTGTTTCAGGCAGCCTCCTTCCCGAAAGGTAATTACAATGAACGCTTCCAAAAAACCGAGAATTAGAATAGTCTTCATCGCGCTTGCAGTTGTTCTGGCTTTTGTGACAAGCTTCGCTCCGACGCCGTCCTCAGCCCGCATAACGTCTTCAACATCGCTCTGGAGCGGCTACCGCGAGCCCCTTTCCGAAGGAGTCAAGAACACGCTTCTCAACGCGCTCTGCATGTACAACACGTTCTGGACGCCCCTCAAGGATATCTCAAGGTGGGGAACAAGCGAGGTCACGTCAGGAAAATTCATGGCGGGCCACACCTACCGGGGCATTCCGTACGGCCAGCCTGTGCATAAAGGCGGCTACATCGGTACCGCCAAACCGCTCAGCGATTTCATTTCCGCCGTCGCCGATCCCGACAGTCCGCTCTACACCACCCGCGGTGAGAACACCTGGTACTACACAGAGCTTGGCGGCGACATAAAATACTCCCCGTACTTTTCCAACGACTGCAGCGGCTTCGTTTCAGCGGCTCTGCGGATCAAGCGTCACACCACCAGCGCCATCGGAGCCGATCCCGATCTTTTCCCGGTTATAGGCAAAGAAGTATCGGATATGCATCCGGGCGATCTTATCAACTCCCACGAAGGCGGCCATGTTATTATGGTTCTCGACGTGGTTTACAGCCACCGCGGCGGCAAGGTAGTCAGCGTCGTGACGATTGAGCAAACTCCCGACATTATCGTAATCAGATCGTACGGCAAAGGCGGCGCCAACGGTTCTCTGGCCGACCTTCAGAACAGGGTCACTCTCGGGAAATATTACGTCTGCCGCTACAAGGACATTGACAACGTCGCGCTGATGGAAGGCGCCGAAGATTATCTTCCGTCTGTTGTCAACTGCGTCAGCGAGCCTTCGTCCGTTCTGAAAACCGGTGACGTTGCCGAAGGAAAGGCGTACGTCAACTTCTCCCAAAACAGTTTTCGTCTCGAAGGCTGGTCACTCAGCAGTGAGAAAACCACCGGTTTCGAATACGAGATCAACGGCTCAGGCGCGAAATCCCTCACGTCCGAATACTGTTCCGACATCGTCGCTCCTGTGTTCGGATTTAACTACCTGGACGAATCATCCGGCCGCAACCGCTACTCCGGAAACATTCCGGTCTCCGGTCTTGCCCCCGGTTACGTGATAGACGTTTACGCAAAGACAAGTTCCGGCCGTCGGAAAACCGCCTCGCTGACTGTCGCGGAAGATCCCGGTATCCACCATTTCAGTTCCAGAATCGAATCGATGTTCGTGACGACTTCCCAGGACAATACGAACCACGCGGAAGTCACCGTTTTTAATTCGCTGGCCGTAAACGGCTGGTGCGCCGCCGACAATCTTATCCGTTTTGAGATACAAGTCGACGACGGCCTCTGGTATCCAGTCGGTCCGTATTTCCGCAGCGACGTGTGGGATGTCGTCGGCTGGGATTACCCGACCTGCCGCGACTGCAACGCCTTTAACTGCGCCATCGATCTTGAGGCGCTCGGCGGGCTTAAGCACACTGTCACGCTCCGCGGCGTCACAAGCGACGGCGGCGTTTTCGACGTGCTCGTCTGTGAGTGCTCCCGCATCGAACATCTCCCGCTCATCATCGGTATCGCCGCGGCCGTTCTCGCCGTCATCATCCTTCTCTCGATTCTGATTCCCGTTCTTGTGGTACGCAGGCGAAAGAAAAAGCGTTTGGAACAGTCCTGTGAACCCGGTACTCCCGGCGATGAATCTCCCGAAGCGACGGTTGAGGAACCCTCCGGTGCTCCTGACACAGACCCGCCGGAATCAGGCGGCGAAGCAGGCTAAGCGCATAAAAGGCAAGAATAAGGGCCCGCGGCTCTTCGGAAAATCTGAAGCCGCGGGCCCTGCCCTATACTTTTTTGGCCTAGATCTCTAATCCCGATCAATTATTGTGACTAAGCCGCTTTTCACATCGTAAACCGCACCGCATACGTTTACGTCTCCCGTTTCCGGATTCTTTGAGAGGATTTCCGAGAGAACTCTAACGCCGTATCTGACATTCTGCCTCACCGCGGCGTCGTAATCCTTTTCGTCTCCTATCGCCTTTTTGATCTCGTCTGTAATGGACCTTACAAACCCTTCACCGTCGCCTTCAAGCGCCGCTCCGACGGCGCCACATTGCGTGTGCCCTAATACCACCACGTGTTTGACGTGAAGATGTCCCGCCGCGTATTCAGCGGACCCCGCTTCGTGTTCTCCGATGACGTTCCCCGCCACCCGTATCACGAACAGATCCCCCAAATCCGCCGAAAAGATCTTTTCCGGTATCACTCTCGAATCGGAGCAAGTCACGACGATTGCATACGGATGCTGACCCTGTTCGGCGTTCCTGACGCGTCTCTTGATTTCCGCGTTGCCGGCCCTGTTAAGGTATCGCCTGTTCCCGTCCAGCAGCTTTCCGACGGCGTCTATACTATCTCTCAACTTAATCACCCCTTTCGGCAACATTCATCGAATTCACCGCGTACACTTCAAGTTTTACGTCGTGTGCGGGCATTTTAAAGCAGATTTTGTAGCCCAGTCCGCGATTATACATTGCGTTGAGGCGTTCTCCGTCCAGTTTGAACATATAATCCGTGTCCGTTCCGATGCACTGCTTTTTAAAGTACATGACCACTCTGCGCCCCGCCCTGTACCGCGTGCGTGCCCCCAGAAAACTGTCCGTTCCGGTATTGTATTCAACTCTGTACTTTTTAAAAAGGCTCATACCGTTCACCCCTCAAGACTATACGCGCTCTTTCCTCTTGATTCTGACCTTTTCAAATCTGTCGATTACTTCCAGCATGTCGGACGGAAGCCGCATCCTGCACTCGGAAACCATCTCCTCCGGCACTCCGTAAAACGCTTCCGCAATGCCGCCCGCAATGCAGGTAAGCGTGTCGCAGTCGCCTCCGAGCGAAACGGCGGTTCTGATTACGTCCTCAAAATCCTCACCCTCCAGGAAAGCGGTTATTGCCTCCGGAACAGTCTCCATGCACGTCTCAACGTGGCGATATCCTGGCCTTATTTCGTCGCACGTTCGCATAAGGTCGTAGCCGAATTCGCGGGTGACATACTCCTTGATTTCCGCCTTGCTTTTGCCCGTTCTGGCGAGAAAGATCGCGCTTGCGGTCGCCTCCGCTCCTTTTATGCCCTCCGGGTGGTTGTGGGTCACTTTCGCGCTGTCACGCGCCGCTTTTCTCGTCTCTTCGATCGTCTCAAACAGCCATCCTGCAGACGAAACGCGCATCGCCGAACCGTTCCCGAGGCTTCTGTAAGGTTCGGACGACGGACCGAAAAGCCAGCCGAAAAATCTGCCGCCGTAGCCCGCGCCGGGGTATCTGTGCCCCCATTTTTTCATGGAAGCAATCAGCGCCTCTTCGCGACCGGCTTTTCCTTCCATTTCGTCCAGGAAAGCCTCCGCGTCCGCGATTGTCATCACCGAGTCGTCCGTAAATCCGACCGCGTCGTTGAACATCAAAAAGTCCTTCGTTTTCTTCCCCCTGTCAAATTCATAGGGAGCACCGATCATATCACCTAAAATAGCGCCGTACATAAGTTTTTCCTCCGTTTCAGAATTTCGTCCGGAATCCGGTTTTTCGCCCCTTGCCGCAGCCTCTCCCGCCCGACGCTGCAATTGTACACCATCTCGAACCGTTCGTGGTCGTTTGCCAAGCGACAAATTCGCGATTTTCGAATTTCGTGAATTCGCAGGGAAACCCGCAACACGGCAGGAAACCCGCAAAAGCGTTCAGCAACCAATCGCCGGCTGCCCGTACTTAAAAAGAACCGTGTTGATCTTATTAATATCGTAGTCGCCGTGCATTATAAAATAAGAGACGATCAGATCGAACTTGCTGCTCGGGGAGAGCGCGATTCCCGCCCTTGCGAGGAGGTCCGCGGTTGCGGGAAGGTCGAGTTCGAGAGCGATGGCGGACGCCAGGGCAGTCATTTTGGTCGGCTTGTAATCTTCTTTCACGCGCATGCGCGAAAAAACCTTCCTGTCGATGTTGGCTTTTTTGTAAAACTCCACGTCGCCGATTTTCTTCTCGTCCATCAGTTTAAAAAGTCGCGCGCGAAAACTGTCTTCTTTGTCCACGAGGATTTCGTCAAGAGTCTTCCCGCTTAATGAATAAAGCGTGCCCGCGGCAGGCGTATCGCTCTCAGAAACAATAAAACCGTCGCGTTCCCGCCGTCCTGCCAGAACCGCCCTGTAGTTCAGATTTCGCGCGTATTCTTTTGAGATAATCTCGTCCGCGGCGTTTTCGTCAATAAACCGTTCGACGCCCTCTGTCAGCCGCTCGGAGATTTCAAGCGCCTTTCTGCTTAGAACGACCAGGGTCACCTTCATTTCGGAGGCGCGCAAAAACCGCCCGATCGCGTCGACAGCCGCTTCGACAGCCGTTCCCTTAGGGAAGCCGCAGTTGCCGCCCGAAATCAGCGGAAACGCCACGCTTTCGCAGCCCAGTTCCTCCGCGAGCCGCAGCGAGTTCCCGTAGCACGCTTCAAGAACACCGCGCTCGCCGTGTTTTCCGTCGATCCAGACAGGTCCGACCGTGTGAATTATATATTTCGCGTTAAGTCCGAACGCCGCCGTCGCAGCCGCTCCGCCCTGTTCAATTCTGCCTATCTTCCGCCTTGCTTCAAGCAGAAGTTCCTTTCCCGCGGCTTCATATATTGCGCCTTCGCATCCGCTTCCCGCGACAGGTTCGGAGTTTGCGGAGTTTACGATTGCGTCGGCTTTGACTTTTGAAATATCGTTTCGAATGATTTTGAATGGCATGTTTTTCTCCTCCGGTTCTGTTTGAAATATACCACAGCAGGCGGTGTTCGTCAACGGGTCGCGCACGCACGGCGGGAATGTTTCAGCTTATTTTCAGCTTTCGCGCCCGGTTCACTTCTCCTGCGTTTTCGCCCGCGCTCCCGCGTTTCCGCCGTTTTTAGCCGCTTTACACTCTCGAAAAAAACAGTTGACACGGCCGCCGCGCGCGTAGTATAATATCATCCGCAATTGAGGGCCACTAGCTCAGTTGGTTAGAGCAACCGGCTCATAACCGGTCGGTCCGGGGTTCGAGTCCCTGATGGCCCACCACGCCTAAAACGCAACCCCGCCGGAGGTTGCGTTTTTTTCGTTAAAAGGTCCGGGCTAAGTGTTAGGGCTTAAAAAGAACTGTGGAGGAGGTGTTTTCTTGGCAACCGTTTTTGATGTAAAAAATCTGTCGTGCGAGTTCGGGGCCGTGAAGGTGCTCGAAGACGTGTCGTTTACTGTTTATACGGGCGACCGGGTGGGGATCATCGGCGACAACGGGTGCGGCAAGACGACGCTTCTTAATATACTGACCGGGCGGACGGACGAGCTCAGTTTTGCGGGGTACGTTTCGGTTGCGTCGCGAGGCTCGGTCGGGTTCCTCTCGCAGCGCACCGGTGAAGACATGCGCGAAATAACCGTTTACGACGATTTTATGTCCGTTTTCGCGGAACTTCCCGTTTTAGAGGCAGAAATAGAAAAGGCGGAGGCGGAGCTTGCAAAAGGCGGCGACTCGCACGCGCTTTCCGACAGGATTGCGGCGCTTTACGAAAAATATACCGAAAAAGGCGGGCTTACGTACCGTTCGCGCGTGGCGGGAATGCTGACCGGACTCGGGTTCGACGAGACTGCGCGGAAGCTTCCTATTAAGAGTTTGAGCGGAGGACAGAAGATCAGGCTGGCGCTTGGCGAGCTGCTTTTGAAGTCGCCGGACGTGCTGCTTCTCGACGAGCCGACGAACCACCTTGACGAAGAGTCGATCGTTTTTCTTGAAGACAATCTGCGCGCGTATAAAGGAACCATTCTCGCGGTCTCGCACGACCGTCATTTTCTCGACACTGTCACCGAAAAGACGCTGCTTATCGACCACGGAATCGGCACGCTCTACAACGCGCCCTACAGTAAATATCTCGCGCTTCGCGAACAGGACGAAGAATATAAAAGGCGCCTGTACGCGCGCCGCAAAAAAGAGATCGCGCACATAGAAGAAGTAATCGCGCAGCAGAAGCAGTGGAACCAGGAACACAATTACGTCACGATTGAAAACTGGAAGAAAAAGCTTGCGCGCATTGAACTTGGCGAGAATCCGGACGCGGTTCCCGACGACGCGGTCGCCATAAAGTTTGAAACGGGCGAGCGCGGCGGGAATGAAGTTCTGACCGTCAAAGACTTGGGCTTCGGGTTCCCGGGGAACGAGCTTTTCCGCGGGCTTTCGTTCGAGATGCGGCGCGGGGACAGGCTCGTCGTTCGCGGCAGGAACGGCGGCGGGAAGTCCACCCTTTTAAAGATAATAACCGGCGTTCTGGCTCCCACGCAAGGGTCCGTCAGGGTCGGCGCCAATATAAATATCTCGTACTACTCGCAGGATTTCGCCGAGATCGACCCGGAGAGCACGCCTTTTGAGGAAGTTTTCATGACCGCCAACTACGACTACTACCACGGCGGCGGGCTGCCCAAGTTCCGCAACATCGCCTCGGTTAGGAACGCGCTGGCGGCGTTCGGGTTCACGGGCGACTCCGTTTTCAGGCCCAACAACCTCCTCTCCGGCGGCGAGAAGGCGCGTCTCGCGATGCTGAAACTCACCTACAACAAGGGAAATTTCCTGGTTTTCGACGAGCCGACGAACCACCTCGACATAAGGACCTGCGAAGTGCTCGAAGAGGCGATCAGATCATTCCCGGGAACGGTTCTGTGCGTATCGCACGACCGCTACTTTGTGGAAAAGATAGGCGCGAAAGTACTGACTTTGGACGACTACGCGGTCTCGGCCGGCAACCCGCCCTCCTCCGAAAGCGCCTCCCCCCTCGAGAACGCCCCGCTCTCCGCTTCAAAAGAAGCTTTTCTTAAAGCCAAGGAAGACCGGGCCAACGCGAAAAAGCTTGAGAAACGGATTTCAGCCCTCGAAGCGCGGATCGCCGAACTCGAGAACACTCTACGCGCGTGCGACGAAATTCTCTCCGACCCTGAAAAGTCTGCGGATTTCGAGCTTGTGGAAAAGGCGTATTCCGAACGGCAGACCGCGGCGGCGCTTCTTGACGAAGCCGAAACCGAGTACCTCGGCCTGATCGAATAGTTTTTCCGTTTTTCGCTCTGCTTTTTATAATTATATTTCTAACAAGAAAAAACAGTCCCGTGCCGGTTTAGAATTAATCCGGTCAGCGGAACTGTTTTTCGCATTCTGTCTGTTTATTCCCGCGGTCTTACTCTGCTTTCTTCCCGCGCACAATATATTCCACCCGCGGTTCTTCCGCGCAGTCGACAGTGACGTCTAGCGTTCTTCCGTCGCCGAGGGAGACGTTCCTGATGCTGATCGTGTGGCCGTAAAGTTCTTCGGGAATGTTCGGGGTCACAGTCAGCGTGTCCGTCCACGCGTCGTAGTTGATACCGAAAATTTCCTCTATGATCAGTTCTATGTACTCCGACGCGGTCCAGCCGTAGCGGCGCACGCCCTGCCCGCTTCCGTCCGAAGGGTTGACGAATTCGGCGTAGTTGCCGTTGAACGTCATTACGGTCTGGTAGGCTATGTGGGCGGCCTCGCGGCGGAGTCCCGACTCGTGAAGGCCCTTCGCGATAATTTCGTTGCGGAGCGTCCAGATGTTGCCGCTCCAGCTTGTCCAGCCCTTGTAGTCGCCCGTGGTCTCGCAGAACTCGGGGCTGTCAAAAGGCGCCGTTGTGATACCGTACCTGTTGTAATAGCCGTACTTTGAATTGTCTTTCAGAACCGATAGTAGCGCGGGAATGCGGTCTTTTGGAACTATTCCGCGCCTGAACGTGTCAAAAGCGGAGTTGTAGGGCCTTTCCGTCATGAGGCGGTTCTCTTTAACGTTGCGCGTGTAATAAAAGCCGGTTTCTTCGTCGTAAAGATGCCTGTTGATGATGTCGCGGAGCTCGCAGAAAATGCGGAAATACTTCTGTTCGTCGTCTTTCAGCCCTAAGTATGCGGCGAATTCGCGCAGTATGTCGGCGCCGGCGCACACCTGGACGTTGAGGTCTACCTCCGCGAAGGTCAGCTGTTCCTCGTGGTCGGCGGGGTCCGTCTCCTCCATAATGCCGCAGACAAGTCCGGTCGCGCGGTCGCATTTGCAGGGCGAGAGCCACCAGTCAAGATACGCGGCAAGCATTCCGTAGATCTTCTCTATATATTCGCGGTCTCCGGTTCTTCCCGCCACGCGGCGCGCCACGTCGAAAATGACGGGAATCGCGCTCAGCTGTTCGTCCAGATTTCCCACGCGGTCGTTGCCCCAGAGAGGAATGCGGCCGTTCGGTTTCTGAACGTACGTGAAGTTTTTAAGCGCGTCTTCACAGAATTTCTGATCAAGCCAGCAGTAGCCGTTCAGGGTCAGGGAACTGTCCCGTTCCCACCAGCAGTGGCCGTACTGGCCGCCCGGTCCCATATACGGGAACATGAATCCGTGGCTCGGAGTATTAATGCACTCGCGAAGCACGTTAAAAGCGTCCTCAAACTGTTCACCGGTGATTCCCGGGAATGTAAGCTCTATCATATAAAAAATCTCCTTGCGCGTTTGTTCTGATTTACAGCTCTGTTTTCGCGGCAATCCGTTGTAACGGTATATTATCATATACGCGCCTGCGAATCAATTCCCGCACCACGCTTTTTAAAGCGCGGCTTATTTCATCACGCGCATGGAATTCAGTATCGCCAGAACCAGCACGCCCACGTCCGCGAAAACGGCAGGCCACATCGCGCTCAGCCCGAACGCCGCAAGGACAAGAACGGCCATCTTTACGCCTATGGCAAGAATAACGTTCTGGCGCGCGATTCTGACGGTTTTCCCGGAAATGCCCACCGCCTCGGCAAGCTTTCTCAGGTCGTCGTTCATGATCACGCAGTCCGCCGCCTCGACCGCCGCGTCCTGCCCCATGCTGCCCATCGCCACGCCGACGTCCGCCAGCGCCAAAACCGGAGCGTCGTTGATGCCGTCGCCGACGTAAACCGTCGTTTTTCCGGTGCCGGAGATGATATTTTCCAGCTCGGTGACCTTGTCCCCGGGAAGAAGCCTCGACTTATAATCGTCCAGCCCGCACTCCTCCGCAACGGACGCGCACTCGCTCTCGGCGTCTCCCGACAGCATCACGACGCGCTCGACGCCGAGCTTCTTGAAATTCAGAACCGCCTCGCGCGAGCCCGGCTTCACGGTGTCGCCGAGCGTGAGCAGACCGAGATATTTTCCGTTCTCGAAAACGTACACCGCGGTCCCGGCGACATTTTCCGGAAATAACGCATTTTCCGGAAAAACGTTATTTTCCGCCGTTTTTTCATTTCCCGGAAATGCTTCCGGCTCTGTTTTTCCGCCGTTTTTCGCGATTTCCCGCGCAAATCCGATATTTCCCGCCGCGAGAACGTCTTCTCCCGACACCGCGGTAACACCCTTTCCCGGGTACTCTCTGAATTCTATTTTATCCCCGGAAGCGGCGGAAATGCCTCTTTTTCCGCAAAAATCCGCGATTGCCGCCGCAAGCGGATGGTTCGAAGCGCTCTCCGCCGTGCATGCCGCCTTAAGCAGTCGCTCCTCTGAAACGCCCTCCGCGCAGGTCACCGATTTGACCTCGAAGGTTCCCGAAGTAATCGTTCCCGTCTTGTCCATGACAATGTTTTTCGCGTCTGCCAGCCGTTCCAGATACTCCGCGCCCTTGACGAGAACCCCGCTCTTCGACGCCTTTCCGACTCCCGCGAAAAACGCCATCGGAATCGAAATTACGAGCGCACACGGACAGGAAACAACAAGAAAAACGATCGCGCTGCGTATCCACCGCACAGGATTTCCCGTAATCAGCGAAGGAATCAGCGCAATGAGCACCGCGGCGATAACCACGCATGGAGTGTAAATTCTCGCGAATTTTGTAATAAAACGCTCGGTTTTCGACTTTTTCATCGCCGCCTCTTCCACGAGCGCGATGACTTTTTCCTGACTCGACTCCGCAAGCGGCTTAGTAGTCTTTATAATCAGCCTGCCGTCGGTGGAAATCGTTCCTCCGAAGACCGTATCGCCCGGAGAGACGCTCACCGGATTCGACTCGCCGGTAAGACTCGACGTGTCAACGCCCGCAAAGCCCTCGGTCACAACGCCGTCGATCGGGATCTTTTCGCCCGGCCGCACTTCTATAATAGAGCCGACGGCGACTTCTTCGGGATCAAGTTCCGTTATTTCCCCGTTTTCGAGAACGTGCGCCACGTCGGTTCTGAGCGCCGCGATGGCTGAAATGCGCTTCCTGCTGCGGCCGACCGCGATGTTCTGGAACAGCTCGCCGATTCCGTACAAAACGATAATCGCGACGCCCTCGACGTACTCGCCGATGAAAAACGCGGCAACCGACGCCACGGTCATCAGGAACTGTTCGTCCAGAAAATCACCGGAAAATAAGCCCCGGAACGCGTTCTTTATAATATCGAACCCGGTTATAAGGTAAATACCGGCAAAAACCGCAATTCTCACCGCGAAAATAACGGGGTTGGTGTAGTCCAGAGGAACCGTCGCAAAAAACACCGCCGCCGCGATCAGCAGCACCGCGGAAACGATCAGTTTTATAAGTTCTTTCTTTTGTTTCTTTGTCAGTTTCAGTTTGTTCTCAGTGTCCATAAAACACCTCCAACAGTTTGATATTTCCCGGAAATGCCGGGAATATTTTAGGCGGGAATACTTTCCGCTTCCCGCCCTGTTGTTATTATTAGATGCTGACCGTGCAGTCGGGCTCTACCCTCTTGCAGATCTTGACGATTTCCTTGTAGATTGCATCGAAATCCGCGCCGTCGTCGTACTCGACAATCATTTTTTCAGCCATGAAGCTGACTTTGCAGCTGTTCACGCCCTCGATTGCGGACGCCGCCTTTTCGATTTTGGATGCGCAGTGCGCGCAGCAGAGATCTTCGATTTTGATGTACTTTTTCATTACTTAACCTCTTTTCTTTCTTTGATTGCTTCATTTTCCGGTTGTTTTACCGCATTTTCCTTTATTTTCCGGCTTTTCAGATTCCCGGGAAATGGTCTTCGTTGAGATGTTCGACCGCCTGGTCTATAACCGTTTTCACGTGGTCGTCCGCCAGAAAATAGATGACGGATTTTCCGTTGCGCTTCGAAGAGACGAGTCTCGCCTGCTTCAGGGTCTTGAGCTGGTGGGAAACCGCCGAAACCGTCATATTGAGAGTGCCCGCGATGTCGCACACGCAGAGCTCGCTCTCGAAAAGCGCGTAAAGAATCTTGATTCGGGTGCTGTCGCCGAAAACGCGGAAAAAGTCCGCCAGCGAAAACAGGCTCTCCTCCGACGGCATGAGGTCGCGAACCTTCTGTTCGAGGTCGGCGTTTTTGATCTCGCTGTCGCAAATTTCAAGTCCGTTCATTAAAACCATATTGTTCTCCCCTCATTTGCGCCGGAAACAGTTCTTTTAATTTGGCTGTCCGGCGATGTTTTCGTGTCTTGTTTATTGAACATTTGAGCAGTTGTTCAAGTGTTCAAGGGTATTTTACTACGCTTCAAACATCCTGTCAACACCTTTTTTTCGGATTTTCCGGATTTTTTCGAGTAAATCGCAGATTATTTCCGGTCATTTCCGGGAAATAAATGACATGAAGCCGTTGGAAAATACCGGCCGGTATTTCCGGAAAAAGCCACCGCATATTTACCGCTGCTACCGCATTTTTCCAAAACTCACCGCATATTTTCCAAGCTGCCGCATATTTCCCCCACCGGCCGCATATTTCCAAAATCAACCGCATATTTCCCGCGCTCTTATCCTAAAATTATAAAACTCCTTAAAATCGCTCCGTTTATTGAATTGGCCGCGTTTTTCGTGTAAAATATACAGGGAAAAAGAGAACGCTCCGCATGGCCGGCATTCACGATCCGGCGGCGGCGAAAGGGATTCCGATGAAATACTTCCACGTGTCGGCTGCGATGCCGGAAAAAGAATACGGCGACCTCTTCGGATTCGGCAAAAATTCGCCGGGTCAGCAGGCGCAGCGGTACAATAAACTTCTCGCGAAAGGTCTTGCGGACCTCGGGAACGAGACGTGCGTCCTGTCGGTGCCCCCTATCCCGCGAAGCGTCCGTTTTTTCAAAAAAACAAGTCTTCCCGGCTCAACCGAAAACGGTCTCGAGTACCGCTTTTTCGAGGTTCTGAACGTTCCTGTAATCAAGAATGTTTTTGCCTATTTTCAGGGGAAAAAGGCAGTCAAAAAGCTTGTAAAAGAATACGGGGCGGAAAATATCCGCATGTCATGCGACCTTCTATCGCTTTCTGCGTCTCTGGGCGTTCTGAAGGCGGCGCGAAAGGCAGGCGTGAAAATCGCAGGAGTTGTGACGGATCTGCCGTCGTTCCTGGCCGGGGCGCCCTCCTCCCGCCTCTATGGGAAAATGTTCGCGAAGGCGGCCAGCCTGTGCGGCGGAATAGTCGCGGTCACAAAGCAGGCGGCCGAAAAAATTCTACCGGAAACGGGCGCAGGCGGAAAACCGTTCACCGTTATAGAGGGCATTGCGAGTCCGGAAAATATATCCGCGGACGCAGAAGCGCCGGAAAATATCGATTTTTCCGGAAAAACGGTTCTTTACGCGGGCGGGCTCGAGCACGAATACGGTATTATGACGCTCGTTTTCGCGTTCAAAGAGGCGGCGGTTCCCGATTCGCGCCTTATTATTTGCGGCGCGGGAACGCTGGCGGACGAGATCGAAAGGATTGCGGCGGAAGACGGTTCGGTGGTTTACGCGGGCGTCGTTCCCAATTCAAAGGTGCGGGCGGCAGAGAAAAAAGTGACGCTTCTCGTCAATCCCAGGCCGGCCGGGGAGTTCACCGCCTACTCCTTCCCCTCAAAAAACATTGAGTATATGTCGTCGGGAACGCCCGTTCTTGCCTATATGCTGCCCGGAATTCCCGAAGAATACAGAGAATTCATGATAATTCCCGCCGCGGAGGATGAAAAATCGCTGGCGGAGGCGCTAAGGGAGGCCCTGAATCTTCCCTGCGATATTCTCCGGAAAAAAGGCGAAGCGGCGGCGGAATTTGTAATGGCGGAAAAAAGTCCCGCAAAGCAGGCGGCGAAGCTGATCGCGCTTTTCGACGGAATGTGAGGTGACGTGACGTGAAGAAAATTCTTTTCATCCACCACTGCGGCGACCTCGGCGGCGCCGGAATAAGCCTCTTGAGAACAATGAAAATGGCGGCGGAAGCGTTCGATGTAAAGGCCTGCGTTCCCGCCGGCACACCCGTTGAGAACCTGCTCCGGGAAAACGGGCTCGAGGTCATTCCCTACACCGTCCCGGCAGGCAGCGTCGAGTACTACAGCGGCGGACCGCGCCTTTTCGGCAGAACGTACCTCAAACAGGCGCTGAACCGGCCCGCTTTTGCCTCTTATATTAAAAAAATTCTGAAAAGCGAGCAGCCAGATGCCTGCGTTTTCAACTCGCTGACTCTCTCGTTCCTTGTTCCCAAGGCGGTAAAACTGGGCGTGAAGACCGGCATTTTCGTGCGCGAGACGTTCCCGCACGGCGGCTCGAAGGCGATGCTGGCGAAGTACAGGCGGCTGCTCGGCGAGGCGTGCGCGGTTTTTTATATTTCCGGATTTGACAGAGATTTCTGGAAAATAACATCCGCCGAGAACCGTATTATAAGGAATTCCGTGCCGGAGGAGTTTTTCGCGGAGCCGGAAAATGGCGGAAATATTTCCGGGAAACCGTTCACGGTGCTTTACACAGGCGGTGCGAATACAATTAAAGGCGTCGAGGTGATGGGCCGCGCCGCCGGGAAGTTCCCGCCTGAGTTCAGACTGCTGGTTGCGGGAGACCCTGAAGAAAAAGTCGCTGCGTATTTTCAAGGCGTTTCGTGCAGCGTCGAGTACCTCGGGCTTGCGGAAAATATGAAGCCGCTTTACGACGCAGCGGATGTTGTTGCGGTTCCGATCGTGTCGCCCCACCAGGCAAGGCCGGTTTTTGAGGCGGGCGCGGCGGGAAAACCCGTTATTATTTCAGATTTCCCGGAAATATCCGAGTATGTCACGGACGGCGTCGGCGGGCTCAAATTTAAGCCGGGCGACAGCGACGAACTCGCGGAAAAAGTGTTGTTTTTGGCGAAAAACCGCGGAAAATGCAGGGAAATGGGCGAAAACAACCGCATTCTCGCTCTCCGAAACCACTCGCCGGAAAGCGTTTCCGAAGGCCTTGTCAGCGCGCTTTCACGCCTGACCGGCACCCGCTGCCTTCACCTGACGAACGTTCCGAGCCCCTACAGGGTCGATTTCTACAACGAACTCGCCAAATCCGAACAGACGGTCGTCAGCTTCGAGAGGAAGTCCGCAAGGGGCCGCTCGGGAAGCTGGTTCGGTCGCTCGAAGCCGCTTTTTGCCTATAAATACCTGCGCGGGATCCCGCTCGGGGAGGACAAGGCGCTCTCGGCCGGCGTCAAAAAGCTCGTTCTGCGGCCCGATTTTGACAAGATTATCGTCAGCGGCTACAGTTCCCCCGCGGAAATGCGCGCGATTTCGGTTCTGAGGTCGCACCGGAGGCCCTATATTCTGAGCGCGGACGGCGGGATCATCAAGGACAGCGGACGCGGCGTCAGGTTCGCGATCAAGAAGCATTTCATAAAAGGCGCGGAAAAGTACCTCTCCCCCTCCGAACCCGCCGACAGGTATTTCATCCACTACGGCGCCGACCCGGAGAAGATCGTCAGGTACCCGTTCACGTCGCTCTTTGAGGGCGACATCTGCGAGCGCCCCGCTTCACCCGAGGAAAAGAAGGTCCTTCGAGAGGAGTTTGGTCTTCCCATTGACGGCAGGATCGCTTTTGCGTGCGGCAGGTTCATCCCGGGCAAAGGGTACGAAGAACTGATTTCCGCCGCTTCAGGCGTTCCCGGGCTCACGGTCGTTATCGCCGGCGGAGAGCCGACTGCGGAATATCTCAAAATCATGGCCGAAAAGAACGTTCACAACGTGCGTTTTGCGGGCTTTTCGTCAAAAGAGACGCTCAAGAAGATGTACCGCGCCTGCGACTTTTTCGTTCATCCGACCAAGAGCGACGTCTGGGGGCTGGTCATAAACGAGGCGATGGCCGCCGGACTTCCGGTCATCACGACCGATATGTGCGTTGCGGGTGTCACTTTGATTAAAGACAGTTTTGATGATACCGTCCGGAAAATGCAGGAAAACGGCGGAAAATCGAGCTTTAACGAGGAAAATCAGGATAATAACGACAGCATGACCGGCGTCATCATCAAGCCGTCGGACGTGAACACGCTTCGCGAATCGCTCGTTCTGTTCCGCGACCTTCCCGGCGAAGTTCTCGCGAAAATGGGCGAAAACGCAATTAAGATCATTAAAGACTACACGTTCGAGAAGATGGCGGAAGCGCATGCCGCAATCGGAAACATTTCCAGGAAATAACCGGAACTTCGAACGTTGGAGAATATTTCCCGGAAATAACAAAAACCCGTCCAAACCCCTTAAAAAACGGGGCAAGGACGGGATTTTTTATGCATTGCGGAAAATTACGAACCGATTGACAGGTGCGTGGAGAGCGATTTGACCATCTTGTCGAACCGTTCGAGCGCCTCGGGATTCACGCCTGTCTTCTTTTCGGCGCGGATCATCAGGTTCTTGGGGGTGTCGAGGGGCGAAATGTACTCGGCCACGGAGACGTCGTAGCCCATTGCCTCCAGGTAGTTCGCGCGCAGGCCGTCGGTGAGCGCGTCGGCGATTCTTGCCTTGAGGATACCGTATTTTAGAACGGGCTCGAACCCGGGAAGGTTGTAGCCGGAGTTCATTTCCCGGTGGCAGCACGGCACGCACACGATGTGGGTGATTCCGTGATTCACGGCGAAATTGAGCGCTTTGTCGGTGGCGGTGTCGCAGGCGTGAAGCGTGAGCAGGAGGTCGAAATCCTCCTCCGGTTCGTAGTTCATGATGTCGGTCTGGACGAACTTCATGTTCCTGTAGCCGAGCTCCTCCGCCATTTTGCGCGAGCCCTCGATGACGACCGGGTTGTAGTCGAGACCGGTGAAGTAGCAGCGGCGGCCCATGACCTCTTTAATATAATAGTTCAGCACGAACGAGAGGTAGGATTTGCCGCAGGCGCAGTCGATGATGCGGACCGGCTTCGCGCCGCCGTTTTTGGCCGCGAGGGACTCGAGAATGGGAACGATCAGCTCCACGAAGTGGTCGATCTGGTTGTATTTGCGGATGCGGTCGTTGCGGATCTTGCCGTTCTTGCCCATGATTCCGATGACCTGAAGGAGCTTCGCGGCGCTTCCGGCCTTGATCAGATACTCGCGGTTGCCGAGCACCGAACCGCCGGTGCCGAGAACCGGGCCGCCGGAGGATGCGCCGAACGCGTCGAATTCCGAGTCGAAAACGTTGTCCGAGTCGCCTGAACCTGAACCGGGAACCTGACACACGTCGCAGCTGATTCTCGCGGCGCCGCTCCTGACATTCCCGCCGGAAAAACTGTCCGCCCGCACCTCGGCGTTGGTCAGCTTCACGTCTTTTCCGTCGCAAGTCACGGAAACCCTGCGCCCGCGTTCATTGTAAACAAGCACCAACGCGTCGTATTTTTCCATCTCGTCCGCGACAAAACCGCAAAAATCCTGCACGCCGAGCGTTTTCTTCTCGCCGTTGAAAATAAAAAAGAGTTTAGGAGCGCCTTCCTTGCCTTTCTCGCCGTCATCGCCGTCCGCGAGCGCCGCCCTCAGCGGGAAGCTCTTCGCCCCCGCCTTGAACTGCACCTCAACCGACTCGAAAAAGTCCTCGCCGCCTTCAAGCCGCGACATGCACGACTCGATCATAAAGCGCGCCCTGTCAATGATCTGTTTCTTCATTTTTACCTCGTTTTAGCCAAAAATCCGCTTTACAAAACCAAGTTTATAAATTTTAAAAAGCCCCGAGCTTCGCAAGTTCCTCACGCGACAGTTCCCTGTATTCGCCCGGTTCAAGCGAAGGGTCGAGCGGCACGCCACCGACCGAAATCCGTTTCAGATAAGTCACTTTTTTGCCCCGCGCCAGCGCCATCCGTTTGACCTGGTGGAACTTCCCCTCGTGAACCGTCACGACCGCTTCGGACACGCCGCCCGCCTGGTCCGCCTTCAGAATTTCAAGGTGCGCCCCGAGGCACTTGTAGCCGTCGCCGAGCACCACCCCGTTCGCGAACGCCTCGCAGTCGGCTTTGTCGAGAACGCCCTCCGTCCTTATAAAATACTCCTTGCTCACGTTCCGGGAAGGCGAAATGATGGAGTGAATGAAATTCCCGTCGTTCGTGAGGATCAGGAACCCCTCCGAATCCGCGTCGAGCCTTCCCGCCGGCGAGAGGTCGTAGAAGCCGAAATCTTCGCCGACAAGGTCCTTCGCCTCCTTGACCCCGGGAACGCCGTCCCCGCAAGACAGGACCCCCGCGGGCTTGTTCATCATCAGGTACACAAACTCCCGGTACACAATCTCTTTGCCGGCGGCCTCCACCTTGTCGGCCGCCTCGTTCACGTCAAAGCCGCAGTCCCTGACCACCGCCCCGTTGACGCGAACGGCCCCCTGCGCGATCAGCTTCCGGACGTCCTTCCTTGAGCCGGCGCCCATATTCGCAAGCAGCCTGTCCAGTCTCATCAGCCGAACCGCCTCCATCCCTTCGGGTACAGGTTTTTGACCGTGCCGCCGGAAATGCCGCCGAGTCCCAGCACGAAGCTCCTTCCCGACTCGCTCACCGCAACGCAGCACGGCGCCGAAAGCCTCTCTTCAGCCACCGCCGCGTTCCTGACGTACTCGCCGTAAGCCTTCACGCGCACCTCGGGAACATGCCCTTGTTCGGTTCCGCCGTTGACAACAGTTCCGTCCTCTATAATAACCGTCTCCCCGCGCAGGTAGCGTTCCAACGCGTCGCTTCCGTTCGCGAGCTCCACGCAGTAAACGAAATCCTCCGGTCTCAGCGTCAGCGCGAGCCTGTGCGACATCTTGAACTCGCCGCCCTTAAGTTCGCCGCAGTAGACGCCCGCCATTTTCACCTTCAGCCCGTCGATGTCCGGCGGCACTTCGGGAAGGTAATAAAGGTTGTCGCCCATGTAGAAGTAACACCCCTGCGGCGGCTCGCACGTCATGTAGAACTCGAAAAACTCCGCGAGCTCCTGAGGCGGCCTGTCGAAGTGGCGGAAACTCCTGTAGCGCTCTTTTTTGACGTTCTTGCCGCGTTTTTCTTTTTTGCGTCCGTCAGCGAAGTCGGATTATGTCCCGTTTTTCCGGCCGGCATATTTTCCGGAAATCTCATCCGGATATTTCCCGGAAATATCATTTATTTCCCGTTCCTGCAGGGAAATATTTCCCGCGGGGGCGGAAATGTCGTCTAAGGCGTTTTCCGGCGATTTCCCGGCATTTCCCGCCTCCGGACAAGTAATTTCACCTTTTCTCAAAAAGGCCGTAAAATGGCCCTCTCCGTGCAATCTGTGAGGCCAGAGTCTCGAAGCCTTCCCGAAATCCGCGGGATAAACGTTCCCGTCGGCGTCCGTTTCCAGCCCTCCCGCGACTCCGCCCGCTTTCGGAGCGTCGATCAGCCGGTACTCCGGGTGGCGCTTCATGAAGCCCGCCAGCGTGTCCTCGTTCTCGTGCCTATTAAACGTGCACGTGGAATACGACAAAACGCCGCCCTCGCGAAGCATCACGTGAACGCTCTCCAGAATTCCGTCCTGCATTTTCCGGCATCTGTCCGACCGGTAGCTCTCCCACTGGCGGACCGCCTCCTCGTCCTTCCTGAACATGCCCTCGCCCGAACACGGCGCGTCGACAACGACCACGTCAAAATAGTCCGCGAACTTCTCTGAGAGCTTTTCCGGAGTCTCGTTGGTCACGACCGCGTTCACGACTCCTGCCATCTGGAGGTTTTTCACAAGCGCCTTCGTGCGCTCCTCGCTTATATCGTTCGCGACGAGAAGCCCCTCCCCGTTCATTCTCGCGGCCAGCTGTGTCGACTTGCCGCCCGGCGCGGCGCAAACGTCAAGCACCCGCGCGTTTTCGGGAAGCGGCACGTTCGCGGCAGGGTACATCGCACTGGGCTCCTGAATGTAGTAAACTCCCGCGTGGTAGAGCGCGTTGCGTCCCGGCTGGCCGTCCGTGTAGTAGAACCCGTTTTCGCACCAGGGAACCTTTTCGCCTGTCTTCAGAAACGATTTCGTGAGCTCCGGCAGCGAGTCCGCGTCCGTTTTCAGCGTGTTTGCGCGAATGCCGGAATACCGTTCCTCGCTGTCGAACGACGCCGCGAACGCCGGGAACTCCTCCTCGGGAAGTATTCTCTTCATGTTCTCAAGGAACTCTTCGGGTAGTTTCATTTTTGCCTCAAAATAGTGAAAATCAGCCTATCAAACACATCCGTGCCTGCGCAGGTGCTAATGACCGCCTTTAAATCAACCCATGTACGTCGTTCCCGCATCCTGCCTGAACGCGCGGAAAATATTCCTGCTGCAGGGCTTCTTGCAGACCGGGCAGTAGACGAACCCCTCAGGGTATCTGGAGTGCGGCGTGAAGTCCATGTACTTCGCGCTGATCTGATAGCCGCAGTTGAAGCAGGTCGCGATGTAGATCAGGTCTTTTGTCTCGGACAAAATCCGGTTGTTGTAGCGCGAAACTTTGACCGCGTTGACGATCCCGAAAACGAGCATCAGCGTTCCGCCTATAGCCAGCATAACCGCGGTCACGATCCAGAACACCAGCGACGACCGGTTCCCGGAATCCGAGAAAAAATCGGGCGCGCTCATCATCATTAACGGCATCAGGACCCCTCCGATCGCGCTCAGAATGACGCCCCATACTATCAGACCGACCTTTTTACGTTTCAGCATATCTTTCCTCCCCGGGCGTGAATCAAGCCGCCGCCCGTTTCCGATTGTCCAACGGGTATTGTATTTCAAACCGCGCCGCGTTGTCAAGAAAAAGCCGCCCCGGAACCCCCAAGCAGCCGCCC
>JAEEGI010005011.1_pt1 | contig 30669 bp, 25 predicted proteins | sample 8958751 | NCBI WGS metagenome assembly JAEEGI01 (sample SAMN16246545, study PRJNA631951) | gut metagenome | biome: gut microbiome; feature: rumen; material: KS-attached | host: Bos | place: Iran: Karaj | collected 2018-10 | reverse complement strand
GAGGAGTTCAGGCATCTTCTGCACGTTCTGGATGCCGTAGAAACCGTCATAGGTGACGGTGTACTTTCCGGACTTGCCCTGCTTGGTGGTGACAAGGATGACGCCGTTGGCGCCGCGGGCACCGTAGATGGCGCAGGAAGCAGCGTCCTTAAGGACGTCGATGCTCTCGATATCGGACGGGTTCAGGGAGTTGATATCTCCGCCGGTAACACCGTCGATGACATACAGAGGAGCATAGGAACCTGTAGTACCCATACCGCGGATGTTGACATTGTAACCCGAACCAGGCTGGCCGGACGAGTTCATGATGCTGACACCGGGGGTGGAGGACTGCATGGCACCAAGGGCGCTGGTGGAGTTGAGCTTTGCAAGCTCATCGCCCTTGACCTGGACGGTGGAACCGGTGACCAGCTTTTTCTTCTGGGTACCGTAACCGACCACCACTACCTCGTCGAGGAGTTCGGTATCCTCTTCGAGCAAAATGCTGAAGTTGGTCCTGTCCCCGATCTGGATAACTTGAGTCCTGTAACCGATGGAGGAAATCTCTATGCTCGCGCCAGGCCTGACATTGAGCGTGAAATTACCGTCCAAATCGGTGATGGCGCCGTTCTGGGTGCCGCTTTCAATGACACTGGCTCCGATGACAGGGCCGATCTCGTCGCTGACCGTACCGGTGATGCGGACGGTCTGCGCCATGGCAGCCAAGCCAAAGAAGAGTAGCATCAGAGAAGCAAAAAGTTTACTTTTCATGTTACAGATGAATGGTTGGTAATAATGATTATTGGTTAATAATAAGTTCTATCAATACAATCTTGCACAAAATGCAATACTTTTAGTGCTAAAAAAATATTGGTCCGAATCAAAAACAACATGTCGCGAAACGAAATGTTACGGAGTCTCCATCGCACGCACAACGCGCGTAAGGCGCGCTGGAGGGCGGAAAAGGGATCCGAAAAACTATGATTCCGGCAACTATTTCAAATCAAACCTAACTTCAAATTTAGCCAATCTTTTTTCTTCAGACAAGTATAAATTTATCATTTTGAATTTAATTAGTACTTTTGCACCAAACAGGAATAACATGGACACTGACGAGAGATTCATGCGCGAAGCGCTGCGGGAGGCAATGGCCGCCAGGGACGAAGACGAGATCCCCGTAGGGGCCGTCGTAGTCTGGAAAGGCCGTATCATCGCCAAGGGGCACAATATGGTCGAGCGTCTGCACGACCCCACTGCCCACGCAGAGATGATAGCCCTCACCGCCGCCACCGAGGCCGTAGGGGGCAAGTACCTTAACGAGTGCACCTTATACGTAACTCTGGAGCCCTGCCCGATGTGCGCCTCCGCCCTCAACTGGGCGCAGGTCGGGCGCATCGTCTACGGAGCTTCCGACCCCAGAAGGGGATGCACGCTCTATTCCCCTTCCCTGCTCCACCCTAAGACTGAAATGGTGTCCGGCTTACTTGCTGATGATTGTTCCGCCCTTGTTCGAGATTATTTCAAGGCAATTCGAAAATAATTAATATCTTTGCACCCGGAATTGAGGTATGGTGTAATGGTAGCACATGGGATTTTGGTTCCCCCAGTCAGCGTTCGAATCGCTGTACCTCAACCAAAAAAAGGAGCCGGCCCTTTCAGGTCGGCTCCTTTCCTTATCGGAATCCCGTTTTACAGTGTACGTTTGATCTCGACGATATGGAAGGCCTCGATGACGTCGCCTTCCTTGATGTCGTTGTAGCCTGCTATGCTCATACCGCACTCGCGGCCGGCAGTCACTTCCTTGGCGGCATCCTTGCCGATCTGCAGCGAGCCGAGCTCGCCGGTATAGATCACGATGCCGTCGCGGATGAGGCGCACGCTGGTCTTCTGGACCATCTTGCCGTCGCGGACGATACAGCCGGCGATCGTACCGACCTTGCTGATGCGGAAGGTCTGCTTGACCTCGGCGGTACCGGTGACCTCTTCTTTCTTCTCAGGCTCGAGCATACCCTCGATACCGGCCTTGACTTCGTTGATACAGTCATAGATGACGGAATAGAGACGGATCTCGATGCCCTCGCGGTCGGCGACCTTGCGGGCCTCGACGGTAGGACGGACCTGGAAGCCGATGATGACGGCGTCGGAGGCCTCGGCCAGAAGGATATCGGACTCGGAAATGGCACCCACGGCCTTGTGTATGACGTTGACGCGCACCTGCTCGGTGGAGAGCTTGATGAGGGAGTCGGAGAGGGCTTCCACGGAACCGTCGACGTCGCCCTTTACGATGACGTTGAGCTCCTTGAAGTTGCCGATGGCGATACGGCGGCCGATCTCCTCGAGGGTCATGTGCTTCTGGGTCTTGATGCCCTGGATGCGGATGAGCTGCTCGCGCTTGTTCGCGATGCTCTTGGCCTCGCGCTCGTCGCTCATCACCACGAACTTCTCGCCCGCGGAAGGGGCTCCGTTGAGTCCGAGGACCGAGACGGGAGTGGAAGGGCCGGCTTCGGTAACCTTCTGTCCGCGCTCGTTGAACATGGACTTGACCTTGCCATAGAAACTGCCGCTGAGCAGGACGTCGCCCACGTGGAGCGTACCGTTCTGGACCAGGATGGTGGCCAGATAACCGCGGCCCTTGTCCAGCGAAGACTCGATGACGGCGCCTGAAGCGAGCTTATCGGGGTTGGCCTTGAGCTCGAGGAGGTCGGTCTCGAGAAGGACCTTTTCGAGGAGCTTGTCCACGTTGAGTCCCTTCTTGGCCGAAATCTCCTGGCACTGATACTTTCCTCCCCAGTCCTCGACGAGGATGTTCATCTCGGAGAGCTGGCGGCGGATGGTGTCGGGCATTGCGCCGGGCTTGTCTATCTTGTTGATGGCGAACACCATCGGGACATTGGCGGCCTGCGCATGGTTGATTGCCTCAACGGTCTGGGGCATCACGGCGTCGTCGGCGGCGACGATGATGATGGCGAGGTAGGTCATCTGGGCGCCACGGGCACGCATGGCCGTGAAGGCTTCGTGACCGGGGGTATCGAGGAAGGTGATGTGACGGCCGTCTTCCAGCGTGACGCTGTAGGCGCCGATATGCTGGGTAATACCGCCTGCCTCACCTGCGATGACGTTGGACTTGCGGATGTAGTCGAGCAATGAAGTCTTACCATGGTCGACGTGACCCATGACGGTGATCACCGGCGGACGGGGAACGAGATCCTCCTCGGAATCGGGCACTTCGTTGCCCTCTATCTCCTCGGTGAGGCCGGCTGTGACGAACTCGACCTTGTAGCCGAACTCCTCGGCCACGAGGACGAGGGTCTCGGCATCGAGGCGCTGGTTGATGGACACCATCAGGCCAAGGCTCATGCAAGCGCCGATAACCTTCACCACCGGAGTATTGTTCATAAGGGTGGCGAGATCGTTGACGGTCACGAACTCGGTGACCTTCAAGACCTTCTTCTCGGCCGCCTCCTGCTCGAGCTCCTCCTGTGCGCGCTGAGATGCGAGTTCACGCTTCTCCTTGCGGTACTTCGCGCCGAAATTGTTCTTCTTGCCCTCGTTCATGCGGGCATATGTCTCCTTGACCTGTTTCTGGATCTGCTTCTGCATCTCCTCCTGCTCGGCCTCGGTAAGCTCCGGCTTGAAACGGTCGGCGCCGCGCTTGCGGCCCTTGCCGGACTTGGCGTCCTTCTGACCGCCCTGGGCGGGCTTCTTGGACGCATCCTTCTGGCCGCCGCGTTTCAGCTCGGGATCCGAGCCGACCTTGCCGACATCGACTTTCTGGGTGCTCTTGCTGATGCGCTCGCGCTTCTTGCCTCCCTTCTTCTTCTCGAACTGGGACATATCGATCTTGCCCAGGACTTTGAGGCCTCCGGTATCGGAGGAGGCAGCGGGCTGCGTTTCCTGCTCCTCGGCGGGAGCGGCAGATGCTGCAGGGGCCGCGGGAGCGGCAGGCTCGGCGGCTGGCTCATCCGAAGGCTCCGCCGGGGTCGGGGCGGGGGCTTCGGGCTGCTCGGCGGGAGCCGCAGGCTCTTCTACTGGCGGAATCTCAGGCTCCGGCTTGGGAGCAGGCTGAGGCTCGGGTTCCGGCTCCGGTTCGGGTTCCGGTTCCGGAACGGGCTCCGGCTCGGGCTCGGGCTCCGGTTCCGGAGCGGGAGCGGGCGCGGGTACAGGCTTCGGAGCCGCCTCGTGACGGTTGATGCCGGTGAGGATGGTGCTCTTGATGATAGTCTCCATCTCCGGCTCTTCCTCCTCGGCTTCCTCCTTCTCCTGCTGCTGCTTGCGGCTGGTCTTCTCAAGGATCTCGTTGAGCTTGATGTCGATCTTCTCGGAAGCCTCCTTCATGGCCAGGTCCTTGCTGTACTGCTTGTCAAGGGCGGGGACGTACTCGTCCGACACCTTGGCATTGGGATTGGCATCCACCTGGGCGCCCAGTTTCTGCAGGAAATCCACGAGGTCCTGCAAACCGATATTGTATTTCTTGATGAGTTTGTTTAATCTGATTTCTGCCATATAAGACCCCCTTTTTTATTGTCAAACTAGTCCTCGAACTCTGCCCTGAGGATATCGAACACCTCGGCGACAGTCTCGTCCTCGAGGTCCGCCCTGCGGGCGACGTCCTCGGGAGAGAGGGCGAGCACGCTCTTGGCTGTGTCGCAACCGATCGACTGGAGCTTCTCGATGACCCATCCGTCGATCTCGTTCTCGAACTCGCTGAGGAGCACGTCTTCCTCCTCGTTGTCGATTTCGTCCTTAGGAAGCTGGCGCCAGACCTCGATCTCGCGGTCGACGAGCATTCCGGCCAGCTGGATGTTGCATCCGCCGCGGCCGACACCCTTCTTGACCTCCTCGGGCTGCATGTACACCTTGACCTTGTCGTGAGGACCGGAGCCCATGTCGATGGAGGACACGCGTGCGGGATTGAGGGCGCGCTGGATGAGCAGCGGCTGGTTGTTGGTCCACTGGATAACGTCGATGTTCTCGTTGCGGAGCTCACGAACGATGCCGATGATGCGTCCGCCCTTGACGCCGATGCAGGCCCCGATGGGGTCGATGCGCTCGTCATAGGACTCCACGGCGACCTTGGCGCGCTCGCCGGGAACGCGGACAACCTTCTTGACTGTGATGAGGCCGTCGAGGATCTCGGGAACCTCCTGCTCGAACAGACGCTCGAGGAACTCGTTGGAAGTACGGGAAAGGATGATGTAAGGAGTGGTATTGTTGCGCATCTCCACACTCTTGATGATGGCGCGCACAGTATCGTTCTTCTTGAAACGCTCGCCGGGAATCTGCTCGTCCTTGGGGATATGCAGTTCGTTGCCGTCCTCGTCGAGGATGAGGACCTCCTTGGACCATGTCTGATAGACCTCGCCGCTGAAGATCTCGCCAATCTTCTCGGAGTACTTCTTATAGACGTTGGCCTTCTCGATGTCCATGATGCGGCCCTGGAGGTTCTGCCTGATATTGAGGATGCCCCTGCGGCCGAAAGACTTGAGGCTAAGTTCCTTGGTATAGGTGTCACCGACCTCGTAATCGTCGTCTCCGGTCTCCTCGGCAACCTGCTCGGGAGTCATCTGGGTATTGGGGTTCTCCACCTCCTCGACGATCTCGAAGTTCTGGTAGATCTCGCAGGTACCCTTGTCCACGTTGACGATGACGTCGAAGTTGTCGGACGAGCCGTAGGTCTTGGCGATCTGGGTCATGAAGACGTCCTTGAGGACGCCCATCATCACGGGCCTGTCAATGTTCTTTTCCTCCTTGAAATCCTTGAACGCATCAATGAGGGTTACGACGTTTTCTTTTTCCATATAGTTTTTTATTTATTCATTGTCCATTTCCTTCAGCATGGCGTCAGCCTCAGCTCCGCTTATACCGGCCGATCCGACGGTGAGGGCATAATCCTCCACGTCGCGGTCGAAGGCGGCGAGAACCGCACGGTGCACAAACTCGCAGTCCCCAAGGTTGACGGGGTCCGCACCTTTGGTGATGGTCACGTCGATGACGTTGTCGTCCTCGTCGAAGTCGAGGCAAGCCACGCTGCAGCCACGCTCTTTGGCTGCGGCCTCCAGCACTTTCTGCAATTCAGTCCTATCCATCGTTCATTACAATAAAAAATAGGGAACCGGACGGCCCCTATCTCTTTCACAGGTGCAAAAATAGAAATAAATTCTTACATTTGCAAATCAAAAGTCTTATCTATGGATTTCACGACCAAAGAACTCGCCAGAATACTTAAGGGGACCGTCGACGGAAACCCCGAAGAGAAAGTATCTTCCTTTGCCAAGATCGAGCACGGGAAGCCCGGCAAGCTCTGCTTCTTCGCCAACCCCAAGTACGAGCACTATGTGTACGAGACTTCCGCGTCGGCAATAATCGTGAACAAGGACTTCGTCCCCAAGGAACCCGTCAAGGCTACCCTCATCCGCGTAGATGACGCTTATACATCGGTGGCTTTCCTTCTCAAATACGTACGCGAGCATGAGAACAGGTTCCGCTATCACCGCAGTTTAGTGTCTCTCGTCTATCCCTCCGCAAAGCTCGGCAAGAAAGTATATGTCGGCAGCTACTCCTACATCGGCAGGAAATGCCGCATCGGAGACTTTACGCGGATCTACCAGAACGTCTATATCGGTGACGGCACGACCATCGGCAAGCGCTGCATCCTGTATCCCGGAGTCCGCATCTATCCGGGAATGGTCATTGGCGACGACGTCATCCTGCACGCCAATTGCGTGATCGGATCTGACGGCTTCGGCAACGCGCCCCAGCCCGACGGCACCTGGGAGAAGATCGAGCACCTGGGCAACGTCATCATCGGCAACAACGTCGAGATCGGCGCCAACACCACGGTCGACCGCGCCGAGATGGAGTCCACCATCATCGGCAACGGAGTCAAGATCGACAATCTCTGTCAGATAGCCCACAACGTCCAGATCGGAGACAATACAGTGATGGCCGCCCAGACGGGAGTCGCCGGTTCCACCAAGATAGGCAAGAACTGCATCATCGCGGGCCAGGTCGGAATCGTCGGTCACCTGACAATTGCCGACGGCACCGTCATTGCAGCCCAGGCAGGAGTGATCGGCAACGTGAAGAAGAGCGGCCAGAAGCTCTTCGGCTCGCCTGCCATCGACATCAAGAACTACATGCGCAGCTACGCCATCTTCAAGCAGAAAGGACAAGAATAAATGAACCAGAACACCCTCGGCAATATCTGCACTTTCGAAGGCAAGGGTCTCCACACCGGCCGCTATGCACATATGTCCGTCGAGCCTGCTCCGGCCGGCACGGGCATACGTTTCATCAGGACGGACCTGGGGGATGCCTGCGTCGAAGCACTGGCGGAGAACGTCACGAACACCGCACGCAGCACCACCATCTCATACGGCGAGGCTTCCGCAGTCACCATCGAGCACCTGATGTCCGCCCTTACAGGCCTGGGCATCGACAATGCCGTCGTGCGTCTCGACAACGCCGAGGTACCTATCCTGGACGGCAGCGCCCTCCCCTATGTCGAGGCCTTCCGCCAGGCCGGCGTCGTTGCGCAGGACGCGGAAAGAGTGTTCCTGGAATTGAGCCGCACCGTCGAAGTCAAGGATGAAAAGAGCGGCGCGTGGGTAAAAATCGAACCGTCCGGCAGGCCGGAGACAGCCATCACCGTGGACTTCGGGTCCAGGGTTCTCGGCGTACAGGAAGCACGATGGGACCTCGGCACCGACTATGCTTCCGAAATCGCTCCCTGCCGCACGTTCGTATTCTTCCATGAGATCGAGTTCCTTGCCCGCCAGGGTCTGGTGAAAGGAGGCGACGTCAACAATGCCATCGTCATCATCGAGCACCCCGTATCACAGCAGCAGATAGACGACCTCTGCGGCATCCTCGGGCTTCCTAGTCTCAAAGCGACGGACAATGGCTATCTCAGCAATCTCAAACTGCACTTCCCCGACGAGTGCGGCCGGCACAAGCTTCTTGACATAATCGGGGACTTGCGCCTGGCAGGCGGCTGGTTGAACGCCAGAGTCACCGCCTTCAAGCCCGGACACACCATCAACACAATTGCGGCTAAAGAAATCAGGAAGGCACTTGTTTTGTAGTTATAAGCCGCGTAATCGACATCATCATGAACAAAATCCATCCATCAGCAATCATCAGTCCCAATGCAGTGTTGGGAGACAACATAGAGATCGGTCCTTACGCCTACATCGACGACAACGTCAGCATAGGCGACGGCTGCAAGATCCATCCGCATGCCTGCATCTATTCCTACGTCAGGATAGGCAAGAATTGCGAGGTGTTCCCCGGAGCCGTAGTGGGCGCCATCCCCCAGGACCTCAAGTACGACGGCGAGATATCATACGTCGAGATAGGCGACAACGTCACCATCCGGGAGTGCGCGACCATCAATCGCGGCACAAAGGCCAGCGGCAAAGGTGTTACACATATCGGTAACGACACCCTCATCATGTCATACGTCCACGTAGCCCATGACTGCCACGTCGGAAACCATTGCATCCTCACCAGTTACGTCGGCATCGCCGGCGAGACCGACGTGGACGACTGGGCCATCATCGGAGGCGGTACCGTGGCGCACCAGTTCAGCCACATCGGCACCCATGCCATGATCGGCGGCGGATTCAGGATCAGCAAGGACATCCCGCCGTACACCCTGTGCGGTCGCGAGCCCATCTGCTATGTCGGCGTGAACATCGTGGGACTGCGGCGCCGTGGCTTCGACTCGGACGTCATCCGCAACATCAAGGACATCTACGACACCATCTACTTCCAGGGCAACAATATCAGCGACGGCTGCGCCCGCGTTGAGGCTGGATTCCCTCCTTCGGAGGAGAAGGACATCATCCTCAACTTCATCCGCAACTCCAAGCGCGGCATCGTCCGTCCCGGCGACACTCGCGAAAAAGGTCTCGACTGGTAGCGCCATGCTGTTCTCCACGGCATATTTCCCGCCGGTCGAGTATTTTGCCAAGATAGCGGAAGGCTTCACCCTGTCCCCGGACGAGGTAAAGCCTTCCGTCATTTATATCGAAGCTTGCGAGCATTACAAGAAGCAGACCTACCGCAACCGTTTCAAGTATTATGCAGCCGACGGGGTGCAGAGTCTGTCATTCCCCGTGGAAGGCGGGGAAAGCGCGCAAAAGCAGCTCATAACGGAAGTCCGGGTGGACTGGTCCACTCCATGGCTCCTGCGCACGGAGAGGGCCATCTCCGCCGCATATGAGTCCTCCGCATATTTCGATTATTACAAGGACGAACTTTTCGGCCTGTTGGAAACCAGGCCGGAAAAGCTTTTCGACCTCAACCTTTCGGTACTCAGATTCTTCCTTGACAAGACGGGCATCCGGGCAGACATCCGTTTCACGGAGGAGTTCACGCCCGCCGGACAGGGCATCTACGGCGAGGACCTGAGGGAGGCCATACATCCCAAAAAGAGCAATACCATACTCGAAGACATGACACTGGCGAAGCCGTATTTCCAGGTATTCGCCAGGAAATACGGCTTCGCGTCAAATCTTTCCATCTTGGACCTTCTGTTCAACGAAGGTCCGGATGCGATCCTCTATCTCAAGAACCTTTAGAACCTCCAGCCAAGGGTAAGGACTATGTCCGCCATGGACCGGGTCTGTACGATCTCGGGCAGATACTCGTCGCCTCCGGTGATATAGTCTCCGTAAGGGTTGAAGTAGTCAGAAGCATACTTGGTGAAGCGGAAACCGAAGTCCGAGAAGAAGGATCCTTCGGAAGAGTATCCAAGTCCGCAGGAGTAGGTGCTCACGATGTCGGGGAAAGCTTCCTTGGAAACTACCCTGAAGCCACCGCGGGCGAAGTCGTCATAATAATTGGCATAACCGGCGGCAGTATACTTCACACCGTCCTGGTCGATGGCATAGTACTGGGGAGAAGTGCTGAGGGCGTAACCCGCGCGGAGGGATACGGAAGGGACGGGGCGGAACTCGAGGCCGAAACGACCGGAATACGCCTTGCCTGCGCAATTGCGGTTGACGGCATTCTCCACCTCGAAATAGTTGTAATCCCTGTTATAGTCGATATCGGAGAAACGCATCCTGCTGTAATCCGCCATCTCGAAGTCGGCGCTCACGAGTCCGAAACTGCCGAAGGTATAGGCAATACCGGCATTGAAACGCCAGGGGGTGACGAGGTTGTAGGAGAATTCGTTGCTCGGGGACTGAGCGGCTGTATCGTAAGCGGAGTCGGTGAACTTGGTATCGGTATCGACGTACCAAACATCGCTGATAGTATAAAGCGTAGGGGTCTGCACGGCGGCTCCGAGTCTCAGGCCGCCGCCGGGAACCCAGATGAAACCGATCTTGGTATAGATACCGGACACATCGGTATTCTGGGTGTAGTTATACGTGGACTCGCGGAAGTTGGTGATGACTCCGTCATTGTACTCGACCTCGAACTGGGAGGGATCGACTGCCGCTTCGTTGAAATACTCGCTGTAGCGATAGGTCGCAACGGGCATTCCGAGGTTGAAACCGAGGAAGAACCGGTCGCTGAAATTCATGCCGAAGTTCATCAGGAGGTCGTACTTGGCCCCGAAGGTCTGCACCCTGGCATACTGGTCGAGCGGACCCTGGGTGTGGATATCGAGCGAGCCGTCAGGCATCACGAACATACCTTCGGTTGTGCCGAGGTATGTGTAGTTGCCGTCGGCGTCCACCATGGGATTGCCGAACTCGTCATAAGCCTCGGCGATCATTCCGCCCTGATATGCCGCAAGGTAGTTCCACGGAGTGGCGGTTCCGAAATAACTGTTCCTGTCATTGAGGACCGACGGGGAATACGGAGACGCACCGGCCGCGAACGAACCCAGCAGGGATGTATTGCCGTTGACGCCGCTGCCGACGAAATCATTGGCGAAATGCGAGGTGGCATTGGACACGAAACCGAGGGTGAAGCTCTTCAAGGGGCCGTTGCCGTAAGTGTCGAAGTTCATGGAGAACCCGATGTTCGGGATGTTGAACTTCGAAGACTTGTAGTCCATGTAATTGGAATAGTCCTCATTGTAGTATGTGGAATACCCGGAAGTATTGGTCATGATGGTGACGCCCGGAGAGATCGTGAACTGGGAATAGGGCGCGACGGCCGATCCGGCGGGATTGATCCCGATGGATCCCAGGTCGCCGCCGAGCGCCGTCATGGCGCCTCCCAGGGCGATGGAACGGGCGGTTCCATAGTAGTCGTTCTGTCCATATGTGAGAGCCTCGGAAAAAGTCTGGGCTCCAGCTGCCGCTGCCGCGAAGGACAACAACGCAGCCAATGCAAATCTTTTCATATTGTCAAATCCGATAAAATGCTGTGAAACAATGGTTAAAGGATCAGGCTACCTGCGGCCGCCGCCGGAGCTCCTGCTGGCGCCGCCACCGCTGCTGCCACCGCCACTATAGCCGCCGGAGCTTCTGCTGGCACCGCCTCCGCTATATCCGCCTCCGAAACTGCCGGACGAAGAGCTGCGGCTGGGAGCCGAATAGCTGCCGGAAGAGGAGCTGCGGGAAGAAGAGGAGCTGCGGGAAGGAGCGGAATAGCTGCCGGAAGAGGACGAACTTCTGGAAGGAAAAGAATAGCTGCCGGCTGAGCCGCTGCCGCCGGAAGGCCTGCGGTAGCTGGTACCGGAGGAAGCGCGGCCGGACGAGGATGCGGGTGCGGAGACCGAAGATCCGCGGTTGACCGCTGCGGAAGAGCGCGAAGCGGACGCGGCACGTGCCGCGGTGGATGCGGTGCGCGATGCTGCGGCCGGGGCGGAACGGGTCACTGTCCTTGCGGCAGTGGATGCCGTCCGCGAAGCGGCGGTCTTGCGTCCGTCGGAAGACGCGGCGGCTGTGCCGCCGGCCGCGGCGGTCGTTCCGGCCGCTCCGGCAGTACGGACAACGCGTCCGACACCGTTGCGGGGATTGGTGGAGATGGTGGAGCTCAGACCACCGCGTGTGGCAATCTCATGGCCGTGATATCTGGGGAAGATATAGGCGCCGCCGCCACCGCCATAGTAGTAGGGATAGCCCCAATAGAAGGGATCATACCATCCGGCATATCCGAACCCGTAGTACCAGGGGTCATACCAGAAAGGGCCGAAGCCGAAGCTCCACGAAGGACCCCAGAAGGGATCGTACCAGTAGGGGCCGAAAGCGAAGCTCCACGAAGGTCCCCAGAAAGGATCATACCAGAAGGGATCGTACCATCCCATATGCCAGCGCGCCCACCTGCGTGTGCCCCAGTAGTAGGGGCTGCCGTAGCCGTACCAGGGATAGAACGAAGAGTTCCAGCTGTACCAGTTCAGGTCGTCAAGGTCATAGAGCGACACCGTGGTGGTGCCTTCCTTGTGATTGAACTTGATATTTGCCGTCATGTTCTCCGGAATGACAAGCGTATCGACCTTGCCGACCGTCTTCACGAACACAGCGGAAGACTTGGTCCTGGCGATGAGGTCGTCAGTGGCAGTCAATTGCGCAGCCTGGGCGTCGAGCGACAGGGACTGCGGCCTATAGTAGATTCCGTCCTGGTACTTCTGAGCCGGAGCCTGCGAGAGCGAGGCCGTGGTGCCACAGGAAGTGAGCGCCAGGAGGACCGAAGCGATGAATAAGACGTGTGTTTTCATTTTTAGAATCTCCTATAATTGATAAAATTTGTATCTTTGCAAACGTTGCTTGCAACTTTTATACCTTTCCAATCCGTCTGTAAGACGGGGAAACTTTCACAATGTTAACAAGAAAATTGATTTTTAGCAAATTTAATAGTTATGGCCAAGGAAGTGACTAAAAGGTCCGACAATTATTCGCAGTGGTACAACGATCTGGTGGTGAAAGCCGACCTCGCCGAACAGTCCGCAGTCAGGGGCTGCATGGTCATCAAACCGTACGGCTACGCCATCTGGGAGAAAATGCAGAGCGTACTCGACGGAATGTTCAAGGAGAAAGGCGTCCAGAATGCGTATTTCCCCCTCTTCATACCCAAATCATTCTTCTCGCGCGAGGCCGAGCACGTGGCAGGTTTCGCCAAGGAATGCGCCGTGGTGACCCACCACAGGCTCATGAACGACCCCGAAGGCAAGGGGGTTGTCGTGGATCCTGACGCCAAGCTCGAAGAGGAGCTCATCGTACGCCCGACTTCCGAAACCATCATCTGGAGCACATATAAGAACTGGGTGACTTCCTGGCGCGACCTCCCCATCCTCTGCAACCAGTGGTGCAACGTCGTGCGCTGGGAGATGCGCACCCGACTGTTCCTCCGCACCGCGGAGTTCCTCTGGCAGGAAGGCCATACCGCCCACGCCACTGCCGAAGAAGCCGAGTCCATGGCTCGTCAGATGGTCCACGTGTACGCCGACTTCGCCCGCAACTGCCTGGCCCTCCCCGTAATCGTCGGCCATAAGAGTCCCAACGAGCGCTTCGCCGGAGCCCTCGACACTCTCACCATCGAAGCCATGATGCAGGACGGCAAGGCTCTGCAGGCCGGCACGTCCCACTTCCTCGGACAGAACTTCGCCAAGTCCTTCGACGTGCAGTTCACGGGCAAGGACGGCAAGCAGGAGTATGTCTGGGCTACTTCCTGGGGTGTGTCCACCCGCCTGATGGGCGCGCTGATCATGGCACACGGCGACGACAACGGACTCGTGCTGCCTCCCGCGCTGGCTCCCATCCAGGTCGTGATGGTCCCGATCTACAAGAGCGACGAGGAGCGCAACGCCATCCTCGACAAGATGTACGAGGTCAAGAAGGCCCTCGAGGCCATGGGCCACAGTGTCAAGGTCGATGACCGCGACACCCTCCGCCCCGGCTTCAAGTTCGCCGAGTGGGAGCTCAAGGGGGTCCCTGTACGCCTTGCCATGGGTCCCCGCGACCTGCAGAACGGCACGGTCGAGGTCCACAGGCGCGATACGCTTGAGAAGAATACCGTCGGCATCGAGGGGCTCGAGAAGTACATCGACGAGCTTCTCGCCGACATCCAGAAGGGCATCTACGACAAGGCTCTCGCGTTCCGCACCGCCAACATTCGCAAGTGCGACGACTGGGAGGAGTTCAAGACCGAAATCCAGAAAGGCGGCTTCCTCCTCTGCCACTGGGACGGTACGCCCGAGACCGAGCAGAAGATCAAGGACGAGACCAAAGCCACCATCCGCTGCATCCCCATCGACAGCTGCGTCTGCGAGGAGGAGGGCAAGTGCATCTATTCCGGCAAGCCTTCGAGCCGCCGCGTCGTCTTTGCCATTTCCTACTAAAAGTACACATTATGAAGACTTTGCATACCATTATCGCCGGTGCGGCCGCGGCACTTTGCCTCGGCGGCGCCGCATATGCGCAGGATGCGCAGAGCGCGGCCGCTGCCGCAGCCGCGGAGCTCGCCAAGGCTCCCGAAGTGGAGAAGGCTGATGAGAAGCCCAATTTCTGGACCAGCGCAGCCGAGTTTACCTTCGGACTGAACCAGACCAGCCTCTGGGACTGGGCGGCCGGCGGCTACAACAACCTCAGCCTCAATTCCGGCCTTGACGCCAACGCCAAGTACGAGAAGGACCTCACGACCTGGGGCAACCGCCTCCAGCTCCAGTACGGCACCCTCTCTTCGGCCGACAAGAAAGGCCTGATCCAGAAAACTACCGACCGTATCTACGCAGAAAGCAAATGGGGATACAAGACCCGCAAGGACTCCAAGTGGAGCTATACCGCGGCCTTCGACTTCCGTTCCCAGTTCAGCGACGGATACAGCGACTACAAGCAGGGAACCGACGGCAAGTGGACCGGTACCCACAAGTCCGGATTCCTCGCTCCGGCCTACACCAATCTCGGTCTCGGTATGGACTGGACTCCGAACAAGTGGCTGAGCATCAACATCGCTCCCTTGACAGGCGGTTTCACCATCGTCCGTGCCGAGGACCTGCGCAAGACCTACGGAATGCAGCTGCGCGACCCTTCGGCTTCGGCCGCCTCTCCTGCCGGCCCCGACTATCGCAGCGCCAAGTTCCAGTTCGGCGCCCAGGTCAAGGCCGATGCCAAGTTCGTCATCAACGAAGTGTTCAACTATGGTACCCAGCTGGTCCTGTTCACCGACTATCTCGACAATCCTTTCAAGGAATACCGCGTCAACTGGGACAACAAGATCACCTGGACCGTAGGCAAGTACTTCAAGATTGGCCTCGACACCTGGCTCATCTACGATCCCAACGTCGTTATCAAGAACGAAAAGGACATCGCCCAGTACCCGGACGGACGCAACCGCGTCCAGTTCAAGGAGTTCACTTCCTTCAATTTCGCATACACCCTCAAGCCCAGGAGACTGCGGGACAAGTAATCCGTCATGAAGGTCCTGCTGGCTGTGAGCGGAGGCATCGACTCCATGTGCATGGCTGACATGTATGGCCGTGCCGGAGGAGATTATGCCGTAGCGCATTGCAACTTCCATCTCAGGGGCAGCGACAGCGACGCGGATGCGGAGTTTGTGGAGAAATGGGCGGAAATGCACGGAGTGCCGTTCTTCCGCGCAGATTTCGATACTTCAGGCTACGCTTCGGAACATGGCATCAGCATAGAAATGGCTGCGCGCGAACTGCGATATGCGTGGTTCGCGCGCATTGCCGTCCAATACGGCTTCGACGCCGTCGCCGTGGCCCACAATGCCAACGACAACGCCGAAACCCTCATCCTTAATCTCCTGCGCGGCACAGGCCTCCGCGGCCTTCGCGGCATGGCCTCAAGCAGCCCTATCCCGGTGGACTGTGTCCGGGAAATTTGTGCCACCCTCGGCAACATAAGAGGGGGGGACCCATTGCCTGCAATGGGGGGGGCCGAACATAGTGAGGCAATTTCCCGGACACAGTCCACCGGGAAGGAGGTGCGCCTAATTAGGCCGATGCTGGGGATGACGAGGGCGGAAATAGAGGAATATGCGAAAGCGAACGGAGTAGAGTACCGTGAAGACAGGACCAATGCGGAGAATGATGCGCACCGCAACCGTTTACGCAACAATGTATTCCCGGAGTTCGCAAGGATCAATCCCTCCTTCGTGAAGACACTGAACTCCGACATGAGGTATTTCGCGCAGGCGGATGACATCGCTGAAGAGTATTTCCGAGAAGCACGGGCGAAGATCCTTTCCGAGGACGGGACGATCCGTGTAGACAAGCTTCTGGGTTTCAAGCATTGGAAGTACGTATTCTTCCGTCTAGCCGAACCATGCGGCTTCAGCGGGAAGACCTTGGATTCGATACTCGCGCTGATTGAAGAGCGCGCGCAGGGCCGCGGCACCTTCGCAGGAAAACGCTTCCACTCCTCCACCCACGTCCTGGAGACTTCGCACGATGCGATAACATTCAGAGGGCGTGTTTCCGAAGATGACGGTCCCGACGAAGTGACCGTCACAGGACCGGGCGACTACCGATTCAAAGGCAGGACCGTCCGGATCGAAACAGTGGTACCCGGGTCGCTGAAGCAGGCGGAGGGCCTGCTCATCTGCGACGCTTCCGCACTCCCCTTCCCTTTCATCCTCCGCGGCTGGCAGGCCGGAGACTGGATGCGTCCCTTCGGAATGGGAGGCAGGGCCAAGAAACTCAGCGACATCTTTACCGACAGGAAAATGTCCCTTTCGGACAAGGAAAGCGCCATCGTAGTATATAGTCCGGCCCTAGACGACGGCGGAGACGGCCGGGTAGCGGCCGTGGCCGGGCTCAGAATGGACGAAGCCCTCCGCGTGGCGAAGGGCTCCGTAAAAGTCTTGAGGATCTCAGTCCTCTGATTACCTGATATCGATAACGTAAGGGATGCGGGCGAACATGACGTCCGCAGGATTCTTCTTTACACGCTCATACCAGTCGAGAAGCATTCCCGCAGCATCTCCGAAAGGAGTGCCTGAGAAGATATTCTCAGGGGGAACACCCTGGCCGAACATCTCCATCATCCTCTCCATCTCGGACAGCGGCTTGGGATATTCTACCACGTTCCAGGCCGTCAGGTCGGCGTCACCGCCGGCGGAGGCCGCCCACTTCACTGCATCCTCCAGAGTGCCTATCTCGTCCACGAGACCGATCTTGATGGCATCGGAACCGGCCCACACACGACCCTGGGCAATCGAATCCACGAAGTCGGGCTCAAGGCCGCGTCCCTCGGAAACGGTGTTGACGAAACGAGTGTAGATGTTCTCGACGGAAGCCTGCATATAATCGAGCTCCTCCTGGTCGAGGGGACGCATCAGGGAATACATGTCGGCATGCTTGTTGGAGCCCACGGTTACGATGTTGACGTGGGCGAGGTCCTTGACGGTCTTGCTGAGATCGGGAATCATGCTGAAGACGCCGATGGATCCGGTGAGGGTGGTAGCGTCGGAGTAGATCTTGTCACAGTTGTTGGAAATCCAATAACCTCCGGATGCCGCATAGTTACCATAGGAAGCGACCACGGGCTTCTCTTTCATGAGCAACTCGATGCCCGCCTTGATCTTCTCGGAGGCGAGCACGCTGCCGCCGGGAGAGTTCACGCGGAAGACGACGGCCTTGATGGTGGAGTCCGCACGGACCTTGGAGATGACGCGGGCGAAATAGTCTCCGGCGACATCCTGCTTGCCTTCGCCGTCGATGATCTCGCCGTCAGCATAGAGGATGGCGATCTTCTGTTTCACCTTGGTGTTGGGAACGACCTTGGCCGAGATATAATCGGCAAGGGTGAAGGACTTGAGTTTCTTGAACGATTCGACGACAGCGAGGTCCGCGAGCTTGTTCTCAAGGCCCTCGCGGTCGAGCAGTTCATCCACGAAACCTTCACGGAGGTAGTCTTCGGGAAGGTTGAGCTTAAGCCCGTCGATAGCTGCATTGACAGCTTCGACCGACATCCTGCGACTCTCGGCGATCTCGGAAGCATAGCTGCCCCAGATCGCGTCGATCATTGCGCGGTTCTGCTCGAGGTTCTCGGGGCTGGGGCTGTTCTTGATATATCCCTCGCCGGCGGACTTGTACTTGCCATGACGTATGAGCTGTACGTTGACGCCGAGCTTGTCGAGCAGGTCTTTGTAGAAGGTAAGCCTGCCGCCGATGCCCGTCAGCGAAGAGTTGGCGCCCTGATAGGATGTCATATAGATCTTGTCGGAGACGGAAGCAAGATAGTAAGATGCTGTGGAAGGGCCCTCGATATAGGAGATGACAGGCTTTCCGCTCATGCGGAAGTTGGCCAGGGACTTGCGGAGCTCCTGAAGCTGCGCCATACCGCCGGAGGCGCCGTCGGCCTTGATGTAGATATACTTGACGGCGGGGTCCTCGGCGGCTTTGTTGATGGCCTGGACGGCTTTCCAGAGGCCGATGTTCTGAACCATGGAACCGCCGCCGGACACGAGCGACATCACGTCGGGTGAAGCGGGGGTGGACTGCTCGGATATAACGATCTTGGACATATCCATGACCATGACTCCGGACTTGGGCAGTGCGGTGGATGCGCTGCCGGCAGCGGCGAGCGACGACACGAAGCCCATGCCAAGGATCAATGCGATGATACCCGCAATAAAGAGGCCGCATACCACGGCGAGGACCATTTTGAAGAATTCTTTCATATTCGTAACGGATTGATCGGGGCAAAAATAACAAAAAACTGCGACTTAAATGCTATATTTGCATGATAAACCAATTGAAGCATGGCACAGAAACCATCCATCCCCAAGGGAACCCGCGACTTCGGACAGCAGGAAATGGCCGAGCGCAACTACATATTCGACACCATACGAAGCGTCTTCAAGACTTACGGCTATGCCCAGATCGACACGCCCGCGATGGAGAACCTCTCCACCCTGCTCGGCAAATACGGCGACGAGGGCGACAAGCTCCTGTTCAGGATACTCAACTCCGGAGACGCCTTCTCCGGCATCGACTATGACAGTTTCAAGCTTGAGGACGGAGACCGTGCATACAACAGCAAGGCATTGTCACTCAAGGTCTGCGAGAAAGGCCTCCGCTACGACCTCACCGTGCCGTTCGCACGTTTCGTGGTCCAGCACCAGAACGAGATTTCGTTCCCGTTCAAGCGTTACCAGATCCAGCCCGTATGGCGAGCCGACAGGCCGCAGAAAGGCCGATACCGCGAGTTCTACCAGTGCGACGTGGACGTCATAGGTTCACGTTCGCAGGTCAACGAACTGGAGCTTGTCCAGATTATCGACCGGGTGTTCAAGCTGCTCGACGTGCGCGTGCTCATCAAGATCAACAACCGCAAGGTCCTCACCGGACTCGCCGAGATATGCGGATTCCCTGACAAGGTCGTGGATATCACCGTCGCCATCGACAAGCTCGACAAGGTCGGACTTGACGCCGTCAAGGAAGAGATGCTCGGCAAGGGCCTGACGCCGGAGGCGGTGGCCGTGCTCGAGCCCGTGCTTCTGCTGTCCGGCACCGACGCGGAGAAGATTGCCGCCATGCGCAAGCTTATGGGCGGCGGATCCGCGTCGGGCGCAGTCTCCGAGGCAGGCCTGAAGGGCCTGGACGAGCTCGAAGAGCTTTTCGGCCTCATCGATGCCGCCGGCATCGGATCGGCCGTAGAGATCGATCTCTCACTCGCACGCGGACTGAATTACTATACGGGAGCCATCTTCGAGGTCAAAGCCCTCGATTTCGCCATCGGAAGCATCTGCGGCGGAGGCCGTTACGACAACCTCACCGGCATTTTCGGCTTGCCGGACATGTCCGGTGTAGGAGTCAGTTTCGGTGCCGACCGCATCTACGATGTGCTCAAAGGACTGGACAAGTTCCCCTCCGGGCTCAAGTCCGCCACACGCGTGCTGTTTGCCAACATGGGCGGCAGCGAGCTGCTGTACGTGTTGCCCGTCGCCCGCGCTCTGCGCGAAGCCGGAGTCTCAGTGGAGGTCTATCCCGACTCCGCCAAGCTTAAGAAACAGTTCGACTACGCCGACCGCAAGTCCATTCCTTTCCTCTCCATCAACGGAGAGTCCGAGATGGCGGCCGGTGTCGTCCAGCTGAAGAATCTTGCCACAGGCGAGCAGAAAGCGTTCCCCAAGGACGACACCGTCGCCATCCTCGCCTTCCTCGGCTGACATTGCCGCTTTAGAGCCAGCCTCCATCGACTAATAATATCAACTCATATTACATCAGCTATGAAAAGGATACTGTTTCTCTCCTGTTTGATCCTGTCAGCATTTGTTTCATGCTCCAAATCCGCTCCCGAATCCAGCAGGGAGATGGTCCTGTGGTACGACGAACCCGCCGGAGAAGTCTGGCTGGACGGCCTGTTCATCGGCAACGGCTATATGGGAGGCAATGTGTTCGGAAGGACGGAAAATGAGCGGATTGCGCTCAATGAATCCACTTTCTGGTCCGGCCGCCCTCACGACTACAACGATCCCGAGGCGCACAACTACTACGATCAGATCAAGGAACTGATGTATGCGAAGGAGTACAAGGAAGCGGAGAAACTGGTAAACGAGCATTTCTACGGAAAACCCGCCAACCAGCAGACCTACGTTCCGGTCGGCGATATGCTCCTCGATTTCAAGCCCGGGAACGGGCCGGTCAAGGATTATTATCGTGAGCTTGACATGGAGACAGGAATTGTCAAGGTCAGCTATACCGAGGGCGACGTAAAGATGACCAGGGAGGTGTTCATGTCCTACCCCGATCATGTAATGGTGATGAAGGTCTCTGCCGACAAGCCCGGCAAGGTGAACGTGGAGGCGAAGCTCAAGAGTCCTTTCCAAAGGAAAGTCTCATCAAATGGCAACCGCCTGACCATGAACGGCACTTGGAGCTATCTCCCTACCAGGATCTTCGATCTGATCGCAAAGGTCGAGGGCGACGGGATGAGTTTCCAGACTGATGTCATCGCGATGCCTGAGAAGGGAACGCTCGTGGCTACGGATTCCAGCCTGGTGGTCGCAGACGCCAATTCGGTGACCTTCGTCCTGACCATAGCTACCGACTTCGTCAAATACAATGATATCAGCGGCGATCCCGCGGCGCGTTGCGACAAGGTCCTCGCCGCAGTCGAAGGAAAGAGCTTCAAGCAGCTCAGGGATACTCACCTCAAGGACTTTTCCGGGCTGATGAGCCGCGTCCATCTCACCGTCGGGGACGGTGCAGAGAACAGCAGGCCGACGAATGAAAGGGTCGCGGCGCTCAAGAACGGAGAGCCCGACTCGGATCTCCAGGCCAAGCTTTTCCAGTTCGGCCGTTACATCACGGTTTCAAGCAGCAGGGAAGGCAGCGAACCCAGCAATCTCCAGGGTCGTTGGAGCCAGGACCTGCTCCCCAACTGGGGCAGCAAGTATACCCTCAACGTCAACACGGAGATGAACTACTGGCCCGCCGAAGTCACCAATCTCTCCGAATGTACCGCCCCTCTGTTCCACCTGATAGAGGACCTTGCCGAGAACGGAGCCGAAACCGCAAAGCTCTACTATGGAGCGGACGGCTGGGTGTCGCACCACAATACCGACCTTTGGCGCGGCACTGCTCCGGTGGACGCCGCCCGATACGGAATGTGGCCGATGAGCGGCGTTTGGCTGTGCCAGCATATCTGGGAGCACTATCTGTTTACGGAGGATATCGACTTCTTGAAGAAGTACTATCCCATTATGAAGGGCGCCGCTGAATTCCTTCTGGACATTCTGGAGGTGAACCCCAATTACGGTTACCTTACCATCCCGTTCTCCATGTCTCCTGAACAGGGATATTACATCGAAGGCAACCCTGAAGAAATGTTCCTTGCGCCTTCGACCACGATGGACAACGCTTTGATCAGGGATCTCTTCCCCCACCTCATCGAGGCTTCGAAGCTTCTGAACGTCGACAGCGAATTCAGCGCAAGGCTGGCGGACGTCCTCGAAAAGATTCCTCCATATATGATCGGAGAAAACGGTATGCTCCAGGGGTGGATTGAAGACTGGACACGCGGCAGGGAGAACCACAACTGGTCGGGAACCTTCGGCCTCTATCCAGGCAATTCCATCACTCTCAGAGGAACGCCCGAGCTCGCAAAAGCAGTAGAAACCTGGCTTGAGCCGCGCCCGGTCACTGTTTTCTGGAACAGCGCGATAGACATCTGCCAATGGGCAAGGCTCGAGAACGGCGCGAAAACTGACGAGGTACTCAGGAAGATCTTCATGACCCCCGCCGGACGCAGGGGCGGTTTCGGCAACAACCTCCATTTCTCCGGATCGAACCAGTCCGACATCAACTTCGGTATCACCGCCGCCATCGCCGAGAGCCTCCTTCAGAGCCATGCCGGCGAAATATCCATCCTGCCTGCACTTCCGGTCAGCTGGAAGGACGGTTCCGTCAGCGGGCTCAAGGCCAGGGGCGATTATGAAGTGAGCATCAGCTGGAAAGACGGAAAAATGACTTCCTGCGAGATCAAATCCAATCTCGGGAAGCCATTTACCGTACGTTATGCCGGGAAGACCAAGGAGTTCAACCTCGCCGCCGGCAAATCCATCAAACTGGGGCCGGAACTGGAGTAGTCTATTTCATCTGCCACCAGTCCCAGGTGAAGCCGTCGCCCTTGAACACGAAGTACAAGTCATGGACGCCGGATACGCCTTTCAATGAACAGCTGTTCGTCCTGTAGCCGTCACCAGGCTTGATGTTCATGGTGCCGGCAAGCGGGCCGTCTTCTGCATCGAGCCTTATCTCGACGACGGCAGGCTTGACGGCGCACACATTCATCTGGAGATTCCTGGCGCCTCTCTTGAAGTCCACTCCCGACACTTTCAGGTATTCGCCTTCATCGATGTCCGTAACGACTATCACGTTGCCGCCCTTCTGGGTCTTGAGGCCATATCCCCATGACATCGTCTCAGCCTCCACCTTACGGAACGGGTTGAAGGGCTGGATCTGCTCCAGGACGTTGTCCTGCCAATAAGGGACTTTCCGGATGCTGCCGTCAGGGTTGTAATGCATCTCGGCAGCCGATACGCTGCGTCTTTCGTGATGGCGGAACGTATCAAGGTGCATTATCTCGTAATTCAGACCGAAAACATAAGACTTGCCCTTGTAGTCGATGATGCCGGGATGGTTGCCCCTGGTGCGCCAGGTACGGTCCATGATGTGTCCCATCGATTTCCAGGGACCGGTGGGGCTGTCGCTCATAGCGTAACCTATTCCCTCGGGGCAGCAGGTGGAAGCGAAAGCCAGATAATACTTGCCGTTACGCTTGTAGAACCATGGCCCTTCCTGATAGTAATCGATCTTGTAATCAAGTTTGTGGATCTCGCTGACCAGGGATATCATATCGTCGCCGAGCTCCGCCCAATAGACGTTGGGGTTGCCCCAGTACATATAGGCCTGTCCGTCGTCATCGATCCACACAGTAGGGTCAATGTCCTCCCAATGCTCCCTCTGCCATACAAGCGGCTTTCCTATCGGATCCACGAACGGGCCGTAAGGGGTATCTGCAACCAGCACTCCTATCCCGTGCCCATGGATGGGACAGTACATATAGAACTTGCCGTTCCTCTCCACGACCTGAAGGGCCCAGGCCCCGTTGTCGCCGTCATACCATTTGAAATCCTTGAGAGATGCCACGGCACCGTGGTCCTGCCAGTTGACCATATCCTCCGAGGTGTAGAGCAGCCAGTCCTTCATCACGAATCCGTTGGCGTAGTCCTCGTCGTGAGTGGTATAGAGGTAAACCTTGCCGTCATAGACCATAGGGGCGGGGTCCGCCGTGTATTTGGTCTGGATGATCGGCATATTGACATGCGCGTTGAACTTCCACCAGTCAAGGTCGAAGAGCTCCTCGTCACCACCGTGGAAAAGCAGATAGACATCGTGCTTTCCGGTCACTCCGGGACGTACCGGAGCGGTAATCATCATGTTGTCGTTGTTGACGGGCACGGTGGCTACCGGCCTCGCATCTATCATCTCGTCGATGAAGAAATCTATGCTGCCGGGATTCTTGAAATTGAGCATCTCGATGACGACCATCGTGGCCTCCTCGTCGCCGAAGTCCACTTCGCGGACCTTGATCCAGTCTCCGTTGTGGATGGAGGTTACATAATGACGCGTGCCGGGCAGGCGGTCAACCTTGACGCCATAGCTCTCGGCCATTGTCTCCGCCTCGACGGTCACATACGGATTGATAGTTCCTATGGGGTCCGGACCTTCCTTCGTCGCGGGGATGAAAGGGATGGTTCCGTCAGGGTTAAACTTGAACTCCTCCACTGCAGCGCTGCGGTGATAGCTGCTCCCGTTGGGCAACGAGGCGGTATGATAGAACATATAGTCGTGCCCCTTGTAATTGACGTATCCTCCGTGGATGGTAATGCTGTTGGGGATACGGTCCATTATCTGTCCGCCGTATTTCCAGGGACCGTTGATTGTCGGAGCGGTGGAATAGGCCATGAACTCCGGGATGCCTCCTGCCGGATATATCGCATAATAGGTGCCGTCGCGTTTGCAGACCCACGGGCCTTCTTCGTAGGAAGTCATGTCGATCACTCTTCCCAACGACCATTTTGTCCTGGGGACAAAAGGGCCGAAAGCCTCCGGATCGGGATATCCGGGAACTTCCTTGTATCCGTCCTTGAACGAAATCATATCATCGTTCAACTGGCCGTAGAAGAAACCCTGGAGACCCCAGAACAGCCATGCCGAACCGTCGTCATCTATCCAGACCGTGGGGTCTATGAAACCGTTGCCATAGCAGAGGGGGCCGCCGATGGCGTCCTCCCACGGGCCCTGAGGGTCGTCAGCGACGGCTACGGCCAGGCATTCGCCGTAGCCGCGCGCCATACAGCAGCAGTACCAATACCACTTGCCATTCCTCTCGACAGCCTGGGAGGCCCAGGCGCGGTTCCCCTGAAGGGCCCAGCTGAAGGTGGCGGTCGACATCGGAGTGCCGAGATAAGTCCAGTTGACCATATCCTCGGTGCTGAACAGCACCCAGTCCTTCATCTTGTAGTTCGTTGCGTCGTCCTCGTCGTGGTCGACGAACATGTAGAGCTTGCCGCCATGCACATAAGGGGCGGGATCCGGGGTGTACATCACTGAGGTGATGGGGTTTTGGGCAAAGGCGGCCATTCCGGCAACTGCAAGCCCAAGAAGGGTCAGAAGTCGTTTCATATTTATTCAGGTAAACTTTCTATGAGCTGGTCGCAGATGCTTCTCATTCCGTTGATGGAAGGATGGCCGTTCTGCTTTTCGATGTCGTGAAGCTCGATGAGCTGGACATTATAATGCTGGCAGACCGTCCGCATGGATTCGTTGATTTCTTCCTGCAGTTCAGAGTTCAGGATGGAATAGACCTTCGCCTTCGGATAGAGCTTCTGCAGAGTGTCCAGAAGGTAGGCCAGCGCCGGACGGAAAGTCATGCAGTCGGCTTTCGTCAAGCCTTCATATTTGTACTCGCCGAGCGGGGAACGCTGCCAGGCGTCGTTCGTGCCGCCGAACACAAAGATGATATCGGGATCGCCGAGCATGAACATGCGGCTCAGGAAACACGATGAGGACACGTCCCTGTTGAAAAAGCCGGTCCCGCAGATAGTGGTGCCTCCCCAGGAGTTGTTCTTATCCAACTCATAGCCCTTTTCCTTGATAAACAGGCTCCACCAGGTTTGTTCCACCTCCTTGACATCATTTTTGGAGTCAGGGTAGAAGGGAGCATACCCCTCGGGGTTGGAACCTTTGAAGGTTGAATAAGAGTCTCCCAGGATGGAGACCTTCTTTGTCTGCGCCGATGCCGCGACCACGGTAAAAGCCAGCAATACCAATACGACAAATTTCTTCATAACAGTTATTATTTAGCAAGTGATCAAGTCACAATTTCTTTGCAAGCATATAGCCGATAGCGGCGACGGCAATGGCTTCGGCCGTGACGATGAGCTCGAGCGGAAGCATTCCGACCGACTTCTGGAGCAACACGGCTCCCGCATCGACAATCGCGTGAAGTGCGATGGCTGCGGGGAAAAGCCACAACCATCTGCCCCTCTTGCGAACGGCCACCCAGACCATCATGGAAAGACCAAGATGAAGAATCAGGGCGGAAAGACGCTCCCAAAGACCGATAAGCAAAGTTCCGACACCAATCGTCTGCAACTGATCCAGTTGTGCCTGTAACTGAGCAGCGGCTTCCCCCGGGACCTTGGAGAAAAGGACATCAGTCTGCCCGGAATTGATCAGGGCCGAAATCACCATGTTGTTTATCATCGTTATTCCGAAGATGACAAGCATCTCAGTCCCTCCATGCCCGATACCGTATGCTACGCCCGGAAGCGGTGTCGAAGGTTCCTTTTCCATCAGGAACTTCATGGAGATGAAACGGCCGGTTTCTTCAAAGATACCTGCAGCAAGTCCGCCATAAATGGCATACATGAGCGTATTGTTCAGGATGGACGCTCCATGCGGCCCCTTCAGGACCAGTTGGTGCATGATGCTTTCCAGGATCAGGGCAAAGACAATGAATGTCCCGGCACCAATAAGGATGGTAGAAAGTCTGGCATGATGCTTACGCACCAGATAGACGGACAGGCAGACGGGTACGGCAAAGCCCAATAAGGCATTGACTGCCATCATAACAAGCGAACTCACAGGAACCATGCGAAAGTATATTTAAGTGTATAGATACTACGGTTACTCACTTCTCCCGTACAGCCTTTCCGCTGATGTGTTCGATGGTGAATGCCAATACTTCCGCCCCGGGACCATTGCGGAGGATGTCGGTTTCCGTGTCGTAGCCGGCAGGAAAGTATTTGCCTGCCAAGGAACGGAGTTTGTTCATGCGCTCCCGTTCATCGGCAACGATACCGACCCGGCCAAAACAAATAACGCTTTTCACATGATACCACCAGTCCCCCGGCTCTTTTTCGGGTTCGTCCAAAACTGTGAAGCAGGCCTTGTCACAGGCGCGGATGGCATCCAGCTTGTGACCTTCCCGGGCGCAGTGGAAATACAGTTTCCCGTCCTCGAACACGAAATTGATCGGCAAGGAATAAGGATATCCGCCGTCGCCATTGACTGAAAGAAAGCCTCTATATGCGTTCTCAAGGATCTGGAAGCACGTTTCCTCCGGAAGGGCCTGTCTGAAGCGGCGCATGGGGCGGAAGGGCTGTCTGTCGATAACTTTCCGGAACACGAGCATCTCATCATCTGAGCTCCAATGGCCTGCCTCCTCTTCAGGGACCTCGGGTCCATGTCGGTATTCATTCCAAAACTCAACGACTTGGAAACCGCAACGGTTGACATAGAAGTGGATGTTGCGCTTCTCGAAATAGGGAGTGATGGTTTCCCAGACCCGGACCTCCGGATGCAGGGTCTCCACGGCCTTCCACGCCGTCTGTCCGATGCCCTTGCCGTGGCACTCCGGGAGGACAAAGAGCAGTTCAAGATCGCCCTTCGCCTCCGCCCGGTCTATGGAAATCACGACACCGCCCACCTTTTGTCCGTTCAGGACGATCCGGTAGGTTTCGGCCGTGTCTCCGTCGATGGAATGCTCGATTGTCGACCGGGAAATCACTTCCTCTCCCTCCTCGCAACGGTTATCACGCATCCCGAACTCCTGCTGGGCGCCGAACTTGAACGCCCATTGGTTATCCAGGATGAATTGCTCCCGATCCTCTGGTTGCAGGGGGACCAACTTGACCTCACGCATATGAACTTCGATTATTTGGGTTGATTATAGCGGGCCTTCCAGCAGATCAGCTAAAACTTCACGCAAAGCTTGAGGCTGGCAGACCATCGGCTGAAACGGCCGGAGGAGTGGACCTTGTCGAACACGACAACGTAATCCGACATTCCCTCAGGAATACCGGTGGACCCTTTGTAATTATAGCTGTCATAACTGCCCGAAAGGCCGAGGAAAAAACGGTCCCAGGAATAAATGGCTCCTGCCTTGAACACATAGTTCACGTGCAACTTGCCGTTGATGACATTCTTGGCCAATGCCGGATCGCTTTCAAGAAAGTCGTTCTTCATCGTGGAGGAGAACTGGTTGAAAAGAGTGACCATTGGAATGGCTGTCAAGTTGATGGTCATGTTGCGGAGTCCTTCCCCGTCGGCTCCGGGCTGTCGGTGGAAAGGAACCAGGTTGTACGAAAAACCGCCCCCGAAAGAAACCTGCCGGGTGTCCTGCCGAACCATCCCGAACAACAATTCGGAAATCAATTCGTCCTGATCATACTCGACCAGCCCTTGGAGGTACTTGACCCCGAACATCCATGTTCCGGCTGACCGTCTCTGGACCACATTCCCTTTATAGACTGCGGAATAAGCGAAACTGCGTCGGTTGAATGCATAGAATAAATCGGCTATGAAGGTGGTCATACGTCCCGGGTTCTCGGTCTGGCCGGATTCTACATGGTCATCCCATCCGCCACCGAGCGCGATCCTCATTTCATAGTCAACCGGCCGGCGGAAGTCGAAATACTGCAATTGCAGGGCGTAGCCCGGAGCGAGATAGTCAAAGGAGAAGGATGTATTGGTATTCGCCCTGTCGCCTCCGACTCTCTGGTTCCAACCCAAAGAAAGATTGCCGTACCCGGCCTGCAGGCCGATCACCTTGTCCACACCGCCCAGGAGTTTGGTCGAGGCGGATGCTTGTAAGAGCTCGGGGTCTTCACCGGTATCATCATCGTGAATAAAGATATAATCAAGCACGTTGTACTGTGTTATTCCCGCCTGGTGCAACTCGCCCGACACCGCGACGTTCCAGCGTGCGGGCGGCTGATAGACTGCTCTGGGGTCCAGCTCCACGGATGGAGCTGAAATCATGTCGACAATCCTGCTCCAGAAGGAATCCGACTGCTGAGAAAACGCCGGAAAGCAACAAACAGGCAAAAGGACGAAGAGGGTCAGTGTTTTTTTAAGATTGAACATGGTTAGTTTCGCTGTATTTACAAAGATAGTCTTTTTTCCCGTTAATTGAAAAAAGAGAGAGATCTCGAGCCTCAGTCATCTTCTTCTAATGTGAATATCGAATCGGCAGCTTTGCCGAAGTCATCGCACGTTCCATCCTAAGCAAATTGACCTTCTTGTCAATGCCTCCGGCATATCCGGTAGGTGAACCATCGGCACCTACTACCCTGTGACAAGGGATAATGAGCGATATTGAGTTGTGTCCCACTGCTCCTCCGACAGCTTGGGCGGACATTCGGGCTATGCCCTTCCGTTCAACGATTCGCTTCGCTATCTCTCCATAAGTCATTGTCTTGCCGTAAGGAATCGTCAACATGATTTCCCAGACGGCCCTGCGGAACGGGCTTGCACGCATGACGAGGGGAGGCGTGAAGCCCGGCTCGCTGCCGCTGAAATAGATGTCCAACCAGCGGCATGTGTCTTTGAAAACAGGGATTAGTTTTTCTTCATGCTCATGGGAAAGCACGTCGGCAAAATGCATCTGTCCATCGAACCAGAGACCGATAAGGGATGTACCGTCACTTCCGAGGGTAATTCCGCCGAGAGGTGATTCATAGTGCCAAATATAATCCATCTTCAAGGTCAAATTCTGTTTTATCGGTACTAAGATAGTCACGTTCCGCCAGAACTCGAAATATCCAATCATCGCGTGAGCAGCGAATTGCCGGCGTCAAAGCGAAATGTAAAGAAGAATCTACCAGATGAAAGGGATTACTTTGTGCTTCACCTTCTGCTTGTACTCCTTGTAACCCTCCAGCCCTTTTTCCAGGACCTCCTCCTCATTTTTAATACGTTTGGCGATCAGCGGAATGTACAGCAACATGATCAGGAACGAGAGGGGCGAAGCAAGCACCAGCGGCATGGCCAGGAACAGTACGGTCGTGGCCATAAAGATTACAAATCATCAATCCGGAAAGCTGATTCATTTTCTGGACCGATAGTCAGACTTCCGGATCTGCGCGAATTGGTCCAAATACTTATTCAATGAGACAAGTTCCGTGAGGTCACGTGAAAGGTAGGCGGCGCAGAACAACTCCCGGAAACGGCATAGCTCCTCCCAAAGTGCACTTCTTTGTAAAGGGGTACCGGCCCTGCCATATTTGATGGTAAGGTCGATGAGTTCTTGCGCTCGGGCGAAAGCCCCCTCAGCGCGATTGTTCTTACCGGCTTCCAAAGCTTTCAGCACACGGGACGTTTCGCTGCCGATGTTGGCCATCTGCTGCGGGAATGCTAACTCAGCCCAACGGCCGTTTTCCAATGTCGTGTGCTGCATCCTATCCGATAATGAATTGTGCTACAATCTTTTCAATCGCTTCCCTAGTCTCAGGGTCGGATATTCCGCGGGAAGGATTGCCCTGCCAGGAGCGGATGTTGATAAGCGAGTCGTACTCGATGAAATCCTCTCCCTCCTCATCGGGGTACAGGTTGAATCCCCATAGGTCCTCGCCGGCAGAACCGTTCTCCAACAACAGACGCTCCAAATCCGCATGCAGTTCGGCATCAAGGGCCACCAGCCCTCGTTTCACATCGGCGACACATTTGATCATATCACCGAACGTATTTTCTGCCAGAGCAGCAAGCTCGGCTCGTGTTATGGGTGTCTGAAGAATATGCATGGCGTGCGTTTTCACAAAGGTAATAAAAAAAGAGGACTTCCTTTCAGAAATCCTCCGTAGTAGACCAAACACTCCGAATCTCGAACCTCGCATTCATAGAAGGGCTGCTTCAACTCCGGTCCTTTATGGAAACTCAGTCATCCTCTTCTAATGTGAATATCGAATCGGCTGGCTTGCCGAAATAACGGGCGATCTTCAGCGCCAGGACAGTGGAAGGGACATATT
>JAEEGI010005007.1_pt1 | contig 30682 bp, 26 predicted proteins | sample 8958751 | NCBI WGS metagenome assembly JAEEGI01 (sample SAMN16246545, study PRJNA631951) | gut metagenome | biome: gut microbiome; feature: rumen; material: KS-attached | host: Bos | place: Iran: Karaj | collected 2018-10 | reverse complement strand
TTCGGGGTCGATTTCGGATGGCGTTTCTTCATCCTCTATAAGATACAACGATTTTGTTACCGTGTCAAGACGTATTTTGTTTCCGAGTACGGCAATTTTTGTAAAATCTTTTGCCTTGTCGCCGCAGTACGAAAGCACGAAGCCTCCCTGCGGTACGACCGCGCCGCCGGCGGAAGTTATTTCTGTTATCACGCCGTTTGCATCGATAACGAGTTCGCAGAGCCCTGCAAGCGACGGATCGGCGGACGTCGCCTCGCCGGCTTTGTCGTATAAGACCGCCTTGTTTTCTTTAAGGCGCGAATTTATGCCGTCGAAACGGACGACGTTCGGAGACACGAGTATATTCACGGTGTAGATCTCGCTGACGTTTATCGCGTCGGTAAGCGAGAACGTGAACGAATCTTCTCCGGAATAGCCCGCTTCGGGCGTGTAGACGAAGAATCCGTCGCGGTCGAGCGAAAGCGTGCCGTGAGAAGGTTCGGTGCGTGACGCGAGCTTTATCTTGGTCTTTACGGTATCGGGATCCGAAAATTTGAGGTTGCCGGTGTTGTCTTTGGAATCGGTCTTTATAAGGACGAGCTCAGGTACCTCGGCGACGGGCGCGTACTGTTCGTACGTCGCGTTGATATATCTGTGGAGCAGGTCGTACTTGGAGCGATCGGTCTTGTAAAACTTGTAGAACACGCCGGGAAGCGCTTCCTGGTAATACATAGAGATGCCGTCTTTCATACAACCGGCCTTTGCGGCGGAATTAATATAATCCGAAAAACGTTCCGTGGCTGCCGAAGCGACCTCGAGTTCCAGCGCCATGCCGTATTTTTTCGCCACGGCCATCGTGTCGTCGGTCATGCCGGCTATCTGAGCGCCCGTCTCGGAATCCTCGGCGCGCGGGAAAGCCCAGCCGGACTGGAGCGCGGCGCAATCGAAACCGAGTTCGCGCCAGTAGTTGAAGCCCGGCGAGCAGTAATAAGGGATCCACACGCTGGCTACGCCTTTTGAATGGACGTATTCGTTATATTCTTTTACGAATTCGAATTCGTAAGAAGATTCGGAAAAGTCTATAAGCTCGGTGAACCAGTAGAAGCCCACGAAATTAAGATGCTTGAAATTGCACGCGTTGAATTTTTCGAGCACGAGATCGACGTACCATTTCGCTATATAAAGGCGGCTTTCCTTGCTGTTGGAACGCAGATTGCCCTTGCCTTCGAAATAGCCGAAAATACCATCGGAAACGTGCATCTGCGGTATGCTGAGGAACACGTTGTACGTGGGCGGCTCGGTACCGAGAGCGGCGCCGACGGTCTCGGCGGTCTTTTCGAGCGCGGCGAGGTTGCGCGGCGTGTCGCCGAAGCCGAGCGTGGAATCGAGATATTCCTCCCATCCCTCTTTATCGGTCTTGCCGGGTTTGGCGCTGTAACGCAGCGGCAGGAACAGGAAAGAATCGAACATATCGGCCGAAACAACGTTGCCTTTATTATCGAGATATGCGGCGTAAGGCAAAAGCGCTTCTTCGGTGTTGGTATCTTCGGAATTGTTATACATGAGCACCACGTGGCGCGTGCCCTGAAGTATGGGCGTATCGGGCGAGGTGAAAGCGTTCGTATAAGACTTTTCGTCGCGTATGAAAGGGGCCGCGCCGCCGCCGCTACGAGTGCCGTATATCTCGATCTCATCGCAGTAGCAGAACACGTCGCACGAAAAAGTCAGGCGGGCATAACGGGCTTTATAATGGTCGGTCGAGGTCACAGATATGCGGTAACGCTTCTTGACGTTCAGCGAAGGCTGGGAGTCATCGCGCGATGATTGCACTAAATACCAGTTTTCGCCGTCTTCCGAAACCGAAAGATATACTTCGCGAGGGATAAGTATTCCGTAAGCGTTGCCGAAAAAACCTACGTCGAAGCCGCTGACGTAAACTTCGGAATCGAATGCGAATTCGACCGTGGCGTACGTTCCGCGATAGAAACAGACGTATGCGCTGTCCGAATAAGAATCGGAAGCCTTTTTGCCGTCGGTAAGCGCAAAGGAAGGATCTTTATACGAAAGCCCCGGGAACGCCTTATCTATGGGAGACTCGTACGTTACGGTATATTTCATTCCGGCGACGAGGTTTTCATCGTCCGCGGCGCGGACGGCGGGCGGCGTGAACAGCTGCATCATAATAAAAACGATTATGAACGTTACGGTGATTCTTTTTTTCATAGTTTCAAGAAAGGCTGTTGACGTAGTCTTCGTAGAAAGACGTGAGTTTTTGTTCTATTTCGCCCTGGTAGCTTTCGTAATACGAAGTGAGAGTGTTGGAGCTGTAATTGATGACGACGCCGTACATCCCGGCGAGGCGGTCGACAGGGAGTATCGAACCGAGGTCGTAGAAACGCGAGCGGAAAATGAGGTCGAGCATATCGAAATCGTCTTCGGAATCCGACGCCTGGAGTTTGAGCGTGAGTTCGTAGTAGGCGTTCTTGACGTTGGAAGGCAGGTTGACGTTATAGTAACCGAGCGCGTTCAGCACGAAAGCGGCGGCTTCGATATTTTCGGAATTGGAAACCGGGATGCCGATGACGCTGGACTGATAGCGGTTGACCGCGCAGTAATATTCGTTGTCGGTCTCGCTCAGGTGGCATATGGGAAGGATGCCGACGGTAAAGCCGAGGTCCTGGTTCTTGAGTATGGAGATGGAGTTGACCGTAGTGTTGTAGAACAGGCCTTTTCCGGAAGTGAACATATACTCGAGCTCGGCGAAACCGTAAGTGGAGTTATGCCCTTCGGGCGCTTTGCCTATTATAAGTTCGGCGCGCTGGGTGATGACCTTGTTCGACATAAGCTGATAGACTTTGTCGAAAACGGTCTGCGGATAATCGTCGACGACCGTGCAGCGCAGTCCGTCGGCGCTCTTTTCGACCATGGAAACGCCGCAGCCGTTGACCATTATGTTGGCGCCGTACGAATGCGAAAGGTTGCCGAACGTGGCGTTTATGCCGTATTCGCCGTTTTCGTCGGGCACGGAGACCGCCTTACACATCTCGATATAATTGTCGAGCGTGAACTTGTTGTCGCGCACGAGCTGGTACAGGTCGCCGTATGTCCCGACAAGATCGGCGTTGTCGTTATAAATATTCTTGTTGTAGAGCGTAAGGTAAATATGGTCGGTATCGGTGAGCATACAGTCGCCGGAGACGAAATAGTGCTTGTCGCCGTCGATCGAGAGGTTCTCCATACATCTGGCGTCCCACCAGGGGTCGGAAAAATCGAAATAATCGTCCAAAGGCAGGAAGAGTTTATCGGGGATATGCGCGACCATCCTGTCGACGGATTCGCAGACCAGGTCGTAATCCGCCTGATCGCCGCCGATCTCGGTAAGCAGGAACTCGCTGGGATATTTGGCGGCGCGGGTGACGATGGTCACGCCGTAATTGTCGTAGATGTAATCGTTGCGCTCGCGCACCGCGTTGTTGACTGTGTCGGGTACGTTTTCCTCGTCGACGGGAGCGAACTGCACCTCGGCGTAGGTATGACGGTCGGTGGACACGGTGAAGATCTTTATCACCTTTCCGGCGAACTCGTCGGTGGCGTATTTGAATTCGTCTTTCCAGCCGCTTGACTGCGAAGACTCTTCGTCGGAAACGGATGCCGGAGCGGAGCTTTCGCTGTCGCCGGAAACGGGGGCGCTTTCTTCGGTCCCGGTACTTTTGCAGGACGCGAAAGCGAACAAAAGCAGCAGCACAGCAAGTAAAAGCAGAACAGACTTTTTCATAGTTACCTCATCATAAATTTTGATATCATATTATAACATAGCAAACGCGAAAATTCAATAGATTGGTCCTATTTTTATGTCGCCTGTGCACAATTTTTAAGCGCAGAAAAAGCGCACTTGCGCAATATGCACAAATACGCTGATTCGTTATTGTCTATTATAACGTTACCCTTCGGCGCAGGCGAGCCTTACGCAGATATCGAACAGCACGAGCGCGTCTTCGAGCTCGGCGAGCGTGGGGAAAGTGGGCGCGATGCGTATGTTGCTGTCGGCGGGATCCACGCCGTACGGATACGTCGCGCCGGCGGGCGTGAGCTTGAGCCCCGCATCGCTTGCGAGTTTTACGATAGCCTTGGCTTTGCCTGCCGGGACGTTGACGTTGATGAAATACCCGCCGTTGGGGCGCGAATATGTAAAGCCTTCGATATCGGCGGCAAGGCGTTCGAAATACTTATAGCACAGTTCGAATTTGGGACGTATGACCGAAGCGTGCATCTTCATAACGTCGCCCAGACTGCGGCAGAGCAAACGCGCGTGGCGCAGCATGGCGAGCTTGTCGAAGCCGATGGTCTTGACTTTCATGATTTCCAAGAATTCGGCTTTGCTGTTTTCGCTCATGGCGACGCACGAAATGCCGGCGCCCGACCACGATATCTTGGACGTGGACGTATACAGATAAAAATGGTCGGCGGTGCCGTTTTGTTCGGCGAGCGGGAGCACGGAAAGGAGCTGATCGGGCGTGTCGTTGAGGTCGTGCACCGCGTAGGCGTCGTCCCATATAACGGTGAAATCCTTAGCGGCGGGCTTGAGTGCGGCGAATTCGCGCACGACGCGGTCGGAATAGGTGACGCCCGTGGGGTTGGAATACTTTGGAACGCACCATATGCCTTTGACCGCGGGATCGTTTTCGGCGTACTTGCGCACGAGGTCCATATCGGGGCCGTCGCAAAGCACCGGGATATTTATCATCTCTATGCCGAAGAGTTTGGTTATGGCGAAATGGCGGTCGTAGCCGGGGACCGGGCAGAGGAATTTGATCCTGCCCTGTCTGCTCCAGGGCTCGCAGCCGTGGAGACCGAACGTGTACGCGTTGGAAACAGTATCGAACATTATGTTCAGACTCGAGTTGCCGCAGACGATAACGTTGCTTTCGCGGACTCCGAGTATCGCTGCGAAAAGGCGCTTGGCTTCGGGGATGCCTTCGAGACAGCCGTAGTTGCGGCAGTCGATGCCGTTTTCGGAAAAGCAGCCGTCGATATCGGATATCTCGGTGAGGAGCGAAGTCATATTGTCGAGCTGTTCTGCCGAAGGCTTGCCGCGCGACATATCGAGTTTTTTGCCCGAGTCTTTGTATTTTTGGTATTCTGCCAGAAGTTCGGATTTCTGCAAGCGGATCATCTCCATTCAGGGAATAAATCGTATCAGAATTCGGCGTTGCCCAGCGTGCGCGGGAAGGCTTCGACGTCGCGGATGTTGGACATACCGGTGATATACATTATAAGGCGTTCAAAGCCGAGCCCGTAGCCGGCGTGCTTTACGCCGCCGTATTTGCGCAGCTCGAGATACCACCAGTAATCTTTGGGGTCCATACCGAGTTCGGCTATGCGTTTTTCGAGCAGATCCAAACGTTCTTCTCTCTGCGAGCCGCCGATGAGTTCGCCGACGCCCGGCACGAGCATATCCGCCGCCGCGACGGTCTTGCCGTCGTCGTTGAGTCGCATATAGAACGCTTTGATATCCTTGGGATAATCGGTGACGAACACGGGTTTTTTGAATATCTTTTCGGTAAGATAGCGTTCGTGTTCGGTCTGGAGGTCGATGCCCCAGCTAACGGGATATTCGAACTTTTCGCCCGATTCGGAAAGCAGCTTTACCGCCTCGGTATATGTTACTCTGCCGAAATCGGAATTGACAATGAGATCAAGCCGTTCGAGCAGGCCTTTATCCACAAAACTGTTGAAGAACTGCAGTTCGGCGGGGCATTTTTCCATAACGTATCTTATGGCGTATTTGGTCATCGCCTCGGCGGTGTCCATATAGTCTTCGAGATCGGCGAAAGCCATCTCCGGTTCGATCATCCAGAATTCGGCGGCGTGGCGCGGAGTGTTGGATTTTTCGGCGCGGAAGGTGGGGCCGAAGGTATAGACGTTCGCAAACGCGAGCGCAAAGCATTCTGCTTCCAGCTGGCCGGAGACCGTGAGGTTGGTGGACCTGCCGAAGAAATCTTTGGAAAAATCGACTTTGCCGTCTTCGGTACGGGGAGGATCGTTTATATCGAGCGTGGTGAGGCGGAACATCTCGCCGGCGCCTTCGGCGTCGCTGCCCGTGACGATGGGGGTGTTGACGTAGACGAAGCCGTTTTTGGCAAAGAATTCGTGTATTCCCTGCGCGGCGGCGGAACGCACGCGGAACACCGCGTTGAACGTGTTGGTGCGCGGGCGCAGATGCGCCACGGTTCGCAGAAAATCGAGCGAATGGCGCTTGGGCTGCAGCGGATAGTCCGGGGTGGACGCGCCGGTGACTTCGATAGACTCCGCCTTTATTTCGAACGGCTGCTTCGCCTGAGGGGTGAGTTCGAGCACGCCGGTGACTTTGAGCGAGGCGCCGATGTTCTGTTTTGATATATCTCTGTAGTTATTCAGACGCTCTTCTTCGGCGACGACCTGGACGGGCTTGAAATAAGTGCCGTCGTTGAGTTCGATAAAGCCGAATGCGTTGGAAAAACGGCTGTTGCGGATCCAGCCGCCCACGGTGACGCGTTTTCCGCCGAATGATTCGGGCGACGCGAAGATCGATGATAACGGAGTTAATTCTTTTTTGACGGACATGGTTTTTATCCTTTCGGAAATTTCAAAAATATACTTTGATTATACTACTTTTTTGTAATTTTGCAAGTGTTATTTGCATAAATTTTCTTTTCGGCTTGCGTTTTTTTAACTGCATTACATACAAAAAGCGCACTTTTCACGTTTGCCCGTTTACAAGAAGCGCGAGCGCGCCGCCGGCGGACCTGCCTATAGCCTCCTGACCGGACGCGCTGTAGTGGCCGCCGTAGACCGGACTGCAGTATTCTTTATGTTTAAGAAGTTCCGCCGTGATACGGGTGAGCATCACGAAATCGGGGTCGGTCGCGCAGAGTTCCTCCTGGGCGGCGTATACCTCTTCGTCGCGCGCGTCGCAAGTGAAAGCGCCGACTTTGATTATGCAGAACTTCTCGACGCCTGCGTCCCGCTTCAGCCCGTCTTTCAGCGCGGTGAGGCGGCTCTTATACGTTTCTTTCGGCGTGCCGCAGACCGCGTCGGATTCGCCCTGGAGCCACACGGCGAACAAATGACCGATATTCTGTGCGCCGACTTTGGCAAGCGCCGCGGAAGCTTTGGTTTTTATAATACTGTATCCGGCGTTGCCGGGGACCCAGCAGGCGACGTCCGTGGAGCCTTTGGCGATATGGACCGCGACGACTTTTCTGCCGGTACCTTTTACGTACGCGCGGCAGAATTCCGGCACCATATTTGTGTTGCCGAAACACGCTTCGCCCGCCGCGTGATCGCGGAGCCATTCGCCTATGTCGGTATCCTCTTCGAACCTGTAACCGGCGGAAAAACCGTAACGGATGTTTTCGCCCACGGGGTTTTTGAGGGTTTCGAGCGTATCGGTGAGAAAGCGGTATTCAAGAGCGCCTTCCACGGGCTCGCATTCCGAAAGCCGCTCGGTCTGCCCCTGCATATTGCTCTGACCCAGGAACAGTATGACGTCTGTCTGCATAGTCTTTTACCTGCCTTTGCGCTTTGTTACGAACAAGTTTATAGTTTTTGCGCGCAAATGTCAATACGCTTTTTTTATTTCTTTCGGATTTCGCAAAATCGGTTGACTTTGGCTTTGCGTTGTGATAGAATAGCCGTGTGAAAAGGCGCGCGCTTACGCGCCGCAATATTGAAATAAACGGAGGAATCACCCTATGAAGTTCATCGTTTGCGAAAACTACGAAGAAATGTCCAAAGCGGGCGCCAAGATAATAGCCGACCTGCTCAAATCCAAACCCAAATGCGTGCTCGGACTCGCCACCGGTTCCACCCCCGTGGGTATGTACGAAGAACTCCGCCGCATGAACAAAGCCGGCGAGATCACCTTTAAAGACGTCACCACCTACAATCTCGACGAATACTACCCTCTCGCGCCCGATCACGACCAGTCTTACCGCTATTTTATGAACCACAACCTTTTCGACCACGTCGACATAGATAAATCGCGCACCCACGTTCCCAACGGACTCGCCGAAGATCCCGCCGCCGAAGGCGCCGCCTACGACAAAGCCGTTGAAGACGCCGGCAACGTCGACATCCAGGTGCTGGGCGTGGGCCAGAACGGTCACATCGGTTTCAACGAACCCGAAGACGCGCTTTACGTAGGCACTCATCTCACTTCCCTCACCGACAACACTATAGAAGCCAATTCCCGCTTCTTCGCTTCCAAAGCGGACGTCCCCACCAAGGCGATCACAATGGGTATGGGCACCATTATGAAAGCCCGCAAGATACTCGTGCTCGCAAGCGGCAAGAACAAGCATTTCGTTATTGAAAATATGCTGAACGACCGCATCACCTGCCATATCCCGTCTACCCTGCTCAAGACCCATCCCGACGTTATCGTCATCTGCGACAGAGCCGCTTTCGAAGGCTGAAAATACGTATAGACCAAAACCGTGCCGCGTCCGCAAACGACCGGCACGGTCGCTTTTTGGAAAAGGATGTTTTCTTTTTCTTGACAAAAGCGCAGAATTGTTATATAATTGTTTATTCATAAAATAAGCACCGCGCGTACGCTGAAGAAAGGCGCGGGTGCTGACGGAGGCCTTGACAGTATGAAGATAATCATAGTAGGCGCGGGCAAGGTGGGTTATTCGCTTTGCGAGCAGTTATCACGCGAGGACCACGATATCATAGTTATAGATACCGACGCCAAGCTTCTTGAAGAAGCGCAGCAGCTTCTGGACATCATGGTAGTCCAGGGCAACGGAGCTTCGCTCGAAGTGCTCAAATCGGCGGGAGTTCAGGATACGGACGTGCTCATCGCCTGCACCAACGCCGACGAAATAAACCTGCTGTGCTGCATTTCTGCAAAGAAACTGGGCTGCAAGCACACGATAGCGCGCGTGAGGAACCCCGAATACAACCAGCAGATAGCGTTCTTGCGCGAACAGCTGGGGCTTTCGCTTTCCATCAACCCCGAACAGACCGCGGCGCAGGAGATCTACCGCCTGATACAGTTCCCGCTGTTTTTGAAACGCGACTCGTTCGACAAAGGGCGCGTGGAACTCGTGGAACTCAAAGTCGACGAGGGCGGCAAGCTCGAAGGCAAACGCATTATGGACGTGACCGACATACTCGGTCTGCACGTGCTGGTCTGCGCGGTCGAACGCGGCGATCAGGTGTTCATCCCCAACGGGCGTTTCGAGCTCAAAGCCAACGACCGCATCACCGTCACCGCCGCCAGAAGCGATCTCGCCAAGCTCATAAAGAGTCTTGACATAGTGAGCAAGAAGATACGCTACGTCGTAATTGTGGGCGGCAGCAAGGTCGCCGAATATCTGACCGAAGAGCTTGAAAAGAGCGGCGTGGAAGTCACGCTTATTGAAAAGGACGAAGAAGTCTGCACGCGCTTTTCGCAGCGGTTCCCCAAGCAGCTCGTCATCCACGGCGACGCTTCCAGAAAAGGGTTCCTCGAATCCCAGGGCGTGGGCAGGGCCGACGCGGTCATCGCGCTCACCGGCATAGACGAAGAAAACCTTATAATTTCTATGTACGTGGGCCGTCTGGGCGTGGAAAAAACCGTTTCCAAGATCGACCGTACCGAATACGCCAAGCTGTTCAGCGACACCGACATAGGCAGCATCGTTTGCCCCAAGGACCTTGTGGCGAACGAGATAGTGCGCTACATACGCGCCAAGAGCAACAGCGGCGAAGGCAGCGTGCGTTCGCTCCACCGCATCGTCAACGGCAAGGTCGAAGCGCTTGAATTCCTGGCTCCCGACAGCGCGACGTATTTCAACGTGCCGCTTTCCAAACTTAACGTAAGGCAGAACGTGCTTATTGCCTGCATAAGCCGCAACTACCAGATCATCATCCCGCGCGGCGACGACTGTATCAAACCGCACGACATCATAATAGCAGTCACCGACGCCGAACATCCGATAAGCGACCTTAAAGACATTTTTGAAAAGGACGCGGTGAAAGCCGAATGAACATCAAGATAACCTGTAACTATTTAGGCAAGATACTGTTGCTGGTCGCGGCGCTGCTCGTCCTGTCGCTGGGCGTGGCGCTCCTTTACGCCGAATGGCTGCCGGCGCTGGGTTTCGGCGTGACGATAGCGATAATGGCGGTCCTGGGCGTGCTGCTCACCCGCGTAAAGACCGAAGACAAAGCGATATACGCGCGCGAGGGCTTTATAATCGTATCGCTTTCGTGGGTCGTCGTTTCCCTGCTCGGCGCGCTGCCGTTCGTCATCTCGGGCGAGATACCTTCGTATCTCGACGCGGTGTACGAGACGGTCTCCGGCCTTACGACCACCGGCGCTTCGATACTTTCGGACGTGGAATGCCTATCGAGATCGATCCTCTTCTGGAGATCGTTCCTCCACTGGATGGGCGGCCTGGGGATACTCGTATTCATCATAGCCATAGCGCCGCTCGGCAAGGGCAACGGAATGAGCCTGCATATCCTGCGCGCGGAAAGCACCGGGCCGACCGTAGACAAGATCACCCCGAAGATACATTCTTCGGCGCGCATACTTTACGCCATTTACTTCGGGCTCACGCTGACCGAAACCATACTCCTCCTTTGCGGCGGGATGACGTTATTCGAAGCGTTCACGCTTTCGATGGGCACGGCGGGTACCGGCGGTTTCGCGCTGCTGAACACCGGCATAGCGTCGTATTCCTCGTACTGCCAGATCGTAATTGCGATTTATATGATGCTGTTCGGTATCAACTTCAACATCTACTACCTTATGATACTGCGTGAGTTCCGCCAGGTGCGCAAGAACGGCGAATTCAAGACGTATCTGTGCATTGTCGGCGCGGCGACCGCGGTCATCACCGCGAATATCGCGCACCTTTACAATTCTTTCGGCGAAGCGCTCAAGCATTCGTTCTTCCAGGTCAACGCGATTATCACGACCACCGGTTATTCCACCGCCAACTTCGACGCGTGGCCCGAACTTTCCAAGTTCATACTCGTGGCGCTGATGATGCTCGGCGCCTGCGCCGGTTCGACCGGCGGCGGTCTTAAAGTTACGCGCGCGATACTGCTTTTGAAATCGCTCAAAGCCGAGCTTAAGCGTATGCTCCATCCGCAGAGCGTGGTGACCGTCAAGCAGGACGGCAAACCCGTGGAACAGGAGACGCTCAACCGCGTGACCGTGTATTTTTCCACCCTTATAATCATCGCGATAGTTTCGGTGTTCGTGGTGTCTTTCGCCGGTTACGATTTCACCACCAACGTCACCGCCGTGATAGCGAACATCAACAACATCGGCCCCGGTCTCAATCTCGTAGGCCCCACCTGCAACTACGGATTCTTCCCGTTCTACGCCAAGATCGTGCTCATATTCGATATGCTCGTGGGCAGGCTTGAGATTTTCCCCATGCTCATGCTCTTTTCCCCCGCGGTCTGGAAAAGAAGATAAACGCGTAAAAACAAACCGAAATAACGCAATTTGTAAAACATGCCCAAAACCGGGCATGTTTTTTTGTGACAGTATACGAACATTTGTTCGTTATATTGAATAACCGCAAAACCGGGTTTAGAATGAAAGTGTGACGGGCGGGACCGGATCGCAGCCGGCGCGGCCGGTTCCCCCGCACGTTTGAAAACGGTACGGCACAGAGAGGAGAAATGAGAATGAAAAAGTACCCGTTCAAGATCACTTCTCTCGAAAAACTCATTTCGGATTATTTCGAGAAGTATCTTATCCAGAACCCCGCGACGGTCCCCGATACCGAGTCGCTCGCGGCTTACCTTGGGATCACGCGCGAGGAACTCAACGAGCTGGAAAACGGCAAGAACACGTCCAGGGCCGTGAAAAACGCCAAGACGCGTATCGCCGCCGCGAAAAAGCAGCTCGCATACCGCGGGAAGATCCCGGCGGCGGTGCTTGCGTTCGATCTCAGGAACGACCACGGATACCGTGACAAGCCCGAGGATATGAACTGTTCCACGCTGATACTGCGCGGACTTGCGGAAGAATGGAGCGAGTAGCACGCTATGCTTAGACAATTTGACATCCTTCCCAACCCCAAGCAGCTGGAATTCTTCAAATCAAAAGCCAAGTACACCGCTTACGGCGGCGCGCGCGGCGGCGGAAAATCGTGGGCGATGCGGATAAAGCTCGTACTGCTTGCTTCGAGATATGCGGGGATAAACATCATGCTTTTACGGCGAACGCTGGGGGAACTGCGGGAAAACCACATAATCCCCCTGCGGGCGCTGTTGAACGGAGTCGCCGTTTACAAGGATTCGGCGAAAGAGTTCGACTTCCCCAACGGAAGCCGCATAAAGCTCGGCTATCTCGATTCCGAATCGGACGTACTGCAGTACCAGGGCCAGGCGTACGAAGTCATCGGGATGGAGGAAGCCACGCAGTTCACTTATTTTCAATTCCTGTGCCTTACCGAATGCAACCGCGTTTCCGGCTCGATGACCAAGCCGTTCACGCCGCGGATGTATTTCACCTGCAATCCCGGAGGAGTCGGCAACAACTGGGTAAAGCGGCTGTTTATTGACCGCGAATACCGCCTTAACGAAAACCCCGCCGATTACGTTTTCATAAAAAGCCTTGTGTACGACAACACGTTCCTTATGGAACACGACCCCGGGTATCTGCACACGCTCGAAGCCCTGCCCGAAGCGCGCAAGCGCGCCATGCTTTACGGCGACTGGAATTCGTTCGAAGGTATGTTTTTCCCCGAATTCGACGAGGCGAAACACGTTATCCCCGACCTTCGTCCGTCTTCCGAATGGGTAAAGTTCCGCGCGCTGGATTACGGGCTGGATATGACCGCCTGCCTGTGGATCGCCGTCACGCCCGAACGACGACTGGTAGTTTACCGCGAGCTTTGCAAGCCGAATCTTATACTTTCGGAAGCCGCGGCGGCGATAATAAAGGCGACGCCCGAAAGCGAAAACATCCGTTACACGGTGGCGTCGCCCGACCTGTGGAACAGGCGGCAGGACAGCGGCAAGAGCGGCGTGCAGATAATGACGGAAGCGGGGCTTAAGGGGCTGCGTCGCGCCGACAGCGCGCGTATCCCCGGCTGGCGCGTGATGCGCGAATATCTGCGCCCGGGCGCCGAAGACGGGATCCCGAAACTGCATATCACGAGGTCGTGCAAAGAACTCATAAGGTGTCTCCCTTCTTTGGCGTTCGACCCGGATACGAGCGAGGACGCTTCGGACGTTCCGCACGACATAACGCACGCGCCGGAAGCGCTTAGATACGCGGTGATGTCACGCGAGCCGAGATGCGAAGCGAAGATGCCTAACGACGCGGGCGGCACGTACAGTTTCGGCAGCCGCAGGATATATGCCGGAAACGACGATTATTTTGACATTTAGGAGAAGACGACACGAATGAAAAACAAAACTCCGACCACCGACGAATGGAAACTCTATGAAAGCGGAAAAGAGTACAATACTTCGCTGGACCTTTACAACAAGGTCGCTTCCAACGAGCGGTTCTACCGCGGCGACCAGTGGGAAAGCGTGAGATCGGGCAATCTTCCGCGCCCGGTGTTCAACATCTTCAAGCGGATAATCAACTACTATTCCTCTTCCATACTTTCCACGTCCGTGGCAATGAAATTCTCTTTCGCCGAACCGTTCGGCGAAGGACTTCCCGTGGGGAAAGACGTCGCCGCGGGCTACGAAAGAATGCTCAACGGTATCGCCCAGCGGAGCTGGGAGGATATGCGTATGGAAGAGCTGATGGACGACGCGCTCCACGACGCGGCGCTGAGCGGCGACGCGGTGGCGTACACCTACTGGGACGCCGGCGTGAAGACCGGCCAGAAGCTCAAGGGCGATTTTCGCACCGTGCTGGTGGACAACACCGACGTGTTTTTCGGGAACCCCAACTGCCGCAGCGTGCAGAAACAGCCGTGGATCCTGATCTCCGCGCGCGAACACGTCGACGACCTGAAAGCGCAGGCGAGGAAAAGCGGAAGATCGGAAGAAGAGATCGCAAAGATCAAGCCCGATACCGCGAACGACTGCGGCAGCGGCGATCTTTCGAAGATCGAGCTTGAAAACACGCGCTGTATTTCGCTTATTAAGCTGTGGAGGGGCGAGGACGGCAGGATCCGTTACCGCAAATCCACGCGCGACGCGGTGATATACGGCGAGACCGAGACCGGTCTGCACGATTATCCGATCGCCGTGATGAACTGGACGAAATCCAAAAATTCGTGGCACGGCGAGGCGGTCGCGACCGGGCTCACCGAAAACCAGATATTCATCAACAAGGGTTACGCGATGGTGATGAAGCATATGATGGACACCGCTTTTTCCAAAGTGGTGTACGACGGCACCGTGCTCGAAGACTGGTCCAACCGCGTGGGCGAAGCGATAAAAGTCGACGGACCCGTAAACGACGTCGCAAAAGTGATACTCCCGGGGCAGATGCAGTCCGGTATGCTTGAAGTCATAAATATGGCGATGTCGGCGACCAAGGAATGCTTAGGCGCGACCGACACGGCTTTGGGCGACGTGGAACCCAACAACACTTCCGCCATCCTTGCGCTGCAGAAAGCGTCCACGCTTCCGCTGGAAAGCGTAAAGCGGCAGTTTTACCGCTTTATAGAAGATATCGGCCTCGTATGGCTGGATTTCATCACCGCCTATTACGGCGAGGGACGCCTGATCGAAATGAACGGCGAATACGCCCGTTTCAGTCTGGGCGAAAACCGCGACGCGCTGTTCAAATGCAGGATAGACGTCGGCCCTTCGGCGTACTGGTCCGAGATCGCCTGCCTGAACACGCTCGACAATCTGCTCCGCGGCGGACACATAAACATAATACAGTATCTCGAAAGGCTGCCCGAAAACCTGCTGGCTTCAAAGGATCAGCTGATAAACGAGATACGGGAAAACTACGAGAAAGGTTTGAAAGATGACAAAGAAACGATTGATGGAAATACTTGAAGACCTCGCCGAAAACGAAGGCAGGTCCGCAGAGGCGTTTCTGCTCGACATAGCCGAAAAAGCCGAAAACGCACGCGCAGAAAGGTTCAGATCGTACCCGCCCGAGCTTCAGACCGAAGCGGCGGAAGCCGAAAAGATAAAGCGCGTTTACCGTGAGGAAAAACGAAAGGAGCGTGAAAGAGAACAGTTCGACAAAGAGCTCGAAACGTTCATAAAAGCGTTCCCCGGCGTGACGCCGGAATCGGTGCCGCAGCGCGTGTGGGAAGACGTCGCGGACGGCATTCCGCTCGCGTACGCGTACGCGTTTTCTGTCGCCGCGGGCGGCAAGACGAGCGACGAGATCAACGCGCAAAACGAAGCGAGATCAGTCCCCGTGACGCCCGGCAGAGCAGAAGAGCCGGCTTTCACCGAAAGCGAAGTGGAAAAAATGCCTCCCGCCGCGGTGAAGAACAACTTTGCAAAGATCATAAGCTCTATGAAAAAATGGAAATCATAAGAAAGGAACGGTAAAATGTCCAACTACAATTCTATAGAAAAGATCATCTCCGCGGAAATACTCCGCACCAACGAAGACAACCTCATCGCCAACAAGATATGCAACACCTCTTTCGCGGGCGATATCAAGAACGCCGGCGATTCTGTGACGTTCATCGGGCTCAACGACCCCGCGGTAGGCAGCTACAACGGCACGGTCAGCTATGAAGAGATCGACGACAACGCGATAAAGCTGAATATCGACCAGGACAAGTACTTCGCCTTTAAGGTGAGCGACCTGGAAGCGCTGCGCAGCTCGATAGGGCTCAAGGATTCGCAGACCAAGCGCGCGAGCTACAACCTTAAAAAGAGCGTGGATTCATACGTTCTGGGCCTTTACGGACAGGCAGGGACCACGCTGACTTCCGCGACGGTCACCCCCGCCAATGCGCTCCAGGTAGTCGCCGAAATGAAAGAGGCGCTCGAAAAAGCCAACGTCCCCGACGGCCAGTCGTGGATAGTCATCCCGCCTTTCCTCAAGACCAAGCTCATCCTCGCCGGGATCAAGTTTTCGGTGAACGAAGGCGTCAACGGCACCGGCGCCATCGGCTACACCGACGAGCTGGGCTGCGACCTTTACGTTTCGAACCAGCTTTCCAACTACGGCACCACCTACTACGCGCTCGCCGGTTCGTATTCCGCGATCGGCTACGCCGAGCAGATACTCGACACCCAGGTCATCGACCGTATGGAAGATTCGTTCGACACCGCCGTGCGCGGCAGGATCGTATTCGGCGCCAAAGTCATTAAGCCGGGCGAACTGGTCTGCGCTCCCGTCATCGACGGCGGCAACAGCATATAAAAGGAACTGAAAGGAGAATAAAAAAATGGCTATCACCGTAACACCTACCTACGCAAACCCCTCCAACACCGCCAAGAACGTGACTTTCGCGGAAGGCGTTTCCGAGACCGCCGGCACCGCCGAGACCTTTGAGACCGCATTCCCCGCAAGCGACGAGACCTGCTGCATAATGGTCAAGAACGGCAACACCGCGACGGTCCAGGTCAAGCTGCTCGCCGCAAAGGAAAACAACGGTTTCAGCGAAGTCAACCACACGCTCGCCAAGAACGGTATGTGCGTGTTCTCTATCGAATCCGGGTTCGTGAAGAACGCGGACGGAAAAGTCTGCGTAAAAGTGACGCCCAACTCCGCGACGACCGTAAAGACCTGCGGCGTAGGCGTCGCCGCGGTCTGTTCCGGAGTGACGACCGCCTAAGCAGGCGGAAAACCGACCCCGTAAGGGCGAATATGAGCGCGTTCCGCGGCGAAACACCGCGGACGCGCCTTAACGAAAGGAGCAATTATGAACGATAACTGGGTGATAAAGACCGAGGTGAGCGTAAGCGCGGAAAAGATATTTTCTGTAATGACTTCGTTCCTGGGGATCAACGGGAGCTTGGGAGCACAGGAACAGATCGCCGACCGCTGCCGCCCGGGCGCGCTTGACTGCATCAACGCGGCGATCCACGAAGTGAACAAGATAAACCGCGAGTTTTCGGAAAACGACATAACGCCTTCGGCAGTCACGAGTTTTGAAACATCGATAACCGCGGTCTCGGCGGTCGCGTACAACGTGCTTCCGCTGAAGGCGGCGATATTCCTGGCGCTCCGCTACGACGTGAAGACCGCGCAGATACTGCAGAAGATTTACGATATGACTTTTGAGATCTATCACGGCGCGGCTCCGGCGGCGGCGAGCCCGATAAGCGAGGCGTACTGATGGCTAAGAGAAGCGTTTATTACAGATCGTTCGGCGGACTCGATCAGTACGCCAAGGACGCGGTATCTGCCGAAAGCGCGGTCGATTTCGTCGTCGACGCGGGCGGCTCGCTCTGCAAGAGCAAAGGGTACGAAAACTTCATACATTCGCCGGCTGAGATCAAGGCGTGCTGGGCGGGAACGCTCGGCGGCAGGAACGCGATGGTGTTCCTTGCGGGCGGAAATATATACGACTGCGATACGGACGATATGACGATGATCTCGCATAACGCTTCGGGCGCGACAAGAGCCGCGTTTTTCAAATACGAAGACAGGCTCTACGCGCTATGCGACACCGGATATTTCCGCTACGACGGCAGCACGTTCGAAAGCGCGGACGGGTACGTACCGCTGATCTCGGTATCCACGACGCCCGACGGAGACGGGACTGCGTACGAAGCCGTGAATATGCTGAGTTCGCAAAGGCGGCAGCAGTTTTCGCCCAACGGGACAGACGCGTGCTTTCACCTTGCGGAAAAGAACATAAGCGCCGTTGTGAAAGTGGCGCTTGAAGGCGTGGAATGCGACGCCGGCGACTACTCCTGCGACACGGCGAACGGCACGGTCACGATGACGGATATCCCGACTGCCGGCGTGAACACGCTGGAGATCACTTACGACACGGGAAGTTCGGGCAGGAGCGAGTTCTGCAAGTTCAAAAACGCAATGCTTTTCGGCTCCAACGCCGACGAGCGCGTTTTTCTGTGGAACAACGCAGACCGCCCGTGCATACGTATCCACAGCGAGCTCGCCGACGGCGTGCCGAGCGCCGAATATTTCCCCGTGACGAACTACACGTCGGTTGGCAGCGCGCCGATAACCGATATGGTCCAGGAATACGACCGGCAGCTGATATTCACCGCCGATTCGGCGTATTATTCCTACTGCGAGATGAAGACGATGACTTCGGGCAAAACCGTCGCTTCGTTCCCGGTGTATCCGCTGCATCCGCGCAAAGGGAACCTTATATACGGCAGTTCGTGCGTGATGAACGGGCTTGCGGCGACTCTTTGCCGCGACGGCGTGAATGTCTGGCGGCCTTCGACTGTGGAAAACGAAAAGAACGCGATTTGCATATCCAACGCCGTCAACGATATCATCCTGCCCGAGACGTACGGCTACGCGAGCAAGGCGAAGCTTTTTGAACTTCCCTCTTTGAGCGAGCTTTATTTCGTCGGAAAAACGAAGACGGCGGTCTTCAATTACGCCACGCAGAAATGGTACCGGCTTTCCGCAGGCGGTCTGACGGACGTTTTCGAAGCGTTCGGGAGCGTTTTCACCGTCAAGGGCGAATACATAAAGCGCATGACCGCGACTGAGCGTTCGGCAAGCGCGAGCTACAAGACTCATTACAACGAGCTGGGTAGCAGTTCGCTTAAAGATATTCATTTTGTGAATCTTACGATAGAAGCCGGGTACGTCACCGCCGGGAGCGTGAAGGTTTACTGGCCGGGTGAAAGCGAAGTTTTCAGTTCGGAACAGTATTTCGAAGCTGATCAGGCGCTCCACGGGAACGCGGTGTCAGTAGCGCTGCCGTTCTATATCCCCAACGTGAGCGGTATCTCGGTAGAGTTCAAATGCCCTTCGGGCAAGGAGCTTAAGATACTGGGATACGGCGTCACATACGACGACAAAGGAGTAAACAATGGATTATAAAGATTATCTGGGCGAGGCAAAAAAGAAACTGGGCGAAACAGACGCGCTGAAAAACTACCGCGAGTTTTACGAAAACGCCGTAAAGCAGATAAAAGAACGCCGCGACAACGAGCTTGCGGAGATAGAAAAAGCCTACCGCGCAGATTTGAACGAGGCCTCAGCGCAGGACCGCATACTCGCAAAGAACGCGGAACAGTTTATGGCGTCGCGAGGGCTGGCGCGTTCCGGCGAAGCCGAGCAGGAATATATCGACCGCTCGCTGGCGTTCGCGAAAAAGGCGTCTTCGCTCGCCGAAGGCAGGCGCAAGAGCGGCGACAGCGCGAGAGATTCCGCCGAAAGCGCGATATCGGCGCTGGACAAAGACTACGCCGAAAAGACAGACGCCGAAAATCAGCGCGCCTACGCCGAAGCCGCGGAAGAGGCGAAGACGAGGTACGAAGCCGACCGCGAAGACGAGCGTTACAGGCGCGAGAACGAAAGCGAGCGCGCCGAGCGCGAATACAATATCACGCTGGCGCGCATAAAGGCCGAGCTCGCCGAAGCAGCGGCTCAAAAGGAAAGAGAGTTCAACGCTTCCGAAGCCGCCAAAAAGCGCGAATACGAAGCGAGTGAAGCCGAAAAGAAACGCGCGTACGAAGCGAGTGAAGCCGAAAAGAAGCGCCGGTACGAGCTGGAAAAGGCGAAAGCTTCGAGCTCTTCGCAAAGTTCCGCAAGCGGAAGCGAAAGCGGCGGATACGTTCCCAAGCAGACGGCTGCACAGTTTGCGAAGCAGATAGTATCGAACCGCACCGCGTCGGGAACGGTGAAAAGCGTGAGCGAAGCGGAAGCGATAAACGATTACCTTAAAGAACTGGAAAGCGAAAGCGGGATAGACGAAAGTTATATGCGCGACCTGAAGCTTGCGCTCGGGAACTACGGTTTCTTCGTCCCCTCGCAGTCGGATTATAAGGCGAGCGAGATCGCCGCAGAATCGCAAAAAACCTACAAAACCGCATACGACAAAGCGCTTGCGAGCTACAAGCGCGCAGGCGTCAGCGACGCCGACAATATGGCGAAGACCGCCGCGCAAAACGCGCAGATGCAGTTTTGCAGAAGCAAGTGCGAGACCGACGGGCAGTTTATAAGGTGCTGCCGCGAATGCGGTATAAGCGATTCCGTGATCACGCGCTTTATCGCAAGCAATCCGCCGGTAAAGAACGCAGACGCCGCGGAAAACGCGGTATCCGGCGCCGTGAACGCCGCGAAGGCAGCGCTCGGCGGCAAGGAAAACGTTATGAAATAGCGGGAGGCGGAAGAATGGATCTGTACGAATACATAAAGCCGGAACTGCTTTCACTGCTGCCGCTGTTGTATATCATTGGCGAAACGCTGAAAAAATCTTCGGTATCCGACTGGAAGATACCTTTTATTCTGGGGCTTACCGGGATCGTGCTGGCGACAGTCTGGCTCGTCGCCTGCGGCGTTCCCGAAAGCGCGGGCGGGATCGTGAAGCTCTTTGCCTGCGGAGCCGCACAAGGGCTTTTGTGTGCGGGAGCAACTGTCTACGCGCACAACCTTGTCAAACAATACGGCAAAAGGAACGGTGACGAAGATCAATGAAGACTTTTATAGGCTGCATAAAGAGGGCGTTTGAGCTTATAGCCGCCCTTATTTACGAGATAGGGGCATGAGCTATATCACAGAGGCGCTGGCGGTGATCTTCTCTTCCTCGGGCGTTATAGGCGCGGTGATCGCAGCGCTGATGCGCAGGGCGATGAGAAACGCCGCCGAAGACGCCGAACGCAGACGGCGCGAATACGTGGAAGAGCAGCTTTCGCGCTTTGAACTGGACCACGCGGCAAACGAGCTGCTTATAGCGCTTGCGCGTTACGCCCGCAAGCTTTGCACCGAAGCCGAACTTGAAATAGCCGAAGCCAACTACACCGCCGCCGTGAACAAAGCCGATATGACGCTGAAAAAGAACTACGTTTCGCACAAAAAATGAGAAAAGCCGGACAGATATAACTGTCCGGCTTTTTATATACCCTTTTATCTGTTCATATCGAGGTCGACGACGAATTCGCTGTCGGTGATCTTGGGGCCGAAGGTCACGCGAGTGCAGTCGTAATCGAACTGCCCGAACGAAATATCGGGCCACAGTCCGCGGTGATCGGTGTATTTATCGAGCCACGCGTGTTCCCTGCCGCCGTACCATATGCGCGCGTTTGTCACGCAGATGTTTTTGAGTTTGAGCCCTTCGTCGGTGTTATAGAGCGTTATCTCGGCGAAGTCTTCCGAAGGAGCGCCGGATCTGTCGAATTTGGTATCGGGCGGATAATCGAGCGCGAAATTCATAAGGCAGGCTGTGTCGCGTCCGCTTGCGCAAAGTCCCTTTACGGGGAACGTCCTGATATCGGCGTATACTTTTTCGTCAAGGTCGAAAACCGTGATCACGGCATAGCCATCTATGCGGAGCGTGTCGAGTTCCAGGCGGTAGTTATGCGCGCCGTCGAGCGTTATATTCGATTCGTACCAGCCCTGAACGCCTTCGGCGGGGTCGTATATGTTGTAGAACAGATGCCATCTGCCGGGGTTGCCGCTGTAGCAGAAGCCGGTGTCAAAGCAGTTGATCCAGTTATTGCCGGAATAGATATCGCACCCTAAGAACATATAGCCGTTGACGGTCTTTCCGTCGGAAGCGCGGACGTTCTGTATTTCGAGTGAAGAAAAATCTATATCCATAGAACATCTGCCGCTGCCTAAAGCGCCGTAGACGACGTAGGCCGGGCCGTCGTTGTCGCCCATCTTCATCCCGCAGTTATCGTATGCGCGGTTCGTGAATATCTTGGGGAGCAGGTTGATAGCTTTCATAATAAAAACTCCTTACCGTTTATTTGCTTGTATTGTATCACACACTTTATGATTTGTCAAATATTATCATTGACAAAAGGGCAAAACGGATATAAAATCTATACAGGGTGATGCGTTTTGAAGATACTTGTCGCCTGCGATTCGTTCAAAGGCAGTTTTTCTTCCGCAAAAGCGGGGGATATTATAAGATCCGGCTTTACAGAAGGCGGTTTGCCGAACGTGGAAGTCTGCCCCGTTTCCGACGGCGGCGACGGGTTCGGCAGCGTAATAGCGCGCGCGGAAGGCGCGGAAAAGCGAACGGCAAAGGTAAAGGACGCGTTCTTTGGCGAGACGGAGGCGGAATACCATATAATAAACGGCGACGCGTACATAGAATCGGCGCGCGCGTGCGGGTTGAGGTTCGGCAAAGACGTGATGCGCGCCACGACTTACGGCGTGGGGCAGCTGATATATTCCGCGGCGGTAAACGGCGCGAAGAATATTTACGTAGGCCTGGGCGGCAGCGGCACCAACGACGGCGGCTGCGGTATGGCGTGCGCGCTTGGCGTTAAGTTTTATTCGGATTATTCGTTCATTCCCACCGGCAGGAACCTGCGCGAGATAAAACGCATAGATACTACTTCCCTTTACCCGATAATAAAAAACGCAAACGTCTTCGCCTGCACGGACGTTGACACGCCGTTTTACGGCAAAGACGGCGCGGCGCTGATTTTTTCGCGTCAGAAAGGCGCCACCGCCGAAGAGGCGCTTCGGCTGGACGACGGCATGAAACATCTTGCGTCTTTGTTATCCGTCGACGTCAATTCCCTGCCCGGGAGCGGAGCCGCCGGAGGGCTCGGCGGAGGGATCGCCGCTTTTCTGGGCGGAAAGATAGTTTTCGGCTTCGACGTGATCGAGCGGCTTGTAGGTCTTGAAGAAAAGGTCGCAAAAGCCGATATCGTCATAACCGGCGAGGGGCGGACAGATTTCCAGACCTGCCGCGGAAAGCTCCCGGCGCGCGTGGCGCAGCTGTGCAAGGCGCACCGCAAGCCGTGCTACATTATAAGCGGAAGCGTGAAAGGCGACGTTTCGCCGCTTGCGGATATGGGAGTGAGCGGTATTTTTGCGTCTTACGCCGAATCGCCCGCGCAGATAGATAAGGAAGACGCCGAAAAGCGGCTGCGCGCCGTGGCGTGCAAAGCCGCTGAGACGATCAAAGCCGGTATGTATTTTTCCGATGATTTTTGACTTTATAATTAAAATCAACGCCCGGGTACAAGCCCAGGGCGTTTTGTATTTTTATTTGAGGCGTTTAATATTCTTTTCGGGCACGTTTGAAAGCAGCAGTTCAACGGCTTTTTCGTAATGTCCGGGTTCTGAAAAACATTCTTTTGCACAATACAACAAGTCCCAGGCGTTTTTTTCACCAATATAAAGAAGCCAGCAATCATGCAGTTCTTTCGCCTTGAAGACCTCATCATAACGCACCGTAGCTGAGTTTTCGGAGTCTGACATAACGCGTCTGTCGGGATAATACGCGTAGTGCTCGGGTCCCGGGTGATTTTTACGGAATTGCGAAACACAGGCCTTTATTTTCTTTGGGATATCCAAAATTAGTGTTTTCGCGCAGAACAGCACGAAAACCACTCCGAGAACTATATATAAAACGGCGGTAGCGGTATAACCTTTTTTGAAATCATAAACGGCGAGCACGCAGCTCAATACAGTAAAAATAGGAAATAAAATAATATAATAGATCCTGGCTTTACGGAACAGCGAGCCGAGCACGTAATTCAAGGTCTTGTCGGTTATCGGAGTAAGATCGCCTTCTATAACGGGTATCTGATTATCCATAATTGAGCCCTCCTTTTAGATAAACGCTATTGAAAAACGCGGGCACTTTTTACAAAAGCGCCCGGTAATTCATGTGAAATTATGCTTTTCCGCTGCAGCCGAGCACGTCGACGAGCTTGTGGCGAACGAGTTCCTTGATATTGGCGCGCGCGGGTTTGAGATATTCGCGCGGGTCGAATTTTTCGGGATGTTCGTTGAAGAACTTGCGGATCGAGCCGGTCATGGCGAGACGGAGGTCGGAATCGATGTTGATCTTGCAGACGGAGCTGCGCGCAGCTTCGCGGAGCTGGCTTTCGGGTATGCCGACCGCGTCGGGCATTGCGCCGCCGTTTTCGTTGATCATCTTGACGTATTCCTGAGGAACGGAAGACGAACCGTGGAGCACTATGGGGAACCCGGGCAGGCGTTTTTCGACCTCTTTGAGCACGTCGAAACGGAGAGGAGGCGGGACGAGTATGCCTTCCTCGTTGCGTGTGCACTGAGCGGCGGTGAATTTGTAAGCGCCGTGCGAGGTGCCTATTGCTATTGCGAGCGAGTCGCAGCCGGTCCTGGAAACGAATTCTTCGACCTCTTCAGGATGCGTATAGGATTCAGCACCGTGTTCGACTTTGACTTCGTCTTCGATACCGGCGAGAGTGCCGAGTTCGGCTTCGACGACCACGCCGTGGGCGTGAGCGTATTCGACGACCTTTTTGGTGATCTCGATATTTTCGGCAAAAGGTTTAGAAGAAGCGTCGATCATGACGGAGGTGAAACCGCCGTCTATGCACGCTTTGCAGGTCTCGAAATCGGGGCCGTGGTCAAGATGCAGCACGATGGGGATCTCGGGGCATTCGATGACGGCGGCTTCGACGAGTTTGACGAGGTAAGTGTGGTTGGCGTAAGCGCGGGCGCCTTTGGAAACCTGAAGGATAACGGGAGCGTGTTCTTCTTTGCACGCTTCGGTTATCGCCTGGACGATCTCCATATTGTTGACGTTGAACGCGCCGATGGCGTAACCGCCGTTGTACGCCTTTTTGAACATTTCGGTACTAGTTACGAGTGGCATTTTTGTTCTCCTTGTTCTATGTAAAATAAGTTATATCAGTTGCTGAAGTAATCGACGGTGTCCTGCATTTCGGTTTCCATTTTGCCCTGAGCGGATTCGAGCGAGGACATATAATCGAACGACGAGCCGTTGGCTACGTTGGCGATGAAATCGCGCGCGCCGCCCCAGTTGAATATGGAGCCGATATCGTAAACGCGGCTTGCAAAGATACGGTCGAGCATATCGCTGTCTTCCTGGTCGCGGGCTTTCTGAAGCTTGAAGATGCGTTCATAGTAGTCGAACTTGACCGTTGCGGTGGAGGCGGCGTTCATGGCTTCGAGCAGGATCGCGGCGTTTTCGGGTTCGGGATTGCTTACGGGGATGACGCAGCCGGTGGCTTTGATGACCGAGATGTAGGAATAGTATCTATCCTGATCCTTGGTGTACTTAGGAGTGATCAGCATACCGAAGTTGCAGTCGTAATCGGCGAGGTTGAGAACGTCGGAAAGCGAGATGGTGACGAACAGAGCGCCGTCGTTGCCGAGTCTGTCGCGAGCCGCCCAGTAGCAGTTCTTGAAGCCGTCGGCTATCGCCTGCGCGTTGAAGCCTTCGTCGTAGATGACTTTGTCGTCGTGGAAGATGTCGAATATCTTCTTGGTGACGTCGACCTGACGTTCGCCCGCGAACGCGAGCTGGGGAACGCCGTCGGCGTTCTTGACGACGAATTTTTCGCCGGAGCCGATATAGAGTGAGTTGGAATAGTTCCAGTTGATGAACAGGCCTATGGTGTCTTTATAGGAAAGGCCGTCGACGCCGTCGGTATCCTGAGTGACCGTGCGCGCCATCTCGAGCATTTTATCCATAGTCCATTCGCCATTTTCGACAAGCTCATAGGGGCTTTCGAGGCGGTTGTTGTTGAGCACGTTCTTGTTGAAGATCATGCAGTGGGTGACGTCCATCGTGAGCAGCGAGAAGTCGCCGGTGGTCATATAGAGCTTGTCGCCGAACGAAAGGTCGGCGTCGGCGTTCTGATCCCAGTACGGGGCTTTGAAGTTGATGATATCGTCAAACTGATAAAGGTCGAGGAAGAGGTCTTCCATAATGAGCGGAGCGCCGGTAGTCATATACGGGCAGGCGATATCGAAATCGGGCACATCCAGCGCGGCGCTGCGGAGTTCGGACGCCATATTGTCGGTACGTCTTTCGGCTATGGTGCAGCCGAGTTTTTCTTCTACCAGATTGTTCCTTTCGAGTACGGAGCTTGCGATCTCGGCGCCGTTTTCTTCGTTAGGCATAATTTCCACGGAAGGATAGCCGAGCGCGCCGTTTTCGACGAGGAAGGTGATGGTGAGACCGTTGAGCGCGAGATCGTCGAGATGATCGAGCGGTCCGCGGGAAACTTCCTCGGAAGATTCGGCGGGGACGGAATCTTCGCCGGAAGGCTGTTCCGTATTGCTTTCGCCCGCGGGCTTGGAATTTTCCTCTTCGTTATTGGAGCAGGAAACTACAAGCGTTAGCGTAAGCAGGACAGCAAGGACGAGCGAAACGAGTTTAAGTGATTTCATTGATGTTCCTCCTTGTATTATAATTCACCTTGATTATACCACAAAACGTATAAATGTCAATAGAAAATAGCACATTAGCTGTTCCGAAAGCGCGCGATATGATAAATATGCAGCCATTTATGCGCGCGACTCAGCCGCCGCTGAAGAAATCGACCGTATCCTGTATCTCGGATTCCATCCTGCCGCGCGCCGACTGGAGCGAAGACACGTAATCGAACGAGGCTCCGCGCGCCACGTTCATTATGAAATCGCGCGCGCCGCCCCAGTTGAAGATGGAGCCTATATCGTAGACGCGGCTTGCGAAAATGCGGTCGAGCATATCGCTGTCTTCCTGGTCTCTTACCTTCTGGAGCTTGAATATACGCTCGTAGTAATTGAACTTGACCGTGTCGGTCGAGGCGGCGTTGAGCGCTTCCAGAAACAGCGCGGCTTTTTCGGGTTCCTCGTTCCCCGCCGGGATGACGCATCCCGTGGCGAAGATGACCGAGATATACGAATAATAGCGGTCCTGATCTATTGAATACTTTGGCGTGATCAGCAAGCCGAAGTTCGCGTCGTACATCGAAAAGTTGAACACGCCTTCCAGAGACGTGGTGCAGAACAGCGCGCCGTCGTTGGCGAGCCTGTCGCGCGCCGCCCAGTAGCAGTTTTCAAAGCCGTCGGCGATCGCCTGCGCGTTGAAGTTTTCTTTGTTAAGGATCTTTTCGTCGTGGAAGATATCGAATATCTTTTTGGTGACGTCGGTCTGCCTTTCGCCCTCGAACGCCAGCACCGGCACGCCGTTTTTGTCTTTGGAGACGAACTTTTCGCCCGAGCCGATATAAAACGAGTTTGCGTAGTTGTTGTTGCAGAGCAGCCCTATGGTGTCGGTGTACTGCAGACCCGGCACGCCGTTGTCGTCGAACGTGACCTGATGCGCCATCTCGACCATTTTGTCCATAGTCCATTCGCCTTTTTCCACCAGCTCGTAGGGGCTTTCAAGATCGTATTTTTCAACAAGCCCCTTGCTGAATATCAGTACGTGCGTAACGTCCATGGTGAGTAAGGAAAAGTCGCCGGTCGTCATATAGAGCTTGCCGCCCAGAGAAAGGTCTTCGTCGGCGTTCTGATCCCAGTACGGGGCGTCGAAGTTGATTATTTCCGAAAACTCGTACAGGTCGTAGAACAGCCCTTCTATTATGAGCGGCGCGCCGGTAGTCATATACGGGCAGGCGATATCGAAATCCGGCTTGCTCGCGGCGGCGCGGCGGAGTTCGTCCGCCATATTGTTGGTGCGCCTTTCGACTATGGTGCAGCCGAGCTTTTCTTCGATCATATTGTTGCGCTCGGCGACGTACGGCGCGTAGGCGGCGCCTTTTTCCTCGTTGGGGATTATCTCCACCGGGATATACGAGCCCGAGCCGTTTTCGACCAGGACCGTTACCGTCTCACCGTTTAACGCCATATCTTCCAGATGATCGAGCGGCCCGCGGGACACTTCTTCTTCGGAAGACTCGACGTCCGGCGCCGACGGTCCTTCCGCCGAAGCGGGATCCCCGCTCACGCCGGAATCCGACGTGTTTGAAGTTTCATTCCCCTGATCCGCGCACGAGACGGCGAGCGAAAGCGTGAGCGCGAGCGCGAGTATGAGCGACAGTATCTTTATTCTTTTCATTGTTCTTCTCCTTTGCGAAAAAGACGTATCTTTACCAAAAAGCAAACGCCCGAGCGCAGGCGCGTTCGGGCGTGATGAAAGCTTTATACGGTGGCTCTGACCTTTTTGAGATGCACGAACCTGGGAAGTCCGTCTTCCTTGACGAGCTTGGTCTCGCCCTGGATGAGCGGCAGCGCGTATTCGACGAATTTTTCGTTGAGTCCGTCTTTTTCTGCGTTGAACCAGTCGGCGGGGATCTTCTTTTCGGTGTTCGCGACCGAAGTGAGGTCGAAGAGTTTGATGTTGCAGACGTATTTGCCGTTTTCGTAAGAGCGTTCGAAACCGACCATTTTATCGGTGATGCCCTCGACGGCGTATTCGACGGCGGCGCGGCCGGCGGCGTAGGATTCGTCGATATCGGTCTGCGAAGCGCAGTGCGCGGCGCAGCGCTGGAGCAGCGAAAGCTCTATGCCTCTGACCTTGGCGCCGGTCTGCGATTTGATATAGTTGGCGAGGTAGGAAGCGAGCCCGCCGAGCTGGGCGTGCCCGAAACCGTCCTTGGCGTTGGAAAGGTCGTTGCCGTATTCGGAAATATACTTGCCGTTTTTGTCCTTGATGCCTTCGGAAACGGCGACGATGCATTTGCCGGTGCGGGCGTAGATGTCCTTGATCTTTTCCATGCACGCGTCGAGATCGAAATCGTTTTCGGGGCAGTAGATGAGGTCGGGGCCGCATCCCTTGTAGGAAGCGAGCGAGGCGGCGGCTGTGAGCCAGCCGGCGTTTCTGCCCATTATCTCGACGACGGTGATCATACCGGTGTCGTAGACGCGGGCGTCGTGGTATATTTCCATAAGAGACGTTGCGATATACTTAGCGGCGGAAGCGTAGCCCGGGCAGTGGTCGGTGCCGAAGAGGTCGTTGTCGATCGTCTTGGGGATGCCCATCACGCGGCACTCGTAGCCGTTGGCGAGCATGAATTTGGATATCTTATTGCAGGTATCCATAGAATCGTTGCCGCCGTTATAGAAGAAATAACGCACGTTGTATTTTTTGAATATTTCGAGTATGCGCTTATAGTCGGTGTCGTCGACTTCCGGCGATTTGAGCTTGTAGCGGCAGGAGCCGAGCGCGGAAGACGGAGTGTATTTCATATACGCAAGCTCGTTGGGATCTTCGAGCCCCATATCGATAAGATTGTCGTCGAGCACGCCTTTGATGCCGTTGAGCGCGCCGTAGACCTTGGTCACGGCGGGATTGTCGAGCGCGGCTTTGATAGCGCCGTACGCGGAAGCGTTGATGACGGAGGTGGGGCCGCCGGACTGACCTATGATGCATGCGCCTTTGAGTTCTTTCATGAATAAGTACTTCCTTTCAAATTCGTTCAGTTTATTATAACGCAACGCGTGCCGAAAATCAACATTTTTTTGCAAAAATGATACACAAAAACATATGTGTTGAAAACGCGTTCGTTGTGTGATATCATTGACTCCGGAACGAGGTAAAGCCCATGGCGATAAAAAAGGTAAAACAAAAGCTGCTCGAACTGCTCGCCGACGGAAGCTGGGTCAACGGCCAGCGCGTGGCGGACGAGACCGGCTGTTCGCGCACGTATATATGGAAAGCGGTCAATTCCCTGAGGCGCGACGGTTTCGTCATAGAATCGGCGCAAAACCGCGGCTACCGGCTGGAAAAAGGCGCGGACGCGATGAGCGAAGAGCTGATACGCAGATTCCTGCCCGCGGGGATGAAGGATATAAACATCGTCCTTCGCGACACGCTGGGTTCCACCAACGACCTGTGCAAGCTCTTTGCGGAAAGCGGCTGCCCGGACTGGACGGTCGTCATCGCGCGCGAGCAGACCGCAGGCCGCGGAAGATTCGACCGCCGGTTCTTTTCGCCCGCCGGAACGGGGCTGTATATGAGCGTGGTGCTCCGCCCCGCCATTGCGGCAAAGGATTCCGTGCTGCTGACCGCGGCGGCGGCGGTCGCAGTTGCGAAAACGCTGGAAAAAGTCTGCCGCATAAAGACCGGCATAAAATGGGTCAACGACGTTTACGTAAACGGCAAAAAGGTGTGCGGCATACTTGCGGAATCGTCGGTCACGCCCGGCGCGGAATGCCCCAACTACATAGTTCTGGGCATTGGGATAAACCTGCTCCCGCCAAAGGGCGGCTTCCCCGACGAGCTCAAAGATATCGCAGCCGCGGCGACCGACGGCGAAAACAAAGCGATAGTGTGCCGCGTGGCGGCAGATCTGCTCGCGCGGTTGAAAAAATACTGCGAATGCCTTTCGTACCGCGGATTTTACGAAGATTACGAAAAGCGCTGCTTTGTCATAGGCCGCGAGATCGAATTCGAACGCGGCGGCAGAAAGATCACCGCGACCGCCGAGCGGATAAGCAGGGATTTCGAGCTCGTCATACGCCTGCCGGACGGTTCCCGGCTCGCGCTCAATTCCGGCGAAATAAGCGTAAAAACGGTGTGAAACGGAAACTTATAAAATCACTTGACAAACGCGATATATTGTGATATACTTACAAAGCTTGCAGAAAGCAAGCCGAAAAGGGTATATCTTTCGGGGCGTGGCTCAGCTTGGTAGAGCGCTTGGTTCGGGACCAAGAGGCCGGAGGTTCAAACCCTCTCGCTCCGACCAAAACAGCAGCAGACCGCAAACGCGGCCTGCTTTTTTATTCCCCGCAACGTAAAACCGGCGCACGAAGCGCCGGTTTTTGGTTTGTATTTGCTTTTGCGTCAGGGTCAGTCGCACAGCGGGCCGTAGCGTTCGGCGAGGTATGCGATGTATTCCCAGGTGAGCTGTCCCTTGCCCACGGCGATCCCGAGATACTGACCGTTGAAGGCGTTGAACATATCTT
>JAEEGI010005002.1_pt1 | contig 30703 bp, 21 predicted proteins | sample 8958751 | NCBI WGS metagenome assembly JAEEGI01 (sample SAMN16246545, study PRJNA631951) | gut metagenome | biome: gut microbiome; feature: rumen; material: KS-attached | host: Bos | place: Iran: Karaj | collected 2018-10 | reverse complement strand
TGCCGGCGCCGGGAGGAGCTGAGTAGTGCCACTCAGGATTCCCCTTGCCGATAGCAAGGACAGATCCATCCCTCATGTTGATAGGAATGAGAACCTTCTCGCCCTTGTGAGCCGCAATAGAGCCCTTCCTGAGGATCATCTCCTCGGTATCAATGTAGTTGTGAATTGTGTGAAAAGACTCCCCGGCTGAGAGAGCGGTCTTTTGCAAAAGAATCTCTGCCATCTTCTCACGATTTCTCCGAGCAAATCTCTGGCATATCTCCACGTCATGGAGGTAGTCCTCAAGGTACTGGCCGGATAAGTAGCACAGGTCCTCAGGCATAGTGGATGGGTGCTCAACGTACTTCTTGTCATAAAGCTCTTTTAACGCTGCCTGGATCTCAGTGCGTCTGCCCTGCTCCTTGTACTCCTTTATCAGCTGATCTCTTGCCTCGAGATAGTCTCCTATCCCCTTGGCAAGGTCAACTGCCAGGGTCTGATACAGCTCAGCTACCTGCTTTCCAAGATTTCTTGAACCTGAATGTATCACGAGGTACTGTGTTCCATCCGCAGCTCTGTCGATCTCAATGAAGTGATTTCCGCCGCCAAGTGTTCCCAAAGATCTCTCAAGGCGCTTTGTATCCTTGAGCTGACGATAGCAGCGAAGCTCAGTAAGATCGAACTTCTCGACTCTGCCATCCCAGACCTCCATTCCTGAAGGGATGGTGAAAGCAGCCATGTCAAACTTCTCAAGGTCAATGGGCTGCTTGCCAAGGTTAACAGTATACATTCCGCATCCGATATCCACGCCGACCACGTTAGGTACTGCCTTGTCTGTGATTGTCATTGTTGTTCCGATTGTGCAACCCTTGCCCGCGTGAACGTCAGGCATGATCCTGATCTTTGACCCCTCAGTCATAGGATAGTCGCACATTCGTCTTATCTGCTCTATTGCCTCGTCCTCAACAACCTTGGCATAGCAAAGAGCAGTATTTACCTTACCCTTTATCTCAATTGTATTCATTGTATCCTTCCAATCCGGCAGGAAGCGCTCACACTCCCTGCCACTTATATTAGCTTAAGCCGCGATCCTTTCATAGCGCGGAGCTGAAAGGACGCTCATCATGAATTTATATGGTTCCAAGTTACCGTCTTTTAACATTGAAAAGACCTGTGGGCTGCAGCCTGATACCAGCGCCACGCCCTGATCATTCATCCTGACAGGCTGCTGCATATTGCGGCTGTTAACATTCCAGAAGATCACCTGAGGAAGCCTGTAACCTCTTTTCTCAAATTCTCTTTTGGCATTTTCAAAGTTAGTTGCCTTTGCATCGCCGGCACAGCAGTCAAACTCCATATCAGAGATTATATAAAGCTTCTCCGGCATATCAGACTGTCTGAGCCCGTTTCGAACTGCAGTCTGAAGTATAAGCATAAATGTCTTTTCAATATTTGTATTGCTGCACTCATTGAAGCTCATGCAGTAACGCACTTTTTCAACTATGTCTCTGCCCTTGATCTCGATGAGTCTTGGATTTGCAGAGAAAGTTATAAAGTGGTTATGGAATGCGCCGGTATTTCTTTCTGCAAAGTAGATACCCAGTGACTGCGCCACTGCTGCAGGGCTTGGCTTAGCATCCCAGTACATTGAGCCTGAGCCATCTACCACAACAAGGGAATTGTCTGCGCCGGCATAATTCTCAAGCGCGTTCCATGTTGCATCCATGGCACATCTCTCAGCTTCTGAGAACTCTCTTCTGCTAAGGACAGGCGCTATAACATCATAAGGTGTAAGTGTTCCGGTATGCATTACTTTAGGATCTTCAGCCGCTTTCCGGATAAAAGACTCATACCTTGCCTTATCATTTCTGATAAAAGCCTGTCTATATTTGTACAAAGCTTTTGAAGGCTGCTTCGCATAGTCAAAAGAATAGTCTCTTTCGCGGAGATTATTCTCTATGATCTTGATCTGTGCCCTGAGAGCTGAGAGCGCTTTACGATACTCAGCATCAGACATATTCATTGCTCTTGCAATCTTCCTTGCGTTTCTTACAGCTTCCTTATTGCTTGTATTCACAGAAGGAAGCCATTTAGCCAAAAGAGACACCTGCGCATTTTCTTTGTCTGCTGCAAAAAGCTCCATATCTGCTCTGAGAGTTTTCTCAAAATATGCCAGTACTTCTTTTTCTACCGGTGTATCAAGCAGCGCCAAAAGGTCATCGTATCTGCCGTACTCTGCAACAAACTCGATATTCTTTTTAACTGATTCAGGTTCGCACTCAGCCAGGTATTTAAGGATGACCTTAAATACTCTTCTCTCACCAAGGCCACCTCTTATGTCTCTTGCAAAGAAAAGCATCTTCATGGCAAGATCAGCATCCTCGGCATAAGCTCTTGTGAATCTGGTTATGATATCTTCATCAGATGCATGTCTGAGTGCGCCAATTGTTGCAAAGAGATCCAGGCAGTCAGACTTTGTTGATACGTAAGTTACTGCGCCGTTCTCTGTATATGTTTTGTTTGCTTCTCTCTTCAAAAACTCCAGCATCTTAATTTCCTCTCTTTCAAAACAAGGTGCAACCGGGTTATAGTGCCCGGCTCACTCACCCTGCAAAGGCAGGGCGCGATTGACAGTCGCGGATTGTTAGTTGCTGTATGCACCTTTAAAACAAGACACATATACCCCGAAGGGCTGGAGCGGGATTCGGACCCGCGATTCCCAGATTAAAATATCCGGTGCTTGACCACTTAGCTATCCTGTAATGATTGCTGTCTGTGTCTTTGTTGTGATCTAATCATAGCTCTTGGGGTTGGAGATAAAAAGATGCAGATTGACGCATTACTGCAACCCCAATATAATTGAATATACATGGAATATTGCGTTATTATTTTATTATTCGCAACCCCAATTAAGAGGTGTAAGATGACAGAGAAGTACAAGATTTATCTTTCAGACGATACAAGATCAAGACTTATAAACGATGCAGAACTCTTTGAATTCACTAAGAAGGACGAGTCCGTCAACCTCAACGCATTCCTTAAGACGCTTATTGTCAATTACTTTGACCGTTACAGACAGGATAGCGAAAACCTGCTTTCAAATATCAAGCAGGATCTGACCAGCATCACCTCGATCAGTGACAAGGACGCTGCACTCCTTGCGAACAAGATCATAAGTACATACATTAAGACTGACAGCATGCAAAGCAGCAAGAACTCTGCCCTAACTCTTACAGTAAGCGGATCTTCATATGAGATTCTAAGGATCATCGAGAATAACATGTTAAAAGATACATCTTTGTCCCAGTATCTTAAGGACATGTTTAATTCATATCTTTCAATTCCAAGAAGCGAAAGGGAAATGATCATATTCAAAGATACCTATGAGGATATCTCCAAGGCAATTAAAGAGCACAGGATTCTCTCTTTTACCAACACAACTTCCGGCGAAGAAAAGTCTTATCACGTTGAGCCATATATTATTGCCCCATCCAAAGAGGAACAGTGCAACTATCTGCTATGCAAGGACATAAATTCCAAGAAACCCAGAACCTTTAGAATATCAAGGCTTAGAAGTGTCTTTGTAACTTCTGACACTTTTACTGTGGATCCCGACATGCAAAAAGAGCTTCAGAAAAAATCTATCCGAAGCCCTCATTCAGTATCACTAACGGTTCAGGCAGTTGTACGCCTGAACAAATATGGAGTAAAAAAGTTTAAAGTTGTAACGAAGAACAGGCCTATCGTCTCAAAAATCGAAGGAGACCTCTACTACTTCGACTGGCCTGAGCTTCAGCTTGAAGAATACTTCAAGCGTTTTGGCAGAGATGCTATAGTTATAGAGCCAGCATCTCTTAAGGAGAGGATCAAGAAGTTCTATTACTATGGGCTAAGAGAATATAGTAAGTAAATTCCTATATCCAGCTTTACACCAACTCCTTTAGTAGTCCAAAAGCACCAATCCAATTTGTTGGTATATGGCTTACATCCAAACCGGCCCTATTGCTTAATAAGGTCTTATTATACTCGTTTCTTATCAGACCTCACAAAACCATGAAGAGCGTTCCTGCGCCGATCAATATGCAGCCAATCACAGATTTTACTGTAAGTTGCTCATGCAGAAACACAAATGCTAGTACCAATGTAATCACAACACTAAGTTTATCTATAGGTACAACTTTAGATGCCTCACCGACCTGAAGAGCCTTGTAATAGCATAGCCACGATGCTCCGGTAGCTAGTCCTGACAGTATCAGAAAGATCCAGCTCTTTTTGCTGATCTCTGAAATCCCATTCTGCGTGCTTGTAAGAAAGACCATTCCCCAAGCCATAATAACCACAACGACTGTCCTTATTGCTGTAGCCAGGTTTGAATTAACACCTTCGATTCCTATTTTTGCCAGTATTGAAGTTAATGCAGCAAACACAGCTGATAGCAAAGCAAACATGAACCACATAGATCATACCTCCATTTTAAAGTGCTCTAATGACCACTCAGAGTAGTGTTAAGCATATCCTCCAACTACGTCAGCCAATATATCTAACTCCTTCTATTATATGCTAAAAATTACTCCTCGTCTGTACTTATCACTCATTAGCCTTAAGGCTTGCAACCATATCTACCTTCTTAAGGCTGCGTGACAATACTACGCTTGTTACAAGCATAATCATAAGTGTACCTATTATAGCGATCAGATAAGCTGATAGATCTATGATGGCGAAGAAATCGTAATTATCACCAATGGCATATTTGAACATAAAATCAGTAAATTCATAGCCTAGGGGGAGCCCTAATATGATACCTATTATCGTAAGCCAGAGATTCTGCTGGGTATATATAAGTGCAAGCTTGCGGAATTTAAATCCCAGCACTTTAAGTGTTGCAAACTGGTACATCTTCTCGCTTAGAGCAAGGATTCCCATATTGTAGATTATGATAAAGCCAAGAATTGCTGATATGGCTATAAGTAGAACTATCATGCTGCTTATCATTTCTAGCATAGAATTCATCTGCTCTTTCATAGACTCGATAGATGTGATCGTAGATACTCCGTCTATGTCAGAGTCTGTAATATCACTAAGGTCATCATCTGTGTAGATCGTATCGCAGACGTAAGTCTCACCTAAAGCTTCAAATGCTGCTCTTGTCATAGAGAATTGCTGGCTTTGAGGATCTCTGTATGCGGATACGATCTTGGTTTCATACCAGTCATCCTCTCCCATGATCCTCCAGGTCAGAGTATCTCCTAATGACAGATTGTTTTCTTTAAGGAGCTTTTCTGTGGCATATAAGGCTCCTTCTTCATTAATATCGCCTTTAGTATTATCCGGGATTCCATCATTAATATCATAAGTTGATGTATCATGGCCGGATACTCTTAGATAGCCATCAGAATCATTGACAGTTATTGCTGATGTTATGATATTTCCATCAGTATCTTTATACTCAATTGCAACTGTCTGGCTACTTGCATCTCCATATGTATCAAACAATTCGCCTAGTCTATCATCAGAAACATTCTCTGAGAGCGTGAGTTTATAGTTATAAGCCTGTATATTATCAAACTCCCATTCAAGATAATGATTGAGAGAATCCTGCATACCAAATGCCATTACTATAAGTAAAGTTGAACCCATAACACCAACTATAGCCATAATGCTGCGGGATCTGCTTCTAAGGATATCTCTTAAGTTCCACTTTACAGAAAATGGAAGTCTTGCGCTTAATCCTTTGCCGCCTTCTTTGGCTTTTATTTTAATATGTGGGACTTCAAGTCTGAGAGTTTGCGCAGCAGATTCTTTCAAGATACTCTTTATGGACAGATAAGTTATTATCGTAATAGCTGCTACGATCATTATAGCGATAATATAGTTCTTACTAAGAATACATCTGTGAGCATCCGGCAGATCGAACATAGACAGTTCCATATTTAGAAATGGCTGTCCTAGTACAGGGCCTCCTATTACAAGTCCCAAAACAGCCGCCATAAGGCTTACCCAAAAGCCATACGCGATATAATGGATTGTAACTCTCCTGTTTCTAAATCCCAGTGCCTTTAAGGTTCCTATCTGGACTCTTTGCTTCTTAACAAATCTGCTCATGGTTGTTACAACCGAAAGCCCTGCGATAAATACAAACAAGAATGAGAACATACCGGAATATGTATCACCCTCTTCTGACTCAGCCTTTAATGACGCATAAGATCCCCACACATCTCTATCAGTAATTGCACTTATAGAAATATCATCAAGTTCATAGATCTCATTTTTTACAGATTTGAGTTTATCTTCGAATTGTATTAATTCTTTAGAATTAATATATGGATTTGGCGCGGTGCCTGCAACATCAACTATAGCATTTGGATATACATAGCAGTCTTCTAACTTAAAATCAGGATCTAAAGCTTTGATGAATGCCTCTTTGTCTGATACATCTGCCTTCCCGGAATTAATAAGATCAGCTTTGCCTAGAGCTGTCTCAAGATCCACATCCTCATCTATATCAAGCTCACCTTTGACAAAATCTATATCAGCTCCCATTGATGTATATGTATCTACAGCCTCCTGAATGTCAGCTGCGCTATCAAGCATTTCTGCAACATCATCTTTTTTTAGAATCTCATCATAGAGGTATTCTTTAGGGAACTCATTTATTGACAGATATGCCCATCCAAAGTCTGCGGCATTCTGGAATATAACAGAGGAATCAGATACTGTATATACATGATCAGGAGATGATACGATTCCTCTTACTGTTTCAGTAAATTCATAACCTTCAACATAAAATGTCAGCTTATCGCCAACTTTAATCCCCCTTGCTTTGGCAAAATAGTATCCTATCCAAACGCCATCTTTGTCAGGGCTATATTCTTCACCATCTCTAAGATACATCGATGATATATTCTTAACATCATCCTCGCCATCCAGGAAATTAAGCTCCATCTGAATATTCAAAGGTTCAGAGCCTTCCTTACTGTTAATATCTACTGAGCCTGGCATAGTCAGATATCTTTCAACGTCAGTTACATTATCTAAAGCTTTTATTGTATCTATATCATCAGTGGTAAAATTCTCGCTATAAAGCCATAGATCTTCAAGATTATTCTTCTCATAGAACTCAACTGATGAGTATTTAAGTCCATCAGAAAAAGCACTTATTCCTGAAAAAGCCATGATCGCCAAAAATACCATAGCAAAAATGGTAAAGAACTGTCCAAAGTTTCTTTTTATATCTCTGAATATTTTTTTCCTAAGCATATTACCATTGAACCTCATCTATGTTTGCCGGGTTTAAGTTCTTCTCAACACTCTTTATCCTGCCATTCTTGACACGTATAACAACGTCTGCGATATCAGCAATAAGAGCATTATGCGTAACGATAATAACTGTGTTATTGCCTCTTTCTTTGGTAGTCTGCTTCTTTAATATCTTAAGGATCATCACACCTGTTTGAGAATCCAGGGCTCCTGTTGGCTCATCGCATAGAAGGAGCGCAGGGTTCTTGGCTATAGCCCTTGCAATAGATACGCGCTGCTGTTCACCGCCTGAAAGCTGATTGGGGAACTTGTACATATGCTCTGATAAGCCCACATCCTCAAGAGCTTCAGCAGCATCCAGATGATCTTTGACAATTTCATTTATAAGCTCAACGTTCTCTTTTACGGTAAGAGATGGAAGGATGTTATAAAACTGGAATATAAATCCGACAGACTTGGCTCTAAAATCACTTAGCTTGTTCTCGGAATATCCTGTTATATTCTCACCATTTACGATCACTTCTCCCTCGGAAGGTGTATCCATACCACCTATCAGATTAAGAAGTGTGGATTTACCAGCACCTGAAGGGCCAAGTATTACTACAAGCTTGCCCTCTTCTATATCCAGATCAACATGATCAAGAGCTCGATACTCCTTCTCACCCACGTTGTAAATCTTTGACACATTTCTTAATGACACTTTATTCACTACTTTATTCACTTCCTTCCTCCTTCACTTCCGGTAATTACATCAGTATACAGTCCAGCCACCCTCTGACTAAAAAGAGCATGATCTTGCGGGTTCTTTTTTTGGCTGCCTTAACATCCTTCTCGTGAGTAACGAGATGTATATAGGCTTCCACATGTAGATGTGACAGCCAATGTACCATGTATTCATCTACTTTTTTGCCTTCTTGCCTTGCATATACTGTTGCCAGCTCACCATATTCTTTTTCAAGTTCTGCAATGATCATATCCGGGGCCTTCTCCAAAGATGAGCCTGCAGATTTGGTCAGCAGTATCATTGCTTCTTCGCGGTGAGAATATAAGATATCTACAAGCTTATCTGCCAAAGCAATTTCATGTTCAAAATCAGACTCTACCAAGATATGGCTGCTGTTTTCTTTGTCCTTCAAAATATGTTCTGCAACGGCTGTTTGTACCGGAATCAGCACATGATTTACTATTTCGCAAAAAAGTTCATCTTTATCTTTGAAGAAAAAATAAATTGCGCCCGTAGTACATCCGGCTTTAGAACATATTCTTCTTAAAGAAGCTTTCTCAAAACCATATTCTGAAAACTCTTCTTTTGCTGCAGCCATGATCTTGGCTCTGGTTTCTTCTTTTTCTTTTGTAGACATGTAGGCCTCCCTAAAAATAGATAACAGTGTTATGTACATAACACTGTTATCTTACCTCCTTAAAATATTTTTGTCAAAACAAAATTCTCATATATCCTGATTTATAAGCGCCATAGGCATAAAAAACTCCCGATCAAAATCAGTTTGCTGTCATATAGACACCTGATCTTAATCGGGAGTATGATTGTCACAGATAATAGTCTATTATTTTATGCTTCGCAAGACATGATCAGTTTCATATCTCCTGCAAATCTTGCAGTTCCGAATCCTACAGGAAGGATGAAGTGATCGCCCTTTTTAAGAGGGTGACTTCCAAGAAGGCCTGTGCCTTCTATTACTGAGAAGAGAAGGTACTTGTCGCTTACTTCGATATCAAGCTTGGAAGTTACATTTACTCTTGAAACTTCATAATATTTGCAGCTGTTTAAGAGCCTTACGCCCTGCTCCTTGTCAGTATCATGTATTATGGCATCTGAAAGGTCCTTGGCAGGGACTGTTATTACGTCCTTACACTTATCAACGTGAAGCTCGCGTTTAGATCCGTTCCAGATTCTGTCATAGTCATAGAGTCTGTAGGTTATGTCGCTGTTTTGCTGGGTTTCAAGGACTACTACTCCGCCCTTTATAGCATGTACTGTACCTGGATCTATCTGGATGAAGTCGCCTTTACTTATTTTAACTTCTCTTATAAGGTCGCTCCATCTGCCCTGATCCATCATGTCAGCAAGTTCCTGTCTTGTAGCTGCATTGTGTCCTACTACAAGTCCTGCATCCTCGTCGCAGTCTAGAACGTACCAGCATTCAGTCTTACCAAGAGAGCCGTTTTCATTGGCATCTGCATACTCATCATCAGGATGTACCTGTATACTAAGATCTGACTTGGCATCGATTATCTTGGTAAGAAGCGGGAACTTATCATGATTTGTGCCAAAGAGCTCGCTATGATCTCTATACAGATCATCAAGGCTTACACCTCTAAATGTTCCGCTCTTAACAACAGATTTTCCGTTAGGATGAGCTGCTATGCCCCAGCACTCGCCTATATCGTCGCCTTCTATGTTATATCCGAACACATCTCTAAGCTTAGTTCCGCCCCAGATATTGTGAGTGAAGTGCGGCTCTAAGAAAAGAGGCTCCTTGCAGCTGTTATTAATAGACAGGTTCTTTCCATTAGTCTCCATTACTTCTTTGAACCAGAAGCCTGAATCCTTGATAGTACGCTTAAGGCTTGGATAGTCCACATATACAAGTCCAAATCTCTTAGTATATCCGTCAGTCCATTCGAAATTGTCACAGTAGCTCCAGTGGAAATATCCCATGATGGAAGCTCCCTCATCTGCTGCCTTCTGAAGGTTACTGATATATTTATCAAGAAAAGCTATCCTCTCGCCGTCATGAATAGCACCGTCAGGAGCTGGATAATCGCAGCATGCCATGCCATTTTCTGTGATGAGGATGTCCTTGTGATATCTCTCATAGAGGAACTTAGGTCCCCAGTACAGGCAAGAAGGAGTTATAGGCCATCCCATTGCTGTCTGGTTATAGCCTCTGTCTCTTTTTTCATATACTATCTCGCCCTTATCTCCGGCCTTGATAGGATATCCGTTGTAGATATTCTGACCTATAAAGTCTATGGGCTGATTTATAAGCTCCATGTCTTCCTTAGTTATCTCGAAGAGGTCATCTTTGAACAGATCCATGCCTTCCTGAGGATATCTTCCAAGGATCACGGGATCCAGAAACCATGATACATTCCAGCCCCAGTTAGCAAGATCTTCATCAAATCCAAAGTACCTTCTCTTAGCAGCTTCGATATCTTTAGGAGCATCACTTGCAGGATAAGCTACGCCGCAGGTAGGAGCATATCCTATGCGGGCATTTGGAGCCTTCTGTCTTAATACCTTAACTGCAAGGCCGTGAGCCTTAAGAAGGTTATGAGCTGCAAATAGTGTATCCTTAAGAGGAAGTTCCTTGCCAGGAGCATGATATCCTCTTACATAGCCAAGGTTGATCGTACACTGAGGCTCATTGAATGTTATAAAGTCGTCGCATAGATCTGCGAAGTTATCTCCAACTACCTGAGCATATCTTTCAAACCATTTAGGGCTTTCAGGGTTCACCCAGCCGCCCTTATCTTCAAGAGCCTGTGGATACTCCCAATGAAATAGTGTGATAAAAGGCTTTATGCCATTTTCTCTCATAGTAATGAGCATATCTCTGTAAAAGCGGACTGCTGCCTCATTCACTTCTCCGATGCCATCAGGTATGAGCCTGCTCCAGCTTATCGAGAATCTGTAAGCCTTAACTCCCATAGTCTTCATGATAGCGAAGTCTTCTTTGTATCTGTGTATCATATCGCAGGCAATATCTGCATTGAATCTGTCAGCGATCTTTCCTTTCCTGACAAAAGTATCCCAGATACTGACGCCTGCGCCGTCGTTTACATCTCTACCTTCGGTCTGATATGCACTTGCTGCAACTCCCCAGACAAAATCATCTCTAAACATTTAAAACCATCCTTGTACTTGCATTATTAATAATAAAAGAATTACTGCATAGTTATTATAATCGAAACCAGGTTAAATGGAACAGCTTTTCCATTTTTATCATCTATTACTTCGATTTCAAGCTTCCTGGGCTTCTTATCTCTATGTACAAAGAGCTGTCTGATATCAAGAAGATCTCCCCAGGTCTCGTCAAAAGCGCTGTCGATCACATAGCTCTTATCGTCTACTCTTACTTCTACAACAGGAGCAGGACGCTTCATAGTCTTAGCATACTGAACTGCTATACCTGTACACTCGTACTCGCCGCTTAGATCGAAGATGATCTTATCGCCCTTAGACTTACCCAGCCATCCATTCTTGAAGCAGTCAGCTACGCAGCTTTGAGGCGTTGTATCAGTATCAAAGCCCTGAAGAACAGGTTCGTAGTCTCTGTTATCAAGCCTTCTGGCTGATTCAAAAGAGTTTGCGGTAAGCGGCGAAGGAGCATAGCAAGTCACGGTTACGTCGTTATCAGCACTTTCATTACCAGATTCACCATCATCTGATACCATGCCTGCATTATAACTACTCTCACTGTATTCTTCGTATATACTCTGCACGAGGTTTATAACAACGCGGCTTACAAGATCATGTCCTTCATCATTGGGATGAAGTCCGTCAGGAGATAATAACGCTATATCTTCTATCTTGCCGCTTAATATATCCTGATAAATAGCACCCTGCATTGATGCCGCAGGGAGACGATAGTGCCTTGCTACTTTGGAATGAAGCCTTTGAGCTGTTTTACCATTTTCATAGAAAAAATTGTAAAGGCATACAACAGCGGGGGCGCTCTTACTATATAAAAGCTTTCTTATAAGGCCTTCATAGCTTTCCATGAAATATTCATTGCACTCGTCATTGACAGAGAACTCGACAACTACAAGATCAGGATCATATGAGAGTACATCTCTGTCAGCTCTTGCTGCGCCAAATACTGATGTAGTGCCGCCTACTCCTGCGTTTACATACCCTATGTCAGCTTTAGGGAACCTCCCCTTGAACCATTCGTATACTTTATAGGCATAGCAGGTGGTAGGTTTTGATGAAAGGCTTCCCTGGGTTATGGATCCCCCAAGGAAGCATATTGTTACATTCCTGCCTTCTTCAAGCTTTTCAAAAAGCCTGCGCATTCTTTTGGTATCGCCATGATCTGCTATGGCATTTTCTTTATCAAATGTAATCATTGGATCATCCTTATCTCAATCTAAGATTATAATCTGATGACGTGAGAATTGTGCGATTTTCAAAGAAACGTAACAATCCAATCATCGTATGGCATCAAAAGAATCTTTTGACTTAAGCCTTATCTTATTCCAAGCTCTGTGTCGCTTTCACGAACTACAGAATGCTCTTTGACATAATCAATGATATCGTCAAGTCTTGTAAACGCAAGTGCTACGTAGCTGTCTGCAGCGCCGTAGTAGATAGCGATCCTGCCTGTCTCGCTGTCATGAAGTGTAGCGCAAGGGAAGCATACGTTAGGAACAAAGCCTCTCTCCTCATACCACTCTTCAGGAGTTAAGATGAATGTCTCACAGCGGTACTTAACTTTAGAAGGGTTGTCGATATCAAGGATTGCTGCGCCGATAGAATATACGAATCCGTTGCAGGTGCTGCTAACGCCGTGATAGAACATAAGCCAGCCTTCTGAAGTCTCGATAGGAGCTGCGCCTCCGCCGATCTTAACTGATTCCCACCACTCTGGTGATCTCTCCATAACATGTCTGTGGTGTCCCCAGTATTCCATGTCAGGGCTCTCTGACAGGAAGATATCGCCAAATGGTGTATGTCCGCTGTCAGATGGTCTTGAGAGCAGCATGAATTTTCCATTTATTTTCCTTGGGAAAAGAACTGCATTCCTGTTAAAAGGAATGAATGGGTTTTCAAGTCTTTCGAAAGTCTTGAAATCCTTGGTCTTGGCCATGCCGATAGATGCACCGTAGAAATCCTGGCACCAGATGATATAGTAGGTATCCTCAACCTTAACAAGTCTTGGATCATAAGCATATCTTGGCATGAAAGGATTGCCATCCTTGTCTACGAATGGGATCTTATTGGTTTCAAAATCCCAGTGAATTGCATCTTCGCTATGTCCAAGGTATATATAAGGGATACCGTTGGTCTGCTCTCCTCTGAATACTCCAATGAACTTGCCTTCATAAGGCATAACAGCACTGTTAAAAATACGTGCAACACCCGGAATAGGGTTCCTATTTATAATAGGGTTCTCTTTGTATCTCCAAACAGGTGCTCCGTCGAACTTTTCAGGTCCTTCCTGCCATGGGATATTTTTAAGCGGTTCACTGATCATTTTATATTTTGACATTGTATCTGTCTCCTTTTTTACTCGTATATCATCTTTGTATTTATTAGTTGTATTTATAAGTTGTATTTCTATCTATATTATCGATATATATTTATTATCTATACTTATAATATATAATATATATTTATGATCTATATATCTTATTTATATATACTATATATTTGGTATGCATATAATCTCTATAAACAATCTATATCTCTAATCTATATTTTCTTTTGTATAGATAATCTCTGTTCCATTCATTCCTTACCAAGAAGCTTTAAATTCTCGCTTATAAGACCGCATCTTTGCTTCACGCAGTCAGGGCTTCTGCCCGGATCCTGAGGCGTATTGAATACATAGTCGATAAGCTTATCAATTGTAGTTGTAGCAACGTGAAGTCTTGTATCAGATGAAGCGTAGTAGATATATACTTCATTTTTCTCATTAACAATAGCGCCGTTAGTGAATACTACATTGCTGACATCTCCAACTCGTTCGCCCTGTCTTGGTCCTATAAGAAGGCCTGACGGCTCGGCGATCACCTTAGAAGGGTCATGAAGATCTGTTGCAAATGCATAGATTACATATCTAAGACCTGCTGCTGTATTCCTTACGCCGTGTGCTATGTGGATCCAGCCCCTATCTGTCTTAATAGGAACAGCTCCTGCTCCGTTCTTAGCTTCAGTTATCTGGTGATATCTTCTGATGCTGGTCATCTTCTCTTCATCGATAACAGGATGTTCTATATCCTCGCACAGTCCAAATCCTATACCGCTTCCTGATCCTGTTTCTATGAAGTCGTCCATAGGTCTTGTATAGAATGCATACTTGCCCTCTACAAATTCTGGATGAAGGACCACGTTCCTCTGCTGAGGTGAGCGCTTTGTCACAAGGTTAGGAAGTCTCTCCCAGGTCTTTAGATCCTTGGTTCTGACTATTCCTGCCTGAGCTACAGCTGCAGAGAGATCGCTACTTGTAGTATCCTTGGACTCAGAGCAGAATACTCCGTAGATATAGCCATCCTCGTGCTGGGTAAGTCTCATATCATATACATTGGTCTCATCTGCCACAGTATCAGGAAGGACTACAGGATAATCCCAGAACTTAAAGCCCTCTGTTCCCTTATCGCTCTCTGCTACTGCAAAAAAAGACTTTCTGTCAGCACCTTCTACTCTTGCTACAAGGTAGTACTTGCCGTTAAGATATATGGCACCTGAGTTCATGACTGCGTTAATACCAAGTCTTTCCATAAAATATGGATTGGTCTCTTTGTTTATGTCATATCTCCAGAAGATAGGTGCATGTTCTCTTGTAAGAACAGGATATTCATATCTGTCATAGATCCCGTTATAAAAAGAACTCTTTTTATTAGGTCTATTAATCAGTTCTTCCTGCTCTTTGAGAAGTTCATAATATTTTTCGTGTATCATAACTTTCTCCTTGAATGTATTTGAATCCGGCAGCGCGGATATCCTTTTCTGATCTTTTCTTTTGAAAGATCTAACTTTTCAAAGACATTGTCTGTCGAAGATCCGTCTTTATTCACTGATCCAACTTTTTGCGGCTATTACAACCGTCTATATTTGCTTATCTGCCTTTTGCATCTATTGCATCCTTCTTATAATCTCGATGCACATCCTGCCGTTGTGATAGGGGCACTTCCAAGGCTCTACTATTGGAAGATTCTTAACCGGATCGCCATCCCTCGTAACCTCGTAGTACCACTCTGTGCCTTTTATTATTGAGGATATCTCACTATCTCCGCCGTTATGAGCCTTGCCTGTCAGTTTATCATCTGCATCCAGGCTACCTGTTACAAAGTCAGTCCTTCTATCAACGACGTGATCAAATATAAAATCAAGGCAGTTTTTAGCCGCGTCAAGATATTTAGTATCAAGCTCTCCTGACTTCTGATACGCATTTATAAAGCCTACTACAGTCTCAGCCTGAACCCACCAGACTCTTCCTGTATTGACCTTGCCTCTGTCATTCTCATAGGCAAGAGAATGTCCGTCAAAAGCTACTTCATAGATTTTATCGCAAAGGGCCTTGGTTATAGGCTGTATCCTGTCACAAAGCTTGTGGTCTTCATCAATAACTTCCACTGCCCTGTCTATAAGCCATGAGGTTTCGATATCATGTCCATAGCTATGCAGATCTATTAGTGACCTGTAATTATTATCGAAGAAAACTTCCTGCCTTTTTAGCTCTGGATTATAAATCTTATCAGCCCATAAGCTTAGGATGTCCTCAAGACACTTTTTTACCTTAATATCTCTTCCAACTCTGTAAAGCTCTGTGTATGCTTCCAGAACATGAAGAAGTGTGTTCATAGTCCTGTCAGCCATAACTCCGTTTTCAGATAGTTTATCATTTTTAGCTTCAATAAACTTCTCATTGGATGCTTCTTTATAACCAATTTTATCCTTACATTTAGTCTCAATTAAGCTAAAAAGTTCCTCAGCAAGATCCAGAGCTCTTACGTCTCTGGATGCTTCAAAATATGCTGACAGCGCATATATGGCAAAAGCCTGATTGTATGTATGCTTGGTAGCATCAAACACATCCCCTTCATAGGTCATGGACCAGTAGATCCCGCCATAGGTCTTGTCTATACAATGCTCTGTCATAAATTCATAAGCATGACGAGCCTCATCAAGGAGTGATTCATCCTTTAAAAGAGTATATGCACTTGAGAAAAACCATAAGATCCTACTGTTTAATATGCATCCTTTCACTGCTTTACGGTCCAGGTTGTGATCATAGTCAAGAAATCCGTAATATCCGCCGTATTCATCATCTCTAAGGCTCTTCCAGAAAGGAATGATGTCATGTGTCAGATGCTGTCTTATTCTATCTACCATCGTATTTCCTTCTTTATTTTTATTGGACTTTATTTTTTAGGGACTTTATCTTTGCCTTTTTAAGTTACCTTTTTTCTAAGTCCTTCTAAGTTACCTTTTTAATTATCTAAGTCCATTTTGTTATTTTACTTTTTTGAAACTTATTCCAGTTTTTACCCCTTAACCGCTCCCGCTGTAAGTCCGGAATATATCTGCTTCTGGCACAGGATGAATACTATAAGTGCAGGAAGAAGTGATATGATAACGCCTGCGCATATAAGGTTATATTTACTGCCAAGAGGTCCTACAAAGGTATATAGGGAGGTTGCGACAGTTGCGTATCTGTTCTTGTCCTGAAGATACAAGCTGGCACAATAATACTCATTGTATGTTCCTACGCCTTTTAATATACAGCTTGTAACTATTGCAGGCTTTAACAGAGGGAACAGCACTTTATAGAAGATAGTGAAGTAATTGGCTCCGTCTATGATCGCAGATTCATCAAGCGAATAGTCGATATTCTCAAAAAACTGGATGTATATGTATATCGATATGATATCCGTACCGCACATCATGATGATGTATCCGACAAGTGAATTGATGAATCCAAGCTTGTACATGATCTCGTATACGGCAATCTGCATAGCAACTCCGGGAAGCTGGGATGCAAACAGGAAAAGCGCTCTTATGATAGTATTGCCAAAGAACTTGAACCTGTTAAGGACATAAGCAAGCTGAGTTCCTATCATTACTGAGAAAAAGAGTACGCAGATCAGTATGATAGTTGAGTTTATAAATGCTCTGCCCATGTTTGCTTTTTGAAAAGCCTGCACGAAATTGTCAAAGTGAAACCAGTTAGCTGGCATAGTCATTACATTAGTTGTCTGGTATTCCTGATCAGTCTTAAAAGCTGTGATGAAACAGGATACTACAGGAAGTACCGCTGCAAATGAAAAGAATACAAGCGATAGATATTTTAAAAAGGTCAGGATATTTCTTCCCAGTTTATAGATCACGTTCATTTATCTTCCTCCCGCACTTACATTACCGGAATGTCTTTTGATACTTCTTGCGATGGCTTTTTCTCTTTTCCTTGCTGCCCTGGGATCCTCGTCCTCTGCATTCCTGAATACATATTTAAAGAAGAGTTTCTGCAGGATCGTCACTATAAATATGATGATAAGAAGGATGATAGCCATAGCAGATGCAAGACCGACCTTCTGCTGAGTATGAGCGATCTGATGCATTACGATAAAGTATGTTCCTGTACCATTGGCACCGTCTGTGATAACAAAAGGCGGCTCGAAGGCACTAAGTGAACCTGTGATGGAGAGGATCACGTTAAGTGTTATGATCGTCTTGATACTGGGCATGATGATATACCTGAACTGCTGGAATCTATTAGCTCCATCAAGCATTGCAGCTTCATAGAGCTCTGCATCGACAGACATGATCGCACCTATGAACAGGACCATATTCTGACCAAAGTATCTCCATACGGATGTTCCCACCAGCGAGAAGTTATTGATGCTCTGATCTTTGAGCCAGTAAGGCAGGTTATCAAGATTGAAACCGCACCACTGAAGGACTGTATCGAATACGAATCCCCTTGTATAGAAAAACTTGAAGATAAAGCCGATAGCAATACCATTTATCAGGAAGGGAAAAAACATAAAGCCCTTGAAAATATTGCCTCCCTTAACCTTAAAGCTGAGTATAGTTGCAAGATATAAAGCAAGAACCAGCTGAACAACAGAACCCAGCATATAGTACAAACTAAGCTTCAATGCTCCAAAGCAGTCGTCTCTTTCAAATACTTTGAGATAGTTCTTAAAACCAACAAACTTCCTATCTCCGACATATTTCATGTTGTAAAAACTAAAACTAAACATCTTACCAAAAGGCAGATATGTAAAAACAAACAAAAGAAGCAGCGGAACAACCATAAATGCGAACATTACAAGAACTTTCTGTCCGTCTCTGCTACTTAGCCATTGTTTAAATGTCCTCTTTTTTTTCATAATCCAAACTCCATCCAGACTTGTTCTATAAACCTAAAGTGATATATGTGCGCACCTGCACTGAAAGATAGAGCCGGGGGAAGATCACCCCCCGGCCTAGAAAATAATAAGATTTATAAAAAGGGTTTTATATTTTTTATGAGAATATAAGTAACATATTTATATGACGTAATGATCAAAGGTCAGCTCAGTACGATCAATATATTTAATAGAGCACTTCAATTTCAAGCTCTTCCTGAGCATCCTGCCACTTCTGATTCCAGTCAGCCATGATATCATCAAAGCTCTCTGAGCCTGTAGCTGCTGCCTCTACGATTCTCTGAACCTTGTCATTGCCGCCTGCATTGATAGAAAGCTCAGACTCTGCATTCATATCATTAAGGAATGTCTCTTCACCTGAAAGTGCAGGCTGATCTGAAAGAACTTCACATCCGTCAAATGCAGCATACATCTCAGGATTCTCGCCTCCCTTAACTACTGTGTAGCCGCCTTCGTTGTAGCACCAGTTAGACTCTTCAACCATCCACTTTACAAATACAAGTGATGCAAGCTTGTTCTCATCTGATGAGTTAACATTGATACCATAGTTGTAGTCGCCACCTGCGCTTACATACTGTGTACCATTAACTGTGATAGGGAATGGCATGTATCCAACATCTTCAGGCTTGTCTCCAGCTTCCTGCATCTGAGCATATGCCCATGATCCAAGTACCATGACACCGATCTCGCCTCTGTTGAGCATGCCTTTGCAGCCTTCCCAGTCAGTTGTTGTATAGTCATCTTCGATAAGTCCCTGTTCTACTGCATCATACAGGATCTTGTATACGCTGTAAGCGCCTGTTCCGTCTCCGGGATTTGTAAATGGCTCAGCTGTATGAACGAGCTTCTGATTCATGTAAGTGTTGTCGCCGTTTGATACGATTCCAACATATGCATCCCAGGCACCCATAGTCCAGCCTGCAGCATAGTTAGTATAAAGAGGTATAGCATCTGTATTGTCCTTAATAAGCTGAAGATCAGCTATGAGTTCATCAGGAGTTGTAGGAAGATCACTAATACCTGCTGCCTCAAATACGCTCTTGTTATAAAGAACTCCCTGAGCATTGGCCATATATGGAATACCATAGCAGTTGCCGCCAAACTCCCATGCATCTACAAAGTTAAGCTCCTGTGACAGATTATCAAGTGTATCAAGAGGCATAAAATATGTAGAAAGATCTGTCTTATCAACTGCAGGGATAAACATGACATCGCCCCAGTCACCTGTAGAAAGACGAAGAAGTGCATCCTCAGCATAGTCTGTAACAGCTTCTGTTGTTACTGTTATGTTAGGGAACTTCTCATTAAAAGCAGCGATCATTGAATCCATTGTTCCATCTTCCTGACGGTCTGTCTTGTGATGAAGGAACTTGATAGAAGCTGTAAGATCTGTATAATCATCCAGATTTAAAGAAGTGTAAGAAAGTCCGCTCTCATCACCGGATGCTGTAGCGTCACTACCCGTATCAGTAGATGAGCCTGATGTATCAGCTGTAGTGCTGCCTGTGGTATCATCTGCTCCAGAGCCTTCATTAGAAGCACCTGAACATCCCATAAGAGAAGCCGTCATAGTCATAGCTGTCAGAAGTGCCAATAATCTTTTTTGTTTCATAATGTCCTCCTTAAAAATTCAATATAGTTTTTAGCTAATTAATATTTTATAGTTTTATTTTTATTAATCAATATTTTAGCTAATATTTTAATTAACTTCTACTTAATAAACAAAAAGAGCGATTTGCTTTTAGGATATTTTTCCTATTGCAAATCGCTCTGGTTTACATCAAGCGGCGTAGTTGACAGCTTTTTGGAATTGTGTGTTTTCTTGAGTTTTTAGCTAATTAGCTAAATTTTTCCCTTGGGGCGGAGGTAAAGGGGTCATTTCTTGCTTCTATTAAGGTCTTTGACACTGTCTCGTTCTATAAGGTAGCCCTCTACGATACTAAGTCCGCCGCGGTACTTCTCACCTCTAAGTACGTGGGTTATCCTCTTAAGTGTCCTCTTGACCATCTCATCCATATCAACCTTGTAAGTGGTGATGCCTATGGATGACACGTCTGCAAAGAGGAAGTCATCATAACCAACAATAGATATATCTTCAGGTACCTTATATCCCTTAACCTTAAGATATTGCATGAACACATTGGCAGTTAAGTCGCAGTTACATACAAAAGCTGTAGGGAGCTTACCTTTAGGAAGCACCAGATTGTTCTCAAGATCCACCTTGTCATTGTTGATGCTTCTGTCATTTAAGATCCATTCCTTTTTGATATCAATACCATGTTCCATCATAGCTCTGACATATCCAAGATATCTGTCTGTGATAGAAGGCGTCGACAGAACTGTACCTACATATCCTATCTGGGTATGTCCTTTATCAAAAAGATAATTGGTCAGAATATACGAGCCATAGAAACTGCCTGATATTACAGAATCTTTTTTATGTTTTCTATCAGTAAAGTCCATATAGAAGGTGGGGGTTCCAAGCTTTTCATCAAGCATATTAAGATACTCTTCGCCAAGAGCCCCCATTATAACTACTGCATCGACATTGCCATCGCCTATTATCTTAGGATACACCAGGTTCTTCTCATCAGCATCGCTTAGTATCTCCAGCATGGTAAAAGAGCCTATCTTAGCCGCTTTGGCAGAGAAAATCTGATACATATGCCCGTAGAAAGAGTCAATATTACCAACGTATCTTGAACCTATAAGAACTCCTATCTTATAGCTTTCATTGGCTTCAATAGATACTGACTTTTGATAGCCTCTTTCATTGGCAATTTCTATGATTCTCTGACGCATCTGTTCTCCAACGCCCTTTTGCCCTGACAGAGCCTTGGATACAGTTACTGTACTTATTCCAAGTTCCTTGGCGATATCCGACATTGTTATTTTCTTAGACATAGAACAAATCTCCTGATAATTGTATATATTCAAACTCTGCTTTTACCAAATATATGATTAGCATTCAATCACTAAACTACGAATAAACCTAAGCTACAGCCACCAGATGTATAAGCTGTGACTGATGATCTCCGGGGAGTTTTGGAAGTACGATTCCGGCTTTTTCCAATGTAGCTCCCTTGACCTTGATATCACTTCCCACAATCTCATAAACAGCATCCGGAAGAAGTCCTTTAAGCTTTAATACACGTCTTGCAGGATTAGGCCTTGCGATCACCTGCACATAAGTTACAAGCGCTTCTTTCTTATCCTTACTTACGACCATATATGCATCCATCTCGTGATTCCTCTGATAGGATGAAAGTCTGTAATAGTCTCCGCCTCTTACAAGATGATTATACTTGTGATAAGTCTCAACCTGACGAGGAATATCCTGCCTGTCACTTTCAGGGATCCTTGTGATATCAAGCTCGTATCCGAAAGTTCCTGCAAGGGCCACATCTCCTCTTGTCTTAAAAGGCGTAGTTCTTCCAACTGTATGATTAGGGCAGTCTGATACATGAGCTCCCATAGTACTAAGAGGGAAAATAAGACTGGTGCCTTCCTGAATCTTAAGTCTCTCTATAGCATCTGTATCGTCAGAACACCAGATCTGGGGGCTGTAATAAAGCATACCTGCATCAAATCTTGCACCGCCTCCTGAGCAGTTCTCTAAGAGAAGGTCAGGAAAATCTGTTATAAGCCTTTCCTGAAGCTCATATACAGCCAGCATATATCTGTGACTGAGCTCTCCCTGCTTATCACTTGCAAGATCATATGATCCAAGATCACACAGCTGCCTGTTCATATCCCACTTAAGATACTCTATATTAGCACTTTCAAGGATTCCCTTGATTCTGCTATATATATAGTCACGAACCTCTTTCCTTGTAAGGTCAAGAACGTACTGGTTACGGCTTCTGCAAGGCTCTCTGCCTGGTACCTGAATAGCCCAGTCCGGGTGAGCTTCAAAGAGCTTTGACTTTGGTGATATCATCTCAGGCTCCATCCAGATTCCAAACTTCATGCCTATAGCATTGACATCATCTACAAGCTTTTTAAGCCCGCCCTTTAATTTGTTCTCATTGACATACCAGTCACCAAGGCTTGAGTTGTCATCATTTCTTTCGCCAAACCAGCCATCATCCATGACCAGCATCTCGATTCCGCTCTCATGAGCCTGTCTTGCAATTGCAAGGAGCTTGTCCGAATCGAAGTCAAAATATGTAGCTTCCCAGTTATTGATAAGTATCGGACGCTCCATATCTTTGTACTTACTTCTGATAAGATGAGCTCTATACAGATCATGAAGAGTTCTGGTCATATGGCCAAGACCCTCTGATGAATATGTAAGTACAACTTCAGGAGCCTGGAAAGATGCGCCGCTTTCAAGTTTCCATCTAAAGTTCTTAGAACCTATACCCATATAAAGTCTGAGACTGTCAAACTGATCCTTGCATGCACCTGCCTCAAAATTACCAGAGTAGACCAAAGAAAATCCATATACCTTACCTGTATCCTGAGAATCGCCATTTTGGACAAGCGCCATAAAAGGCTGGAACTGATGAGAAGACTCGCCTCTAAAAGACTCTATTCCTGTCTGTCCATAGCCTATATCTCTAAAATCCATCATCCTCTCACGAGCCCAGGATCCGTGAAGTGTCAGACGTTTATAATCTTCCTGATCCATATCCATAGTCATGGACATCACTTTATCTATAAACAAATCATTGTCAGAATCATTCTCAAGCCTTACAGATCTGATGACAGTATCAAGACCTTCAAAGATGCTGTAAGAAAGGACTGCCTTAAGACCCACTACCTTATCGCGAAGTACTATTTCAAGAGTCATGGAATCATCATCTGTTCCAAAAGTAGCAGGAAGGCCTTCAAGCTTCTTCTTGCCCTTAAATATCTGATGAGACTCATAGCATAAAAGAAGTGATGTGTGTCCGTTATGGTCTGTTATATCTACAGCACTCTTCCTGTAATCTCCAACATTACTTGATGCATATTCAAATGGATATATGTCTAAAAAAGAACTTCTGTCACGCATAGTAGGCGTAGGAATATCCTGATTCTGTGGAAATCCAATAAGATATGCAGCATCGCCTGCATCTATCCTGTCTCCAAAATAAAGATGTCCAAGAAGACCTTCCTCTCCCAATACTGCCATAACATAGCTTGTATTATCAGTTTCCAAAACAAATAGTCTGTCTTTTTCTAAATACTTGATGTCCATAAAATCCCCTTCCCTTTTTGAATAATAACTGTACTGAGTAAATATGCTTTGTCTGTATGCAAACAACCTGATATCTAAATATTCCTAAAACAGACTCAGCTAATTTCCAAATTAGCATATCATATTTTATTAACTTGATTTTAACTAATTTTAGCTAAATTTCAATAGTAATTTTACTATCTTCTTGCTTTCTTTTTATTGATTTTTGCTTTTTTGCAAAAAAAATGCCGCAATATACATCTATATACTGCGGCAGTACTATTTTTATAACTAAAGTCACTTGGGCGGTGCAATATCTTCATGTACTTACTCTTTCATTTGAGCGTGATAGATGTAGTTATCTATCCTGCAAGAAAGCCTCTTTTCAGCGCTTATCCTTGTCTATTGACTCCAGGCATATCGTGGCTATCGCTACATATATGATTGCAAACAATATGAGGAATTCCCAGCATCTTTTAAGATTATCAGGATCATGATCATAAGCAGGGTTCTGGTTTTGCTTGCCGCTTTCTTTTAAAAGAGTATCTCTGTTGCCGGTATCTTCAATGTACTTAAGTCCTTCATATACAGGCTTTTGGCCTTCGACTTCGACATTCTTCATCTTGAGCATACTGTTCCACAAAGATACCATAGGCAGATCATTATAATTGCCCTGAATACACAAGGATGTAAGTCCCCACTTGGATACTGTGATATTGGTGATCTTCACAGCATGCCCTGACAATGAGAAGAAACCTCCTGAGAATACCAACTGGAATATCAGCAGAAAAGGCATCACAGTCATAGCTGTTGTTGTCGAATGTACTATAGCTGAAACCATAAGAGCCATCATATCAGAGCTGTAGGTTATAAGGAAAAGCGTGATCGCAATATCAACAATTGCCATATGCGTTACCATTGCATCCGTCGGGAACACTACACCAGCCATGATACATATCCAGATAGTGATTACAGTCTGGCCTATGCACAGAAAAGCCTGATATATCATATGTGCAGCTATATAAGATGTAATATGAAGGCCTGATCGGTGTTCTCTTTTGACAATAGGTCTTTCTCTGCATATTACCTGAATTGAGTTAAAAAATCCGTTCCAAATACAGATACACGATAAAGCAAAGGTTCCTGTAAGTGTCCCTTCCTGAGTCTTGAACAGATTGGCGCCTACTACGAAAGCTACTAGTCCTGCAATGATGGCTGACATCGGTAGTACCTTCCAGTCATTTTGGAAGATGAACATCCTGAAAAGCTTACCAAGGTATATGAAGGTCTGATATACATGTCCACTATGTCTTATGCTCTTTTTCATAGTATCAACCGACCTCCTTTTCTTTAGAAATAAGCTGTGCATATCTTTCTATATATACATCTGCAAGTCCTTCGCCGCCTTCTTCCTTCTGATTGATGGATAGAAGGATCTCCTCCATAGAATTCTTGCCAAAGAACTTATAAGAATCCTCAATAGAGCCATAATATGCAAGTCGCCCGCATCTGGATGAGTCCTTGGCAAGGACGACAACATCATCGAACAGGTCGATAACTCTGTCAGGAGTATGAGTGATAACTACTACTATCTTGCCTGAATCTGCTATAGATCTGAGTTTTTCAAAAAGGCCTCTTGCAACAACACCGTCAAGGCCAGAGTCAGGTTCATCAAGTATAAAAAGAGACGGATCGGAGATGAATTCCATAGCTATAGACAGCCTCTTACGCTGGCCTCCGGACAGTTTCTCAACAAGGGAATTTCTAATAGCACCAAGGCCAAACTCTTCTAAGATTTCATTAACTCGCTTTTTCTTGGCACGATAGGATACGCTTGAAGGAAGCCTTAGCGAAGCTGCATCATGAAGTGTAAGATAGACAGTATCATTACTTCTCATAAGATCCTGCTGAGGGACAAAACCTATATCATATTTTAGTTTTTCATACTCTCCGTATATATCATGATTATCAAGAAGAATATTGGCATCAGCCTTTTCATAGCCTGTTACCGCATTAAGAAAAGTAGTCTTGCCAGCTCCTGATCCGCCCAGAAGCAGCACCATATGGCCTTTAGGGATACTAAGATGTATATCTTTTAGCAGATATTTTCTCTTAAAGAGATCTATTATAGTGCGGCTGTTAATATTTACAGTAAGGCCGTCATCAACGGCATCGGCACTGGCTCCGCTTACTACTACGCCGTCTTTTATACGTACTACAGTCATTCGAGGAACGAATTTCTTGTTATAGCCAAATATAAGTGATGTGATCGCTTCAAAGAAGAACCAGCAAGCAGCCCAGGTTTTCTTCCTGCCAAATACCTCGCAAAGTCCGATAGTTATTCGTACCAGATATACCATTGCAGCAATCTCAAAGGCAATATAGATGATTATGATCATAAAATACGCTCTGGACTGCTCATCTACAAATACATTAATGAAATAAATAACATATCCAATCAAAGAGAACTTGGCATAAGTTCTGGCATCACTCTCCCTATTGGCACAAAGTCCCAAATGATACTCTCTGGCAAAAGGAATGAAAGCCCATACCCTTCTGACATTGCACTTCTTAAAGATCCCCATAAGTCCTATTGTATATAGAATCCAGGAAAATGTTTGAGCAGTATCAACGACATAATTATTCTGTAATTCCATCTAAAACCTCCGGATAATTGGTATGGTAAGGTGGTTGCGTATATTTTAGTGCATGTGGTGATTTGGCTATCGTTTAAGCGATGTAGAAATATGTTGTGTATTGTTGAAATTGTAATATAGGTGTATATGAGCGCACTTTGAATGACTCGTGACCGCTTACGCTCGTATTGGATGTTATAGAATTAATTATCAATGCAATTTCACAATGTGTCAAACAGCGTCCAATAAAAAATAAAAATATAAAGCCTTCCGCCAAAGTTGAAAGACCTGGCGAAAGGCTTTATTACTTGTTTTTTATACAATAACTTAATCTTACATTCGTAAATCCGCTCTCCATGCAACTAAGCGGATGACTTATGTGTTATTAATTCATATCCGATTGCCGGTAAGCTTGAATCAAAATATTGAATCAAAATATCGAACCAAATTATTGAATCAAATTATTGAATCAAAATATCGAAGCCAAGATATCTATTGCCCCATACTCCCTATCATGCCTTGATCGGAGCGCCGCACTGCATGCAGAAAAGTGCGCCCTGTTCAAGTTTAGCACCGCAGTGCTGGCAGAATGCCGGCTGCATCTTAACAGGTTCCTGAGCTTCCTGCGCAGGTGCTGTGAAAGAAGTCTGTTCAGGAGTAGCTTCAGGAGCTGTCTCTGCATAAGAAGGAGCTGTATTGGAAGTTTCAGCTACAGGTGCCTGTGATTCAAACTCTGTAGTATTTCCAGATACACTTTCTGAAGAATCAGCAGAAACGTTACCAAAAGAATTGTCAGCCTCGTTATCGGCTGAATTATCAAATGCATTATCAGATCCGTTATCAACAGCCTCTGCTGCAGCACCGGCTGTCTCATTAACTTCTTCAAAGTTCTCAGTAGCATTCTGAGCAGCTTCTGCAGCATTATCAAATGAAGAAGCCTCGTTAGCATTTTCTTCATAAGAAGGTGCCGGAATCTCATTTACAGGTGCTTCTGAATAAAAATTGTTCTGTGGCTGTTCAAATGCAGGTGCCTGCTGGAACTGTTCCTGAGGCATTCCATACTGCTGATCAGCTGCAGGCTGTGCAAAGCCGTTCTGTGGTCCAAACTGCTGATCGTTAACCGGCTGTGCAAATCCGCCCTGTGGAGCAAACTGCTGGTCGTTAACCGGCTGTCCAAAGCCGCCCTGTGGTCCAAACTGCTGATCATTCATAGGCTGGAATCCACCCTGAGTTCCGAACTGCTGATCATTCATAGGCTGGAATCCACCCTGTGATCCGAACTGCTGTCCACCCATAGGCTGTCCAAATGCAGGTGCAGGAGCGCTCATATTTGGAGCATTCTTTAATTCTTTTTTAAGTCTGCCAGCTTCGATGATTGACTGGATTATAAAAATGATATACAGCGCAGGAAGCTGGAATATAAGTACGCTGTAGCAGAATCCGATAGGTGCAAGTTCAAGAGCTTTCTGCTCGATGACAAATCCTGCGCCAAAGAAGAACTGTCCGCTTACAAGTACGATGATCGGGATAATCGCAAGTCCGGAAAGCTTTCTAAGCTTAGGGAATGTAAGAACTGCAAGAAGTATAGGCATTACAAACATAAATGCAAAGATCATGACTGTAACAGCTACATTACGATCATCAAGGAATTTACCTGCAAGGCCGAAATAAGAAGCTGCATTGTCAGGGAAGAATCCAAGCAGGTTATCAAGCTTGAAGAAATCCTTATTGTAGCTTACTGTGTCCTTATAAACAGGAAGGAAGAACATCGCTGTAAGGAGTATTCCTGTGATGAACATGAATACATCAATTATCGTTGATAGTCTCATCCCCCTCTTGGGTGGTGCAGCCTGAAACTGCTGCGGATTTTGAGCGTTTTTCTTTTTCATACTATAATCTCCTTTTATTGTGAATGCATATTATTTTATGACTTTAGACACCTTGTCTTTTATTATAACTCATAATACCTTAAATCAAACATAAAATTGACGAACAATCATTTTTCTCAGATAGAATGCATCTATATGTAATTATCATCGTGTATCATAGCAAGACTTTTAATATCTAAATCAAACTTCCCACTTGGTCGGCGCAGTATCACCAAGTGGGAAGTTCGAGTATCTAAAAAACAGAAATTATGGCTATGCACTTTTTTCCAAAAAGCTATATACCAAAACAAATATTTTCATATAAACATCATAGAAATATGCCACACTATCAGTGCAGTTACCATATATGCAATCTCCTGAATGCACAGATACCAGCCTTCCAGATCTCCGGTAATGCCACCAAGCTGCTTGAAAGCTTTATGTATATAATAGATATACACAAAAAGAGAACATACTGCGAATCCAATCGCAGTCTTCCAGTTTACAAAAAGCATCAAAATAAGCAAAACGACTGCCTGAAAGACCAGAATTCCTGCAGCCATATTCCTATTGGAATCCTTGACAAAGCTCTGCAGTGTCCCACCTTTTCTGGCATTCTGAATTGTAACAGCAGCAAGTCCGCTAAGAGATCTTGCCAGGATAAATGAAATAAAAATGCATGCAAACTGCCTCTTGGTACATGATAAAAACGCTTCATATGTAAAGCCATAATATAAAAGCAGCATCGTTGCAAACCTGATGATTCCAAATGCTCCAACATGTGGGTCTTTTAATATAGAAAGCTTTTCTTCTTTTGACTTATAAGAGCTGAAAGCATCTGAAGTATCTATAAATCCATCAGCATGTATACCACCTGTAATGATCAGTGGAACAGCTATAAACAGGCAGGTTCCAAGCTCAGCGCTTATATAAAAGCTTTTATAAAGCCTATAAACCAGAAATTCTATAATGCCTATAATCAGCCCTACAACAGGAAAGAAGCATATAGCATACCTCATATCCTTCTCTTTCCATTCAAACTGGGGCATTGGTATTCTGGAATACATGGAAATAGCTATAGCAAGGCTTCTAAGCATAATCTGCTCTCCCTTAATAATAATTCCGGTTCTTCTTCAGAAAAACCGGAATCTATACATTTTGACAATTACAAAATTCACATATTGGCTTTAGTCTCTTCTACAGACTTGACATGCTCTGCTTCAAGCTTTTCATTAATAGCTGTTCTGTCGATGATAGCCTTAACAAGAAGGTCTATCTCTGTATCCTCATTATAATCAGCAGCAGCAAAGTACTTGATCCTGTTATCACGGATCATCTTATAGACCTTGGTCTTGTCCTTGGTCTCAGGGTTGTAAACACCTATTGAATGCCCGCCAAGAGAATTGACTAGTCTCATGCAAGGGATATCTGTATCACTGTCTCCGATATAGACCATATTCCTGAAAGGAACACGAAGATCTTCCGGATTATAAAACTCATTAACTCCAGGGTCGTTAATATCAAGAACTCCCTTTTCAATCCTGAACAGGAACTGGGTCTTATTAGTGTAGTTAACTACAAGAGCAGGCCACTGAGCTATTCCCTTTTCATTATAGAAAAAAGAATTAGCATATATCCTTGTAAAGGAATCAGCCATGGCAGTTCCCTCGATCATCTCCCTGAGTCCTGAAGAAATTATGTAATGTTCAACGATAACACCTTTTTGTCTTCCGTATTCCCTGATCCTTTCAAACCAGGTCTCAACTCCAGGAAATACCTTGACTTTAGAGCCATATTCAGCGAGTTTGTCTCTATTAAATATCAGCTTACCTTCTGCTTCCTGAACCATCTTGAACATGTAAGCGAGGTTCACATCCATATCATTTTGCTCTGCAAAATCATTAGTATCCTTCCAGAACTGGGCAACATCATATCCAACTGACTGGATGTACCCTTGTGCCTGCATATCATCAGGTGACAGAGTCTTATCAAAGTCATAGCATATTGCAACTACCGGAAGATCTTCTTTTGTTTTTCTATTGTACTTAATATCCATAGTATACCTTTTCTATAGTAAATGGCTTCAGAAAATGCCTTATGCCAGTTATCTATTGCTGGCATATATGGTATTTGATGATTGGCAAAGTGCATTTTTTTAAGTCGTTTACTATTTATATCTAGATTGTCAACTCAAACTTCTATCAGAAGTGTCGTTTTCTTGAGTATAACATATATCAGCGCATTCCGTGCACAGGTTCGTAGTTCTTATTAAAAAAATTGCATTAATTAACCGACGAATGACATCTTTTTTACGAAACTCCCCACGAAACTTGCTTCATGCGATTTACAAGCACAAAAGACATGTTAAAATGAAAAAAGCTTAAGCGGTTAACCATATCTGGTTTTATAATTTAATCTTTTTTACTTAGCGCATCTGCGCAGAAAGAGGTGAATATGCCTAAGTGGCTTAATGATGCAGTATTCTATGAAATCTATCCGCAGTCTTTCTATGATACCAACGCTGACGGTATCGGAGATCTGCAGGGAATCATCCAGAAGCTTGATTATATAAAAAGCCTTGGATGTAATGCCCTTTGGATCACTCCTTGCTATGATTCTCCATTCAAGGCTGCCGGTTATGACGTAAGGGATTGTAAGAAGGTTGCTCCAAGCTCCGG